>Ga0209476_10000703_pt1 | contig 22957 bp, 20 predicted proteins | sample KloWWTrecipitate_FD_187179 | JGI IMG/M metagenome (GOLD analysis project Ga0209476, IMG submission 187179) | Active sludge microbial communities from Klosterneuburg, Austria, studying microevolution and ecology of nitrifiers - Klosterneuburg... | ecosystem: Engineered > WWTP > Aerobic digester... | reverse complement strand
GGAAATCCGTGAGGAAACGTCGGGAACGCGCGGTCGAGCACGAGCCCCATGAGTTCCCAATGCCCCGTCACCGAGTCTTTGCCCGCGGAACGTTCGGCCATCAGGCCGTACGCCCCGGCGGGAGCAGCCGGGCAGGGCACGTGCCGAAGCGGCACCGCGCAGCCCAATCCGAGTGACGCGAGCGCGGGCACCTGCAGCCCCACCTGCTCATCGATATGGCCAAGCGTGTGGCTGCCTTCGTCACCGTACAGCGCGGCATCGGGCAACTCGCCCGCGCCGACGCTATCGAGCACGATCACCACCGCCCGACGGAACACGCCGGTCAGGGGTGATGAGACGAGAAATAGTTGGGAACGCTGCGGGGCGTCCGGATCGTCGAGATGGCGTGCTTGAACACGAGGTGATCCATCCCGTTGTGCTCGACGATCAACGCGAAGCGATCGAAGTTCTTGATGCGGGCCTCGAACTCGCGCCCGTCGAGCAGGTGCACCACGACGGCGAGTTTCTCCCGGCGGGCGTAATTGAGGAACACGTCCTGGATATTCGGAACGCCGGTTTTCGTCTCAGCCATCACGGCGTCGCTCCTTAGTCCTACATCAGACCCCGCTCGGCCAGCCAGTCCGCGACGCGGGCTTGCACCCCCGGAGACTCTCCGGGGCCCTCGAACCACATAAGGGTAGGCTCTTTGCGGAACCAGATCAACTGCCGCCGCGCGTAGCGCCGGTTCTCTTGTGCAATCAGCGCCCGCGTGGCCGCCTCGTCTCGACGGCCGTGCAGGTGCTCGAGCGCCTGACGGTACACGAGCCCACCGAAAGGCCGGGCCGACTCGGGCACGCCAGCGGCCATGTTGGCCCGCATCTCGGCGAGCAGACCGCCATCGAACTGCTGGTCCACGCGCCCGGCGATTCGAGCGGCCAGCGCCTCGGCGGGCAGGCGGAGCGCCAGCGCCGTGACCGCGACGTCCGGCCCCAGGGGCGACACGGTGTCGGCGAAATGCGCCGTCAAGGGCCGGCCTGTCTGGTAGTACACCTCGAGCGCCCGCACGATGCGCTTGAGGTCTCTTGCCTGAATGCGAGCGGCCGACGGCGGGTCCACGTGCGCGAGCCGCCGATGCAGCCGCTCCACGCCGTAGCGGCCGGCCAGGCGGTCGAGGCGCTCCCGGAGGGCGGCGTCCTTGCCTGGCCCCGGGAACAGCCCTCGCGTGAGCGCCCGATAGTAGAAGCCCGTGCCCCCCACCAGAATCGGCCGGCGACCGCGCGCGTGGATGCCGCCAATGGCCCGAGCCGCGTCGCGGGCGAAGTCGGCGGCGTTGTATTCCGCGGTCGGCGGCACGACATCGATGAGGTGATGCGGAATCCCGCGTCGCTCGGCGGCGGGCACCTTGTCGGTGCCGATGTCGAACCCCTGATACACGGCCGTCGAGTCGCAATTGACGATCTCGCCGTCCAGACGTTCGGCCAGCATCAGGGCCAGAGCGCTCTTGCCGGTGGCCGTCGGCCCCAGCACCGCCACGATCGGCGTCACGGCCGGGCCCTAGCGCTCCTGCGGCGCCGGGCCGTCAGGAGACTCGTTGTAGAAGAACGTCACCGTGAAGAACGCCTTGTCGTCGGGGTACTCGGGCGGCAGCGGCTCGGTAGGGTTCGACGACAGCAGGGCGTTACGCGCCGCGAGGTTGAACGAGTCGACCGAGGACGGCGACACGACGATCACGTCGGTGAGTGCGCCGGTGCGGTGGACGTAGAAGGTGATGACGACGCGGCCCTTCAACGACATCGCCGCATAGGGTACGAACCAGTTGCGCTTCACCTGCGCGACGAAGCGTCGGATCCAGGGACCGAACTCGACGCCTTTGGTGTCGAACTGAATCGCCGGCCCGAACTCCTGCAGGTTGCCGCGAGGATTGTCGAACGATTCCTGGTCGACATACCGCTGGAGGTTGCGCAGCGCCTCACCAAGCTGTCCGCCTGGTGGAGGCGTCGCCGACTGGGGCTTGTTCAGCGCCAGGCGGCCTTCGGGGGAGGGGTCGGCGCTGCGATCGGGGACTTCGACACCGGGCGGGGCCTCAGGCGCGGGCGTCTCGGCTGGGCCGCGTCCTCGCGCGCGCTCTTCGGCCCGCGCCTCGACGCGCTCGGACGAGTTGCCGCGCGAAAACGGCAGTGGATTATCGATGGCGGGCGGGCGCTCGACGGCCCGCGCCTGCCGGTCGATGTCCGAGAGCTCGGCGCGCTCGGGCGGCTTCTTGGCCGGGATATCGACCTTGGGCTGCACGAAAACAAACCGCGGCGCCTCGGTTCGCCGCGGTTGCTCCATCTGCACGACCTCGGCTTCCGGGTTCCGCTGACGATCGGGCAGCAGATCGGGCGCCCAGAGCAGCAACGCGATGACGGCCGCGTGAACCACGAGCGATACGACCACGCCGTCGCGCCGATTGATCGCGTGCCCGACGGGCTCGATGTCCGAGTAGCGGCCGTCGAAGTCGAAGTACATCAGCCACTTACGAGAGTATCACGGGGCCGGCGCCTGATCGGGCTTCTTCCCACTGTACAGATAGACGATCCCCAGCGTCAGCGGCCGGGCGGCCACCTGTGAAAATCCCGTGGCGGACAGAATCCGCCCGAACGCGTTGCCGAACGGAAAGCTCCCCACCGACTGCGGGAGGTAGTCGTAGGCCAGCTGATGCCGCGACACGGCCCGTCCGATCCGGGGCAGGACGTGCTTGAAATACCACAGGTACAGCGGCCGCACCGCCGGCACGACCGGTAGTCCGAACTCGAGGATGGCCAGCCGTCCCCCTGGCTTCAGCACCCGCCACAACTCGGCGCAGGCCACCTCCGGCTGCTGCACGTTCCGAATGCCGAAGGCAATGGTGGCGGCATCGACCGATGCGTCGGCCACGGGGAGCCGCATGGCGTCGCCGCGCACGAGCGCCACCTGTGAGTCGAGCGCGCCGGCCCGAAGCTTCGCCAGCCCGTGTGCCAGCATCGCGCCGGCGAAGTCCACTCCTACGACCCGGGCCGCCCCCGCCCTGGCGCCGGCCATCGCCACGTCGGCCGTCCCCGTGCAGACATCCAGCAGGCGCTCGCGTCCGGTGAGGGCGAGCGCCCGGATGGCGCGCCGCCGCCAGTAGCGATCCAGCCCACCCGACAGCACCCCGTTCAGTAGATCGTAGCGCCCGGCAATGGCGTCGAACATGCCCGCGATCTTCGCGGGGCTCTTGTCAACCGACATACAGGGCCAGCGCGGTGACGCACAGGTAGACGATGCCCACATAGCCGTTCATGTCGAAGGCCCGCTTCACCTGGGATAGGTCCGTCGCGCTCACGAGCGACTGCTCGTAGATCAGCAGCGCCGCGACCAGGCCGACGCCGGCCAGGTAAGTGGCCCCAAATGGCACCACCCAGGCCAGCGCGGCCATGCCAGCAATGGTCCCCACGTGCATGAGCCGTGAGATGAGCAGCGCATGCGGCACGCCGAAGCGAACGGGAATGGACCGCAGGCCATGCGCCCGGTCGAACTCGAGATCCTGGCACGCATACAGCACATCGAACCCGCCGACCCACAGACCGATCGCCAGTCCGAGCAGCCACGGCTCCCATCCACCGCGTCCGCCGGCAGCCAGCCACCCCCCGACCGGGGCCACCGCCATCGCGAGTCCAAGAAATGCCTGCGTGTAGGCCGTGTAACGCTTGGCCAGCGAATACCAGAACACGATCGCGAGCGCCGGCGGCGACAAGACGCCGCACAGCCAACTGATTCTGAAGGAGACCCACACGAACGCGGCTGATGCCGCCGCCACGAAGACCGCAGCCTCGCGCCGTGACATCGCGCCACGCGGAAGCTCACGCATCGCCGTCCGCGGGTTGAGGGCATCGAACCCCGCGTCCGCGAGCCGGTTGAATCCCATGGCCGCGCTCCGCGCCGACACCATGGCCATGACGATCCAGCCCACTTGCGCCCACGTGATGTCGTGCTGACGCGTGGCCAGCAGCGCGCCGGTCAGCGCGAACGGCAGCGCGAAGACCGTGTGGCCGACGCGAACGAATGAGAAATAGGTCAGGAAGCGCATGGGAATCCGTCGATCTCGTGAATCCGCAGTCTGCGCCTATTCTGACTGAACTAGCCGGCGCCGGGTATCCACGCGATCTCTCGCGGCTCGATGCCCGAGACCAGATAGGCCTCCACGTCGGCGACTTCCCCAGGCAGAGACACGGCAACGATCTCGGCGCGCTTGCCGGGGGTCAGCGAGCCCAGTTCGGAGTCGAGCCCCAGGGCCCGCGCCCCGACGAGGGTGGCGCTTTCGAGCAATCGCGCCGCGGGAACACCGGGCGCCAGCCAGCTGAGGGTCTTCAGTTCCGCGAACAAGTTGAGGTCGTCCACGCTCGCCAGGCTGTCGGTACCGACGGCAACGGCGACACCGGACCGGTAGAATCGGTCCACCGGGGGCACCCCAACACCAACCCACTGGTTGCTGCGAGGACAGGTCACCAGAGTCGCGCCCCGCGCCCGAAGACAGTTCAAGCTCTCGTCCGCCAACCGGACGCCGTGCACCGCCAAGGTGCGCGCGTCGATCATGCCCAGCCGATCCAGATACTCCACGGGCCCGACGCCCGGCGGCGCCCAGTCGTCGCGCCAGGCGCCGATCCAGCGGAGCATTCGGGCCCACTCGCCCGTCCCGGCCTCCATCAGCTCTATCTCCTCGTCCGACTCGCCCACGTGCACGCTCGTGTACGGCACGGCACCCGCCGACACCTCGGCGCGGATCGCCTGGAACAGTTCGGGCGACACCGAGTAGGGCGCATGTGGCGCGACCGAAACGCGCACGCACCGAACGCGCGAGGCGGCCGCCTCGCGCAACGCCCGCGTCGCGCCGACGCGCTCCGCATCGGCCGCACGGAATCCGATCAGTTCGTGAAAGACGATGCCGTGAAGCCCACTGGCGGCGATGACGTCTACCGAGACCAGCGAATTGCTGATGTCACCCACGGCGATGGTGCCCGTGGCGCGGGCCTCACGCGCCGCCGCGCACGCGGCCTCGACCACGATTGGGTCGTTCGGACGCTCCACCCCGCGCCGAACCGCCATGAGCTGCTTGACCCAGCTCGTGAAGCGACTGGCCGGGGGAACCCGGTCACGTAGCCACGATAGCTCCAGGTGCGTGTGAGCGTTGACCAGGCCGGGCAGGAGAGCCACGCGCCCAAGACTTCGCCGCGGACCGTACGCCCGGTCAGCCTCGCCGTCGCCCGCGCCGATCGCGACGATGCGCCCTTCATCTACCGCGACCCATCCGTCCCGGATGGGAGGCTGGTCGACAGGAACGATCCAGGCTGCGCCGAAACGGATCATGCCACCGGCGAACGCGGCTGGCTCCGCTGCCGCTTCCCCGCGGCGCTGCGCGCCGGGTAGCTGGCCAGTTCCGCGGGTACCGAGGTGTCGCCGTCCGCCCGCGCCGTCGCCAGCGCGAGCTGGCGCGGCAGCTCCCGCTCCCGGATGATGGGATTACCCAGGATCTCATAGTGCATGCTGCGCCGCTTGGCGATGAAGCCGGCGTCCTCGACATGGCGCACGATCTCGACTTCGTCCATGCAGTACGCCGCGCCGGCTGCCCGCACGACGTTTTCTTCAATCATGACGCTGCCCATGTCGTTGGCGCCGAAGGCGAGGCTCAACTGGCCCACCTTCCCGCCTTGCGTCACCCACGATGCCTGCAGGTTGTCGAAGTTGTCGAGTACCAGCCGGGCCAGGGCCAGCGTCCGCAGGTATTCGATGCCGGTCGCCTCCGCGCCGCCGCGCTCGGTGTGCTCGGGCTGATAGCTCCACGCAATGAAGGCCGTGAAACCGCCCGTCTCATCCTGAACGGCTCTGAGCCGCAGCATGTGCTCGAGCCGCTCCTCGTCGGATTCGACCGTCCCGTACATCATCGTCGCCGTCGTGCGCAGGCCGGCGCGGTGCGCCTGGCGCATCACGTCGAGCCATTCGTCGGCCGATGCCTTCCCATAGCAGTTCAGGAGCTTCCGCACACGGTCCACGAGAATTTCGGCGCCCCCGCCGGGGATGCTGTCGAGGCCGGCGGCAACGAGCCGGGCGATGACGTGCGGCACCTCGAGGCGCGACATCCGCGACAGGTGCAGCACCTCGGGCGGCGAGAGGGCGTGCAGCTTGAGGGCGGGGTAGCGGGCCTTGACGGCGCGAAACAGATCCTCGTACCACGCCAGGGGCAGGTCGGGATTGTGGCCGCCCTGCAGCAGCAGTTGCGCGCCACCCAGCGCGAGCGTTTCGTCGATCTTCCGGAAGATTTCGTCGAACGAAAGCACATAGCCCTCGCCGTGCCCGACCGGACGGTAGAACGCGCAGAAGTTGCAGCGCGCCACGCACACGTTCGTATAGTTGACGTTGCGATCGATGATGTAGGTGACTACGCCGTCGGGGTGCTTGCGGCGGCGCACCAGGTCGGCCATGCCGCCCAGCCACCACGTCGGGGCCGAGCGATACAGGAACAGCGCTTCGGCGGCGCCCAGGCGGCCGCCCGTCTCGATCCGGGTCTGCAACTCGGCGAGCGTGTGACTCATGCGAAGAACCGAAGCGGGCGCGAGCCCGGCGCCAGCCCGAGCTCGACAGCCAGCGCGTGAAAGCGTTCCAGTCCGGCCGTTTCCCGATCGCCCAGACCGTATTTGAGAGTATCACGCAGGTAGGTGAGGGTCCGGTGCTCGACGGCCGTGTCGCCGCGCGCCACCTCGCGCGCGATAGCGGATGCTTCCGCGACACCGCGGTCGCGTGCGGCGGTCAGCGCCGCCACCTGCTCGTCGTCCACGGCTCGGTCGCGTCCCGTCCACGCCGCGTAGACAAAGGGCAGGCCCGTCAACGTCCGCCACGCGTCGCCCAGATCCGTCTTGATGACGCCGAGCCGGTCCTCGTCCGCGGTGAGGGCGGGATCACCGATGACCAGAGCGGCATCCGCGCGGGCGAGCATCGCGCCGAGGTCCGGCGCGGCCGGTATGAACCGAGGAGCGATGTTCCAGAGCCTGGCGCACAGGATGCGGGTGAGCGCCACCGACGTGCGCGAGCTGGTATCGAGGGCGAGCGTCTCGACCCGATCGATCGGCACGCGCGAGAAGACGGCGACCGACCGGACCGGGCCATCCGACCCGATCGCGATCCCAGGCACCAGCGCGTAGTCGCCTCTCAGGTATTCCACGGCCGGAATGAGACCGAGGTCGACCTGCCCCTCGTGCAGCAGCGACGCGCAGACCGACGGGACGTCGAAGCGGATCGCGAACAGATCGGGGCGGGCAGCGAGCCCACGGACCAGCGGCTTGGTGTTCAGGTACGCCACGGCCCCCAGTCGCGACGGCCTCATGCGGAACCGCCCGGCGAGGCCGGCGTGAAGCCCGCTGCGACGATGTTGCGCCGCACCTCTTCAACGCTGCCCCGCCGTGAACCGAGCGCGGTGTCGTCGAACGGTGAGACGCGGTCCAGATGACTTGCGCCGAAGGTGAGCGCCACCTGGGCGAGCTTGGGCCCATACTGCTGCCAGTCGACCTGAATCGCCGACACTGCCGGCAGTCCCAGGCGGGCCAGCGCCACCATCCGCACGTCGTGGTACCCCGTCGTGGGCGCGCTCACCGATTGCTCGCGAGACAGGGGCGCAAACGCGCTCACCCATGGACGGCCTGCCAGTGCGGCACGGGCCTTCAGCACCAGCGTCACGCGCTGATCGGGCACGCCGCGCACCGAGAGAGCGCCGAGGCCCAGGCCCGCGGCTGCCACCGCATCGACTTCCGCCGACGTCACTGCATCGACGGGCGCGTCGGCAATGGCGTCGAGACCTGCCGATCGCAGTGCGGCCAGCACCTGGCCAATCGGCGCCCATCCTCGGGCCGAGAGATCGGCCAGGGAGAAGCCCGTCAGGCGCGCATCCGGGCCGCTGGCCTTCCGGACGTGCGCGATGCGGCTCGCCGCCTCGTCGAGCGAGGCAGCGGTGAGCGCCAGGCGAATCTCCACACCCCGGGCTGCCATCGCCGCCAGGCTGGGCGCATCGGTTTCCGGCCCCGGCTCGAAGACCCGGGTATAGGTGACCGCAGTGCCCGTGCGCGCCCGCCGCACCTCGTCGGCCAGCATCCCGAGTGAGAGCACGTCGGTCGAATCGAGCTCGGCCAGTTCCGCCTCGGTGAGCGACTCTCCGGCCCGCGCCCGCGCCGCAATGGCGTGGTTGATCTCGATGTTCATCATCGGTGTGCCTTCCACTCCCCCGCGCTCTCGCTCATCCGAGAGACGATGTCCCGGGCCAGCACCAGGGCCGCCCGTCCCTGGGCCCCTGTCACGCCTGGCGCCCGCCGCGCGCGCACGGCGCCGACGAAGTCCTCGAGCTCGCGCTTGAGCGGCTCATCCCGTTGAACGTCGAGCTTACCGCCTTCGATCCTGGGTGCGGCGCCCTCTTGCGGAACCAGGCGCCAGACCTCTACCTCCTGTGCCTTGTAGTCGATGGACAGATAGGTGCTCTGCTGGAAGAAGCGGATCTTGCGCACCTGCTCGCGCGAGATGCGGCTCGCCGTCAGGTTGGCGATGCAGCCGTTGGCGAACTTCAGGCGGGCATTGGCGATGTCGATTCGCGGCGTCAGGACGGGAACGCCGACAGCCTCGATGCCAACGACGTCGCTACCCACCACCTCGAGGACCAGGCCGAGGTCGTGGATCATCAGGTCGAACACCACGTCGATGTCCAGGCTGCGCTCGGGAAACGTCCCGAGCCGATGCACCTCGATGAACCGCGGCTGCGTGATGTGCGGGCGCGCCGCATGGACGGCCGGGTTGAAGTGCTCGATGTGACCGACGGCCAGGACGACGCCGGCGGCCTCGGCCGCGTCCAGCATCTGGTCGGCCTCTTCGAGCGAGCGCGTCAGCGGCTTCTCCACGAGGACGTGCACGCCCTGAGCGATGAGCGCCAAGGCGACCGCGGTGTGTGCCTCGGTCGGCACCGCGACGCTGACGGCGTCCACCTGACCGGCCAGGTCGGCCACCTCCGCAATCACGTTCGTGTGGTTCGCGGAGGCCACCTCCGCCGCGCGGCCGGGGTCGGTGTCGACGACGCCGACCAGCGAAACCCCGGGCAACGCGGCCAGCACACGCGCGTGATGCCGCCCCAGGTGGCCGACCCCCACCACGGCCACACGTACCGGATCGATCATGCCGTTCCCTTCGCGGCGGCCGGGCGGCCCACGATCGCGATCCCGAACTCGTCGGCCGCCGACACCATCTCGTGCCGTTCGAACATCAGCGCCTTGCCCGCATCCAGCGACAGCAGCCTGGCGCCGGCGCTGCGCATCACCTGGATGGTCGCCAGCCCAACGATGGGCACGTCGAACCGCATGTCCTGGCCCGGTTTGGCCACCTTGATGATGGCCACGCCGGGGCCAGCCAGATGACCCGCCCGAGAAATGGTCTCGTCGGTCCCTTCCATGGCTTCCACCGCCACGACCGCACGATGCTTGACGGCGATGGTCTGGCCGATGTCGAGTCCGGCTATCGTGTCCGCCATGCGGTAGCCGAACATCAGATCCTGGTTCTCGTCTTCGGTTGGCGCCCGGCGCGTCATCACACCCGGTGCGGCCAGCAGGGGCTGCAGCAGCGCGGTGGAATCGACGAGCTCCACCCCATGATCGCGCATCACGTCGGCTACGGCTGCGATGATGGCGTCCGTGTTCCGTGATCGCAGTCTGGTCAGCACCGACAAGGCGGTCAGGTCGGGCACGATACCGCCGAAGATCTTCGTGTGTTTGACCTGGCCCGCCATCACGGCCCGAGACACGCCGGCCGCGTTGAAAATCTCGAGCCAGGCGCCCAGCAATCCCAGCGATGTCCAGTGGACGGTGGCCGGTGGCGAGCCGGCGCGCGCCGCCTGGTCGATCTCGGTCGAGGCTTCTTCCTTGATGGCGACGATCGTGACTTCGTAGCCCATGGCCCGAGCCGCGTCGAGCACGAGGAACGGAAAGCGGCCGTTACCGGCAATCAGACCCAGCTTCATGCCGATCAGTCGTCCGCGGTTTCGTCGGCCCGCCTCCCGCCCCGCCGCAGGATCACGCCGCGCGTGGCCGTGCGAATGAACTGCACCAGGTAGGCCACCTCGTCACAGGCGATCTCGGGATGCCCCTCGATCTGGGTGAGCGCGTCGCTCGTGTTGAGCTTCGATTGCACGAGGTATCGATAGGCCTTGCGCAGCCGGCCCAAGGTGTCGTCGGTGAAGCCGCGGCGTCTGAGCCCGATGACGTTGAGCCCGTACACGCGGGCCGGTCGACCACCGACCGTCTTGGCAAACGGCAGGGCGTCCTTGGTGACCACCGAATACCCGCCGACGAAGGCGTGGCGACCGACCCGACAGAACTGGTGCACGCCGGAGCCGGCGCTGATGCTGGCACAGTCCTCGACCGTCACGTGCCCGCCGAGCGTCGCGCTGTTGCCGAAAATCGACTGGCTGCCGATGCGGCAGTCGTGCGCCACGTGCACGTACGCCATGAAGAGGTTGTGGTCGCCGATGGTCGTCGCCCCGCCGCCGCCGGCAGTGCCGCGATGGATGGTGACGAACTCGCGAAAGATGTTGTGGTGGCCGATGGTGAGAGCCGTGTCCTCGCCACGGTACTTCATGTCCTGCGGCTCGAGACCAATCGAGGCGAACGGGAAGACCCGATTGTCGTCACCGAGCACCGTCCGGCCATCGATGACCGCCTGAGCGCCCACCGTGCAGCGCCGTCCGATTACGACCTGGCGACCGATGACGGCGTGCGGCCCGACCACGGTACCGTCGCCAAGGCGCGCCGAAGGGTGTACACAAGCGGTCGGGTCGACCTGAGCGCCGCCCGACTGCACCACCAGTACCAGTTCCGCTTCGGCGACGGTCTGCCCCTCCACCGAGGCCAGCCCCTGGACTTTCAACAACGTGCCAACGCGGTCGCCGAGCGTGACCTCGAGCCGCAGTCGGTCCCCAGGAACCACCTGACGCCGGAACTTGGCGCGGTTGACGCCGCGCAGGGCCACCTGGCCCACCGGCTCGCCGCCGCGATGCTCAATGACGAGCAAGGTGGCCACCTGCGCGAGGGCCTCGATAGTGAGGACCGCGGGCAGCAAGGGAGCGCCAGGGTAGTGGCCCTGAAAGAACTCCTCGTTGACGGTGACGTTCTTGACGGCGACGATGCGCCGGCCCGTCTCGTGCTCGTCGATCCGATCGACGAGCACAGACGGGTAGCGGTCGCGCAGCCGATCGAGAACGTGAGGGATGCCGGCGCTCACTGCACCGGCGGCTTGTTCCCGGCAGCCGGCTTGGCGGCGTCGAGCTTCTTGATGACATCGTCAGAGATGTCGAGAGCCGCGTCGGCCCACACCAGCCCGGCGTCGGGACCGTTGAAGATGAAGTGGAGGTTCTTCTCGCGGCCGAGTTCCTGCAGGACGGGCTCGAGCTGCTGCTGGAACTCCTGCTGGAGCTGCTGCTGGAGTTCCTGCACCTCGGCCTGCGCGTCCTGAGTGGCCCGCTGGATATCGACCTGCAGGCGCTCGACCTGTTTCTGGAGCTCGCCGGCCGCCGTGCTGCTCAGCACGCTGGCCTCCTTTTCGAGCTTCGCCTGAAAGCTCTGGAGCTGCTTGTTCTTCTCGGCCAGATCGGCGGCCTTGGCCTGTTGAACGGCCTGAATTCGGCCGGTCGCCGTCCTGCCCTGGGCAGACTCATTCGCGATCCGCTGCAGAACGACGTAGGCCACCTTCGAACCTTCGGGGAAGGGGCGCGGCGGCGCGGGCGCCGGGGCGGAGGCGGGTGCGGGTGCGGCCGGGGCGGCCGGCGTCTGCGCGAACGCGGGCGAGGCGACCATCAGGGAAATCGTGCCGATTACGGCAAAGCCTTTCATTCCGATACGTCCTTTCATATGCAATGACCAACCCGGCATCCTATACTACTTCCATGTTCCGTTTGCTCGTCCGCTCGGTGTCGTTCGCGCTGGCCCTCGCCGTCACCTCGGCCTGCGGCAACGACTCTGTCACCATTCCGACCACCCCCACACCCGACCCCATCACCGAAACGTTCAGCGGAACGCTGACGCCCAACGGCGCCGCGACCCACACCTTCTCGAGTTCGGCATCGGGCAGTGTGTCCGCCACCCTGGCCGCGGTCGGCCCCGACGACACGATCGTGATGGGTCTTGCCCTCGGCACGTGGAACGGGACCGGCTGCGCCGTCATCATCGCCAACGACACTGCGGTTCAGACCGCGGTGATCTACGGCAACGTGACGCAGGCCGGCCAATTGTGCGTCCGCGCCTATGACGTCGGCCGCTTCACCGAGCCCACCAACTACGAAATCAGCGTCGTTCACCCCTGAGCGCGCGACCTAGAAGGTCGACCCGACCGCAAACCGGAACTGGAACGACTTGGCCGGCTGCAGGCTGTTGGTGTAGATTCCGCCACGCTGCGGGTTGAACGCGAAGATCAGCCGGAACGGCACATTCAGCACCGGCATGAAGAACCGAATTTCGGCGCCGGTCGACGTCTTGAAGGCACTGCGCCGGCCAATCACCTCGGTCGTCGACCCCGGGGCGTCCGGGGCGGTGAGAATTCCGCTCGCGAAGGGATCGACCAGCAGCGGCAACGGCGGCGGTACGACCTGGGTGACGTCCTCCTTGAAGGCGAACGGCTGGCCTCGCACGCGCACCTGTCCTGCGTCGTAGAACAGGATGAGCCGCACGGGACCGGCAATCGAGATCATGTATTCCGCGTTGAACAGCAGGCTCTTGTCGCCGCCGAGCACGAGGCCGGTCTGCAGGTCGCGCGGCCCAATCGATCGGATGTCGTAGCCGCGCACGCTGTACTCGCCGCCGAGGAACAGCGTTTCGAAGAGCGGCAGCGTTTCGGTGCTGCCGTACGGACGGATGTACTCGACCTGGCCGCGCAGGCCCAGGGTCGTGCGGCGCGACTGCTGCCACATCTGCACGGCCTCGAACCGGGGCTTCACGAAGAAGGTGTCGCCGCCCACGCCCGCCACGTCGAAACTCCCCGTCACCCGACGCCCCCGGTTCGGGAAGATCGGATTGTCGATGGTGTTGTGCACGAAACTGGGCACGACCTTGCTGATCGTACGGCGCCCGCCGGCCCCGAGCAGGAGCGAGTCGGCCAGAAATGGGTTCTGGGCGATGATGGCCGGATTGCTGTACAGGGGATTGAGCTCGGTGACCCGGACCCGCTCGTAGCTGTAGGTGAAGAACATCCGCGAGAAGTTGGCCAGGGGGAAGCCGGTCGAGAGATTGCCGGCGGTCGACTCCTGCGTGAACTGATCGATGTAGCGCAACGTTCGCTTGAAGACGTCGAAGCCGCCCGTGATGGCGCGGTCGAAGAGAAACGGTTCGGTGAAGGCGAGCTGGTAGTTCTCGGCGCGCGACCCGACCTGAGCCGAGACGGTCAGCGACTCGCCGCGCCCCAGGAAGTTCCCCGTCTGGAACGAAATCTGTCCGAAAAATCCCTCGAACTGCGACACGCCGGCGCCGAAGGTGAGCTGGTTGCGGTTCTGCTCTTCCAGCTTGAGGGTGACGTCCACTTCGCTCTTGGCGTTGGGCGTCTTCTGGACGTCGACGGCGTCGCTCCCCTGCTCCTCGATGTTCTTGAAGTACCCGAGCTGGTTCAGCCGGCGCACGCTGAACTTGAGCGCCTCGGTGTTGAAGGTGTTCCCTTCCAGGAGGCGCATCTCGCGTCGAATCACGTTGTCGCGCGTCGTCGTGTTGCCCGTGAACGTGATGCGATGCACGAAGTACTGGTCCCCCTCGGTCAGCCTCATCTTCACGTCCACCGTCGGCTCTGCCGGGCCGGCGATGGGCCCTTCAGCCGCGGCCTTGAAGTCGAGGTCCGGGTAGCCCGTGAACTCGAAGTAGCCACCCGCGCCGTAGAGTTCCCGCGCCTTGATCAGGCCGTCGCGAATGCGCTTCTCACTGTACCAGTCGCCTTCCTCCAGCTTGAAATAGGGACGCAGGAACTCGCTCTTGACGACGTTGTTCCCGTCGAATTCGAGGGACCCGACCTTGAACCGGGAGCCTTCGTCGATGGGAACGGCCAGCTGCACCCAGCGCGTCTCCTTGTCGGCACTGTCTTCCAGCACCTTGAGCTCGGGCTGCCCGACACGCGCCTGCACGTAGCCGCGATTGCGATAGAACTCGATGATCTTGTCGGCGTCCTCGTCGAACTTGGCTTCCTGATACTTGCCACGGCCCGTGATCCACGACAGGAACCAGTGCTCCTTCGTGGCGTCCATCTGCCGCTTCAGCGTCCCGTCGCCGATGGCCGTGTTGCCGACGAAGTCGATCGACCGAATCTTGACCTGCGGGCCCTCCTCCACGTTGAAGACAACCTTGACCAGCTTCGGACCGCCGGGCAGCGGCTCGACCGACGAGGTGATCTCGGCGAACTGATAGCCCTTCTCGGCCATCAGCCCCTGGACGATACCCTTCACCCGCCGGACGACACCTTCGTCGAGGAACGAGTCGAGGCGGAGCGACACGCCCGCCTCCTTCATCTTCTCGTCGACCTTGGTGCGCTCGACCTTGTCGGACCCCGTGTAGTCGACGATCTTCACGCGGGGCCGCTCTTCCATGTTGTAGACGATGCGCTTGCCGACGACGCCGTTGGCGTACGGGTCGTCGTTCACCTCGATCCACAGGTTGTCGAGGAAGCTCGTGCCCCACAGCCGCTTGAAGTCGTCGAGCACCACTTTCTCGGTGTCGTCGGAGTACGGCACCCAGACTCCGTCACTGGGCCGGCTGGCCTGGGTCTGGATGTAGTAGAGGTAGGTCTGCGGCTCGATCAGCGACTCGTTGACGGGATGGAAGCGCAGCTCGAGCGAGCGGACCACCGGGCCGGAGCCGTCCGGAGGCTGCTGGATGGGCGCGGCCTGGGCCGCCGGCGCCTGGACGGCCACAGCCGCCGACGGCGATTGGGCGGCCGGCTGGGCCCCCGCGGAGACGACACTGAAGGCCCACAGGGCCAGACTCGTCACACAAAACCGCACGTACACACCTATCGGGCGTTGGCGCGACACCACTTGAACTGCCATGTCAGACGTTGGCCGAGAGCCGGCGGCCGGCGGCCACCGGGGCTCCGGCCGGCCGGTAGGCCAGTTGCCCGGCGTCCAGATACACTTCGATCTCTCCGCCTTGGAGGTGGCCACGGATGAGTTCCTCGGCCAGCGGATCCTCGACGAACCGCTGAATGGCGCGCCGTAGAGGCCTCGCGCCGTACGACCGATCCTTGCAGGTGGCGTCGATAATCCAGTCGCTCACTTCCGGGGCCAGAATCACCTTCAAGCGGCGGTCCACGAGGTTGACGTTCAGCTGATCGACCAGCAGGCCCAGAACCTTTCGCAACTCGTCGTCGCTGAGCGCCTCGAAGACGATGAGCTCGTCCACGCGGTTGATGAACTCGGGATTGAAGGTCCGCTTGACCTCGCCGAGCACCATCTCCTCGACACCCTTCTGCTGATCACCCAGCTCGGCCTGGAACCCCATCGACGCCCTCTTCTGGATGAAGCGCGCACCGATGTTGGAGGTCATGATGAGAATCGCGTTCTTGAAATTGACGCGGTTCCCGAGACCGTCGGTGAGGTGCCCGTCCTCGAACACCTGCAGCAGGATATTGAAGATGTCGGGGTGGGCCTTTTCGATCTCGTCGAGGAGCACCACCGAGTACGGGTTGCGCTTCACCTTCTCGGTGAGCTGGCCGCCCTCTTCATGGCCCACATAGCCCGGCGGCGATCCGATGAGCTTCGACACCGAGTGCTTTTCCATGTACTCGGACATGTCGAAGCGGATGAGCGCGTGCTCGCTGCCGAACAGAAAATGCGCGAGCGCCCGCGCCAGCTCGGTCTTGCCCACGCCGGTCGGCCCCAGGAACATGAAGCTGCCGACCGGACGGCTCGGATTCTTGAGCCCGGCCCGCGACCGCCGAATCGCCCGCGACACGGCCGAAATAGCGCGATCCTGGCTCACCACGCGACGATGCAGATCGAGTTCCATGCGGAGCAGTTTGTCGCCCTCGTCCTGGTTGATTGACGAGAGCGGCACGCCGGTCCACTTGGAGACCACTTCGTCGATGTCGGCACGGGACACGACCACGCGGCGTGAATTCGAGCGCACGTCGAATTTCTCGCGTACCAGCTGCAGGTTCTCGCGCGCGTTCTGCTCCTGCTCGCGGTAGAACTGCGCCTTGTCGAACTCCTTGGCCGATACGGCGTGCTCCATCTGCTCGACGGCCACGCGGATGCTCTTGTTGATCTCGCCGAACTCCTCGCTGTAGCCGGCCTCGCGCAGCTTGGCGCGGGCGCCCGCCTCGTCCACCAGATCGATGGCCTTGTCCGGCAGAAAGCGATCGGTGATGTACCGACTCGACTGGTAGACGGCGGCCTCGATGGCTTCGGGCGTGTACTCGACGTGGTGAAACTGCTCGTAGCGATCCTTGATGCCCATCAGGATCTCGGTGGTTTCGACCTCGGAAGGCGGGTCCACCTTGATGGCCTGGAAGCGGCGCTCGAGCGAGCGGTCCTTTTCGATGTATTTCCTGTACTCGGACGGGGTCGTAGCGCCGATGCAGCGAATCTCCCCGCGCGAGAGCGCGGGCTTGAGGATATTGGCCGCGTCGAGCGACCCTTCGGCGGACCCGGCGCCGACCAGCGTGTGGAGCTCGTCGATGAACACGATGATGTTCGGGTTCTCGGTGAGCTCCTTCATGATGGCTTTGAGGCGCTCCTCGAACTGCCCCCGGTATTTCGTGCCCGCGACAATCAGCGAGATGTCGAGCGCCAGCAAGCGCTTGTCGGCCAGGAAGTGCGGCACGTCGCCGTAGACGATCTTCTGGGCCAGCCCCTCAACGATGGCCGTCTTGCCGACGCCCGGCTCGCCAATCAGCACCGCGTTGTTCTTCGTGCGGCGGCAGAGCACCTGCTGCACGCGCTCGAGCTCGTAGCGGCGGCCGACCAGCGGGTCGAGCTGGTTCTTCATCGCGGCCTCGGTGAGGTCGCGCGAGAACTCGGCCAGGAGCGGCGTTTCCTTGACGCGCGTCAGCGTGGTCTTCTCGTTGAGCAGCTGCACGATGTCTTCGCGCACCTGGTGCAGCCGCATCCCCTTTTCCATCAGGATGGTGGCCGCCACCGAGCGCTCTTCGCGCAGGATGCCGAGCAGCAGGTGCTCGGTGCCGATGTAGTTGTGCAGCAGCCGGTCCGCTTCTTCGGCCGCGTACTGCAGCACGCGCTTGGTCTCGGCGCTGAAGGGGATCTCGACCGACGTCGACACCTTCTCGCGGAAGACCGTGCGACCTTCGATGTCCTTGCGAATGGCTTCGAGGGACAAATGCGACCGCGCGAAGATCCGACTCGTCAGGCCCTTGCCTTCGCGGATCAGGCCGAGCAGCAGATGCTCGGTCTCAATGGAGATGCTCCCGAGCTGGCTCGCCTCGTAGCGGGCGAAGAACAGCACCCGCCGTGCTCGTTCCGTATAACGCTCGAACATCCGACGCTGCAGCCCCCTTTGCTGTCATTATACGGCACCCAGCCCGCCCCCCGATGCGAGAAGATGCCGTAAGTCCAAGAAACATCTGGACTTCGGACAATTGGATCGCAGCTCATCAGTTCTCGCCGGCCCTCGGTACGGCGCCCTGCACGAGCGCCTTGAATCGCTGTCGAGTCCCGCGGCGTCCAGGCCCCCCTGGCACTTGGCACTCGACGCCTGTTCCCTGTAGTGTCTCCCCATGCCAACCGTCGGTTTCATCGGCCTCGGCCTCATGGGCAAGCCCATGGCCCTCAACCTCCGCAAGCACAACTTCGCTGTCGTCGCGCACAGTCGAAGCCGCGGACCCGTGGACGCGCTGGTGGCCGCGGGCGCCACTGCTGCCGTCTCGCCCGCCGACGTGGCGCGCCAGGCTCGGGTCATCATCACCATCCTGCCGGACGGTCCGGACGTGGCCAGCGTGCTCGAAGGGCCCGACGGCGTCTTCTCCGCCATGCAGCCGGGCGCCATCATCGTGGACTCCTCGACCATTGCCCCCGCGACGGCCCGGCGCCTGGCGGCCGCCGCGGCCGAGCGGGGCGTCGCGCTGCTCGACGCGCCGGTGAGCGGCGGCGAGATCGGCGCCATCGACGGCACCCTCACGTTCATGGTGGGTGGCGACGCCTCCGCGCTGGCCGAGGTCACGCCCATTCTGTCGGCGATGGGCAAGCCCGAGAAGATCGTCCACGTCGGCGCCTCGGGCGCCGGCCAGATCTGCAAGGCCTGCAATCAGATTGTTCTCGGCGGAACCATGGCGGTGGTGGCCGAGGCCATCGCGCTGGCACGGAAGAGCGGCGTGGACCCGATGAAGGTGCGGGCCGCGCTGCTCGGCGGCTTCGCCCAGAGCCGCGTGCTCGAGGTCCACGGCGAACGGATGATCGCCGGCAACTACAAGCCCGGGTTCAAGGCCAAGCTCTTCAACAAGGACCTCGGCATCGCGCGGGCCGCCCTGGCCGAAGCCGGCGTGCCGGCGCTGGCCTCGTCGGTCGTCACCGAACTGGTGCATGCGCAGATGGCTGCAGGGCGAGGTGAGGAGGACTACTCGGCCCTCGGCGACGTGGTCTTCGCGCTCGCCCACCTGAGCCGGGAGTCGTAAGGCTCGCGCGGGCTTGGCGAAGGGCGGGCATCACGCGTATGCTCGGCGCTCTGGAGGAGGATGGCCATGGAACGCAAGACCGCTCACGACTTCGATCAGGAACTCCTGATCCTGTTCGACGCCTACGTCCACGGCGCGCTCGATCGCCGCGGTTTTCTCGACAAGGCGGCCAAGTTCGCGGTCGGAGGTGTGACGGCGGCGATGCTGCTCGAGCAGCTCAGTCCGAAGTTCGCTGAAGCCCAGGTGATCAAGCCCGATGACGGGCGGATCAAGGCCGAGCACGTCGAATATCCCTCGCCGAAGGGATCCGGCACGATGCGTGGGTACTTCGCGCGGCCGGCCACGCTACCGGGCAGGCTGCCCGGCGTGCTCGTCATCCACGAGAACCGCGGCCTCAACCCGCACATCGAAGACATCGCGCGCCGCCTGGCACTCGACAACTTCGTGGCCTTCGCGCCCGACGCTCTGTTCCCGCTGGGGGGCTATCCCGGCGACGAAGATAAGGCGCGCGAGCTGTTCCCGAAGCTCGATCAGGTCAAGACGCGTGAAGACTTCATCGCCGGCGCGGCCTGGCTCAAGGCGCGGCCCGAATGCAGCGGCCGGTACGGTGCCGTGGGCTTCTGCTACGGCGGCGGCGTGGTCAATTTCCTGGCCACGCAGCTGCCGGATCTGGCTGCGGGCGTGGTGTTCTACGGCAGTTCTCCCGCGACGGCGGACGTGCCGAAGATCAAGGCGGCACTGCTGATTCAGTCCGCGGCTGTGGACGAGCGCATCAACGCCAGCTGGCCGGAATACGAGGCGGCTCTGAAGTCAGCCGGCGTCCGCTACGAACGGCATCTCTACCCTGGCACGCAGCACGGCTTCAACAACGACACGACGCCGCGCTACGATGCGGCCGCAGCCAAGCTGGCGTGGCAGCGGACGATCGATTTCTTCAACACCCGCTTGCGAGACTGATACCCAGGGCCGGGCGGCAGCCCGGCGACCTCCGCTCCGACGTGAGCGCGATCGACCCGGCCCGAGTGCGCGGCCAAGTGGGTCGGGCGAGGCGCGCCACCTCAGGACCGTTCGGTCAGCCGCCCGCCCTCGAGCCGCAGAATGCGATCGCACTGTTCCGCCAACCGGGGGTTGTGCGTGGCCAGGATGGCCGTCAGTCCGAATTCGCGGTGCATGTCGCGCAGCAACGCGTGCAGGGCATCGGCCGTGGTTTCGTCCAGGTCGCCTGTCGGTTCGTCGGCCAGCAGCAGGGCCGGGCGCGTGACGAGGGCCCGGGCGACGGCCACGCGCTGTTGCTCCCCGCCCGACAACATGCCGGGACGATGATCGGCGCGGTCAGTCAGCCCGACGCGCGCCAGCAAGGCCGCCGCGCGCGGCCGCGACTCGGCGGGCGCAATGCGGGCGATGCGCAGCGGCATCTCGGCGTTCTCGAGTGCCGAGAATTCCGGCAGCAGGTGATGGAACTGGAACACGAATCCCACCGAGCGATTGCGGAAGGCCACGAGGTCGGCATCGGGCATCCCGGTCACGGTGTGGTCCCCCACCTGGATCGTGCCGGCGTCGGGCCGGTCCAACCCTCCGAGCAAGTGCAGCAGCGTGCTCTTCCCGACACCGGACGCGCCCATGATGGCGACCATCTGGCCCTGCTCCACCTGTAGCGACAGGTCCGTCAGCACGTGCAGGCTCCGTCCGGCAACCGGATACGACTTGGACAGTCCAGACGCGGTGACAAACGACATCGGGCTACTCGTAGCGGAGCGCCTGGGCCGGGTCGAGCCGCGCCGCCTGACGCGACGGGTAGAGCGTCGCGACAAAGCAGACCAGGACGGCGCCCACGACGACCACGCCGAGATCCCACGGCAGCACCTTGAACGGCAGGTAGGTCACCTGGTACACGTCGCTCGGAATGGCAATGACGCGATATCGGTCGAGCAGGTAGGCGACGACGGCGCCCGTCGTCGCTCCAGCCAGGGTGCCGATGACGCCGATGATCATGCCCTGCATGAGGAAGATGAGCATCACCGAGCGAGCCGACGCGCCCATCGTCTTCAGGATGGCGATATCGCGCGTCTTCTCCATGACGAGCAGGACGAGCGACGCCACGATGTTGAGCGCCGCCACCATGACAATCAGCCCGATCCCGATGCCCATGGCCATCTTCTCGAGCCACAGGGCCGAGTAGAGGGACTGGTTCATGTCGGACCAGTCCTGCGTGATGTAGTCGGAGCCCAGCTTCTCCTGAATGGCATCGGCCACCGCGGGCGCGTTGTAGATGTCGGTGACGCGCAACTCGAGGTGGTCAGGGGCGTCGTGCCCGGTGAGGCGGTACGCCGTCTCGAGGTCCACGAATCCGTACGCCTGGTCGAACTCGAAGAGGCCGAGGCGGAAGTTGCCGGCGATGCGCACGCGACGCTGGCGCGGCATCAGTCCCATGGGCGACAGCGTGCCCTGCGGCGTGATGAGGCTGATGATGTCGCCGGGAAACGCACCCAGCGTCCCGCTCAGGTCCCGGCCGATCAGGATGCCGGCGAAGTCCTCGTCGGTTGCCGGATGCAGGTCCTCGAGCGACCCGGCGGTCATCGCCCGCCCGATGTCGGTGACGCTTGCCTCGAGCTCCGGGTCGATCCCCTTCACCGTGATGAAGCCTTCGCCTCGATCGCTGGTGACCAGGGCCTTGCCGAGCAGGGCCGGGGCCGCGCCGGCCACGCCGGGCACCGCGAGCATCTTGGCGACCTCGGCCCGGTAGTCGGTCAGGCCGCTGGGCTTCCACACATACACGTGGGCGGACGACCCGAGGATGCGGTCGCGCAGTTCGTTCTGCAGGCCCGTCATCAGCGCGAGCGCGATGACGAGCGCCATCACGCCGACGGTCACGCCCACCGTGGAGACGAGCGAGATCACCGAGACGAAGACCTGGCGTCGCTTGGCCATCAGGTACCGCAGCGCGATCTGCAGTTCGTAGGGCATGGCGTCAGTCGCGCGGCCGCATCAGCGGGAAGAGGATGACGTCCCGGATGGACGGGCTGTTGGTGAGGACCATCACCAGACGATCGATGCCGATGCCTTCGCCGCCGGCCGGGGGCATGCCGTATTCGAGGGCGCGCACGTAGTCGTCGTCCATGGCGTGGGCCTCGGCGTCGCCCTTCGCCCGCTCGGCCAGCTGGGCTTCGAACCGGCGGCGCTGCTCGGCGGGATCGTTGAGCTCGCTGAAGGCGTTGGCCACTTCGAAACCCCCGATGTAGAGCTCGAATCGCTCCACGGTGTCGGGGTCGTCCGCGCGCTGTTTCGACAGCGGCGACACCTCGGTGGGAAAGTCGTAGACGAAGGTGGGCTGCACCAACTGGTCTTCCCAGAGCGCCTCGAAGATGTCGGTCGCGACCCTGCCCGCGCCGGCGCCGGGTGGGGCCGCGATGCCCAGGCGCGCCGCGATCGCGAGCGCCGAGTCGAGGCTCCGCAGTTCCTCGACGAGGACGGGCACGCCGAGACGTCGCGAAGCCTCCTCGGCCACTGCGTGCCGCAGCGAGAGCCGGCGAAACGGCGCCTGCAGATCGATCCGGTGCTCGCCGAAAGCCACCTGCTCGGTCCCCACCGCGGCGCGGGCGACAAACGAGAGCAGTTCCTCGGTGAAGCGCATGAGCACCTGGTAGTCCACATACGCCCAGTAGAACTCGAGCATGGTGAACTCGGGGTTGTGCTGTGTCGAGATGCCCTCGTTTCGGAAGTTCCGGTTGATCTCGAACACCCGCTCGATGCCGCCGACGATCAGGCGCTTCAGGTACAGCTCGGGCGCAATCCGCAGGAAGAGCTTCATGTCGAGCGCGTTGTGATGCGTCACGAACGGGCGCGCGAGCGCGCCGCCCGCGATGGGCTGCATCATCGGCGTCTCGACCTCCAAAAATCCATGGCTCGTGAGGAAGTCGCGCATGGCGGTGACCGTGCGGCTGCGAACCTCGAACACCTGGCGCACCGCGGGATTCACGATCAGGTCGAGGTAGCGCTGCCGGTACCGAATCTCCACGTCCTGAAGGCCATGCCACTTCTCGGGCAGCGGAATCAGGCACTTGGCCAGGAACTGGAGCGACGTGGCCCAGACGGAGAGCTCGTCGGTCTTCGTGCGGAAGAGGTGACCCGCGACGCCGACGTGATCGCCGAAGTCGAGCAGCCGGGACATCGCGTAGTCGCGCTCGGGAAGGGAGTCGTGGCGGACGTACACCTGGATGCGCGATCGGCCGTCCGAGATCACGAAGAACGCGGCCTTGCCGAAGTTGCGGATGCCGACGATTCGCCCGGCCGTCACGGTCTCGACGCGCGA
>Ga0209476_10000701_pt1 | contig 22966 bp, 25 predicted proteins | sample KloWWTrecipitate_FD_187179 | JGI IMG/M metagenome (GOLD analysis project Ga0209476, IMG submission 187179) | Active sludge microbial communities from Klosterneuburg, Austria, studying microevolution and ecology of nitrifiers - Klosterneuburg... | ecosystem: Engineered > WWTP > Aerobic digester... | reverse complement strand
GGCGTATTGAAGAAGTGCTCGCGCACGTAGGCGCCGTCCTTCGACTTGAAGGTCTGGTAGTCGCCGTCGACGCATTCCTCCATGCGTTTCTGCAGCAGGCCCTGCTTGTCCTGCGCCAGCAGTTGATCCCAGTAGCTGCCCCAGATGACCTTGATGACGTTCCAGCCGGCGCCGCGGAAATCGGCCTCGAGTTCCTGGATGATCTTGCCGTTGCCGCGCACCGGACCGTCGAGGCGCTGCAGGTTGCAGTTGATGACGAAGACCAGGTTGTCGAGGCGCTCGCGGCCGGCGAGGCCGATGGCGCCCATCGATTCCGGCTCGTCCATCTCGCCGTCGCCCATGAAGGCCCACACCTTGCGGCTGCCGGCTTCGATGATGGCGCGGTCGTTCAAGTACTTCATGAAGCGCGCCTGGTAGATCGCCTGCAGGGGACCGAGGCCCATCGACACCGTGGGGAACTGCCAGAAGTCCGGCATCAGCCACGGATGCGGGTAGGAGGAGAGGCCCTGGCCGTCCACCTCGCGGCGAAAGTTGTCCATCTGCTCCCGGGTCAGGCGGCCGAGCATGAAGGCGCGCGCATAAATGCCCGGGTTCGAGTGGCCCTGCACGAACACCATGTCGCCGCCATGGCTGTCGGAAGGCGCGCGCCAGAAATGGTTGAAGCCGACATCGTAGAGCGTGGCGGCGGAAGCGAAACTGGCGATGTGGCCGCCGAGGCCGGAATCGTCCTTGTTGGCGCGCAGCACCATCGCCAGCGCGTTCCAGCGCACGTAGGAGCGGATGCGGTGCTCGATGGCGTGGTCGCCGGGAGAGGGGATTTCCTTGCCGGGCGGAATGCTGTTGATATAAGCCGTGGTCGCCTTGTAGGGCAGGTTGATGCCGGAGCGGCGGGCCAGCTCGACGAGGCGCTCGATCAGGTAGTGGGCGCGCTCCGGCCCCTCCTGCTCGATGACGGCTTCGAGCGCGTCGAGCCATTCCTGGGTTTCCTGCGTGTCCGGATCGGACGGCAACAGGTTGTTCGGCAATGCGGACATGGCGTTGTCTCCTTGTGAGAAGCAGCACAGCGTGTCGCCGCGCGTGGCGGCCTTTGCTTCCACTCTAGTACGGGGTGGCGTGCTGGGGAAGCATTCCGTATAGTAAAATAAAGAACCGGATAGTGCAATATACGAAAAAAACACCCCGGGCCTGCCGAGGCGGTACGCGAGAGGTCAATTGACCCGTTTTCGCCCGACGATGACGGTCTTCCAGTTGATTTCCTCGGTCGCCATGCGGATGCCGTTGCGCATCGATTCGCCCATCGGGCTGGAGCCCCCGGTAAATGGACAAGTGACGCCGATGCGGATCGGTTCGGGGCCGGCGGCCGGGCAGATGGAAATCGGCAGACCCGCCAGGCAGGCGAGCAGGGAGAGTTTGAGCCTCATGGTGTCCATGCGTGAATAAGCCCATCCCTTGTGAGGACGGGGGATGAACTCGGTTGAAGCCTTACTTCGCCGGTTTTCTTTTGGGTTCTTCAGTAGCGCGCACGACGCGACCGCCGCGCACTTCTCCCATGGTCATCTGGCCAGGATTGTCGATAACCTCATGATCGCTGCGGGAGAAAGGCCGTTCATAGGTCATCACGACACCTTCGACTTTTTCCTTGAGGGCTTCCAGTGCTTCGCGCACGCGCGATCCGTGCGTGGTGCCGGCCTGGCGGATGGCGGCGGCCAGCAGCAGCATGGCGTCGTAACCCTGGGCGGCGGCCGAGGGCGAGGGCATGCGTTCGGTGCGCGACAGCTTCTGATAGGCCTCGATGAAAGCGCGTCGCCTGGGGGTGTCCGGCGCCTGGATGAAGGTCTGCGGCATGCGCGCGCCCTCGCCGTTGGGGCCGGCGTTGTCGATGAAGTTCGACATCGACAGCGGCCAACTGCCGATGATCGGCACCGGCCAGCCGAGCTTGGCGGCGCCGTTGGCGATCTGCGCCAGTTCGGGGCCGATGCCGTAGGTGAGCAGGGCTTCGGCGCCGGCCCCGCGTGCGGCAACCAGCAGGCGTGTCATATCGACGTCACGGATATTGAACTTGCCCACCGAGACAGGCCGGATGCCCTTCTTTTCCAGGGCGCGTTCGAGGTCTTCGCGGCCGAGCTGGCCATAGTTGGTCGAGTCGGCGAGGATCGCCACCTTCCTGAACCTGCGGCGTTCGACGGCCTCCTCGACGATCATGGCGGCCTGGATGGTGTCACTGGCGGAGACGCGGAAAATGAAGTTTTCCGGATGCTGCGGCGGCAGGAACTGGCGCGTGACAATCGAGCCGGTCGCCACCGCCGTGATCATCGGGATGCGCGCCTCCTGGTAGACGCGCTGGCTGGCCAGCGCGACGCCGGTGTTGACGATGCCGACGCCGGCGACGATCTTTTCCTTGACGACGAGCTCGCGGGCGACCTGCGCACCCAGCTCGTTGCGCGCCTGGTCGTCGCGCTCGACGAGCTGAACCGGCCGGCCGAGCAGGCCGCCCGAGGCGTTGATCTGCGCGGCGGCGACGCGGATGCCGTCGCGCATGGAAATGCCCATCGGACTGGAGCCGCCAGTGAACGGACCGGAGACGCCGATGCGAATCGGTTCCGCCGCCGGCGCGGCGGTGCAGGCAGCCCAGCCCGCCAGGGCGATCAGTCGCAGCAGCCTCATCCCGTCTCCCAGATAGTCGCCATGGCAGGTTAGCCGCGGCGCTCTGCAGGGCAAATGGGGGTTAACCCCAAGCGTGGGTATACCCTTGGGGCGTGAGAAAATCCGCGATGCCATTCTGCAAGCAAACATGAGCCGCGAAACCACCGCAAACCAGCGCAACTGGGTATTGAGCGTTCCCTACCTCGCCATCGGCGTCTTTGCCCTGGCCATGCTGGCGCTCGTCTGGGGCCTGCAGAAGCGCGAGACCGACCTGCAAAACGACGCGCTCGGCCGCGACGTGCAGTGGGCCGAGCAGACCATGCGCCTGCACATGCAGGGCACACAGGACTACCTGTCGCAGATGGCGCGCGAGATGGCCGAGGGCAAGCTCGACCGCGGCGCCTTCCAGGTGCGCGCCACGCAATACCTCGCCAACACGCCGGAGCTGACCAGTCTCGTCTGGGTGGATTCCGGCCAGATCATCCGCTGGACGGCGCCCTTCGAGACGACAGACTGGATCGCCGGCGAGCGCCTGGCCGGCGCGCAGCCGATCAGCTTCGCCCATGCGCTCACGTCCGGCCTGCCGACTTACGGCGAGGCCTACGTCAACCATCGCGGCGTCGCGCTGCTGGAACTCTATGTTCCCGTGCAGTTCGGCCGCACTTATCTGGGCACCCTGGTGGCGGTGTACACCGTCGAGGGCATGGTGCGCCATCTGGTGCCGGGCTGGTTCGGCCAGAAATACAGCCTGGGCATCGTCGATGCCGGCGGCCAGGTGCTGGCCGCCAACACCACGGTGAAGCCGGCCGACGACGCGCTGAGCTATTCGATCGACTTCGATCCGCCCGGCAACGGCCTGGCCCTGCGCGCCAAGGCCTTCCGCACCGATCCGGGCGTGGCGCGGGTGGTGCCGCTGTTCCTCATCCTCGGGCTGACGCTGGTGGTGGTGTGGAGCCTGTGGGCCCTGCGCAGCCACTTCCAGCGTCGCGTCAAGGTGGAGAAGGAGCGCGACCGCCTCTTCAACCTGTCGCTCGACATGCTCTGCATCGCCGACCTGGACGGCGGCTTCCGCCGCGTGAACCCGGCTTTCGGTCGCGTGCTCGGCTACACGGCGGAGGAGATCACCGGCAGGCCGATGCTCGATTACGTGCATCCCGAGGACCTGGCCGCGACCGTGGATGAATTGCGGCAGCTCGCTTCCGGCAAGCCCTCCAGCTTCGAGAACCGCTGGCGCGGCGCCGACGGCCGCTACCGCTGGCTGCTGTGGGCCATCAATCCGGTGCCTGAAGAGAAGCTGCTCTACGCCGTCGCCCACGACATCACCGACCGGCGCGAGGACGAGGAGAAGCTGAAGAGCGCCTATGCCTTCCGCCGGGCGATGGGCGAGTCGCTTGTCACCGGCCTGCGCGCCATCGACATGGAGGGCCGCATCATCTTCGTCAACCCGGCCTTCTGCCGCATGATCGGCTGGAGCGAACAGGAACTGGTCGGCATGCGGCCGCCGTTTGCCTACTGGCCGCCCGAAGGGGCGGCGCAGTTGCGCCGCGACCTGGAGCAGACCCTGGCCGGCCAGGCGCCGCCGGGCGGCTACGAGATGCGCATCATGCGGTGCGACGGCCATCGCTTCGATGTGCGCATGTATATTTCGCCGCTCATCGACAGCGCCGGCCGCCAGATCGGCTGGATGGCCTCGATGAACGACATCACCGAGTCGAAACGCGCGCGCGCCGAGCTGGAAGCGGCACACGAGCGCTTCGTTGCGGTGCTCGACGGCCTCGACACGGCGGTCTACGTGGCGGATGTGGCGAACGACGAGATCCTCTATGCCAACCGCGCCTTCAAGAACTTTTACGGTTTCGACGCGATCGGCAGGAACTGCTGGCAAGTGACCACCGCCTGCCATCCCGAGCGCGGCGATTTCCAGGCCGATCCGCGCCACCTCGGCCTCGACGATGTGCCACGCGAGCTGTTCGACGGCGAGATCCGCCACCGGCTTTCCGGCCGCTGGCTTCACCTGCGCGACCGCGCCATCCGCTGGGTGGACGGCCGCATCGTGCGCATGGAGATTGCCACCGACATCACCGACCGCAAGCACATGGAGGAAGCGGCGCTGCAACACCAGGAGCGTCTCGAACAGACCTCGCGGCTGATCACCCTGGGCGAGATGGCTTCCTCGCTGGCGCACGAGCTGAACCAGCCGCTCGCCGCCATCGCCAACTACTGCATGGGCAGCGTCAACCGCATCAAGTCGGGCGGCTACCGGCAGGAAGACATCCTCGCCGCCATGGAGAAGGCCAGCGCCCAGGCCGAGCGCGCCGGCAAGATCATCCGCCGCACGCGCGAATTCGTGAAGAAGAACGAGCCGGTGCGTGCCCCGGCGGTGCTGGCCGGGATCGTCGAGGATGCCATCGGCTTCGCCGACATCGAGGCACGCAAGGCAGGCGTGGCCATCCGCGTGGACATTCCATCCGAGCTGCCGCCGGTCTTCGCCGATCGCATCATGATCGAGCAGGTGGTGCTGAACCTGGTGAAGAACGGCATCGAATCCATGCAGCGGACGCACGCCGGCGAGCGTGAGTTGAAGGTGACGGCCCGTCTCGACGGGAGCACTGTCGAGGTGGCAGTAGCCGATCGCGGCTGCGGCCTGACCGACGAACAACTGGAGCGGCTCTTTGTGCCTTTCTTCACCACCAAGGCCGAGGGCATGGGCATGGGGCTGAACATCTGTCGCTCCATCGTCGAGTACCACGACGGCCGGCTGTGGCTGCAAGCCAATCCGGGAGGCGGCAGCGTGTTTCGGTTTACACTGCCTACCCACTCCCCTCTCACGCTGGCGGGAGAGGGCTTGGCCTGTCCTGAGCCTGTCGAAGGAGGGGGGGGGGAGGGCAACAGGAACTGAACCGTGACTGACCAACGTGTTTACATCGTCGACGACGACGAAGCCATGCGCGACTCGCTGCTGTGGCTGCTCGAGTCGCAGAGCTTCAGCGTGACGGCCTACTCTTCGGCGGAGGATTTCCTCGCTGCCTGCCGCGACGGCATGGCCGGCTGCATTGTGCTCGACGTGCGCATGCCCGGCATGAGCGGCTTGGAACTCTACGAGAAGCTGAACGCGCGCCACTGCACGCTGCCGGTGATTTTCATCACCGGCCATGGCGACGTGCCGATGGCCGTCTCCGCACTCAAGAGGGGCGCCGTGGATTTCATCGAGAAGCCGTTCGGCGACAAGGACATGCTGCGGCTGATCGAGCAGTGCCTGGAGCTTGACCGCAACAACCGCGAAAAAAATCAGCAAGGGGTCGCGGCGGCGCGCCGGCTGGCGGCCCTGACCGAGCGGGAGGTCGAGGTGATGAACCTCATCATCGCCGGCAAGCTGAACAAGCAGGTCGCCGATGTGCTGAACATCAGCATCAAGACAGTGGAAGTGCACCGTTCCCGCATCATGGACAAGATGGCAGTGCGCACGGTGGCCGAACTGGTCCAGGCCGTGATGCGCGGCAGGCAATAACAGGAAAAGGAGAAGCGCAAGTGACGCAAGGTAGTCTGGCAGGAAAAACGGCGATCGTGACGGGCGCCGCGAGCGGCCTGGGCAAGGCCATCGCCGAGCGGCTCGCCGCCGACGGTGCGCAGGTGGTGGTGGCCGACATCAACGACAAGGGCGCGGAGGTTGCGCAGGCCATCGGCGGCCTCTTCGTCAGGGGCGATTCGGCGAAGCGAGTCGACTGCAAGGCGCTGGTCGACGCCGCCCTGGCGAAGTACGGCACGGTGCACATCCTGGTGAACAACGCCGGCTTCCAGCACGTCTCGCCGATCGAAGACTTCCCCGAGGACATGTGGGAGAAGATGCAGGCGGTGATGCTCACCGCACCCTTCCTGCTGACGCGCTACTGCTGGCCGGCGATGAAGGCGCAGCAGTGGGGACGCATTGTGAACATCTCGTCGATCCACGGCCTCATCGCCTCGCCCAACAAGGCCGGCTACATCGCCGCCAAGCACGGCCTGGTCGGCCTGACCAAGACCGCCGCGCTGGAAGGCGGGGCGTTCGGCATCACCGCCAATGCCATCTGCCCGGCCTACGTGCGCACGCCGCTGGTGGACAACCAGATCGCCGACCAGTCGAAGACGCGCGGCATCCCCGAAGCCGAGGTGATCGAGAAGGTATTTCTGGAGCCGGCCGCCATCAAGCGCCTGATCGAGCCGGCCGAAGTGGCCGACTTCGTTGCCTACCTCTGCTCGCCCGCCGCCGGCGTCATCACCGGCGCGGCGCTGACCATGGACCTGGGTTGGACCGCCCGCTAGGGCGGGCTGTGCAACCGGCTGGAGAATCGAAAATGCGCGTCGCCCTCTTCGTCACCTGCCTCGCCGACCTCATGAAGCCCGGCGTCGCCTTCGCGGCGATCCGCCTGCTCGAGCACGGCGGCTGCACGGTCGATGTGCCGCAGACACAGACTTGCTGCGGCCAGCCGGCCTACAACTCGGGCGACCGTGCCACGGCCATCGCGCTGGCGCGCAAGGTGCTCGACGAGTTCGAGGGCTTCGACTACGTCGTCGCCCCTTCCGGCTCCTGCGGCGGCATGGTGCGCGCCCACTACCCAGAGCTGTTCCGCGACGATCCCGCCACGCTCAAGCGCATCGAAGGCCTCGCCGCGCGCACGTATGAGCTGACCGACTTCCTCGTCAACGTGCTCAAGCTCGACAGCGTGCCGGGCGACTTTGCCGGCACGGTCACCTATCACGATTCCTGTTCCGGCCTGCGCGAACTGAATGTGAAGGCGCAGCCGCGCGCCCTGCTGGCACTGCTGCCGGGTGTCACGCTCACCGAGATGAATGAAGCCGAAACCTGCTGCGGCTTCGGCGGCACCTTCTCGCTCAAGTTCGGCGAAGTGTCGACGCAGCTCGCCGACAACAAGTGCGGTCACGCCTGCGCCACCGGGGCGGATGCCATCGTCGGCGGCGACCTCGGCTGCCTGCTCAACATCGAAGGCCGTCTGCGCCGGCGCGGTGATCTGAAGACGCAGGTGCTGCATATCGCCGAAGTGCTGGCCGGGCGGGGCAAGTGATGGTACTTCGCACCGTTGCCCGTCGTCCCCGCGAAAGCGGGGACCCATGGATTCCCGCCTTCCCGGGAATGACGAATAGCCGGTAACGCGCGATGGAACTCCGCTCCAACGAATTCAAGGCCCGCGCCGCCGCCAACCTCGGCGACGCCAAGCTGCAGAAGGGCCTCTCGCTGATCAAGGTCAAGGCGGTGGTCAATCGCGCCAGCGCGGTGGCCGAGTTCGGCGACTTCGAGACGCTGCGCGAGGCCGGCAAGGCCATCCGCGATCGCGCGCTGGCCGACCTCGATCTCTATCTGGAGCGCTTCGAACGCGAGGCGACGGCGCGCGGCGCCGTGGTGCACTGGGCCGAGAACGCCTCCGAGGCCTGCCGCATCGTCGTCGACATCGCTCGTGAGAACGGCGTCAGGACGGTCGCCAAATCGAAGTCGATGGTGAGCGAGGAGGTCGGCCTCAACGACGCTCTCATCGCCGCCGGCATCGAGCCGATCGAGACCGACCTCGGCGAGTACATCCTGCAGATCAACGACGCCGAGCCGCCCTCGCACATCGTCATGCCGGTCATCCACAAGACTGCCGAGGACGTCGCCGACCTCTTCCACGCCAAGCACGGCACGCCGCGCAAGACCGACCCGGCGGCGCTGACGCGCGAGGCGCGCGAGATCCTGCGGCCGAAATTTCTCTCCGCCGACATGGGCGTCTCCGGCGCCAACTTCCTCATCGCCGAGACCGGCTCGACCCTGATCGTCACCAACGAGGGCAACGGCCGCCTGTGCACCACGCTGCCGCGCCTGCACGTCGCCATCACCGGCATCGAGAAGGTGGTGGCCACGCTCGAAGACGCCACGACCCTGCTGCGCCTGCTGCCGCGCTCGGCCACGGGGCAAGCGATCACCAACTACGTCTCGCTGCACACCGGCCCGAAGCGCCTCGAGGAAACCGACGGCCCGCAGCAGTTCCACATCGTGCTGGTCGACAACGGCCGCTCGAAGCTGCTCGCCGGCGAGATGCGCGAGATGCTGCGCTGCATCCGCTGCGGCGCCTGCATGAACCACTGCCCGGTGTACCAGGCCGTCGGCGGCCACGCCTGGGGCTGGGTCTATCCCGGCCCGATGGGCAATATCCTGACGCCGTCCTACGTCGGCCTGGAGAACGCCATCGCCCTGCCCAACGCGGCGACGATGTGCAACCAGTGCGGCGTCGTCTGCCCGGTGAAAATCCCGCTGCCCGACCTGATGCGCAAGCTGCGCGAGGAGCAGATGCAACGCGGCCTCAAGCCGTGGACGGAGCGCCTCGGCCTCGCCCTCTGGGGCTGGGCGGCGCAGCATCCGGCGCTCTACGCGCTGGGCACGCGCATCGCTGTGCGCTTCATGAAGTGGCTGGGCGGCAGCGAGAAGCTGATCCACCGCCTGCCGCTTGCCTCCGGCTGGAGCGACGGCCGCGACTTCCCGGCGCCCGAAGGCCAAACCTTCCGTGAGCTCTACAGAAGGAGCAAGCGATGAGAGTCCAGATGGTTTTCCCCCTCTCCCGCAAACGGGAGAGGGCGGGGGTGAGGGCAGCAGCGTGACCGCCCGCGAAAACATCCTCAACCGCGTCTGCGCGGCCCTGGAAAGAAAAGTCAGTCCCCACGATACGGCGAGCATCGACGCCCACCTCGCCGCGCGCCCGATCGGCATGCAGCCGCCGCGCGACTGGGCAGCGGAACTGCGCTTCCGCACCCGCGCCGAAGCGCTCGCCAGCACCGTGGAGAAGGTGTCGAGCCTGCAATCGGTGCCGGGCGCCGTGGCGCGCTACCTGGTCGTCAACAACCTGCCCACCGGCGGCATCTGCTGGCCCAGCCTGCGCAAGCTCGACTGGATCGGCGCCGGCCTCGGCATGGAAGACCGCCCGGCGCGCGGCGACGACCTCGTCGGCGTCACCGGCTGCTTCTGCGCCGTCGCCGACACCGGCACGCTGATGTTCCTCTCCGGCCCCGACACGCCGGCCGCCACGAGCCTCCTGCCGGAAACCCACATCGCCATCGTCGAGACGTCGCGCATCGTGTCCTTCATGGAAGAAGCCTGGGCCCTGCTGCGCGCAGAGCATGGCCGCCCGCCGCGCGCCGTGAACTTCATCTCCGGCCCCTCCCGCACCGCCGACATCGAGCAGACCGTCACCATGGGCGCGCACGGGCCGTATCGGGTGCACATCATTCTCGTCGATGCGTAATGTCGTCATTCCCGCGAACGCGGGAATCCAGGCCTACAGCGCTGCGATGAAATCTTCCGGTGTGGCGTCGGCCTGACGCAGGATTCCGGCGAGCGTGCCGACCTTGATCTCGCTGTGCATGAGGATGACGCAGCCTTTCGAACCGTGTCGCATGATGACGTGACTGCCCGATTGACGGAGCTTCTCGAAACCCAGGCGCTGCAGCGCCTGTATTGCCTCCGCTCCCGAAACGTGCGGCAGTTTAGGCATGCGCCGGCACGCTGAACATCGTGATCAGGGGATGTCCGCCTGCGGGCAAGGGAAACTCGGATAAATAAAGCGTAGTTGCTTCCTTCAAGTTGGCAATAGCCTCCTCGACCGTTTCACCCTGAGTGGTGGTTCCGGTTTCCGGATTCAGCGCAACATAGCCGCCTTCCTCGGCGGGAGAAAGCACAGCGGTCAGTTCCATGATATGCCTCCTGCTTCAACGACTAATTGTCGCTCAATCCAGGCTGCGATGCTTGTTCTTGTCGTTAGCGGATTTCCGCCGTCCCGCAACGGCTGACTTTTCAGGAGGGGTGAGGCGTCATTGACACGCGCTCATCGATGCGCATAGACTATGCGCATCGATCCGTTGGAGCCATTCCATGCAATCCACCCACAACGCCAATGCGCCGAAAAAGGCCGCCAACCTCAGCATCAACGAGGACCTGCTGGCGAAGGCCCGGGAAATGAACATCAACCTCTCGGCGACCCTGGAGCAGGCCTTGGGCGAGGCCTTGCGGCAGCGGCAGCGAGAGCAATGGCTGGCCGAGAACCGGGAGGCGATGGCGGCCTACAACGCGCACGTCGAGAAGCATGGCGTGTTCAGCGACGGGCTGCGAAGCTTCTGATGGCCCAGTTCAGCGTTCACCGCAACCCCAACCCGCAGACCAGGGCGCTCATGCCTTTCCTGCTCGACGTGCAGAGCGACCTGCTGGCCGATCTGGGCACGCGCGTGGTCGTGCCGCTCTGCCCCGCCTCGGCGATGAAGGGGAAACTCGTCAAGACCCTGATGCCGATGTTCCAGGTCGACGGCAAGTCCTACGCGATGATCGCGCCGCAGCTTGCCGGCATCGAGAAGAAACAGATGGGGCCGGAAGTCGCCAATCTCGCGCAACACCGCAACGAAATCATCGCCGCCCTCGATCTGTTGTTCACCGGAATCTAGCCTGGCGTGTCCGCAGTTTTCGCGATGTGCAAGTGAGGGGGTCGGAAGTTCAGGGCTGAACCGGCCGGAAAGGCAACAGGGACCATGCAAGCCACCGAACCGACCGAAGCGTACTGGAGCCGCAGCGCCGCCGACCTCCTGGCCGAGCTGGGTACCGGCGCACAAGGCTTGTCCGCGCGGGAAGCGGCCGCGCGCCTGCTCAGCCGCGGTCCCAACGCGGTGGAGGACCAGCGCCAGCTCTCGCCGTTCCGGCTGCTGCTGCGCCAGTTCGAAAGTCCGCTCGTGCTGGTGCTGGTGTTCGGCGCGGTGGTCTCTCTGGCCCTGCGCGACTGGGTCGATGCGGCGATCATCCTCGTCATCGTCGTCGGCAGCGCGCTGCTCGGCTTCTTCCAGGAATACCGCGCGTCGACCGCGGTGGCGGAACTGCGCCGCCGCCTCGCGCTCACCGCGAAGGTGCTGCGCGACGGTCGGCTGGAAACGATTCCGGCGAGCGACATCGTGCCCGGCGACGCCATCCAGCTCTCCGCCGGCAACCTCGTCCCCGCCGACGGCATCGTTCTTTCAGCCACCGATTTCCTCGTCACCGAGGCCAGCCTGACGGGGGAATCGTTTCCCGTCGAGAAACAGCCGGGCATCCTGCCGGCCGAAGCCCCGCTCGCCGGCCGCACGAACTCGGTCTTCCTCGGCACCTCGGTGCGCAGCGGCACCGCCACGGTGCTGGTGGTGCGCACCGGCCGCGGCACGATGTACGGCGCCATCGCCGACCAGCTCAACGTGCGCCCCGAGGAAACCGAGTTCGCGCGGGGCGTGCGGCAGTTCGGCTATCTGCTGGTCCGCGTGATGGTGTTCATGGTGCTGTTCGTCCTCACCGTGAACCAGCTGCTCGGCCGGCCGGTGCTCGAATCCCTGCTGTTTGCGGTGGCGCTCGCCGTCGGCCTGTCGCCGGAACTGCTGCCCGTCATCGTCAGCGTCACGCTGTCGCATGGCGCGCGCGCCATGGCGCGCAAGGGCGTGATCATTCGCCGCCTCGAAGCCATCGAGAACCTCGGCAGCATGGACATCCTGTGCACGGACAAGACCGGCACGCTGACCGAAGGCGTGATGTCGCTCGACGCCGCTGTCGACGCCGACGGCGCGAAGTCGGCGCAGGTGATGCGGCTCGCCTTCCTCAATGCCGCGCTGGAAACCGGCATCGACAATCCCCTCGACGAGGCCATCGTCAAGACCGGCGAGGCGGCCGGCCTGACCACCGCGGGCTTCGGCAAGATCGACGAGATTCCCTACGACTTCATGCGCAAGCGCCTGACCATCGTTGTCGCCGGGCCGGACGACGGCGGCGACCACCGCATCGTCACCAAGGGCGCCTTCGCCAACGTGCTGGCGATTTGCACAGCGGTGCTGCGCGATGGCGCAGAGGTGCCGCTCGACGCGGCCCTGCACGAGCGGCTCGACGCCTGGTTCCGGCAGAAGGGCACGGAAGGCTCCCGCGTGCTCGCCGTGGCGACGCGGCGCGTCGCCGCGAAGGCGCGCTACGACCACGGCGACGAGCAGGGCATGACCTTCGCCGGCTTCCTGCTCTTCGTCGATCCGCCCAAGGCCGAGGCCGCCACGGCGATCCGCCATCTCGCCAGCCTCGGCATCCGCATCAAGGTCATCAGCGGCGACAACCGCTACGTCACCGCGCATGTCGCCGCCGCCGTCGGCCTCGATTCCCGCGCCATCCTCACCGGGGAGCAAATCGCCAGGCTCAAGGATGAAGCCCTCTGGCACCTGGCCGGCAAGACCGACCTCTTCGTCGAGGTCGACCCGCAGCAGAAGGAACGCATCGTCCGCGCCTTGCAGCGCACCGGCCACGCCGTCGGCTATCTGGGCGACGGCATCAACGACGCGCCGGCCCTGCATGCCGCCGACGTCGGCATTTCCGTCGACCAGGCCGTCGACGTGGCGCGGGAAAGCGCCGACGTCGTGCTCCTGCGGCCCGACCTCGACGTGCTGCGCGGCGGCGTCGAGGAGGGCCGCCACACCTTCGCCAACACGCTGAAGTACATTTCCATCACCACGAGCGCCAACTTCGGCAACATGCTGAGCATGGCGCTGGTCTCGCCCCTGCTGCCCTTCCTGCCGCTCGCCGCCAAGCAGATACTGCTCAACAACTTCCTCTCGGACATCCCTTCGATGGCCATCTCGATCGACCGGGTCGACGCCGACAAGATCGCCCGCGTGCAGCGCTGGAACGTCGCCGACGTGCAGCGCTTCATGGTGTTTTTCGGGCTGATCAGCACCTGCTTCGACCTGCTCACCTTCCTGCTGCTCTACCAGGTGTTCCAGGCGGACGAGGCGACCTTCCAGACGGCGTGGTTCGTCGTCTCCCTGCTGACCGAGCTGGCCGTCGTTTTTGTCCTGCGCACGCAGAGCGCCGCCTTCCGCAGCGCGCCCGGCCCGCTCCTGCTGTGGACGACGGTCGTCGTTGGCGCGCTGGCGATCGGCATTCCCTACATCGGCAAGGCCATCGCCGTGTTCGGCTTCGTGCCGCTGCCCTGGCACCTCATGGCGGCCATGATCTCGGTCGTTGTCGCCTATATCCTCTGCACCGAAGCCGCCAAGAGCCGGATATTCCGGGCCCGGCCCGCCAGGGCAAAGCGTCGGCACGGGAGGTAAGGCTCCCGCATGTGCGGTTCGCCGTGCTGCGGGGGCTAGTGCCAGCCCTTGTTTCCGTGGTGCTGACTTTTGCCTCCCCGGGAGAAATGCGAAGCTGACCCTATTTGTTCCGGACGTAGCGCGAGAAGGTCGTCCAGGGCAGGAAATCCATGAGCTGGGCGAACAGGGTCTTGCCAAGATTCATGGCGGACTCCGGAGAGAAACCCGGAAGACTGCCCGAACCGGCCGCCGACGCTCAAATCGACACCACCCCGCATCGCTCGAAATCCCGCTTCAATCATGGCTTTCAGCGATTCGCTCATTCATTTAACCGGACACTACTGATGTTTAATCCTTACCAACAAGTTGGGGACAATTTCCAGGAACTCTGATTGATTCGGATAGTCCTTCCCGTCAGGACCATGCATTGTGAATTGCCAGTACCCACCCTGCCGGAACTCGAATGCGTGGAACGCATTCGTGAACCCATCCGGGCCCCACCAGCGAGCAAGGCGCGCCGGATCCTGGATGGCAGCAAAAACAGATTCAGGAGAAGCCGGAAGCTCTCGACCGGTGCGGAAGATGGACATATCGTTCTCCAGAAGATGGGATTCCTTAGATGCAGGAGTGGTGCCAAGACGTTGTGGGTGAGTGGCCGCCGGAGCGTGCAGCGCAGAGGGAACCGCTGGTGGACGGGAATCCCCCCCCGATTCAGTTGACACCTCGGATCAGGCCATCTGCATTTCATAAGTTGCCCGAGACACGTAGTTCAATGAAGGCTCCAACGCGACCGAAGGATAGGCCTTGATCCGCTCGAAAGGCATGATGCCCGCGCGGAGGGTCCTGGCTGCACTCATAAGTCTTCTCCTGTTTCGCTCATGATTTCCGCGACCGCCATGCAGCTATGGCCAGTGCTTCACCAAGACGAAGGACAACTGGCGATGGTGCTTGATCGAGAGGAGATGGATCGTTTCCCGGATCAGGGCATAGAGGATCAGGTAGTCCCCCGTGAGGTATTCGCGGAGTTCGCCGTCGGCGATCAGCTTTTTCAGCCTGTCGATCGACTCCTGTCCCTCGACGGACTGCGCGGGGTGGTCGAGAAACGGCCGGCCCATGCGCGGATGGCGCTCCAGGTTGGGGATGACGGTTTCCAGCAGAACGTCCAGCAGTTTGTCGTAGGCCTGCGGTGCTCCGGCATCGGCCAGAAATGCTTCGATCTGTGCGAGGTTCGCCTCGAAATTGGCGGCGAGCCTGACGGGTGTCCGCTTTGCGGCCATGCTGCGACGGCTACGCCTTCGCCCGTCTGCTCTTGAGCTTCCGGATCGCCTGGCGGGCGTCCTTCACCCGCCCGGCGGCGACATCGGCCAGGCCCATTGCGGCTTCGTCGAGCAGCAGCAGGTGGATGTGCTCGCGTTCCAGGCGGTGGTAATAGTCGAGGCGGTCGGCGTCGATTAGTGCGACGAAGCTTTCGCCGTTCTTGGTGATGACTTTTTCCGCGCCGGCCTTGACCTCGTCGGCGATCTCCGACAGGCGGGAACGCGCCTGGCTGAACGGAATGACGTCTCTTGCGGTGATGGCCATAGCGATTCTCCATTCCGAAATATGAATTGGTATTGTACAGAATTTTGTGCAAAGTGGCGGCTTAACCGGCCGCTTGCCCCACTCCCTGATCCTTGCCCGGCGTAGCGCCGGATCGCGGCGTGGACGCCGCTCCCGCATTGCCTGTCAAGCTGCCGGGTCGTAACAATCCCGTCACATTGACGCAATAAACTTCGCTCCGCAATCACAGACAAGGAGCGAAGACATGGTAGAGAAGCACATCAAGCGCGCGGTCCCCGCGCTGATCCTCGGCCTGATGGCCGCAGGCGTCGTCCAGGCGCAATCCAACGTCGTCAAGATCGACGGCTCGTCCACCGTGTATCCGATCACCGAGGCGGTGGCCGAGGAATTCCAGAAGGCTGAGAAGAACGCCATCAAGGTGACCGTCGGCATTTCCGGCACGGGTGGCGGCTTCAAGAAGTTCTGCCGCGGCGAGATCGACATTGCCGACGCCTCGCGCCCGATCCTGAAGAAGGAGATGGAAGCCTGCGCCGCCGCCGGCATCAAGTACTTCGAGCTGCCGGTGGCCTTCGACGCGCTGACGGTGGTGATCAACCCGAAGAACGCCTTCATCAAGCAGATGACGGCTGAAGAACTGAAGACGATGTGGGAGCCGGCCGCGCAGGGCAAGATCACGCGCTGGAACCAGGTCAACCCGGCCTGGCCGGATGCGCCGCTCAAGCTGTTCGGCGCCGGTTCCGATTCCGGCACTTTCGATTACTTCACCGAAGCCATCGTCGGCAAGGCCAAGTCGAGCCGCGGCGACTTCACCGCCTCGGAAGACGACAACGTGCTGGTGCAGGGCGTGACGCAGGACGCCAACGCGCTCGGCTACTTCGGCTATGCCTATTACGCCGAGAACACCGCCAGGCTGAAGGCGGTGCCGGTGGTGAATCCGAAGGGCAAGGCGGTATCGCCGTCCATGGACAACGTCATCAACGGTTCCTACGAGCCGCTGTCGCGCCCGATCTTCATTTACGTAGCCGAGAAAGCCTACGCGCGCGCCGAGGTGAAGAAGTTCGTCGAGTTCTACATGAAGCACGGCGCCAAGCTCTCGCGCGAGGTGAAGTACGTGCCGCTGCCGGAGAAGGCCTACACCGGCAACATGGACCACCTGAAAAAGGGCAAGCTGGGCACGGTCTTCGGCGGCACCGCCGAAGTCGGCATCACCATCGACGAGCTGATGAAGCGCGAAGGCAAGCTCTGATGTCTGCCGGTGCGCAGGCCATGGATTCCCGCCTTCGCGGGAATGACGAGGCAGCGGCGGGCCGCCTGGCCCGCCGCGCCTCGCGCCATCTCAAGGAAAGGATCATCGAGTCGATCCTGTTCCTGGCGGCGATGGTCTCGGTGTTCACGACGCTGGGCATCGTCTACATCCTGGTCTCCGAGTCGGCGGTGTTCTTCTGCCACGTGCCGCTGTGGGATTTCCTCACCGACACGCAATGGACGCCGCTGTTCGACGACGCCCATTTCGGCATCATGGTGCTGCTGTCGGGCACGCTGGTCAGTTCGGGCGTGGCGCTGCTGGTCGCCATCCCGCTCGGTACCGTGATCGCGGTCTTCCTGTCGGAGTTCGCCGGGCCGCGCCTGCGCGAAATCGTCAAGCCGATGCTGGAACTGCTCTCCGGCGTGCCGACCATCGTCTACGGCTACTTCGCCCTGCTCTTCGTCACGCCGCTGCTGCAGAAATTCATGCCGGAACTGCCCGGCTTCAACCTGCTCTCGGCCGGCCTCGTCATGGGCATCATGATCATTCCAACCGTCAGTTCCATCGCCGAGGACGCCATGCGCGCCGTGCCGATGAACCTGCGCGAGGGTTCCTGCGCCATGGGCGCCACCCGCCTGCAGACGGCCGTCAAGGTCGTCGTGCCGGCGGCCTTCTCCGGCCTGTTGGCCGCCTACATCCTCGGCATCTCGCGCGCGGTGGGCGAGACCATGATCCTGGCGGTGGCCGCCGGCATGCAGCCGAACCTGACCTGGAACCCGACCGAGCCGGCCGCCACCATCACCGCCTACATCGTGCAGGTGGCGCTGGGCGACCTGCCGCACGGCAGCGTCGGCTACCAGACCATCTTCGCCGCCGGCCTGACGCTGATGCTGATGACCCTGGTGTTCAACATCCTCGGCTACTGGCTGCGGAAGAAATACCGGGAGCAATACTGATGGGCCCCCACGCTCACTTCGTTCGCTGCCCCCCGAGGGGGAGCTCAGTGCCCTTCGGGCGGCCGGGCGGACACTGCTGATGGCACTCCAGAGCGCCGCCGAGATCCGCGCGCTGATCGCGCAACACAAGCGCTGGGACATCGTCTTCGGCGTGATCGGCAGCGTTTGCCTGGCGATCTGCCTGATGACCTTCGCCACCCTGTTCGTGGACATGCTGATCGACGGCTATGCGCGCCTGAGGCCGGAATTCTTCACGGAATTTCCCTCCCGGCGCGCCGGCCAGGCCGGCATCCTCTCGGCCTGGATCGGGACGACGATGGTGATGATCATCACCGCCGCCGTGGCCGTGCCGCTCGGCGTGGCGGCCGGCATCTATCTCGAGGAATACGCGCCGAGCAACTGGATGACCCACGTCATCGAGATCAACATCAGCAACCTGGCCGGCGTGCCTTCCATCGTGTACGGCCTGCTGGCGCTGGGGCTGTTCGTCTACCAATTCGGCCTCGGCCAGTCGGTGGCCACCGCCGGCCTGACGCTGGCGCTGCTGATCCTGCCGGTGGTGATCGTCGCCACGCGCGAGGCCATCCGCGCCATCCCCGGCGCCATTCGCGAGGCGGCCTATGCGCTCGGCGCGACGAAATGGCAGGTGGTGCAGGGCCACATCCTGCCCTACTCGACCGGCGGCATCCTCACCGGCGTCATCATCGGCATGGCGCGTGCCATCGGCGAGACGGCGCCGATCATCACCGTCGGCGCGCTGACCTTCATTGCCTTCCTGCCGCCGTCGCCGGTGACGACCGAACCCCCGTTTCTTTCCTTCGAGTGGCTGATGTCGCCCTTCACGGTGATGCCGATCCAGATCTTCAACTGGACCTCGCGCCCCGACCCCGCCTTCCAGGCGAATGCCGCCGCGGCCGGCTTCATCATCGTCTTCATGACGCTGGCGATGAACGGCCTGGCGATCTGGCTGCGCTATCGCATCCGTCGCAACATCAAATGGTGAGCACAACAGGAATCAACAGAACTTTGTCATTCCCGCGTAGGCGGGAATCCATGGTCTTTCAGGCTGCTGGATTCCCGCTTCCGCGGGAATGACGGAGAGACTTACAGGAACTTATCTATGGCTGAATCAAAACCCGCTTTGGAGTCCCTGCCCCTCAAGGCCCACGCGGCGGGCCTGAGTTTCCACTATGGGGACTTCCAGGCACTGAAGAACATCGAGATGCCGATCCATGACAAGCGCGTCACCGCGCTGATCGGCCCGTCGGGCTGCGGCAAGTCGACCTTCCTGCGCTGCTTCAACCGCATGCACGACCTCTACGCGGGCAACCGCTACGAGGGCGAGATCCGCCTGCACCCGGACAACGTGAACCTGCTCGACCGCGCGGTCGATCCCATCGAGGTGCGCATGCGCCTGTCGATGGTGTTCCAGAAGCCGAACCCGTTCCCCAAGTCGATCTTCGAGAATGTCGCCTATGGCCTGCGCGTGCGCGGCATCAACAAGCGCGCCATTCTCGAAGAAATGGTCGAGGAGGCCCTGCGCAGCGCCGCGCTGTGGAACGAGGCGAAGGACCGCCTGCACGAGCAGGCCTTCAACCTCTCCGGCGGCCAGCAGCAGCGCATGTGCATTGCCCGCGCCCTGGCGACCGAGCCGGAAATCCTGCTCTTCGACGAGCCGACCTCGGCGCTCGATCCCATCGCCACCGCCAGCATCGAGGAGCTGATCGCCGAGCTCAAGGAAAAAGTGACCATCCTCATCGTTACCCACAACATGCAGCAGGCGGCGCGGGTTTCCGACTTCACCGCCTACATGTATCTTGGCGAGCTGATCGAGTTCGGCTGGACCGACGACATCTTCATCAAGCCGCAGAACCCGCAGACCGAGGCCTACATCACCGGCCGTTTCGGCTAAGGAAAACACCATGGAACATCTTTCCAGGCAATACGATGCCGACCTCGAAGCGCTCCGCTCGCGCGTGCTGCAGATGGGCGGTCTGGTCGAAGCGCAGATTCACGCGGCTGTCGAGTCCTTCGGCACCGGCAACGCCGAGCAGATGGCCCGTGTCTGCGATGGCGACCGCCGGGTGAACGACTACGAGGTAGAGATCGACGACGCCTGCGCGCACGTTGTCGCCCGACGCCAGCCGGCGGCGCGCGATTTGCGCCTGATCATGGCGGTAAGCAAGATCGTCACCGACATCGAGCGCGCCGGCGACGAGGCCGAGAAGATCGCCCGCATGGCGCGCCAGATTCATGCGCGCGGCGGCCTGCAGATTCCGTGCGCGGCCGAGGCGCGCCAGGCCGGCCAGCTGGCTGTGGCCATGCTGCGCCGCGTGCTCGACGCGCTGGCGCGGCTGGATGCGGCCGAAGCCGGGCGCATCATCGCCGAGGATGCCAGCATCGACGACGCCTTCCGCGGCATCGTGCGCCAGCTCGTCACCTACATGATGGAGGATCCGCGCACCATCTCGACGGCGCTCGACATCGTCTGGATCGCCAAGGCCATCGAGCGCATCGGCGACCACGCCAAGAACATCGCCGAGCAGGTGATCTACATCGTGCACGGCACCGACGTGCGCCATACCGTCCGCGAGGCCAGTCGTTACGGACACGGCGAACCGGATGGGGCAGAATAGAATTCATGACCACACAAGTACTCGTCGTCGAAGACGACCCCGCCATCCAGGCGTTGATCCGCTTCACGCTGGAGAAAGCCGGCCTCAAGCCGATCGCAGCCCTCAGCGCGGAAGAGGCGCAGGCGGCGCTCAATGCGGAGCTGCCCGACGTGGTGCTGATCGACTGGATGCTGCCGAAGGTATCCGGTCTGGCCCTGGCGCAGCAGTTGCGCGCGGCGCCGCGCACCGCAAAGCTGCCGCTGATCATGGTCACCGCCAAGGGCGAGGAGGGCGACCGCGTTGCCGGGCTGGAAAGCGGCGCCGACGACTACCTGGTCAAGCCCTTCAGCCCGCGCGAACTGGTCGCGCGCATCCAGGCCGTGCTGCGCCGGCGCGCGCCGCACGCGGCGGAGATGACGCTGGCCGTCGGCCCGCTGCAACTCGACCCGATCTCCTACGAAGTGACGCTCGACGGCCGCGCCGTCGAGCTGGCCTCGGCCGAATTCAAGCTGCTGCGCTTTTTCATGGCGCATCCGGGCCGCGTCTTCAGCCGCGCCCAGGTGCTCGACCAGGTCTGGGGCGACCATGTCTTCATCGAGGAGCGCACGGTGGACGTGCACATCCGCCGCCTGCGCCAGGCGCTGGGTCCGAAAGGCGAGCAGCTCCTCGAAACCGTGCGCGGCGCCGGCTACAAGCTTGCCGTGCCGAAATAGGAAGCGGAGATGTCCCCGGTCTGGCTCGGCCTGCTGATCCGACTGCTTGCCGCCGTCCTGGCGGGACTGACTTTCGGTTTCGGCTTCGGCGCCGCGATCGGCCTTGCCGCCGCCGCCGGCGTGCTGCTGCTGATGCTGCTCGCGCACAGCATCCAGTTGGCGCGCCTGCAGCGCTGGCTCAAGGCGCCCGACGGGCGCGCGCTGCCGGAGGCCGGCGGCGCCTGGGGCGAGGTCTTCATCGGACTGCATCGGCAGCAACGCGAAGCGCGCCAGGCGCACGCCCGCATCGAAGCCGATCTGGAAGTGTTCAGCCAGGCGGCGGAGGCCTCGCCCGACGGGCTGGTCATTCTCGACGGCGACGACCGCATTGTCTGGTGCAACCGCAAGGCCGAGCGGCATCTCGGCCTCAACGCGGCGCGCGACATCGGTTTGCCGGTGACCAACCTGGTGCGCATCCCGCGCTTTGCCGAGTTCGTCGCCCATTCCGCGGCGGGCGAAGAGCTGCGCTGCCCGGAAGGCAAGGGCCGCGTGCTGTCCCTGGAGGTGATCCGCTTCGGCAGCTCGCGCCGGCTGCTGGTCAGCTTCGATGTGACGCAGATCGAGCGGGCCGAGACGGTGCGCCGCGATTTCGTCGCCAATGTCTCCCACGAACTGCGCACGCCGCTGACGGTGATTGCCGGATTCCTCGAACACATGGTCGACGATGCCGCACCCGAATCGAAGCCGCAACTGGCGATGATGGACGAGCAGGCGCGGCGCATGCTGAACCTGGTCGACGATCTGCTCACCCTTTCCAGGCTCGAGGACGAGACGCAGACGGCCGCCGAGGAATTGTTCGACGTGCGCGACCTGGTCTACGATGTGGCCGCCGACGCGCGCCAGCTCTCTGCCGGCCGCCACTCCATCACCTGCGAGGTGGTGCCCTGCTTCCTCAAGGGCAGCCGCGAGGAACTGCGCAGCGCCTTCACCAACCTGGCCAGCAATGCCGTGCGCTATACGCCGGAAGGCGGCCGCATCCTGCTTTCATGGGGCGTGCGCGAGGGCAAAGGTGTTTTCAGCGTCGAGGACAGCGGCATCGGCATCGCCGCCGAGCACCTGCCGCGCCTGACCGAGCGCTTTTACCGCGTCGACCGCGGCCGCTCGCGCGAGACCGGCGGCACCGGACTCGGCCTGGCCATCGTCAAGCACATCCTCATGCGCCACCAGGCCAGACTGGAAATTCGATCCGAAGCCGGCGCCGGCAGCACGTTCAGCGCGGTGTTTCCCGTCTGGCGCACGACGCGGCCTGGCGGAACTGTCGTATGATTTGCCCGGCGAAGCGCCCGTTTCAGCCAGGCGCCCGCTTCGATTCTTCAACCCACAGGAACATCCCATGAAACAAGCCCTGTTAATCCTATGTGCCCTGGCCTCCTGGAGTGCGTTCGCCCAGGTCGAAGTCAAGGAACTGCCGACCCGGCCCGGCGTCACCCTTCGCTTCGTCTACGCCAAGGCGGAGAACCCGGTGGCCAATGCCATCCTCTTCCAGGGCGGCCCCGGCAATATCGGCATCTTTCCCAACGGCTCGGTGCGCAACGAAAAGTTCCTCTCCGGCGGCGCCGCGCGATTCACGCAAAACGGCATTTCCGTGGCCATCGTCGATGTCCCTTCGGACCGCCGCAGCCTGGATGATTTCCGCCATACGCCGGAACACGCGCAGGACGCCGCCGCCGTCATTGCCTTCCTGCGCCAGCAAAACAAGCTGCCGGTCTGGGCCATCGGCACCAGCAACGGCTCCTTGTCCGCCGCCACGGCGGCCGTGTTGCTCAAGGAGCGCGGCCCCGACGGCATCGTGCTGACCTCGTCGACCACCAGCAAGCCGATGGCCGCCGCCCACCCCGTGACGGATGCGGCGCTCGACCAGGTCACGGCGCCCACCCTGTTCGTCCATCACAAGGAGGACGCCTGCCGCGTCACGCCCTACAGCGCCATCCCGGGCGTCATGGCGATCATGAAGCAGGCCAGGGTCGTGGATTTGATCACCGTCGAAGGTGGCGAGATCCGCGGCAACCCGTGCCATGACGGCTACCACCAGTTCCTCGGCATCGAGGCTGCGGTGACGAAGCAGATCGCCGACTGGATCAAGCGCTACCAGTCGCAGGGGAA
>Ga0209476_10000699_pt1 | contig 23000 bp, 19 predicted proteins | sample KloWWTrecipitate_FD_187179 | JGI IMG/M metagenome (GOLD analysis project Ga0209476, IMG submission 187179) | Active sludge microbial communities from Klosterneuburg, Austria, studying microevolution and ecology of nitrifiers - Klosterneuburg... | ecosystem: Engineered > WWTP > Aerobic digester... | reverse complement strand
CGATGATGTAGTTCGCTTCATGCACCGAACCGTAGAGCGCAAGTGTCGGGATGGAGACAAAGGTGAGCAGATAAAACAAGCCGGCGATCAATGCGGTCTTCTGTAATGAATCCATCGAGGTTCGTTGTGTTGGCGTCGTTTGACTGGTGGCTGTCATGTTGATTCCCTTCATGTGTGAATGAATGCGAGACTCGCGTCATGTCTGGAGCAGGATGTGGAGCGCGACCGATTTACGCGTGGGCGGTCTGCCGCGAGACGTCTGGCTCAGCGTGTCCTCGAATGTAGTGAGCGAATGCGTATTTCCATGGCATGGCGACGATCGGCAGCACAACGAGCAGGAACACATATGTCAGGTGTTCGGCCCTGGGCGCGTCCGCCAACTGGTTGGTCGACCACAGTGGGTAGGCCACCACGATCAGCCACAACACCTTGTAGATGATCTCAAGCATCACCAGGGGCAGCATTCGAAGGGGCCGGAAGATCCCCAACAGCGCCAATATCGAGAACGATGCCCAGACGCACCATGCCACCGCCTGATCGGGGTCCCACGGGACCTGATGCGTCAGAACCTCGGTCCAGGCGTCTCTTCCCAGAAAGAGGAACATCAGGATGAAGAGCAACCTCAGCAGGTAGATGTTGATTCGGTGGACTCCCTCGTGGTGCGTGGTGTTCGGGCTAGCTACGCGCCAGACACTGAGTAGCATGCGGATGTGCCCTTTCTTCTTGTGCTTGATGCGATGTCTAGTCGGGTGTGACGCGATTGACCGAGATCAACGGCAATCCCAGATCACCTACTTTCCGCAGTAATCCATGCAATGCGGCCTGGTCGGCTACCGGTCCGCAGATGACGGTCGTCCCGTCGCTCTCGTGGACAAGACATAAACCGTCAAACCAATCGGCCCACCGTTCGTCGAGGTGCCCCGTGACGCGGATTTCATACCGCCCGGGCGTGTGCTCGTGATCGCCGTTGGGCGAACCATCTGATGGATTCATCGTGCTCCCTTCGCGTATCGCGGACGTTCATGGTCTGATCAGAACGTAGGCGACAGAAGGGTGAGCACACATCACCACCTGTGGTGATTGATGTGGTGATTTTTCGGAGCGGCGGTTGTGGAGAGAAGCGGTTGTAGACGCTAGCCCAAGTGCCGGCGAGGTCTCGACAGCAGCCGGAGGTCATCGGCACGACGCACGGCAGCCCGGCGGTTGTTCACACCGAGCTTGCTATAGATGCTTTTTGTATGGGTTCGCATGGTGTTGAGCGAGATCATGAGCTCGTTGGCGATCTCGGGTCCGTCGAGATCGGTTGCGAGCATGCGAAGCACGTCGAGCTCGCGTTCGCTCAATGGCTCGGCCAGTGCCTGCCTCGTGGCTGTGCCATCCCCGGATGTGCCGAACGCGGCAGCCAGCTGGCGGGCATACGCGGAGGTCGCGCCGGTCTTATCAGCCGCGCCAAGCAGCGTCGCCATCGGCGGCCCCTCATCAACGAAGATCCTGATGTAGCCTTCCGGTTCGGCCAGTGCCAGCGCACGTTCCAACGACCTGAGCGCCGCTGCGCGGTTGCCGTGTGCCTGATGGGCGAGTGTCTGGAGCAGCAGGATTTCGATGACGCTACCCCGCCTTTCGCCAGTATCAGCGGCTAGCAAGAGGCGGCCAAGGAAGTCCATGACGGCTTCGCGCTCTGAGTGTGCGTGGCTGCTCGTCTCTTGGGCGAGCATCACTCTGGCCAGAGTGATGTGCTCGAATTCGCGCAAATAGGTCGGGCTGTTCTCGATGCTGAGACCCTGCGTGCGTGCCCAGCCAAGCGCTTCGTCCAGCTTCCCCTGGGCAACCCACATGCGCGCTCGCAGCGCCGCGATGGGACGAACGTTGGGGATGAAGTCATCAATGTAGTGACGGTCCGCCTCATCGAGCCAGGCGAGGGCTCCGTCCAGATCGTCGTGTGCGCTCCTGATCCGTGCCATCGCGACGCACCAGCGCGATCGGTCGTGTGGGACTCCTGAGCCAACAGCAAGATCCTCGGCGCGCTGCAAATGCTGGAGAGCCGCTGGGAGATCGTTGCGCTCGCGGTCCAACTCCGACAGGCTCACGAACAGATCGGCCGTCCCATACAGGCGTGGCTCTTCCTGCGGCGAGGCGCGTCGTACCGCTTGTTCCAGGATGCGCGTCGCGTCGCGCAGGTGGCCCTGCGCCAAGCTGATGGATGCCAGTGTGACCGCGCCAGTGATCATGTCGGAGAGATGTCCGGCGCGCTCCAAGCTGGCCATGCCGGCTGCATAGTGCCGGTGGGCGGCAGCGAGGTCGCCAATCGTCCACGACGCGAGCCCCAGCAACGCTGCCGCTGCACCATGTCGCAGATAGTCGTCCGGCTGGATGTAGTTGAGCGCCAGGCTGGCAAACTCCGCGGTTGCCCGACTATCCCCACGTATCTGAGCGAGAGCGGCGCGGTAGATGGCGATCGTGCCGGGCAGTTGGTCAAACTCCTCTTCGTTCACGACCACCATGTCGACAGCGGGGCTGTCCAGCCAGCGTTCGGCGTCCCGTAGCCTGGGCTCGACTCCGTCGAGCTCGCCTGCGGATAATAGTGCCCACGCGTACGACACGCTCAGCACGGGTCGTTGACGGACCAGATCGTCAGGCAGATCCTTCAGCCAACCGAGCAACGAGACACCCAGCCGTCTACGGCGCAGCGCGGGCAATGCGCGTTCGATCAGGTCCGCGTCGCGCTCATAATCACCGGCTGCCAAAGCGTGGCGAATCGCATCAGGAAGTGCGCCATATCGCCCGTGCCACTCGCTCGCGCGTCTATGGAGTGCCGCGACCTGTCCGGGCTGCTCCGCCTGCAGATGTGCGCGCAGCACGTCGGCAAACAGATGGTGATAGCGATACCATCGACGTTGGTCATCTAGCGCTACGACGAAGAAGTTGCCGTGCTCCAGCGATTCCAGCATGGCCTGACCGTTCGTCTGGCCGGTGACCGCGTCGCATAGCGGGCCATGCAATCGGTCGAGGATGGCAGTCTGCAGCAGAAATGTGCGGGTCGATGCGGGCTGGCGTTGCAGAACCTCGTCGACGAGATAGTCCGCGATGTAGCGGTGGTTGCCAGCGAACGCTCGAACGAATCCGGAGGCGTCGTGATTGCCCTGAAGGGATAGTGCTGCGAGCTGCAGGCCGGCTATCCAGCCTTCGGTTCGCGCTTCAAGTGTCGCGATGTCTGCCGGGGCGAGGCTGAGTCCCATCATCTGATTGAGGAATTCTGTGGCCTCGACGAGCGCAAAATGCAGATCGCTCGCTCGCAACTCGACCATCTGCCCCCGTGCGCGAAACCGGGCCAGCGGCAGTGGTGGATCCTGGCGGGTCGCGATGACCAGATGCATCTGCGCGGGCAGGTGCTCGATCAGAAAGGCAATAGCGCGGTTCACAGTCTCGGCATCGATCACATGGTAGTCATCGAGAACGAGTACGAACGGATCAGGGGCGTTGCCGATGTCGTTGAGCAGCGCGGTGAGGAGCGTCTCCATTGGGGGCGGCTGTGGAGAGTGGAGCGAGCTCAGGACTGACGCACCGGTAGTCGGCGCGACGGTCTCCAGGGCGGCAACGAGGTACGACAGGAATCGAACTGGGTCGTTATCACCGTCGTCGAGCGACAGCCACGCAGTCGGGCGTCCGTTACTGCTAGTCCACTCCCCGAGCAATGTGGTCTTGCCTGACCCAGCCGAGGCCGAGATGAGGGTCAGCTTGCAGCCCAGCCCCGCATTCAGACGGTCGAGCAGACGTGGACGCACCACCCGATGCTGCCGCGCCTGCGGCATGAAAAGCTTGGTTCTCAGGAGCGGGAGCGGGGTCTCTAGTGTCACGCGTGCGGCTCCAGATGATTGCAGTTTTGATTGTCGACCGCATGAACATCGTACTCTGGCGAGTCAAGTGGTATGGCGTTGGCCGATAGTTACACATCCCCTTTTGGGATGTTCGACCATCTGCGAGAAGCGTGGGAGAACGACGCGCGCCTCCAACACGAATGGCTCTGCCGCACGTGGCCGGGACAGAGCCGTTCGCGCTGTGTCGCTAAATCATCACAAGCTGCTAGCCGGCGGCGCTGGCCAGGCTGGTGACGGCGTGCGGCGCGCTGATCAGCGCGATCTCCAGCACCTCGTCCATGTGGCTCACCAGCCGCACCGGCAGGACGTCGCGGACGGTCTCGGGCAGCTCGACCAGGTCCTTCTCGTTGCGGGCCGGGGCGATCATCGTCGTGATCCCGCCGCGGTGGGCGGCCAGGACCTTCTCGCGCAGGCCGCCGATCGGCAGCACCTTGCCGCGGAGGGTGATCTCGCCGGTCATCGCGACGTCCTTGCGGACCCGGATGCCGGTGATCGCAGAGATGAGCGCGGTGGCCATCGTCACGCCAGCCGAAGGACCGTCCTTCGGGATCGCGCCGGCCGGGACGTGGATGTGGATGGTGTGCGTGTCGAAGTAGCCCTCGGGGATGCCGAGCGCGTCGGCGCGCGAGCGGGCGTAGGAGATCGCGGCGCGGGCCGACTCCTGCATCACGTCGCCCAGCTGGCCGGTCAGGATCAGTTCCGCCTTGCCCTTGGTGATGCTCACCTCGACCGAGAGCAGATCGCCGCCGGCGCTAGTCACCGCCGTGCCGGTCGCGACGCCGACCTCGTCGTTCTCCTCGGCCAGCCCGTACTCGAAGCGCGGGATGCCGAGGTAGTTGGGCAGATCGACGGCCTCGACCGTCGTCAGCTCCGGCTCGTCCGTCTCGGCCACCTTGCGGGCGATCTTGCGGCAGAGCGCGCCAAGCTCGCGATCGAGGTTGCGGACGCCGGACTCGTGGGTGTACTCGCGGATGAGCCGCAGGATGGTCTCGTCGGTCACCGCCAGGTGCTCCGTCGTCAGCCCGTGCGCCTCGAGCGCCTTCGGCATCAGGAACGAACGGGCGATCTCCAGCTTCTCGACCTCGGTGTAGCCTGGGACCTCGATGATCTCCATCCGGTCGCGTAGCGCGGCCGGGATCGGCTCGAGCAGGTTGGCGGTGGTGATGAAGATGACCTGCGACAGGTCGAACGGCACCTCGAGATAGTGATCGGAGAAGGAGTGGTTCTGCTCCGGGTCGAGCACCTCCAGCAGCGCCGATGACGGGTCGCCACGGAAGGCGTCGGAGCCGACCTTATCGATCTCATCGAGGACCATGACCGGGTTCTTCGTCTTCGCGTCACGCAGCGCCTTGATGACCCGGCCCGGCATCGCGCCGACGTAGGTGCGCCGGTGGCCGCGGATTTCGGCCTCGTCGCGGACGCCGCCCAGCGACATGCGGACGTAGGATCGGCCGATCGCGCGGGCGATCGATCGTCCGAGGCTGGTCTTGCCGACGCCCGGCGGGCCGACGAAGCAGAGGATCGGCGCCTTCATCTTGTCGCCGGCCAGCTTGCGGACGGCGATGAACTCGACGATGCGCTCCTTGACCTTCTGAAGTCCGTAGTGGTCCTCGTCGAGGATGCGGGCCGCCTCGGCCAGGTCGAGCTGGTCGGCTGTCTCGACCGCCCAGGGCAGGTCGGTCAGCCACTCCAGATAGCTGCGGATGACGCCGATCTCCGGCGAAAACGGGTGCTGATGCTCGAGCCGTGAGACCTGTAGCAGCGCCTTGTGCTCGACATCCTCGGGCATGCCGGCCGCCTCGATCTTCTCGCGGAACTCCTCGACCAGCTCTTCCTCGCTGGCCAGCTCGCCGAGCTCGCGCTGAATGGCGCGCATCTGCTCGCGCAGCATGTACTCGCGCTGCTGGCGGTCCACGCCGGCCTGTGCGTCGCTCTGGATCTGGTGACGCAGGGTCAGGAACTCCAGGCGTTCGTGGAGAATCGCGCTGATCGTCTTCAGTCGCTGGACCGGGTCGAAGATCTCCAGTGCCTCCTGACGGCGGGCGGACTGGAACTCGGGTGAGAAGGCGATCAGATCGGCCAGCCAGCCCGGCTCGTCGATGCTGCGCACCATCGTCAGGACCTCGTCCGGCACGTTCGGCAGCATCGCGACATAATTCTCGACCTGCTCCAGCACATGCGACATCGCCGCCTTGGCCTCCAGCGTCGAGACCGACGGGTCGTCGTGGCGCTCGACACGGGCGAGGGTGTACGGCTCGCGCTGCTCGATGTCGAGCACCTTGCCGCGGGCGACGCCCTGGAGGATGACGTGCGATGGTCCCCCCGGCCGGCTGATCTTGTGGCCGACCTCGGCGATAACGCCGACCTCGCACAGCTCGTCGTTGCTGACCAGCGAGGCGTAGCTGGCGATGTCCTGCGTCGAGCCGCCGGAGGGGCTGTCCTCGTCCGGCAGGAAATCCTCGTCGATCTCCTCGTCCTGATCACGGGTGGCGAGGACGAGGACGAGACGGTCGCCAGCGATGGCGTGGTCGACGGCGTGGAGCTCCTCGTTGTCGTCCAGCGGGTAGGGTAGCGACATATGCGGGAGGAGCAGCGTCTGCGGGAGGATCAGGACCGGCAGGGTGCTGATCGGCGCGGCGACGATGTCATGCGCCGCTTCGGCGGCGACAGGCTCGTCGATGACAGGTATCTCGTGGTCGGCAGTCGTCTGGCTAGCGGTCGAACGTCGGGGCATGCATCGTCCTTGAGTTGAGCGGCGAATTCAATGAACAGCGGGTCTCGCGCGGGGCGTCATTCGATGCGGGCGAGTCCAACCCCCGCGCGCGGGCGCGACTGCTAATGATACCAGCCAGATCCGCTTCGGCAGCGCGCTCGCGCCAAGTGGTCACGCTCGGGCTGCTGTTGGTGGTGGTCGTCACGGCCGCGAATGTGGGTGATCGCACCGGCGCGCGGTTGGTGGCCGGGCGTTTGGTCGGCGCTTCGCCCGGCTCGTCACCCGGTTTGCGGACGTCGGCTATCACAGCCAGCCGCTCGCGGACTGGCTGCGGACACTGGGTGGCCGGACGCTGGAGATCGCGCGCTGGGTGACCGACCTGGAGGGCGCGTGGGTCGAACCAAAGCGCTGGATCGTCGAGCGCACGTTTGGCTGGCTGAATCGTTACTGGCGCTTGGGTAAGGATTGTGAGGCAAATCGCGAGATGAGTGAAGTCATGATCTTGATCGCAATGATGCATCTCATGGCGCGCAGAGTCCGGAAATAGCCTCCTCAGACAGAGTCAAGACACTTTCTAGGTCGCCTTCGACCCAGACGGCTTATTGTCCGCTCTGGCATCGATCAAGATGATGTTCGGATCGTCTTCCATCCCTAGTTCCTTCAAGATCGTCTTCACTGTCTCTAATTCCTGCTGCGAGAAGTAGCAGATCACCTTAAAGCCCGCCGTGGCATCCCCAGCGGCAGTATAGATGCTCAGCTGCTTCTCGAGGTTGCGCCTGAGCTGCGAGTTTTTTGCGAGCTTGAACTCAACTAGCGTCTTGTCCAATTTGCCCCTTGAGATACTGAAGTCGACCGGACCGCGGCCGTTGTTGACCTCGGCATCCACAGCGGAAGGGGAGGCGAACCAGACGAGCTTGAAGATCAATTGCAGGAATCTCTCAGCCTTGACTGGCTCTCCTTCGTGGTAGAAGAGGCGATGGGCTCCTTGGTCCTCAATGACGTGCTTGAGGAACTCGATGCGGTCACGAGTCTCGTCGCGCGTGTTCGTCGGCATCGTGTAGAAGTTAGTGTTTGTGAGGAACATCGCGACGTTAGCGCGAACCTCATCGACCAGCCACGCTTCCGTTTCTTCGACCTTCTCTGAACTGATGCTGGTCGCCTCGTCGCCGGACTCTTCCTTTTCCAGAATGTAGTACTCGATGAGTTGCGGGTGTGCGGCGATCGTGCGGACGATGGCGCGCTGCTTGTCCTTCTCCTTCTCCCTCTCCGTCAGCTTCGGATCGCGCGACAGTTGGGAATGGAGGTATTCGTTGAGCAGCGCCCGAAGCTGGGGATCGGACACGGAAGCCGCGATGCGTTCGAAGTTATGGAGCAGGTCAGGACGGCTGATCCACGTCTCGTCGCGGGTCAGCATGTCCTTCGGGGTGAGAAGTACGAAATCGACGCCGATGCTGGGAAGCTCGTAACGACGTGTTTCCCAGGAGCGGGTCTGATAGTTGAAGCGGACCTTCTCAACGTTGAACCAACTACGCTGCTCGGACAGCAGATGCTCGCGTGCGAAGCGCTGGGTGTACTCGAGCAGGTACTCCTTGATCAGGTTGGTTGTGAAGTCGCTGATGTTGTCACGACCGACGCCGTCTTCAACGAGGCACACCTTTTCGAGATGGCTTCCCCGCGTGATCCGCTCGTCGCCGAACGAACTGAAGATCGTGCCTAGGTTGCGCTGCAGTGATCGGGCGAACGTTATCCCTAGGCCACTGCCACTGTTGCCCTGTCGCGAGAACCCAAGCCAGTTCTGTTTGATCTCCCGAAACTGGTACCAACTCGCCAGCAGCCCGGGATTGCGCTCGGCTTCGCGAGCGTGATCCCTCAGGAAGCGAAGGTAGTTGATCATGCCCTCGTGCAACTCGCGATACTCTGGCTTATCGCTATTGAAGAGTAGGAAGGGATCAACGAATAGTGGCAGGTCGTTGATCAGAGACACGTCGAACGCGCCGTAGTCCTCGAGGACTACCGGCGGAACGCCGAAGAAGTCCGAGAAGTAAATCTGTGCCTTAACGCCGTTCACTTCCATAGACTGATCTGCCACTACAACCGTAAACTGGTGGACGTCCGAGTGCAGGGGAGCGCCCTTGCCGATTCAAGTTTGTTGGTATTGTATATGTGTTTGATCCGCTTGCCATGTCTAAGGACGCACTGTACTCATTCCGACGCGGAATGCTAATGAGCGTGTGGCTCATTTGGCCATCAGCCGATCGTAAGATCCATCCTGCCAATCGTCGCCAACGCATCCGCGATCGTCAGCACCTCGCCGCCGAAGAGGCGATTCATCTGCGTGGCGAAGGTGAGGGAGCCGGCCAGCGTGCGTTGCGGCGTGTCGTCGGCGATGACCTCGCCGTCGGCGAGCATGATGACGCGGTTGGCGACGGTGGCGATGAACTCGACGTCGTGGGTGGCGACGATGACCAGCCGTCCTGCCTCGGTGTAGTCGCGGACGAAGCGCGCCAGCGCGGCCTTGTCGCGGCCGGGCAGGCCGCGGGTTGGCTCGTCGAGCAGCAGGACGCGCGGTTCCGCGATGGCGATCGCAGCCAGCGCGGCCCGCTGGCGCTCGCCGCCTGACAGGTCGAGCGGGTGGCGGTCGCGGTGGGCGGCGATGCCGAGCGCTGCCAGCAGTGGCGCGTTGTCGGCCTTGCGATCCTGGGCGCGCAGGGTGAAGCGGAGCTCGTCGGCCAGCGTCTCCTGGTGGAGGATGGCGGTCGGGTTCTGCGGGACGTAGCCAACCTCGCGGGCCAGCTCGTGAACCGGCCGGCGGGCGATGTCGACACCATCGAGCAGCACGCGACCACTGGCCGGCCGCAGCAGGCCGTTGAGGTGCTTGAGCAACGTCGTCTTGCCGGAGCCGTTGCGCCCGATCAGAGCGATGACCTCGCCGGCATGGCCGGCCAACGACACGTCGCGCAGGGCCGGCGTGCCGTCGTAGCGATGGCCAACACCCTCCAGCCGGATCAGCTCCGGGCCAGGGGCGGGAGAGGGACGCGGCGGGGTGGTGGCTAGCGCAGGGAGATCGAGGCGGCGACGGGCCTGCTGGACGGTCAGTGGCGTTGGGCGCCAGCCGAGCGCGCGAGCGAGCTCGACCAGCGGGGGGACGTCGTCGAGCCTGTCGAGCATCTCCTGGACGGTGCCCTCGCTGAACCGGCCGCGATCGAGCACGCCGATGCGCTCGCTGAACGGCAGGACGCGGTCGAGCCGGTGCTCGGCGATGACGACGGTCATCCCCAGGTCATCGTTGAGCCGCCGCACGGCGGCCAGCACGTCGTGGGCGGCCAGCGGGTCGAGTTGCGAGGTTGGCTCGTCCAGCACCAGCAGGTTTGGACGGGTGGCGACGGCGGCGGCGATGGCGACGCGCTGGCGTTCGCCGCCGCTGAGCGTGGCCGTCTCGCGATTGCGCAGGTGATGGATGCCGAGCAGGTCGAGCGTCTCCTCCAGCCGCACGCGCATCGTCCGTCGGTCGACGCCGAGGTTCTCCATGCCGAAGACGATCTCGTCCTCGACACGGTCGGCGATGACCTGCGCCTCGGGGTCCTGGAAGACGAACCCGACGTCGGTGGCCAGATCGCGTGGCGACGCGTCGCGGGTGTCATGGCCCAGCACCATGACGCAGCCGGCGAATCGCCCCCCGTGGAAGTGGGGAACCAGTCCGTTCAGGCAGCGCAGCAGCGTCGTCTTGCCCGCGCCAGACGGCCCGACGATAAGCGTGACCGAGCCGGCCTCGATCTGCCAGCAGACGCGCTCGATCGCGGCCTGCGCGGCGCGGGGGAACTGGTAGGAGAGCTCCTCGGCGACGACAGCGTTCACTGGCCGCTCCAGATCGTTGGCGTCAGCAGCAGGAGGATCGCGCCGCCGATCAACGGATCGAACGGAGGCGTGGTCAGCCGGGGAAATGGGTTATAGGTCAGCAGCCCGTCGATAAGCGCGAGCCCCAGCAGGACGATTGCCAGCCCGGCTACCAGAGCGAGGACGACCGACGGAATGTCCCAGACGAGCGGACGGAACCGCGTGCGTTGCGACCGGGCCGGCGCGCCTGCCGCTGCCAGCGCCATCGCAGCGATTAGCAGCGCGACGCCGGGCAGAACCCGCCCGAAGCCGATCAGCGCGACGGCGGCGATCGTCACCCCGGCCGCGCCGGCCAGCGCCGGCCAGCGTCGTGGACGCGCGACCTGCCTTGCGCTGCTGCCGAAGCCGCGCGTCTCGAGCGCCTCCGCCAGCACCAGCGCGCGCTCCAGCCCGGCCCCGAGCAGCGGCGCCAGCAGGCTGATGGCGTCGCGCGGGGAACGGAAACGATGGCCTCGGGCGCGTTGGGCATCGTAGATATCGCGGGCGGCGGCGATCGTCTGTGGGACGAGGGTCAGCGCGACCGCTCCGGCCACACCGAGCGTGGCGACGCGCGACGGCAGCAGGCGGATCAGGTCGGCCTGGCGGACTGCCGCGCTGAGTGTCGCGGCGGCGACCAGCAGCGTCGCGATCGCCAGCGCCGAGCTAACGCCGTAGACCAGCGCGTTCCAGGTCAGCGGCCCGCCAACGATCGGCAGGGCGTCCGGCAGCCGGGCAAAGACGCGATCTCCCGCATGGACGGTCAACACGTTGAAGCCGATCGAGAACGTCGCCAGTGTTGTGCCGATCAGCAGGACTAGCCGCCAGGCGCGAGCGAGCGAGCTAGAACGCGGGGTCGAGAGGTAGACGGCCAGCGCAACGAGCAGCGCCATGACGAGGTAAAGCGGATTACGGCTGAGCATCGGGACGAGCGCGATCGCGGCGAACCAGGCGAGCCACGCCGCCGCGTTCGCCGTCCCCTCGTTGCTGAGGGTGACATGCTTCACCGCGCTCATGGCCCGCGCGGTTTCCGGCGGCGGACGATCACGAGCCCGCCAGCGACGATGGCCGCCGCCGCCATCCCGGCAAAGATTGGCCAACTCGTCCCCTTGGTGTCGGTCTCCGGCGCGACAACTCGCGTGGCGGGCGTGCCGCCGGGTGGAATGACGATCGCGCGGACAGTTGGCGACGCGGCCGGCTGAGGCTGTGTCGTAGCTGCTGTCGCCGTCGTGGCGCTTGCTTCAACCGGGGACGCGGCGGGTGGTGAGCGGACACCGTTGAGCGCGGCGATCTCGTCGAGCGTCACTGCCGGCAGGCCGGCGTCGCCCGCCGTCCACGACCAGCCGTCGACATCGCCGTCGTGGACCTCGCGGCCGGATGGCCCGCTGAGCTCCTGGACCCAGGCGCCATTGCGCGATGTGTAGAAGTGCCAGAAATAGGCCGGGTTCGAGAATGACTTGCAGAAGCAGTTGTCGGACGGGCACCCCTCGCCGTCCAGGGAACAGACCGCCATGCCGAGCCCGCCGAACGGCGTCACAACGGCGTCCAGCCCGGACCGGGTGAGTAGCTCCTCGCTGGTGATCGAGTCTTCCTCGAACGAAACCCAGACATAGACCAGTGTCCCGTCGCCGTGGCGCACGACGATGCCGGCGCTGTGTGGCCCGGCAGCCGTCGCGCTGCCGCCCAGCAGCAGCGCGACAGTCAGGGCTAGCGCGATCGCCAGCCATCGTGGAGTGTTAGCGTGCCAGCGCACGGTCGAGTGCTCCACTGCCGAGCAGATCCAGATCGAATTCGCCGCCACGCTGGACGACGCGAGCGCGCTCGAACACCTGGGTTGTCACGCAACCTTCCGTGCCACATGTTTCTGTTGCCTCGGTCAGCGGGTAGCCGAGGATCGGGATGCCGCCATGCGATTCCCAGAACGAGCGCATGTCGCCGCAGATGTTGTGGTTGGTATTTTCGACGAAAGCGCAGTCGGCGGCCGGCTGTGCGGCGGCAGTAGTCGCCCCGTCGGCTGTCAGCGTCTCCGCGCCGAGCAGGCCGAGCAGGATCTCCCACTCGGTGCCGGCCAGATCGGCGTGCCACTCGAAGCGCGCCCGCTCGAAGTACTGGACCAGCAATCCGTCCTGTTCGTGCATCTCGCTGATCGGGTAGCCGAACGCTGCCAGCCCGCCATGCGCGCGCCAGAATGCGCCGAACGGCTCGCAGAGGTTGTGGCTCGTCTCAACGAAGAGCTCGCAACCCGGCAACGGCGCTGCCGCAGTTGCTGCCTCCTTCGCTGTGGCCGCAACCAGTGGCCGCGTCGGCGTCAGCTCGCCGAGGAGCGCAGGGATCGCCTGGACGGTCGCCATGAGCGAATCTCCCGGCATGGCCGGCTGGAACTGGAACGCGCCCGATGAGTTCTGGAACGACTGCAGGGCCGTAATGAGGTCGACGCCCTGCCATGACGCCGGGTTCTGACCCGCCGCGATGACCGCCTGGATCGCCAGCGCCGTCGAGTTGGCGTCTCCACCGCCAGCAAGGCTGTTCGCGTCGTAACCAACCGCCCCGTTCGGGTCACGGAGCGTGGCGAGGTATGCGAGGCCGGAGGCAACAGAGTCCGGGCTGGCCTTCATATGCTCCAACGTCTGGATCGCCAGCGCCGTCGTGTTGGAGTCTCCCGCGCCGGCCGGATCACCGGTGAAGCCCCACGAGCCGTCCTTTGCCTGAGCGGCCGGGATCGCCGCGACCGCGGCAGCGGGCACATCATCGCCGGCCGCGCTCAGCGCGATGACGGCCAGGAGGTGGCCATAGAAGCTGGGACCGTACCAGCCGGTTTTCGCATCGGCGCTCTGCCCGATCTTCTTGAGCAACCCATCGGGGACTGGTTGTCCGGCGACAGTGAACGCGAGCGCCACCTTCGCGAGAACCCCCGGATCGGTCATAGCGGGCGCGGCTGTGCCGAGCCAGGTCAGCGGGTCGACGTTGTTGCTGGAGATCACGGTTGCCGGATGGATACCGGCCGCCGCTAGCGCGATAATCGCATCGGCGGTTGCGCCGGAGTCGCTGGCGCCGCCGAAGCCGGCGAAGCCGCCGTCCGGCTGGATCTGTCCGCGCAACCAGCTGGCTGCCGTTGTCGCGCTTGCCTCCGCGCCGGATGGCGGCGCGGCAGTTGCGACGGGTATTGCCAGGATGAGGCTGGCGAGCAAGAGGACAATTGGTACTACGCGACCGAGACGATGAGCCACGAAACCCTCCACCGATGAGCGCCCTCAGACGCCAAAAAGAAAAAACCCACCTTCGAGCGGGTGGGGAGTGGAGGGCTCGGGTTGTCCGGCCGTCCTGCTCACTCGTGCTCGAAGCGAACTGGAACGGCAGCGAAGGGCTATCTGGCTCCGCGCGATGAATCACGCGTTACAGTTGCGGCACAGCGCCGGAATCTCACCGGGCTTTCCCCTTGTGACCCCACCGGACGCGCCGATGAGGACCCGCTGCCGCCTTATTGATCTTCTTGCAGGCGCTGAGGCGCCGCCCCGTCAGTCTGGCATGCGGCCGCCGTATCGTCAATCGACGGCGGCTTGAGAGGGAGCAGCACATGCTGACGCCGACGTTCTGGGTTGGGATCCTGTGCATCGTCCTGTTTCTGGAGCTCGTCCGGATCGCGATGACGACATGGGTGTTGAAATATGTCCTGGAAAGCGCCACGCCACATCGGCCGGGCGAGGAGCGCCACGACGCCGGGCATGGCTTCCGGACCGCCGCCGCGCGTGGCCGGCGTGAGGCGTTGCTCGACCCGACGCTGCGATCGCTGCGCGGCGCGATGGCCGAGGTCGCGGCCGGCCAGGCTGGGTCGGCCAGCAGCCAGGCGATCGACGCGCTCGATCGCTACGCGGCGGCAGTCGTCGAGGAGCGAGCGATCCGATGAGCTCCTTCTTTCTCCTCTATGCATTGTCGATCAGTGTCGAGTTCGTTCTGACCCTGGTGATGATGATGTTTCTTTTTCTGATCGCGGTTCCGGTTGGTCGCTCACGACATGAGGAGACGATCCGCCTGGCTCCCACCCCGCCGGCGACAACGGTCGAGCAGGCGCTGGCCGACGCGTTCGCCACCGTCAGCCAGGGGCGCGATGACCTCGTCGCCATCACGACCGCGCGAGCAATGCTCGTGCGGTTCGCGCGGTCAACCGATGTGGTAATCGGTGAGTAGTTGCCAACTGACGGCCGTGGATGCACCATTGCCGCAGGCGTGCTGTTCCGGGCCGCTGGGGGTGGCCGGTTCGCGCCTGACATGCTCGTCCCGGAGGTCACGACAACCAGCGAGTCCGACGTGGTGCTGAGATGCGTCGGCGTTGGTGGACGCGAGCCCGGATAGCTGAGAGGTGGCTCCCACTGGTCGAAGCAATCCTGATCGCGGCCGTTGCGCTCGGCGCGGGTGTCCTTGGCTCAATGCTCGGTCTCGGCGGCGGGGTGTTTCTCGTGCCGATCCTCTCGTTAGTCTTCGGTGTCCCGCTGAAGACGGCGATCGCTGCCAGCGCGATCGCGGTCGTCTCGAACTCCGCGTCCGGCTCGGCCGTCTATCTGAAGGCGCGATTCACCAATGTCCGTCTGGCGTTGGTCATGCTCGTCGCGATGGTGGCCGGCGCGATTGCCGGCGGATTCCTGGCCGTCAGCCTGCCGGAGTCGATTCTGAAGGGCTCGTTCGGCCTGCTGCTGCTCTACGTCTCGGCGGTCATGTTCCGGCGCGGACGTGGGGGGACGGCGCGCGCGGCCCCGACCGACACAACCGCGACCGAAGACCCGCACCGGCTCGGCGGACGCTACTTCGACGCGGCGACCGGAGGGATTGTGCGCTATGTGCCGCGGAAGCTTCTGATTGGCCTGCCCGGCGCGGGTCTGGCCGGCGTCGCATCCGGCATGTTCGGCATCGGCGGCGGCCCGATCACCGTCCCGCTCTATACGATCGTGATGGGACTGCCGATGAAGGCAGCCACGAGCACCAGCGCATTCATGTTCGGCCTGACGGCGTCTGCCTCGGCCCTGGTCTACTATCAGAACGACCTGGTGAATCCGATCGTGACTGTCCCGGCCGTGCTGGGGATCATCAGCGGGGCACGCGTCGGTGCGGGAGTCGTCCGGCGGATCCACCCTGCCCACCTCAATACCGTCTTTGTCTTCGTCCTCGCCGGCCTGGCGATCTCGATGTTGCTCAATGCGTTTGGAGTCTACTGATGGCTGATTCGGCGGTCGATCCGCAGTCATCGTCGGCCGACGCCCCGGATCCGCAGCTCGAGCACCTCTACGATCGCATTGCCCAGATCCTGGCGATCGGATTCTGGGCCAGCATCGCCGTCATCGTCGTCGGCCTGCTGCTTGCCCTCGTCCGCGGCGAGGGCATCAATGACACGACGCACCACATGGAGACGGTCCTGCGTGAGGCTGTCAATCTCAACCCCAGCGGGCTTGTAGATATCGGTTTGCTCGGTCTGCTGCTGACTCCGCTGGCCTACGTCGCCGCCGCGTTGCTGACGTTCCTTCGACAGCGAGACAGGCTTTTCGTCGCTGTCTGCGCCGCGCTGATCCTGCTCTTCGCAGCGACGGTCGTAAGGGCGCTCTACAAATGACTACACGCATCGCCGTCATTTGCGCAATGGACTCGGAGGCTGCCCATCTCCGCCAGCAGCTGGTGGGAGCCGCGGAGCAGCCGCTGGCCCGCTGGCGGAGAACCCGCGGGACGCTGGCCGGGGTCAGCGTCGACCTGATCGTCTCCGGCATCGGGATGGTGAGCGCGAGCGCGACGACCTCGGCGCTCTGCCTGCTCGATCCTCCCGATCTCCTGTTGAACTACGGCTGCGCTGGCGCGCACCGTCTGGACCTTGGCCCGGGGGACGTGATCATTGGCGACCGTGTCGTCCACTTCTCGGCGCAGATTGTCCGGCCCGACGGCACGCGGGATTACATGGGGTTCGACTACGTGGCGGATGGCGCACGGGTACAGACAGGCTCGATCCCGACCGCGCCGGAGCTGGTCGCGCTAGCGCAGCGCTGCGCTGCGCAAGTGCGCCTGCCAGCCTGGCCAGGCTACGCGACTATGCCGAGCGTCCATACCGGCACGGTTGCGTCGGCCGATATCTGGACGCAGCATAGCGAGACGATTCTCTCGCTCCACGATCTGCACGGCTCGCTCTGCGAGGAGATGGAGGCAGCCGCCATCGCCCAGGTTGCGGCGATCTACGGCATCCCGTTCCTGCCAGTGAAGGATGTCTCCAATAACGAGCTGCTCAAGGCGACCGGTGGCGCCACCGAGCGTGGCTGGCCGTCGCTGGGTGAGCAGGAGCTGGAAGTCGGCCGGCGGGCCGCGATGCTCGTCGAGGCGATCCTCGTCGAGGTGGGAAGCGGCGCTCCAGTGTGACCCTTCCCTGCCCGAGAAGCCGGGGAGGTGAGGGAAGCGCCAGTCGACATGGTCCACACCCCATGCCTTCCCCAACCCGTATATCACCGATATAGAAGGAGGGAACCATCTATGCCGGCCGGACATGCGCCGAGCTTGACGCCCGAGGAGGCGCGGGCGCTACATCGCCAATCGCTAGTCATCGACACCCAACAACCACCGATCACCTCCGGGATCGTCTTCACTCCCGGCATGCGCGAGACGCTGGGAGCACTCGCCGCGCAGGGACGGACGATCGCCGAGGTCGGGCCGGCGCTGGAGGCCGCGCTGGTGCGCGATATCCAGACCACCGAGCAGGGACGCGACATGTACCTCGACATGTGGCGACGCTCGGGCGTGACCGTCGCCTGCGGCACCTACGCAGGACCGGACCGGCTGGCGACCGCATTCGAGCGCTCGACCCGCCGGATCGCCAACGCTCAGGCAATCGTCGACGCCCTGCGTGACGACATGCTGATCGTGCGCCGGGCCGCCGACATCGAGCTCGCCCACGCCGAGGGACGCCACGGGGTCATCATCGACTTCCAGAACACGCTGGCGCTGGGCGACGACCTGGACCGCATCGACCTGTTCTACGGCCTCGGCCTGCGGATGGTCCAGCTCACCTACAACCTGCACACGCTCGTCGGCGACGGCTGCACCGACCGGTATCAGGGCGGGCTGACGTACTTCGGCCAGGAGATGGTCCGGCGGCTGAACGCGGCGAAGATCATCGTCGATGTCAGCCACTGCAGCGAGCAGATCGGTTGGGACGCGATGGCGATCTCGACCGCGCCGGTGATCGTCTCGCACTCGTCGAGCAAGGCGGTCGCCGAACACGACCGCGGCAAGTCGGACGAGCTGGCCCGCGCCGTTGCCGAGCAGGGCGGCTACTTCGGCGTCGTCACGCTGCCGGGGTTCATCCGCGAGACGCCGGGCGCGTCGCTCGATGACGTCGTGCGCCAGATCAGCCACCTCGTCGATATCTGCGGGATCGACCACGTCGGGATCGGCACCGACAAGGCCGGCCCCGGCCCGGGCACCAGCTCGCAGGTCGAGTACCCGACGTCGATGCGCCCTCAGCTGGCCGGCGAGTTCAACTGGATGGGCTTCCGCGTCGAGGATCATCGGATCGGCAACGAGTACCAGCTGGCCGGCTACGAGAGCCTGGCCGACTGGCCGAACATCACTGTCGCCCTCGCCCAGGCCGGCTTCACCGAGGATGAGCTGCGCAAGCTGCTCGGCCTCAACTATCTCCGCGTCTTCCGGGAAATCGTGGGATGAGGGAGGCTGCGGATGTTGAGGTGCTGGAGAGCGGCGAAGGCTGAGACCATGGCTGCCTGAATCAGGATGAACGTGACTCCGAGTGCGGTTGGGTCGATCCTGCTGCTGAACAACAGGGCGACGCTGCCAACGACCCAGAGCAGATTCGCGGTGACCAACAATCGGACGAGCGCTAGCGACGAGGCTTTCCGTAGCCCCACCCACAACAGAAACGCGGCGTAGGGGATCAGGCCGACCCCCGCGAAGCGCAACAGCGTTGCTGGCAAGCCAAGAACACTGCCCAGCGGGCTAGCGGCCACCGCTAGTAGTATCGCGGCCGACCCTGTCACGATCGCGTCGGCGATGATGATGTTGCGGAGCAGATCGGTCCGGCTAGTCGGCGATTCGGTGATGGTCCCGGTCATGGTCACAGTCGTTGTCTCGTCTCTTCGAGGCGGCGGTCACAATCGATCTGGTTCGATTCTTTCTCCGAAGACGATCGAAATCCATTACCTCACAGGTAATGGCCGGCCGGCGCGACCCGAGTAGAATGCGCCCCATGCAGACGATGAATCGGCCCATCGGAGAGCTGTTGCGCGACTGGCGGCAGCGCCGGAGAAGAAGTCAGCTCGACCTGGCGCTCGACGCCGAGGTGTCGACGCGCCACATCAGCTTCATCGAGACCGGCCGCGCCCAGCCGAGCCGGGAGATGCTGTTGCGCCTGTTCGATCACCTGGAGGTGCCACTGCGCGAGCGCAACACGTTGCTGACAGCGGCGGGCTACGCGCCGGTCTATCTCGCGACGCCGCTCGACGAGCCGGCAATGGCCGCGGCGCGACAGGCGATCGAGATGTTGCTGGCCGGCTACGAGCCGTACCCGGCGCTGGCGATCGATCGCTACTGGAACCTCGTCATCGCCAACCGGGCGGTTGCTCTGCTGCTCGATGGTGTCGCGCCGGAGCTGCTCGCGGCGCCGGTGAATGTGCTGCGTCTCAGCCTGCGCGAGGACGGAATCGCGTCTCGGGTCGAGAACTTCGCTCAATGGAGAGAGCATGCGCTCGGTCGCCTTCGTCAGCAGGTCGAGACGACCGGCGACCCTGTCCTCACAGCGCTCCTGGAAGAGGTGCGCGCGTATTCAACGCCGGACGCGGGTCGCCATCGCGAGCCGATCGTCCACAGTGGGGTGATCTTCCCGCTGCGTATTCGCACGGGCGCGGGTGTGCTCTCGTTCTTCACCGCGACGACGGTCTTCGGCACGGCGACCGATATCACGCTGTCCGAGCTGGCAATCGAGTCGTTCTTGCCCGCCGATGCCGAGACGGCCGCGGCGCTACGGCTCGTAGCGGACGGTGGTTAGCCCCCGGGTTGGCGCGCCTCCCACTCCGCGCGCAGCACGCCCATGTAGACGGCGTCGTCGTAGCGGCCGTTGCTCCAGACGTGCTGGCGCAGCCGGCCCTCCTCGATGAAGCCGCAGGCGTGATAGGCGGCGATGCCACGCGCGTTCGCTGCATGACACCAGAGCCAGACGCGCCGCAGGTTGCGGTAGCGGAAGGCGTACTCCAGCAGCAGACCGATAGCCTCGCGTCCATAGCCCTGGCTCCAGTAGTCCTTGTCGCCGATCGCGATGCCCAGCTCGGCGGTATGTGCCGTCCGATCGAAATGGGAGATCTGGCACATGCCGATGAATTCGCCGTCTGTCTCGATGGCAAAGACCGAGCCGTCACGCCCTCCGGCTGCCCAGTCGCGCTCGAAGTCGGCGGCCAGCCGTTCGAACGCCTGCGGCATTGGCGGGTCGCCGCCGCCGGCCAGCTCGACGGCCAGATCGTTGTTGAACCGCCAGAGCCGCGGCAGGTCGTCGCGCCCGATGGCGCGGAGCGTGATACGCGGTCCGTGGAGCATCGTGGTTTCCTCCGTCAAGGTCTGTGTCTGCCGCGATGGCTCGTAGTCGCAATGTAGCGGCTACGTATCATCCGATCCTGCCAGTATTATCACGATAGCAGGACAGGAACAGGCCGGCCCTGTATTGAGAGATGGAGTGTCCAGTATGGCATCCCTTGCCGAAATGCTCGTCCAGCAGGTAACCGCCGCAGCGCAGACTCCCGGGCAGCAATTGCCCGGTGGCGTCGATCCGCAGGCTGCCCAGACCGGTCTGGCCACGGCGGTTCCGCTGCTGATGGCCGCCCTGTCGCGCAATGCGCAGTCGCCGGAGGGCGCAGACGCGCTGCATCAGGCGATTGCGAAGGACCACGACGGCAGCGTTCTGGACAACCTGCCGGCCTACCTCAGCAACCCAGGCTACGACGACGGGGCTGGCATCGTGAAGCACGCGCTCGGCGGCAACCAGTCCGCGGTCGAGCAGAGCATGTCCCAGACGACCGGCCTCGACCCGGCGATGGTTGCGAAGCTTCTGCAATTCGCCGCGCCGCTTGTCCTCGGCATGCTGGCCAAGCGTCAGCGCGAGCAGAGCATGAGCGCGAATGACCTCTCGAGCATGCTTCAGCACGAGCAAAAGCAGGAGGCGGGCGCCAATCCAGACATGATGGATCTGGTCAGCAAGTACCTCGACACCAACAAGGACGGCAGCGTCGTGGATGATCTCCAGTCGCTGGCCGGCAAGCTGTTCGGCAAGCGCCAGGCGTAGCAAGGCGGTTCGGTCGGCAGGAGGCGTCCGCTATACTGATCGCATAGAACATTCGTGCGATCGGGGCGGACGCGCCGCCCACGAAGGACGTCCGATGTCGCTCGACGACTTTCTCGACCGGCTGAATCGTGAGCCGCGCTATGCGCCGTGCATCGCGGCGTGGCGGACGATCCCGGCCCAGGAGGCAGTCACCGCGCCGATGCCGGAGGCGCTCGACCCCCGACTGACGGGGGCGCTGGCCCAGCGCGGCGTGACCCAGCTCTACTCGCACCAGGCCGACGCCTTCGATGCGATCGAGAAAGGTCGCCACACTGTCGTCGTCACCCCGACCGCTTCGGGTAAGACGCTCTGCTACAACCTGCCGGTCCTCAACACGCTGCTGGCTGATCCGACGGCGCGGGCGATGTACCTCTTCCCGACCAAGGCGCTGGCCCAGGACCAGTACGCCGGCCTGCAGGCGATCATTGACGCCGCCGGCGTGGATATCAAGACGTACCCCTACGACGGCGACACCCCGGCGGCCGAACGGAAACTGATCCGCCAGGCCGGCCACATCATCATCACCAACCCGGACATGCTGCACTCCGGCATCCTGCCGCACCACACCCGCTGGCATCAGCTCTTCGAGAACCTGCGCTACGTCGTTATCGACGAGATGCACGGCTATCGGGGCGTCTTCGGCTCGCACGTCGCGAACGTAATCCGACGGCTGAAGCGCATCTGTCGGCATTACGGCTCCAACCCGCAGTTCATCCTCGCCTCGGCGACGATTGCCAACCCGGGCGAGCTGGCCGGCAAGCTGATCGAGTTCGACGTCGAGGTCATCACCCGCAACGGCGCGCCGCATGGCCGCAAGGAGTTCGTCCTCTACAACCCGCCGGTCGTCAACCGGGCGCTTGGCATCCGCCGCTCGTCGGTGCTGGAGGCCAGTGGTCTGGCCAGCGAGCTGATCCGCGCCGGCGTCCACACGATCGTCTTCACCCGCGCCCGGACGACCGCCGAGGTGCTGCTGACCTATCTACGCGAGGCGCTGCCGCCGAAGCTCGGCCAGGCCAACGCGATCCGTGGCTATCGCGGCGGCTACCTGCCGCGCCAGCGCCGCGAGATCGAGGCCGGCCTGCGTGACGGCACGATCCGCGGGGTCGTCTCGACCAACGCGCTGGAGTTGGGTGTCGACATCGGCTCGCTGGACGCCTGCGTGATGACCGGCTACCCCGGCACGATCGCCAGCGCCTGGCAGCAAGCCGGCCGGGCCGGCCGGCGCGAGGACGTCTCGGCGGCGATCATGGTCGCCTCGTCATCGCCGCTCGACCAGTTCCTCGTCCAACACCCCGAGTACTTCTTCGAGGGCTCGCCGGAGAACGGGCTAATCAATCCCGACAATCTGCTGATCGTCGTCAACCACATCAAGTGCGCTGCGTTCGAGCTTCCGTTCAAGCGTGGCGAGTGGTTCGGCCACTACGAGCCGACCGACGCGCTGGAATATCTAACCGAGGCGCAGTTGCTCCACGAGGTGCGTGGCGTCTGGCACTGGATGTCCGATACGTACCCCGCCGAAGATATCTCGCTGCGGACGGCGGCGCGGGAGAACGTCGTCATCATTGACCATGGTGACCGGGCGCGCCCGCGTGTCGTCGGCGAGGTGGACGCCTTCTCCGCGCCGATGCTGGTCCACACCGACGCGATCTACATCCACGACGGCCAGCAATACCACGTCGACGAGCTTGATTGGGAATCAAAGAAGGCGTACATCCGGCCGGTCAATGTCGAGCACTATACCGACGCCAGCCTGTCGGTGCGAGTCGAGGTGATCGAGCAGCTTTCCGACGGGCCGGCCGATTCGGAGCGCGCCCATGGTGAGGTGCTGGTCGGCGCGATCGTCACCCAGTACAAGAAGATCCGGATGCATACCCACGAGAACCTCGGCTGGGGCAAGGTGTTCCTGCCGGAATCGCAGATGCATACCTCGGCATACTGGCTGAGCCTGCCGCGTTACCTCTCCGAGCGGATGCACGAGGCGACGCTGAACGGCGCGCTGGCCGGCCTGGCCAACCTGATCGGCAACATCGCTCCGGTTTACCTGATGTGTGACCCGCGTGACCTCGGCGTCTACGCCCAGGTGAAGTCGCCATTCACGGACTCCTCGACCGTCTTCATCTACGACAAGGTGCCGGGCGGCATCGGCTTTGCCGAGAAGCTCTACGATGCCCACGATCTCCTGCTCCGCGCTGCC
>Ga0209476_10000698_pt1 | contig 23024 bp, 18 predicted proteins | sample KloWWTrecipitate_FD_187179 | JGI IMG/M metagenome (GOLD analysis project Ga0209476, IMG submission 187179) | Active sludge microbial communities from Klosterneuburg, Austria, studying microevolution and ecology of nitrifiers - Klosterneuburg... | ecosystem: Engineered > WWTP > Aerobic digester... | reverse complement strand
GAATTTTTCTTTCAGCCAGTAAAGGTGCTTCGCGTCGGCTCGGGTCGGCGCGCTGGTTGCCTTGATCTCCAGGGCTGCAATACGTCCGTCGTCAAACTCGACGATCACGTCGACCTCGTGGCGGCCACCGTCGTCACGCAGATGGAGCAGCTGCGGCGAACCCTGCGCGACTGCCAGCTCGGCTCGCAGCTCGGAGATCACGAACGTCTCAAGCACGCGTCCCAGAAGGTGACCGTCCGCCAGCACGGAACTCCTGTCCGCCCCCACCGCAGCTCCGACGAAACCGGAGCCCAGCATCACCCTCTTCGGCTGCGACGTCAACTCTGCGGCAACGAACCCGTCAGTGCCGCGTCGACATAGCCGAGCAGATCAAGGGTCGAAGCACCCGCACTTTGCTCTCTCCCAACCAAACGATCGAGGAACGGCGACTGTTCGGCATTGCCGACGCGCTCCGCCATCGCACTTTGCTGCAGCCATGAGTAACGGTTTGCTGCATCCTTGTGTGACTGTTTTATGCAGCTCTGACCGTCGGATTCCTGCAGCGGCGATGCTGTGGGGCCGAACGTTGAATTCAATGGTGGCTACGTAGCGACCTTTGAATTCACGGGTCGGCGGGGCACCTTCCGATCGTCAGCGGCGGAACCAGGTCAACTGGTCGGCGACTTTGGCGCGCAACACCTCGTCGGTGACACCCAAGCCTTCCGAAGGGGCCAGGGCTAGCACGGCGATCTTGCCTTCGTGCTTGTTGTGGTGCACCTCGTAGGCGGCCTCGCCGGTCTGCACCAGCGGGAAGACTTGGCTCATCACCGGGTGCACCATGCCCTTGCTGATCAACCGGTTGGCCTCGTACGCCTCTTTGTAGTTGGCGAAGTGGGAACCGACCAGCTTCTTGAGGCGCATCCAGAAGTGGCGGTTGTCGAACTCCAACATGAAGCCGCTGGTGGCCGCGCAGGTGACAACGGTGCCGCCGCGCTTGGCCACGTACATCGAGGCGCCGAACGTGGAGCGGCCCGGGTGCTCGAACACGATGTCGGGGTCTTCGCCGCACAGGTCGCGAATGTCCTTGCCCAGACGACGCCATTCGGTCTCGTCCTGCGTGTGCTCGTCCTTCCAGAACTGGTAGTTGGCAGCGCTGCGGTCGATGATGTGCTCGACGCCCATCTTGCGCAGGATGTCGGCCTTGTCGGGCGACGACACCACGCACACGGGAATGCCGCCGCCGTTGAGCACGTACTGCGTGGCGTACGCGCCAATGCCACCGGTGGCACCCCAGATGAGCACGACGTCGCCCTGCTTCATCCGCGCACCGTTGTGGCCGACAAGCATGCGGTACGAGGTGCTGTTGCACAGCGCGCTGACCGCGGCCTCCTCCCACGTCAGGTGGGCAGGCTTGGGCATCAACTGGTTGGCCTTCACCACGCACATGTCGGCGAGGCCGCCGAAGTTGGTTTCGTACCCCCAGATGCGCTGGTTGGAGGCCATCATCGAGTCGTCGTGGGCGCTGGGGTCCTGGTCGTCGACGTGGTTGCAGTGCACGGTCACCCGGTCGCCCGGCTTCCAGTTGCGCACGGCAGTGCCCACCTGCATGACCACACCCGCAGCATCGCTGCCCACCACCTGATACGGCTGGTCGTGGCGCTTGGCCCACTCACTCTCGCGAGCCAGCCGAGCCATCGGTCCGAACGTGCTGATCGGCTCGAAGATGCTGCTCCACACCGTGTTGAAGTTGATGCTGCTGGCCATCACGGCCACATACACCTCGTCGGGTGCCAGCTCGGGCGTGGGCACCTCGCCCACGTGCAGGCTCTTGCGCGGGTCCTTGTCCTTCGACGCGACGCCCTTCCACATGTCCTGCTCGGCCTTGAGGACGTGCACGGCGCGATAGCTCTCGGGAACGGCCAGGCCGGCGAACTCTTCGGCGCTGGCGTTGGACTGGATGGCGTCGAGGATGTGTTGCATCCGGTGATGTTACCGATGGGTAGGAACCGGCAGCGAACTCGTGCACCGGATGACTGGCTGATCTGCAATGACCCTCCGCCGCGTGTAAGAGTCGCGCCTTATGTCACGAGCCATTCGACGAACCTTCACCATTGCCATCGCCCTCGGAGCCGTGCTTGCAGCATGCGGCGACGACAACAAGACGGTCAGCGGCGACACCGCCGCGGCGGTCACCACGGTCAGCGCCAGCACCGATGGCGTTGCCTGCGCGCCGGCCGACGGCAGCGCGGCGAAGCAATCGACGTTCTCGGCGTACCCGCCGCTGTGCCTCGAGGTGGGCAAGGCCTATGCGGCCGTACTGGAGACGAATCACGGCACGCTGCACATCGCGCTGCGCGCCGACATCGCCCCGAAGACGGTCAACAGTTTCGTCAACCTGGCCCGCTACCACTACTTCGACGGCACCACCTGTCACCGCGCCATCCAGAACTTCGTCGTGCAGTGCGGCGACCCCACGGCCACCGGCGGCGGCGGCCCGGGCTATGAGTTCCAGGACGAACTGCCCCAGGAGCCCTACACGATCGGCTCGATCGCGATGGCGAACGCCGGCCCGAACACCAACGGCAGCCAGTTCTTCATCATCACGGGCAGCAACGGCGCCGCGCTGCCCCCCAACTACTCGCTGTTCGGTCAGGTCGACGCGGCCGACCTTCCGGTGGTAGCCGAACTCGACAAGCTGGGCAACCCGGCCGACGGCCCGCCGCTGCAGCCGATCGACATCGTCTCGGTCACCATCACCGAAAAGTGAGCAGTCGTCAACCGACTGCCTCGTCGAGATTCACCACCGCAATGCGCGACTCACGAACCGCCAGCAGCGACAGGGCCGCGACGACCACCACCATTGCCACACCCTGCGCCAACGACACGCGCTCATCCAGGGCGACCCAGGCGACGATCGAGGCACCAACCGGTTCGAACTGGATCAGCACCGACGTCACCGAGGCATCGACCCGCGGCTGCGCCCACGCCACCAGACCATGACCGGCAATGCCCGGGCCGATGGCCAGCAGCGTCACCCACAGCCACCCCGCGCCGTGAATCTGCGACAGGTTGCCCCGCGTCACCAGCACCAGGCACGACACGGTCACGGCGCCGATCAGCGTCACTGAGGTCATGTAGCGCACCGTCTCCACTCTGACCCGCACGCGCTTGGTCTGCAGCAAATACAGGACCCACACCAGCAGCGAGATCACGGCCCACACGTAGCCGATCGGTCTGGTGGTCGACCCGTCCGAGGCAACCGGAGCCATCAGCACCGCGACCACGACACCCGCCACAGCCAGCACGGCGCATCCGAGCTTCATCAGCGTCAGGCGCTCACCCATCAAGGTCACCGCAATCGGCAGCGCCAGCACCGGACTGAGCGCACCGATGATCAATGCAACGGCGATGGTCGTGTACTGCAGCGTGATGAAAAACGCACACAGGTTGACCCCGAACAGCACGCCGGCCAAGGCGCTGGCCTTCAGATCCGTCCACGACGGCCAACGATGGGTGGTGGCCGAAACCGCCGCCAGCACCGCCACTGCGATCCACAACCGCCAGAACGACAGCACGATGCCCGAGGCGCCGGTGGACTTGCCCAGCACACCTCCGAACGACCAGAACAGCGACGCCGACATGACCGCGATCACGCCTGCGCTGCGGGTGTTCGGCGACGGCTCGACGCGGGTGTCGGATTCGGTCGTCGCCACGTGCGGCACGCTATCCACCATCACGCGCCGCACAGTGAGCAGAGGGTGCAACTAACCTGCCCTGAATGACTTCCCGAACCCGCCGAGGCCTCGTTCTCGCGACAGCGTTGCTGTTGACGGCCCTGCCCGTCGGCCACGGCACCGCGGCCAGGCCCTCGGCGCTCACCGCGCCGGAACACTTCGTCAGTGGCTGGGTGCCGTACTGGGGAACCACACTCAGCCGCGCGGCCATCAACAATCGCTCCAGTTCCATCGGCGACGTGACGCCATTGTTCTACGGCACCAAGAACGACGGCACCCTCGGGCTGCTCGGTCCGCAAGCCCAGCTCGATGCCACCATCACCGCCACCCGTAACGCAGGTCTACCCCTCTTCGCCGGTGTGTTCGACAGCACCGGCAAGGGGGTCATGAGCGGAATTCTCGATGACCCGGTGGCCCGTTCCGCACACGTCGCGCAGCTCGTCAACCTTGCCGTCAGCAAGGGTTTCGACGGTATCGATCTGGACTACGAAGTCTTCGCCTTCAGCCACCCGCGCAGCGAATGGCCGGCGATCACGACCGACTGGGTCGCCTTCGTCAACCAACTCAGTGGGGCCTTGCACGCCAATGGCAAGTTGTTGAGCGTCACCGTGCCGCCGGTCTATGTCGACAGCGCCGGCGTGACTCGTGGCTACACGGTGTACGCCCAGGACATGATCGCGAATGCAGTCGACCGCCTACGGCTGATGGTCTACGACTGGAGCATCAGCTCGCCCGGGCCGATCGCGCCGATCGATTGGGTGAATCGTGTCATTGCCTACAGCTCGTCGGTGGTGCCGGTCGGCAAACTGCAGCTCGGGGTGCCGTCGTACGGCCGTCATTGGGCCACCAAGAAGAACGCCAACGAAACGTGCCCGGACGCCGCCACCTCCACGGTCAGCGTGCTGATGAGGAACGTCGCGACCGTCACGGCCGGTCGGACCGGTGTGCGAGACAGCTCCGGCGAGATGAAGTACATGTGGACGCAAGTCGCCAGCGGGCCGCGCACCAGGCCGCTCACGCCGCCGGTGATCCCTCCGTCCAGCATCGTCATCGCCGAGATGAACGCGGCCGCCGCCGGCAGTCCGCTGCAGCCGGCGCTGCGGCTGTCGACACCGTCGCCGTTCGTGACGTGCACGGTGCAACACACGGTGTTCGTACCCGACGAGACCAGCGTCGATCAGCGCTCCGACGCTGCTCAGGCCGCAGGCTGGCGCGGCATCATCCTGTGGGCCTTCGGCTACGAGACCGACTACCTGTACGACGTGCTGGCCGCGTAGACGCCGGTCGCATTACTGCCGGGATGGCCGCGGCGCATACGCTGCCGCCATCGTCTGATGGAGGTAAGTCATGTCTGGTTCGTACATCGTTGCCGGAGCCCGCACCCCGATCGGCAAGATGAGCGGCGCCCTCGCGTCGTTCACCGCCGCCGACCTCGGCGGGTTCGCCATCAAGGCCGCCCTCGAGCGCGCCGGCGTGTCGCCCGAAGAAGTCGAGCACGTGATCATGGGCCAGGTGCTCACCGCCGGCCAGGGCCAGGTGCCATCGCGCCAGGCAGCCAGCAAGGCCGGCATCCCGATGAACGTGCCTAGCATCAACATCAACAAGGTCTGCCTCAGCGGCCTCAACTCGATCTACCTCGCCAACCAGATGATCATGAGTGGCGACGCCGACATCGTCATCGCCGGTGGCATGGAGAGCATGACCAATGCCCCGTACCTGGCGCAGGGCGCCCGCGGCGGCTTCCGCTACGGCAACACCGAACTGCAGGACGCGATCATCCGAGACGGGCTGTGGTGCGCGTTCGACGCCTGCCTGATGGGCCTGGGCACCGAGCGCTACGCTGCCGGCAACATCACCCGCGAGCAGCAAGACGAGATGGCGATGAAGAGCAACCTGCGCGCTGCGGCCGCCATCGCCGAGGGCCGCCTGACCGACGAGATCGTGCCCGTCGTCATCCCACAACGCAAGGGCGACCCGACCGTCGTCGCCACTGACGAGGGCGTGCGCGCCAACACGACCATGGACTCGCTGGGCGGCCTCAAGCCGGCCTTCGACAAGGACGGCACCATCACCGCCGCCAATGCGTCGCAGATCAGCGATGGCGGCTCGGCCATCGTCATGATGAGCGAGAAGGCGGTCAACGCCCGCGGCGTCACGCCCCTGGGTCAGTTCGTCTCGTACGGCATGGTCGCCGGGCCGGACAACGCCTCGCTGCTGCACCAGCCCAGTCGCGCCATCCTGCGTGCGCTCGAGCGAGCCGGCACGACAATCGCCGATGTCGACCTGTTCGAGATCAACGAGGCATTTGCTGCGGTCGGCATCGCCTCGATCGCCGAGTTGGGCATCAGTGACGAGATCGTCAACGTCAACGGTGGCGCCATCGCACTCGGCCACCCGATCGGTATGAGCGGAAACCGCCTGGCGCTGACGATCCTGCACGAACTGAAGCGTCGCGGTGGCGGCACCGGCGCCGCAGCCCTGTGCGGCGGCGGCGGCCAAGGCGATGCTCTCGTCCTGCGCACCGTGTAGCCCCTGCCGCACACGGTGGAATCGTCGAATTGTGTCAATTCAACAATGATTGTGACAGAGGTTGACACATTCGGGTTCTTCCCGTAATGTAACTGCAACATACACCGACGTGATTTGCACCTCCCGCTGATCACTTCGGTGCTCGAGATCTGGGGTACCACCTCTGGAGTTGGCCCGTCCGCCCGCTACCAAATCCAGGGGTGGTACCCCAGTACTGCTTTTGGCCGACGGGTAGCAGCGGCGTCAGCCGAGGAGTTCGCGGCGGCCCTCGAGGGCACGGCCCAGCGTGAGTTCGTCGGCGTACTCGAGATCTCCACCAACCGGCAGTCCGCTGGCGATGCGGGTGACCTTCACACCGAAGGGCTTCATCATGCGCGCGATGTACATCGCAGTCACCTCGCCCTCGGTGTTGGGGTTGGTGCACAGGATCACTTCCTGCACGTCCTCGGGCTCGATACGCGCGAACAGTTCCTTCATCTTCAGCTGCTCGGGCCCCACCCCGTCGAGCGGGTTCATTGCACCCAGCAGTACGTGATAGCGACCCTTGAACTCACCGGTCTTCTCGATGGAGATGATGTCGCGCGACTCCTCCACGACACACAGCACGCTGCTGTCGCGGCGATCGTCGAGGCAGATGGGGCACAGCTCGCCCTCGGCAAAGTTCCAGCAACGGCTACAGAACCGGACTCGCGCCTTTGCTTCGACAATGGCCCGGGCCAGACGCGCCACGTCGTCGGCTGGGATCTTCAGGAGGTGAAAGGCGATGCGCTGCGCCGACTTGGGGCCGACCCCCGGCATGCGGCCGAGCTCGTCGATCAAGGTCTGGACGGGCTGCGTGTAGACAGCCATGGGTCATTCGTCCACGAACGTGGAGCCGGGGAACGCCAACGCCACGCGTTCGACCTGAGAGGCGATGGTTTCAGCCGGTGCATCGACGAGGTCGTCGAGGTCGATTGCCTCTTCCTCCTCGTGCACCGCCGGCTCGGGCTCGCGTTTCAGCTGCACCACGTTGCTGGCGCTACCGACGTCGTCGTGATCGTCGTTGCCCGAATGGAGCACCAACTGCACCGTCACCTTGCCGCCGACGACCGCTGCGATCGCGGCCTCCACGTCTCGGCGATGCTCGTCGCACTTCGCCTTCTGGGTGTCGTTGGAGACGCCGATGGTGAGCATCCCGTCGCGCTCGCCGAGCACGGTGGTGCTGGAATACATCGCGCGGGCGAAGCCCTTGAGCGTGGGCTTGATGTCGGCGGACCAGCGCTGCACCGCGGCGGCAACCAGATCTGTGGCTGCAGCCGGGACCTCGGCCACCGGCTCGGCAACCGGTTCGGCAACCGGTTCAACGGCCGGTTCAACGGCAGCAGCCGGAGCCTCGGAAACCGGTTGCACAACTGGTGCCGCGGCGGCGACCGGTGCCGGGGCGACCGGTGCGGGGGGCCGGGCGCGACCGCCGAGCGCGGCGCGGCCGGTGGAGGGGTCGATGGGGGTAGGGCGCGCAGCGGGGGCGGCTGCCACGCCAGAGGCAACCTGCTGCTCGAGCCGCTCGATACGGCCGAGCAGGACCGAGATGTCGTTGCTGGCAGCCTCGTGCGTGAGCTGCACCAGCGCGACTTCCAGCAGCAGCCGTGGGTCGGGAGCGTGACGCATCTCCACCAACATCTCGCCCAACCGTTCCATGGCCCGCACCGCCGCTGCCGCTCCCAGGCGCTGCGCCAACGCCGACACTTCTTCGGCTCGCTGCACCGACAACTGCACCAGCTCGGGCGCCATCAGCGACAAGAAGCAGTCGCGCAGGTGACGCACGATGTCGTCGGTGATGGTGCGAGCGTCGCGACCCTGCTGCACCGCCAGCGCGACGACGGCGAGCGCGCGACCGGGGTCGTGTTCGATGAACGCTTCGATGAACTCGTCGAGTGGCGTGATGTCCAGCGGCTCGCCACCGCCGGACGCCACCAGTTCCAACGCGGACACGGTGTCACGAGCGGAGCCGCCCCCCTGGCGCAGTACGGACTGCAACGCGTCGTCGGTGATGTCGATACCGGCATCACCTGCCAGCCAGCGAATGTGGTCCTCCATCACGTCCATCGGCAGCAAATGGAACTGAAGGTGCTGCGTGCGGCTGCGAATGGTCTCGCTGACCTTCTGCGGGTCGGTGGTGGCGAGCACGAACACGACGTGCGGCGGCGGCTCTTCCAGGGTCTTGAGCAGCGCGGCCTCGGCCCCCTTGGTGAGCATGTGAACCTCGTCGAGGATGTACACGCGGTGACGGCCAGGTGTACCGAGCGACGCCTTGTCGATGATGTCGCGCATGGCTTCCACGCCATTGTTACTGGCAGCATCGAGCTCGTGGACGTCGAAGCTGGTGCCGCGCTCGACGGAGATGCACGAGGCACACTCGCAACACGGCTCGCCGTCTTGCGGATTCTCACAGTTGAGCACCTTGGCCAGGATGCGTGCCGACGTGGTCTTGCCGGTGCCCCGCGGCCCGGAGAACAGGTACGCCTGGCCCTCGCGGTGGTTGATGACCGCATTGCGCAGCGAACGAACAACATGCTCCTGCCCCTTCACTTCACTGAAGCGTCGTGGGCGGTAGCGGCGGTAGAGCGACTGCGTGGCCATCGCTGCGACTCTACCCAGGGGGTGAGACACCGAGGGGCCCAAGCTGCCACCGTCGCGGCGCGGTCGCGACGTGGACCCCTTTGCGCTGTGCCGGTGGCTAGCTTTGTTGCACTTCCATGAACAACTTCCTGCAGTCCAACGACATCGACCACGGCAAGCGCACCGGCTGGGCCGTTGGCGTGGTCGTCGGCGTCATCCTTGCAGTGGTCGGTTCGCTGTGGGCACCCACTGCGCTCGCCGCTGACAACACGCTCGTCAGTTCCACGCCGGCAGCGGGATCGACCATCGATTCGTCGCCGACCTCGATCGAACTGACCTTTGCGCAGCAACTCGGACCCACCAACACCTTGACCATGACGTGCAATGGCGCGATCGTGCCGCTGGGCACGGTGCTGGTGTTGGCGCCCGACCAGGTCTCGCTGTCCGCATCGCTCATCTCGGCGGCACCTAAGGGTGACTGCACGGTGGCATGGGTCATCACCGACCTCGACCTGCAACCGGCAGGTTCCAACAGCCTCAGCTTCACGGTGGCCAACGACCCGGTCGTCACCGCGGCGCCGGAGAGCACCACCACCAGCCCTGGCGACACCGCCCCTCCGACAACCCAGGCCACCACCTCATCACCCTCCACGGGTGCCGGCGCCGTCGATGAGGCCTCGGGTTCGTCCAGCAGCAGCGGACCGCTCGGCCTCTTCCGCCTGCTGAGCAACCTCGGGTTGGCAGTGCTCTTCGGCTCGCTGGTGTTGATCACCATTGCCTGGCCCGAGGGTGTGGAGTACATCTTGACCGTGCGTTTCCTGCGCACGACCTGGATCATCTCGGTGGTGTCCACGTACCTTTTTGCAGGCGCACTCGCCGCCAGCCAGACAGGCGCCGGCATCGGAAGTGCGCTGGTGCCCACGGGCTGGGGTGACCTGATGGATTCGACGCCCGGCAAGGCCGCGATCATCCGACTGGTGTTCGTGGCAGCCAGTGCGTATGTCGTGATGCGCCCCGAGCGCGTCATCGACCCCAGCAGCCAACTGCCGGCCTTGGTGCCACCGGGCATCGCGGTGGTCACGATGGCCTTCAGCCGCGCCGAGTACAGCCTGTTGGGCAACCTCACCGGGGCGGTCCACGCGCTCGCAATGGCAGTCTGGCTGGGCGGGCTGATCCTGCTGACCCGCGTCGTGCTTGCCGGTCCGGGCGAGGAAGACCTCGTGCACGCGGTTCGTGGATTTTCGCGCATCGCCAAACCGGCACTGATCGCCACCGTCATCACCGGGCTCATCCAGATGTTCCAGCTCGATCGCGGCGCGTTCAACACCAGCCACGGCCTGCTGGTCATCGTCAAGGCACTGTTCGTGTCGGGGATGGTGTTCGTGGGTGTCGCGGCGCGACAGTTCATCAATCAGCGCGTCTCTCGCGTCGACACCATGACCGCACCGCTGGCCACACGACTACGGCGAGCCTTGGGCATCGAGGCCCTGATCGGCGTGCTGGTGCTGGCGCTCACCGCCTGGCTCTTGGCGCTGTCTCCCGCGGGTCTGGCGGCGGGCGACGGCAATTCGCTGCAACTGGGTGCCGTGCATCGTTTCGTCAGCACCACCGGCACCATCGAGATCGACGTGCAGTTCAGCGAGCGAGTCGGCGCCAACGATGTTCGCATTCGGGTCAACAACCCCGAGGCCGGGCTCACCGGGCTGACGATCGACTTCATTCCGCCGGTCAACTCGTTCGTCAATGGCATGACCATCAATCAGATCCCGCTCGCAGGTACCGGCACAGCGGTCCTCGAGAAGTCCGACGGTTTCACGCTCAATGCCGCCGGCACCTGGACGGTGGTTGTCACCGCCAGCGGCGCTGTTGTCGCCGAGCAAGACGTCTTCGTCGCCGGCGATACCGCCGCCACCACCACGATCGGCGCGTGACCACCGTCCGGAGACGAGTCACCAACGCGGTTCAGGCGCCGCTGACAACCTTGGCGAACGCGACGGGGGCGGCCACTTCCAACTGGTCGTAGGTGCACGACGCGGGTTCGCGGTCGCTGCGCCAGCGGAGGAACTGCGAACCGTGGCGGAAGCGGCCCTCCTGTAACTGCCCGAACGTCACCTCTGCGACCAACTCGATGCGCAGCGGTACCCATGACAGGTCCTTGCCCGCGTTCCACCGACTACCGGCCCCCGGCAGCCGTTGGCCAGGGTCGGCGTTGGCGTGCTGCCACTCGGCCCACTCTCGCCACGGATGTGCTGCCGTGGCATCGTGTGTCAAGGGCTCGAGCTCGGTCAACAACTCGGTGCGGCGCTTCGCCGTGAACGAGGCAGCGACGCCGACGTGATGGAGCTTGCCCTCATCATCGAACAGGCCCAGCAGCAGCGAGCCGACACCCTTGCCGTCCTTGTGGACGCGATAGCCGGCCACCACACAGTCGGCTGTGCGGCGATGCTTGACCTTCACCAACGTGCGCTTGTCGGGCGTGTACGGATCGGTGATGCGCTTGGCGATCACGCCGTCCAGCCCCGCACCCTCGAACTCGGTGAACCAGCGCTGCGCGACCAGCGCGTCGGTGGTGGAGGGGCACAGATAGATCGGCGCCTTCACGTTCGCGAACTCGTCGACCAGCAACGCATGGCGAACACTTAGCGGCTCGTTCATCAGGTCGCGATCGCCGAGCGCCAACAGATCGAACGCGACGAACGAGGCCGGCGTCTCGGCGGCCAGGCGCCGCACACGCGACTCTGCCGGGTGAATTCGTTGCAGCAGCGCATCGAAGTCCAGACCGCCATCGTCGGCGGCCGGCAGCACGATCTCGCCGTCGACCACGCACCGCGGCGGCAGCTCGGCGAGCATCGGCGCGAGCAGTTCGGGGAAGTAGCGCGTGAACGGTCGCTCATTGCGGCTGGCCAACTCGATGGCGTCGCCATCGCGGAACACGATGCAGCGGAAGCCATCCCACTTCGGCTCGTACAGCCAGCCGTCACCCTCGGGAATGGCGTCTGCCAGCTTGGCAAGCATCGGCGAGATCGGTGGAACGATCACGACGGGCCGCCCAAGGCGTGACGAAGTTCCGTCCTGCTCCGCACGCCGAGCTTGTCGTACACGTGCTGCAGATGGTTGCTCACGGTCCGCAGCGACACCACGAGATGGTCCGCGATCTCGCGACTCGTCATTCCGCTCGACGCCATGAACGCGACCTCACGTTCGCGTTCGGTCAGGGGCTCGATCGTGTCGGGGGCTGCGATCAGGCCCGGGCTCAACGCCCCCTCACACAGCGCGGCAAGGCGCTCGGCGCGTTGAGTCATCGCTGTCGCCGTCCGCTGTATGCCGGTAGCCCGGGCGAGCTCCGCCGCAGCAACGTATGCCTCACTGGCGAGCAGGTTGGCGCCGATCGTCTCGAACTCAGCGGCAGCGGCAACCATCGCGTCGAGGTCATTCGCAACGATCGCCCGCACATGGGCAGCACGCGCTCTCACGAAAGCAGATTCACTTCCATCTGCGCACTGTGTGATCAGGTCGGCGACATCGCTCGCGTCACCCAGTCGCGCAACGTCGTGCAGCATCCACACCGCGCTCGTGACGTGACCGGTCTCCATCGCGTCGAGGGCTCCGGCAGTCAACACGGCTCTCGCCTCGGCGAGGTTGCCATTGGCCACCGCCACCCACGCATCGGCGAGCGCCTGCTCCGGCGCCATGAACCCGAATGGGGTCGTCTGGTCGATCTCCGCGAGCGACTCGGCGGCGGCCACCGGGTCGCCTGCCAAGGCATGGGTGACGGCGCATCCGGTCAGTGCTCTGCGCACCGGCCCCGACAATCCCAGGTGGAAACCCAGAGCTCTCGCCGAGTCGAACCACATCAGTGATGTCTGGATGGCGCCCTGGAGCAGGAGCGCGCGGCCGAGCAGCAGCGAGATCCAGAACTGATTCAGTGGCCGCGACGCGTTGACGGCACGCTCGTAACCCTCCTCGGCCAACTGCACTGCACGCGCTAGGTCGCCGGCCTCGATGAGCGCGACCACCCGCGCCACCAGGAACGCGCCGTTGGCCGGACCAATAACACCGCCGACACGCACCATCAGGGCGTCGGCGCTGTCCATCGCGACCAACGCTCGAGTGGTGTGGCCTGCCATTGCAAGTGCTTGGGCATGCGAGACCGCGATGCTGAGCTGGGTACGTCGGCGACCTGTTGCAGCGGCATTCTCCAGCTCAGCGAGCGCCTCTCCGGGTCGCCCAGCGTTGACGAGAATGGCGGCGTACTCGGCGTTCAACCGGTCGAGGTCGACGCGTTCCATCGCCGGGTCGGCACGCATCACTTCCATGGTCCGCAGGGCGCCATCGGGATCGCCCAGACCCCACAACATGACCGTTGCACGAATCACGGCCAGCTCGACACGAACTTTGGACGCCGCGGGCAACGCGCTCGCCAGATCGAGAATCTCGAACGCTTCAGCCCATTGTCCTGTGCGGTACAGCGCGTCGGCGATGAGCGAACCCAGCTCCGCAGTCGGGCCGACTTCGAAGAGCGGACGCGCAAGACGTAGCGCGCTGACCGAGTCCTGCAGCGCTGCTGCGAGCTGTGCCCCACGCAACAGGCTGTCGAGATCGGCGGGGAGGCCTGCATCCACCCGCCACATGGCACGCTGCAACGCATCACTGCCGGAATCGGGCGTGTGCTCGTCGATCCACTGAATGTGGTTTCGCAGAACAAGACGCGAACGCAGCGACGGCAGTGCCATCCGTATCGCCTCGCCGTGGAGCAGATGGCACAGCACAGCGCACTCTCGTCCCGAGCGCACCTTGATCTCGATCAAGCCACGCGACTCGAGGTTGGCAAGTACCTCCAACCCGACGAGTCCTTCGAGTTCCTCGACGTCGGCGATATCGCACAGCGCCAGTAGCTCGAGCACCGCGCGCGTCTCGGGTGCGACATTCAGCCGGCTCTCGATGACCTCGCGAAGTCGAAACGAGCTGGACAGTTGTCCACGCAGCCGCCACACCCCATCGACGCGGGCGAGTGTGCCAGCATCGAGCGCGCTTCGCACCAGTTCACGCAGGAAGAGCGGGTTGCCCATGCTGCGATCGCGTAGCGAGACCAGGACAGCCCCATCCATCGGACCACCGAGGTACGAGTGCAGGAGCGAATTGATGTCGTCCTCGGTCAGTGCCGGCAGGTCGACGAGCAATGTGCGATCGCCGAACACGACGTCGAGCAGCGGGCCCGGAAGCGTTGCATCGGCGCGGGCTGCCGCAACGACGTCGATCTCGCGGGAGCCAACCAGAGATGCCAATACACCGGCTGTCGCATGGTCGAGCGACGTTGCATCGTCGATGACGACCAGGGCACGACGTCCATCGCGTGGAGCCAGCACGTCGCGCAGCGCCCCGATCAGGCCGACAGGGTCCGAGGACACGCGGGCACCAGGCGGTAGCAGATGTGCCACGGCCCCAAAAGGCACGGACACAGAGGCCGACGTGGTGAGCACATGATGTATCGACTGGCCTTTCGAAGCAGCCGCAGTTGCAACCTCGTCGAGGACCCGCGACTTGCCCCCACCCAAGGGGGCGCGCAGCAACACCGCTGTGGGTCGTGCGGCACGCCCGCCAGCCAGCATTGTCACTACTTGAGCAACGAGCGGCGCGCGACCGACACACGGCCAGGCCGGGGGCTGATGCCCCGATGGCGAACTGGAGGGCGTGCGCTGGTCGATGGGTGCCAGTATGCACCAGCAGACAGCGCACGCCGCTCACGGTCAGTTGGTCTGGCGAGTGACCCGCCGCATCAGGATGCCCACACCGAGCAGGCCCGCCGCCAGCGCCACGAGGATGGGGCTGGATGAACCTGTGGAGGGCAATGAGTCAGGCACGAACGCTACAACGGTCGTCTCGGGAACGGTCGCGGGAATGGTGGTCGTGGTCGTGGCGTCGGGGACACAGTCGGGCGTGATCGTGAACACGTAGTCGACGACAGGGTTGTGGTCACTGCTGGTGATGTGAACAGTGCCCGCCACACCTTCAATGAACTTCCAGTCGTTGTCGCTCGTCGCGTTGGGGGCGACGCCAACCGCCTTGTTGACGGTGATAGGTCCCAACACATCGACCCCCGTCACGACGAAGTTGGCCGTATCGAGACCTCCTGGGTTGGACATGGTGGTGTGGAGGTGGAACGTGTCGCCCTCGCATCCGGAGGTTGCGGTCACCGTTGCGTTGGGTGGGAACTCGGTGGCGAACGCCGGGGCGACCACTGCAAGCGTGGTCAGGAAGGCCGTAGCTGCTACGAAGCCGAGGCGAGTTGGAGTGATGTGCGCTGTTGTCATGGGAGCAGCATCCATGCGGGCAGCGACATTCTCATGAGCATCGGCCTACTCATTGCGCTGCTCGCGACGATGGCAGCGCTCTGAGTACACCCAGCCAGTCGTCGCGTATGAACCGACCGAGCCAGGCCAGTTAGGGTTTCCCGACGTGACCCTTGATCAGAACGCTGCCGACCCGATGGCCGACAAGCTCCGCGACCTGCACGAACGACGAGAGCAGGCCTTCAACGCCGGCTCACCACGATCGGTCGAGCGTCAGCACGAGAAAGGCAAGATGCTCGCCCGCGAGCGCATCGACGTGCTGCTCGACCCGGGCAGCTTTCAAGAGCTCGATCTGTTGGCCCGCCACCGGGCGCAATCCAGTGGTCTCGACGAGAGGCCCTACACCGACGGCGTGATCACCGGCTGGGGCACCATCGACGGCCGCAAAGTCTTCATCTTCAGCCAGGACTTCACGGTCTTCGGCGGTGCTCTCGGCGAGGTCTTCGCCGAGAAGATCCACAAGATGATGGACCTCGCTCTGAAGGTCGGCGCCCCGGTCATCGGCCTCAACGACGGAGCCGGCGCCCGCATCCAAGAGGGCGTGGTCAGCCTGGCCAGCTACGGCGGCATCTTCCACCGCAACGTGCAGGCCAGCGGCGTCATCCCACAGATTTCTGTCATCCTCGGCCCCTGCGCCGGCGGCGCCGTGTACAGCCCGGCCATGACCGACTTCATCTTCATGGTGCGCGAAACCAGCCACATGTTCATCACCGGCCCCGACGTCGTCAAGACGGTCACCGGCGAGGAAGTCACGCTCGAGGAACTGGGTGGCGCGATGAGCCACGCCAGCAAGAGCGGCGTGGCCACCTTCGTCAGCCCCGACGAACGCGCCTGCCTGGAAGACGTGCGCTTCCTGATGAGCTTCCTGCCCAGCAACAACCTGGAGGAGCCGCCACCGATCGACACCGGCGACGACCCGGATCGACTGTGCGAAACACTGCGCACGATCCTGCCTCCATCTCCCAACCAGCCCTACGACATGAAGAAGGTCATCAAGGAAGTCGTCGATGACGGCGAGTTCTTCGAATACTTCCCGCACTGGGCACGCAGCATCGTGTGTGGCTTCAGTCGCGTCGATGGCCACCCCGTGGGCATCGTGGGCAACCAGCCCCTGATGCTGGCCGGCGTGCTCGACATCGAGTCCTCGGAGAAGGCCGCACGGTTCGTGCGCACGTGCGATGCGTTCAACATTCCGCTGCTCACCTTCGTCGACGTTCCCGGCTTCCTGCCCGGTGTCGACCAGGAGTACGGCGGCATCATTCGCCACGGCGCCAAGCTGCTCTACGCGTACTGCGAGGCCACCGTGCCGCGCATCCAGATCATCACCCGCAAGGCGTACGGCGGTGCCTACGTGGTCATGAACAGCAAGTCCATCGGCGCCGATCTCGCGTACGCATGGCCCACCGCTGAGCTGGCCGTGATGGGGCCGCAGGGCGCCGTCGAGATCGTGTATCGGCGAGAGCTGCAGCAGGCTGCCAACCCGGTGGCCCGCCGCGCCGAGCTCGTCGCCGAGTACACCGAGAAATACGCCAACCCGTACAACGCGGCTGAACGCGGCTACATCGACGATGTCATCGACCCCGCCGAGACGCGCCAGAAGATCGTGGCCGGGTTGCGCATGTTGCGCACCAAACGCGAAGAACTGCCGCGGCGTAAGCACGGGAACGTTCCGTTGTGAGCACCCAGATCTCACCCGCGCCAACGGCAGAGGAGGCCGCGGCAATCGTGGCAGCGGTGGAAGCACTGTGGCCTCGCCCGGTCGTCACCGACGCCTCGCAGAACCCGCTGCGCAATCCCACCTGGCGCTTCAGCGCCCGTTGGTGGTCCAAGCCGATGCCGGCGCGCCGCGACCGCCCGTTCCGCTAGGGGTCACCCAGTGACCACGCGCACAGTGCTGCTGTGGATTCACATCGTTGCTGCGGCCGCATGGCTCGGCTGCAACCTGGCCCTGTTCGCGCTGGCACCCAGGTTCGCACGTCGAGGTGGCGAGGTGGCCGCCGTCTTTGCAGAGTCAACTGCCTGGCTCGCTCGGCGTTACTACAACCTGGCCGGCACGTTGCTGGGCGTGACAGGCGTGCTCCTGGTGCTGAACGCTGACTACAAGTGGTCATCGGGCTTCGTAGCCGTCGGCATTCTGACGCTCGTAGTCGGAGGTGCCCTCGGTATCGCCGTGTTCGCACCCACGGGCGACGCTCTTGCCGAGGCTCATCGCGCAGATGACGCCCGTCTGGTCGCGGCGCTCTCCGCACGCACCACCCGCTTCCTCGCACTCGACACAACCCTGGTGGTGCTCACCGTTCTCGCAATGGTGCAACGGTGGCGAGCACGCTGAACCAGCCGTCGTCATCTTCGTTCTTCGTCGTCTCGAAGTAGGTTCCGGCATTGGGCCACAAGGCTGCTGTGGGATGCCAACAAGCAAACGTTCGCCGACACAGTGTTCAGCCCTAGCGGTGTGTCGCCGAGATCATCGCGTCGGAGATCGCCGAGCGTCCCGAACCCGGTGCGAGTGCCACGCCACCAGTGCGAGTGCCATGAGCCCATCCGAGTGGGTACTCCTACCCCGGGGTGCGAGTACCCACTCGCATAGAACCCTGGTACTCGGACTGACGCGCTGGTACTCGGACTGACGCGCTGGCACTCGCACTGACGTCGTGGCACTCGCATCAACGGGAGATGGCTGGAGGGTGGGTTGGGGTGTGTCGCAGGCAGAGCGTGCGACGTCGTCAAACCCCCGACGCACCACTAGTCCATCAAGGTCTGAGCCGCTTCCTACGGCCTGACCAGGCTGCGCTCGGCTACCGGCTGCACGGCAGCCGAGCCGATCAGGTCCGCATCCACCGCCACATAGCCAGCACCGTGCAGTCGGCCGTGCCGTACTGCTTCGACGGCGCGGCGCACAGCGGCGGGGCCGTCGATCACTGCGCCATCGGCTTGCGCGACACCCACGATCGCGGGCAGCGCGAGTTGTACGCCATCCCACTGGAAACCGCTCGCCAGGCGGCGTTGCAGCGCAACGGCAGCCTCCCGACCGCGTGCTGAACCAGTCGAATGGAGGAAACACGCCAACTGGTCGTGCGCGAGCCTGGCAAACACAGCGTTGTCGCCCACCTCCGCTCGCAGGCGAAGTGCCACCGCTGCCATGGTGAACTCGACAGCGTCGTGACCGTACGCATCGCGCAGTTCGTGCAGCCCGGTCACTTCGACGACGAGCACCGTGCCGCTGCGATCGCGCGCTCGGCCATTCGACACCTCGCGAAGAAACGACGTTCGGTGGAGCATGTCTGTCGTTGGCTCGTGCGACGCGAGCCACAATGATTTCTGGTGAGCGCTGACCTGCTCTCGGACGCCGGCCATCTGTCGTGCGACAGCTGCACCGACGGCCACGAGCACCCACACGGCAACCGGCCCGACGGCCACCTCACGGTCGGTGTACAGCTCGATGAGGACCAGAACGAGCGGCGGGATGACCGACGAGATCGCAACGAGGTACGCGAGGCGGCGAGACGATGCGGCACCGGCGGCAACCGGCGGCGGGGCCGGTAGCAAGCTCCACACTGCGGCCACGGCAAACACGCTGAGGCCCACCAGGTACACGAAGTCGGTGATCGGATACTGCCCGTATGGATTCTCGAGGTACAGGGCCAGCAGCGCTACATCTGCTGCGGTGGTCAACAGTGCTGCGGCCAGCAGCAGCAGACCCACTCGACGTCGTATCACGCGGCTGCACACCAGTCGCACGGCCAGCATCACCGCCACCAGATCGCCTGCCGGGTAGAGCGCGCTGAACGCGCGCTCTACCTTCGACAGCGAACCGTCACCTGACACTTGTTCCACGACGGTGAGCCACAGCACTGCGTACAGCGCGAGGAACAGCAACACACTGTCGATCGCTGTGGTCACTCGCCGTACTCGCAGCTGCGGATCGCACAGCTCGGCCAACCCGAGTAGCAACGGCAGGTAGCCCAGCGCGTAACACAGCGACACCATCAACGAGGAAATTGCGAGCACCCCGGCGTCTTCACGCAAGGCCAGCAGGAACCCGCCCAGCGCCCAGAGCGCGACGCCACTGCCGATGAGCAGCCACGCGCGGCCTTGCACGAGATGCTCCTTGGCAACCAGCAGGATCACCAGCGCAACGACGGTCAGCGCCAGGACGTAGGCAATGATCTCGCTCGGGCCGGAGGCGAACGAGCCAACGAGGCTCAGAATGCCCGAGACGACCGCGACAACGACGACGCCGGCGTGCACGCGTGCACGCAGGATGGTGTCCGTTCGGGTTGCAGGATCCTCAGCCGCCATCACTTTGCGTGAGGGTATCACCACTCTCTCCGCGGAAGGCTGAGGGATGTGGAATGGTTTGGCAGCCGAACCTTCGGGTCACCCGGCCTTCGCAACACCGACGCACTACGGTGGCTGCGTGGACATCACGACCGTTGCCGACGACCTCATCGTGCTGCACGACGGTGTCACCGTTGCTCGCTACGAGCACCTCGAGCCGGCCACCACCTACTCGTTCATGGGCCACCAGATCACCACCCTGGCGCGACCTGAGGGCGAGCTGCTGTGCCGGTTCGCCACCGTCAACGACGTGCACTTCGGCGAGGTGGAGGCCGGTCGTGTCGATGACCGCACGGACGGGCCCATTCAGCGCGCCGCTCCCGGTGAGCCTCCCTACCCCGAGACCATGAACCGGGGCGCGGCCGCTGAAATGGCCGCACTCGACCTGGCCGCCGTGATCGTGAAGGGCGACCTGTCCGTGGACGGCCGACCCCAGGAGTGGGCTGCTTTCGAGGCCTGCTACCGCGACCCGTTCGGAGATCGACTCCACGTTGTTCGCGGCAACCACGACGCGTACAAAGGACAAACCGGGTACGCGGGCGACCAGTGGATCCCGTTGCCCGGCGTTGCCATCGCGCTGCTCGACACGGTGATCCCGCTCCAGACCACCGGCAGCCTGCGGGCGCCGCAGCTGGAGTGGCTCGAGACCCACGCCGCTGGGGCCACCACGCCCGTCATCGTGATGGGTCACCATCAGCAGTGGCTACCGGGTGCCGCCGATGGCAACGAGCATCGCAGCGAGGGCTACTTCGGAATGCACCCCGACGCCAGCGATGCGCTCGGCGATGTCATTGCGCGTCAGCCACGCATCGTCGCCTACACCGCTGGGCACACCCACCGCCATCGTGTGCGGCACATGTCGTGCGGGGTGCCGAGCATCGAGATCGGCTGCGTGAAGGACTTCCCCGGCACCTGGGCCGAGTACCGGGTGTACGAGGGTGGCATCACGCAGGTGGTCCACCGAATTTCGACGCGGGAAGCGCTGAGCTGGAGCGAGCGTTGCCGGCATCTCTACAGCGACTTCGGCGTGGACTACGAGACATACGCGCTGGGCGCGTTGGAGGACAGATGCTGCAACATCCCGCTGCGGTGAGGGCTGCGTTCGAGGAGGGTGCTGCCACTCTCCTGCGCGCACTGCGCGCCGTCACCCCTGAGTACTGGGACCGCCCCGGCGCGCTCGGTGAGTGGACCACCCGCGAACTCACGGCACACGCATTGCGCGCCTTCATCACCGTCGAGGCCTACCTCACCGCCGAGCCGGCCAACGACCGTGTCCTGGCCGACGCAGCCGAGTACTACAGCACTGTCCTCAGCGACCCGACGGCCCATCAAGGCGTTGCGGTCCGCGGGCGCCAGGCCGGACGCCAGCTGATCGACCCGGTGGGCGAGGCGGAAGCCACGACCGAGCGAGTCCTCGCCCAGATTGCCGCAACAGCTGACGACGAGCCGGTCAACACGTTCGCCGGGCAGATCACGCTCATCGAGTACCTGGCGACACGCGTCGTCGAGCTCGGCGTGCACACGCTCGACATTCAACGCGCCACCGGTCAGTTCGCCGAACTGCACCGCGATACCTCGTCCGTGGTGCTCGCAGTGCTCGTACAACTGGCTGCGCCGGTGCCAGTCATCCTCGCCCTCAGCGGTCGCGCGCCATTGCCCGACAACTTCAACGTCCTTGGCTGACATGCCCAGCGAGCACAACCCTGCCAACTCGCTGCGGGCAGCCTTGCGCGCCGCCGATGTGCCGCCGTTCCATGCGATGGCGATGGCCCGCAGCGCAGCAGAGGCCGAAGCTCGCGGCACGCACGTACTGCATCTCGAAGTCGGGCAGCCAGCAACCGGCGCACCAGCGACCGCTCGCGCCGCGGTCGCGGCCGCGATGGAGCGCGCTGACCCGATGGGTTACACGAATGCTCCCGGCTCGATGGCACTGCGCCGACGAATCGTGCGCCACTACGCGGAGAGCTACGGCGTACAGGTCGCAACCGACGAGGTACTGATCGTGGCCGGGGCGTCAGCAGGATTCACGCTCGCGTTCCTTGCTGCATTCGATGCCGGCGACCGTGTCGGAGTGATCGAGCCCGGGTACCCGTGCTACCGCAACACGTTGCTGGCCCTGGGCGTGCAGCCGGTTGCGATCCCGGTGGGTCCCGAGTCCCGCTGGGCACCCACCGCTGCACTGCTCGACGACGCCGGCCCGCTCGATGGGCTGGTCATCGCCTCGCCCTCCAACCCCACCGGCACCGTGCTCTCCGCCGAACGGCTGGCCACCGTGGTCCAGTGGTGCGCCACCAACAACGTGCAATTGATCGCCGACGAGATCTATCACGGCATCACGTTCACAGGGCCGGCGCCAACGGTGCTGAATGCCACTCGTGATGCCGTGCTGGTCAACAGCTTCAGCAAGTACTACAGCATGACCGGTTGGCGACTGGGCTGGATGGTGGTGCCACAGCATCTGCGTGACGCTGTCGAGCGGCTGCAGCAGAACATCTACATCTGCGCGCCGCACGTCTCGCAGATCGCGGGGCTGGCGGCCTTCGATGGAACCGACGAGCTCGAGGGTCACGTACAGCGCTACGCGACCAACCGCGAACTGCTGACCAGCGGCCTTGCGGGTGCAGGCATCACGAAGGTCGCCGAGGCAGACGGAGCGTTCTACGTGTATGCCGATGTCACCGACCTCGCAGCCGAGGCCGGCGGCTCGATGTCGCTGTGCTACCAATGGCTCGATGAACTCGGGGTCGCCGCCACGCCAGGGCTCGATTTCGATCTCGCCCGCGGGCATCAGTTCGTGAGGTTCAGTTACGCGGGCAACGCTGCCGACATCTCCGAGGCGTGCGACCGCTTGCAGCGATGGGTACCGTGACCAGCGCCGGGCCACTCGCCGACCTGCGCGTCATCGACCTCTCGACTGTCATCGCGGGCCCCAACTGTGCGCGCTACCTGGCCGACTTCGGTGCTGACGTCATCAAGGTCGAACGACCCACCGGCGACTCGTTGCGCAACATGGCGTGGCGCGACCCACGCGACGGTGAGGGCCTGTGGTGGAAGCTGGTCAACCGCAACAAGCGCACGATCTCACTCGACCTGAAGGACGCCGACGACCTGGCGCTGCTGCGTTCGCTGGTCGTCGACGCGAACGTACTGGTCGAGAACTTCCGGCCGGGCACACTGGAACGGTTGGGCCTCGGCCCCGACGAACTGTTGGCACTGAACCCGTCACTCGTCATCACCCGCGTCACCGGCTTTGGTCAGACCGGGCCGTACGCGACGCGGCCAGGCTTCGCGACCATCGCCGAAGTGATGAGCGGCCTGTCCTCGATCAGTGGGTTTCCCGGTGGCCAGCCACTCCTGCCACCGATCGCGCTCACCGACGAGGTCACCGGGCTGGCAGGGGCCTTTGCGACAATGGTGGCGTTGCACAGCGGCGTCGGGCAGGTGGTGGATGTGTCGCTGTTGGAGAGTCTGTTTCAGATCATGGGGCCGCTGATCA
>Ga0209476_10000696_pt1 | contig 23045 bp, 22 predicted proteins | sample KloWWTrecipitate_FD_187179 | JGI IMG/M metagenome (GOLD analysis project Ga0209476, IMG submission 187179) | Active sludge microbial communities from Klosterneuburg, Austria, studying microevolution and ecology of nitrifiers - Klosterneuburg... | ecosystem: Engineered > WWTP > Aerobic digester... | reverse complement strand
TGCCGCTCCAGGCAGTAGTGCGAAGTGGGCGTAGTTGGCGCCGCCGGCGTCCGCGGGGAATAGGGCCATCGCACCGGTGACGAAGAGAGTGCCGGCCCACGCGGCGTGGGCGTTGGTGCCCCAACGGCGCTTCGCCTCATACGCCATGAGGAGACCGCCGAGTGCCAACAGGACGGTGACGAGTACTCGCAGCGGGCGAATGTCGGTGTCGCCGGTGAGCGAGAACGACGCTGCGTAGGCCAGCGGGGGTAGGGGAGGCTTGCGGTCAAAGATGTCGTGATAGAGCGTGCCGCCGGACCGAACGACAAGACCCTGCACGCCGATTGCGGCTTCGTCGGCGTCGAACAGGCGCGTGACGAAAGTTGGGAGGCGCAGGACGATTGCCAACGCGACGACCCACGCGTACGGTCGCTCGATGATTCGCTGCCCGATACGTGTCACGGCCGCCGAGGCTAACCGGCGGCTCCATGCACCACAGGTCGACGCGCGTACTCTTCGGGAATGTCCGATGTCCGCGGAGTGCTGTTCGACTTTGGTAACACCCTGTTTGCCCATTCTTCGCTGGCCACGACGATCGAGGTGTCGTGTCGGGAGCTCGGGGCGCCGAGGTCGTCGCAGTGGGCAGCCGAGCTGGCAGTTCGCGTCGAATCGGCGGCACACACCGCCCAGGAGCTGCAACACCCCCGGGACCTCGACGCTCGTGTCTGGCGGGAACGATGGCACGTGTTGTACGCACTGGCCGATGACGATGTGCCCGGCCTTGGTGTGCAGATCTACGCGCGCATGCACGATCCGTTGCGATGGTTGCCGTACGCAACAACTGGTGCGACCCTGGCGGCCATCCATGCGGAGGGCGTACCCATCGCCGTCGTGTCGAACACAGGATGGGATGTCCGAACGGTCTTCGCAGCCCACCATCTCGATCGGTTTGTCAGTGCATACGCGCTGTCGTACGAGGTTGGCCTCGTCAAGCCCGCGGCGGGGATCTTCGAATTCGCGTGCGATGCGATCGGCATGCCGACGAAGGATTGTCTGATGGTGGGTGACGACGCTCGCGCTGACTCGGGGGCGGTAGCGGCGGGGCTGCGCGTCCTGCTGGTACCGGTGCAACCCGCTGGCACGGACAACGGCGTGGATGCCGCCGCTCGAATAGTTGCGTGAGTCTGAGCGAGCATCCGCGCGCGTCCACGCGAACGCGGTACGCTGCACTCCCGTTGTCAGTTCACTGAGACGGAGGTCGTCAGCAATGCCGAAGCACATTTTCGTGACCGGAGGCGTTGCCAGCTCCCTCGGTAAGGGTCTCACCGCATCGTCGCTGGGCCGCCTGCTCAAAATGCGTGGTCTACGGGTCACCATGCAGAAGCTGGACCCATACATCAACGTCGACCCGGGCACCATGAACCCGTTCGAGCACGGTGAGGTCTTCGTGACCGACGATGGAGGGGAAACGGACCTCGATCTCGGTCACTACGAGCGCTTCATCGACGAGCCACTGACCCGAAACTCCAACGCCACCACCGGCAGCATCTACCAGGCGGTGCTCGCCGCGGAGCGCCGTGGTGACTACCTGGGCAAGACCGTGCAGGTCATCCCGCACATCACCGACGAGATCAAGAAGCGCATCACGCGGTTGGCCACCGACGACGTCGATGTCGTGATCACCGAGGTCGGTGGCACCGTTGGTGACATCGAAATCCTTCCGTTCTTGGAAGCATTGCGCCAGTTCCGAACGGATGTCGGGCGCGACAACATCTGCTACATCCACGTGACCCTGGTGCCGTTCATCGGTCCAGCCGGCGAGCAGAAGACCAAGCCGACGCAGCACTCGGTCACCGAACTACGCAGCCGCGGCATCCAGCCCGACATCATCGTGTGTCGTAGCGAGGCGCCACTGAGCGACAACCTCAAGCACAAGATTTCCAATCTGTGCAACGTCGACGACAACGCAGTGGTCAATGCGGCCGACGCCGGCAACATCTATGAGCTGCCGCTGATCCTGCATGACGAGGGTCTCGACACCGTGGTGCTCGAGCGGCTTCGGATCGAAGCGCCGATCGACCTCGCTCCGTGGCACGAGATGGTGGCCAAGGTGGAGGCCGCAACGAAGCCGGTGAAGATCGGCCTCATTGGCAAGTACGTCGACTATCAGGACGCATATCTGTCGGTCGTGGAGAGCCTCAAGCACGCCGGCTTCCACCACGGCGCCAAGGTGGAGATCGACTGGATCCAGGCCGAGGAGGTCGAAGGCTTGCTCGTCGCCGGTCGCCTCGCGGACCTGGACGGCATCGTCATTCCTGGTGGTTTCGGCGACCGCGGCTTCGAAGGCAAGATTGCTGCCGCGGGGTATGCCCGCGAGCACGACATCCCGTGCCTGGGTCTGTGCCTGGGTCTGCAGGCCATGACCATCGACTACGCCCGTAATGTCATGGGGCTCACGGATGCCAACAGCACCGAGATGAACCCTGACACGGCGTACCCGATCATCGATCTGATGCACGACCAGCGCGATGTCAGCGACAAGGGCGGCACGCAGCGGCTGGGCGCCTACTACGCGATCCTCGAGCCCGACAGCCGGGTTCACCGTGCGTACGGCGAGCCGGTGGTCAGCGAGCGACACCGGCACCGTTACGAGCTGAATGCACAGTGGAAGCCACGCCTGGAAGCCGCCGGGCTGCGATGCACAGGCCTGTCGCCCGACCGTCGACTGGTCGAGTTCATCGAAATGGCCGATCATCCGTTCTGGGTGGCCACGCAGGCGCACCCCGAGTTCAAGAGCCGGCCAGACCGACCGCACCCGCTGTTCCGTGAACTCGTCGCCCACGCCCTTGCCCGCCACGAGGTCGGCGCACCCGCGCTGCGCGTGATCGACGACCAGTCGGTGGCCTGAAGCCGATGGCAGCATTTCGTCACCTGGGCGACCGATTGGTGCACCAGGGGTACGTCTGGCACGTTGCTGTCGCAGAGTTCGAGTCACCCGAGGGCGAGCCGTTCACACGCGACATCGTTCGTTCACCGGGGGCGGTAGCAGCGGTTCCGCTGCGATTCGATGCCGACGGCACGCCCCGCGTGGTGATGGTCAGTCAGTACCGGCCGCCGTTCGACGACTACGTCATCGAGGTGCCGGCAGGCATGCGCGACGTGGTGGGGGAGCCGACCGAGATCACTGCCGCTCGCGAATTGGTCGAGGAAGTCGGTCTGCAGGCTGGGAACTTGGAGCACCTGCTGGACATGTACCCGTCGGCCGGGATGACCGACTCGGTACTGACGCTGTACCTGGCAACCGACCTTGTCGATGTGCCGCGTGAGACGCACGGGCCCGAGGAAGCGCACATGGAGGTCATCGATGTGCCGCTGGCCGAGGCCATCGAGATGGTGCTGCGTGGCGAGATCCACGATGCGAAGACCGTCATCGGTTTGCTGCTCGTCGAGCGTCGCTTGCGGGAGAGCAGGCCGGAGTGAACGCACTCCTCCCCATCGAGGCGGAGGAGTTTCTGTCATGGATGGCCAGTGAGCGCGGGCGGTCTCGCAACACGCTCGCTGCGTATCGTCGTGACCTGACGGCCTACTGCGCGTGGCTCGCCGGGCACCACAGTTCACTGCTGATTGTCGATCGGGCCCGGCTCGATCAGTTCGTTCAGGCGCGCCGTGCCTCGGGCGCCGCCCCGTCCAGCGTGGCGCGGCAACTGGCGGCAATCCGAATGCTGCACCGGTTCATGGCTGAAGAGGACCTTCGGCTCGACAACCCTGCTGCCGATGTCGAGGGGGTTCGGGTGCCCGCGGGCATTCCTCATCCGCTCAGCGAGGTGGAGATCGTCGCTCTCTTGGCTGCGGTCGTGGCCACGGACCCGGCATCGTTGAGGGACCGTGCGCTGCTGGAGTTCCTGTACGCGACCGGCGCTCGTATCAGCGAGGCGTGCGATCTGTCGCTGGGCGATCTCGATCGCGACAACAGACTGGTGCGTCTGTTCGGCAAGGGCGCCAAGGAACGCATCGTTCCATTCGGTCGCGCGGCAGCCGCCACGATGGACGACTGGTTGACTTCCGGCCGAGTGCATCTGGAACCCGCTCGTTGGGCGCGGCGCGGTGACCAGGAGGCCGTGTTCTTGAACACTCGGGGGTCGCGTCTGTCACGCCAGGCCGCGTGGGTGATCGTCAAGAAGTACGGCGAGCGCGTCGGGTTGGCCGACAAGCTGTCACCGCACGTTCTGCGTCATTCGTGTGCGACGCACCTGCTGGACCACGGCGCCGACCTGCGCATAGTGCAGGAAATGTTGGGTCACGCCTCGATCTCGACCACGCAGGTGTACACCAAGGTCAGCCAGGAGCGGCTGTGGCAGGTCTACCGCCAGGCGCATCCGCGAGCGGAGCAGCGATGACGTCGGTGGCGCACCTCGCCCGCCGGTTCGTCACGTCGCTGTCGCGCACCCCGCCGCCTGCCGCCGACGTCGAGTGGGCCGTGGGTCATCTGCTGCCCGCAGAGGCGGAGCTGTGGGCGACAATGACGGTGCAGGACCGTCGGCACTCGATCCTGGTGGCACGCCGGTTCGTCGCGTTCGCACCGCACGCACGGCGGCCCGAGGTGGCAGCGGCGCTGTTGCACGATGTCGGCAAGCTGGCGAGTGGGCTGGGCACGCTCGGGCGCGTTCTGGCAACCGTCCTGGGGCCACGGACGGCCAGGTTCCGGACATATCACGATCACGAACGCCTCGGTGCCGAGATGCTGGACGCGGCTGGATCACCGTCGGCCACCGTCGAGCTGGTGCAGGGCTGCGGTCCACACGCTGCAGACCTCCGCCGCGCCGACAACATCTGAGATTCACAAGCGCACGTGTCGCGCCGCCATCGGGTCACACCGTGGTCAGCGTGTGACACGTGCACTTGTGAAGGCGAATGCGGAGGTCAGGCGGGGAGCATGCCGACGGCAGCCTGGGCGCGGGCGAGTGTGGCGGCGGCGACCTCCCGGGCCTTTCCGGCGCCCGTGCGCAGCAGCGACTGCAGTTCGCCGCGATCTTTCATCAGCTCGTGGTAGCGGGCCTGGATGGGTGCGAGCAGCTCGATGACGGCCTCGCCGGCAGCTGTCTTCAGCGAGCCGTACTGTGTGTATCCGCCGGCGAGCGTTTCTGGGGTTTCCCCTGTGCACGCAGCCAGAATCTCCAGCAAGTTGCTGATGCCCGGCTTCTCGGCCCGATCGAATCGGACCTCGTTGTCGCTGTCGGTGACTGCCCGCTTGAACTTCTTGAGGATCGCAGCGGGTTCGTCGAGCAGGGAGATGAGGCCGGCGTCGGTGGTGGCCGACTTGCTCATCTTGGACGTCGGGTCCTGCAGGTCCATCACGCGAGCGCCCGCCTTGGGCGTGACGGCCTTGGGCAGGATGAACGTCTCGCCGAAGCGATGGTTGAAGCGGACGGCGATGTCGCGGGTGATCTCGAGGTGCTGGCGCTGATCGTCGCCGACGGGCACCTCATCGGTGTCGTACAACAAGATGTCGGCAGCCATGAGCGCGGGATAGGTGAACAGGCCGGCGGAGATGAAGTCTGCCTCCCGCTTCGCTGTCTTGTCCTTGAACTGGGTCATCCGGCTGAGCTCACCGAAGCTGACGGTGCACTCCATCATCCATGCCAGCTGGCTGTGTTCGGCGACGTGGCTCTGGACGAATACCGTGGCCACCTCAGGGTCGAGTCCGGTGGCGAAGAGCATCGCTGACAGCTGCAGGGTGGCTCTGCCCAACGTGTCGGGGTTTTCGGTGATGGTGAGCGCATGGAGGTCGACAATGCCGTGGAACGCGTCGGTTTCGTGCTGCCCGGATACCCAGTTGCGCAGCGCCCCGAGGTAGTTGCCGAGGTGTACGTCGCCGGTGGGCTGGATGCAGGAAAGTACGCGTGTCACGGCGGCGAGACTACCTGCGAGTCTTCGCTCCAGAGTGCTGATATCGGCGCGGCCACCGTGCCATCGTCGAAGGTGAGCGTGTGAGGGCCAGTGTGAAGTAGCACCGATGCAACAACGTCGCCGTCGAGTTCACGTCGCAACCACCGCAGGTGTCGGGCGTCGCTCGGATCTGGCGAAGAGGTCGACTTGACCTCTATGGCCACGAGTTTTCTGGCACCGATTTCGATGACGACGTCAATTTCCTGGCGACCGTCCGCAGTGCGGAGGTGGTGCAGCCGCGGCGCTGGCGACATGAGGGCTACCTCCGCTCGAATCTGTGCAACCACGAAGGTCTCGATCACCCGACCGAGCAGATCGCCGTCGCTCAGCACGTCATTCTCAGTCACTCCAAGGACTCCGACGAAGAGCCCCGGATCGACGAGGTATCGCTTCGATGCGAGCGTCAGCCGTTTGAGGCGATTGCTGGTCCAGGCAGGAAGCCGATCTGTTACGAGCAGGTTCTGTAAGTAGTCGATGATCCTGTCGCTGTCGGCCCGTGCCTGCACCGGTGACTCGATCGCCCGGCCAGCTGCATCAACGGTCCTCCCCAAGTACCTGCACACGTCGCCGTCTGACCAGAGTGCGAACATTCCGACCGAGTGAACGAGCGCGAGTGGCTCGAGCTCAAGCCGTTCCGTGCGGAGCGTCGGCACGTTCATGATGTCGTCCGATTCCAGTGAGGGTGCGGACCTGTGACAATGCCGGAGATGGCGGCGTCCGAACCCGGTCGACGGACGTGCGCGGTTCTCTGGGGCTGGCCTTGGTTCGCGCTATGGTCCCTGGCAGGTCGCCGGCTCTGTCGGATATAGCGACCGAGACGGGGACATCATGTTGGGAATTGTGTTGCCCATTTGGGCGTGGCTGGTGGTTCTGGTCATCGCCGGGATAGTTGCGATGGTGCAGAAGGCGTCTCAGGCAACGGAACGCAAACGCGTCGCGAGCGCGCATCGGGCGATGGACGCCAATCGGAACGCCTCTCAGCTGCCGCCGCCAATGGCTCCGCCAGGGGCGACGACTGCCTCAAAGGGCCCCGAGTTCGCGCCACCGACACAGGATTGGTGATCGGTCATGGGCATCGTGGGCCGCCAGATCGGAAAGCAAGTCACCAAGCGCGCAACCGAAGGGGCCGTGGGGTCAGTCAGCGCGTGGTTCGAAGATGCCCGCCAAGAGTTGCCCGACCTGACGATCGGCGACCTCATCGGGTTCGCCGCGCATGCCGCCGTGCTCGGCCAACCGACAGGCAAGGCGGTGTCAGTTGCGCTCGGTGAAGGCAAGCACGCTGACGCTGTAATCGGCGCCAACTCGATCCGTTCGACTCTGCGATCTGAGACAGGCCTGGCGGGCGACGCATCAACGATCGAACTGTTCGCCTCCGACGGCGTTGGCAACCCGTACAGCGATTGGCGACTCCGCAGCTCGCTGAATGAGGCACACGACACAGCAACGCTTGATGTGCCGGCATTCCGCACTCGCGAGGAGAAGATTGCGAACCGAGACATCCTCGACTCCGCCCGTCACCTCCTCGGGTTGGCGCTTGCCCGGGGCGTTGATATCGATGTCGTCGACTCGATTGACGACAGCAACGCTTTGGTCTCGCCGACGCTGCTGGAGAAAGGGTTCGGGTCGAGTACGGCACCGTTCGAGAACGATCAGTTTCGCGACATCCCTGGTTGGGTCATCAACGGTGCACCCCTCGCGATGCCATCAGGCTCTGCCGACATTCTTGAGGAAGCGCTACTCAATTTGGGAGGTCACCCGTGGGCGTTGACCGCCGACAGCGAAATGCGTGTCGAGCGGGGCGCCGACGGAGCCACCTCGCTGATCATCACGCCCACAAGTGCCACGTCACAGAGCGCACGCCAACGCGCGTTTCGAGTTGCAGTGCGGTCGCTCGGCCAGCTATCAGGTCGATTGGCTGACAATCCTGAGATCCAGCCCGCCATCCAGCACTACATTTCATCCGCCACAGCAGGCTGGACGGAGAAGACGGCACCAACGAGTCCGGTGTGGGATCGCAACACTCCGACCTCATCCGCTCGGATGCCTCTCGAGCAGCCGTTCCCAGCGGCAGTAACAGTCACCGGGAACCTCTCATCGATGAGCGGGCACGGAATGCTTGCCGCCGCTGCCAAACGAACTGTCATCTATCACCGCACCTGGACTCACGGACTGCGCGCGGCGACCCGCGAAGCAAACATGCAGCACACAGTCCGCAGATTCGTCGTTGCCTCGTCCAAACCGGGCACCGTTTCCGGCTGGGGTCGCTTCACGCAGGTGTCCGACGCCCGCCCGCAAACCGAAGTCGCCGCCGAGCTGAAGCGGGCGTGGTGGTGGGAGGCCGGCGTGCGGTCACGCGACCTCGGCGATGGCACCCACTCCCGCACGCTTCTGGTACGAGGATTGAGTCACTCGTCATCTCAGGTCATGTATGGCACCGAACTACTCATGCTGATGCGAGGCTTCATCGAGACGGCCACAGCCGTCGACCCTCAGGCGACCGTACGAGTGGTTCGTGTCGCACCGTTCAGCGTCCCGGCGCATTGAGCATGGAACCCGGTGCGAGCGGGCACAACCCCCCATATCGGGGGGTCGGCGACCTCAACAGGTACGATCTGGCTTCATGGCTGTCGACGTCTCTACCTCTGTGTATGAGGGGCCATTCGATCTGCTGTTGCACCTGATCCTCAAGGAGCAGGTGGACATCTACGAGGTCAACCTCAGCCACATCGTGGATGCGTACCTGCAGGAGATCGAGCGACTGCAGCACCTCGACCTCGACCTGGCCACTGAGTTCCTACTCATTGCCTCCACGCTCGTGGAGCTGAAGGCACGCCGGCTGCTACCGGGCCGCGACGACATCGACATCGATGACGAGCTGGCGCTGTGGGAAGAGCGCGACCTGCTGCTGGCACGTCTGCTGGAGTGCAAGACGTTCAAGGACGTCGCCAGCGTGTTCAGCAGGCTGGCCGATGATGCCGACCACTCGTTCCCGCGGGCCGTTGGTGCCGACGAACGCTTCGCGGAGCTGATGCCCGACCTGATGGAGGGCGTGACCCCGGTGCGCCTGCACCGGGCCTACATGAAGGCCATGACCCCCAAGGTGGTGCCGCGAATCGACCTCTTCCACGTGGCGCCCATTCGCGCCAGCGTGTCCGACGCGTTGGCCGAGCTGGTCGACGAGCTGCCGCGCGTGGGCCGGATGTCGTTTCGTCGCCTGACCAGCGGGTTGGTCGAGCGCCTGGAGGTCATCGTGCGCTTCCTGGCCCTGCTGGAACTTTTCAAACAGGGGCTCGTCGAGCTGGACCAGAGCGAGCGCTTCGGCGACATCGAAGTGGTCTGGACCGGTGGCGAGGGCTTGCTGGATGACCTCGACATCGACGATTACGAAGGATGAACGACTGATCGTGACCGACCAGCCCAACCCACTCGACGCGGAGACCGTGCGCGCGATCGAGGCGATCATCATGGTCGCCGTCGAGCCCGTGCCCACCGAACTGCTGGCCCAGCTGTTGGAACAGCCGACCGTCGTCATCGACCGGCTGTGCGCGGAGCTGGCCGACGCCTACTCCGAAGCCGGGCACGGCTTTCAGCTGACCAAGGTGGCCGGCGGCTACCGCTATCAGACCCACCCTGACCTGTCGCCCTACGTCGAGCGCTTCCTGCTGGACGGGCAGCGAGCGCGAATGAGCGGCGCCGCGCTGGAGACCTTGGCGATCATTGCCTACAAGCAGCCGCTCTCGCGTGCGCAGGTGGCCAGCATCCGTGGCGTCGACCCCGATGGCGTCATCCGCACGCTGCAGGCTCGTGGCTACGTGACCGAGGTTGGCCGCGACAGCGGGCCCGGCCAAGCGATCCTGTTCGGCACCACCGCGTCATTCTTGGAGAAGCTGGGTGTCAACTCGTTGGCAGACCTGCCGCCGATCGTCGAGTTCGTACCCGGCGCCGACGTGGTGGAAGCGCTCGAGTACGGCCTGCGCATCGACCCGGCAACCGATGCCCGTGGCTGACATCGATGGTGAACAGTTCGAACCCGACAACGACTTCGATGATGACGAGTTGGATGATGACGACGACGATTTCCAGCTGAATCGGACTGCTCGCGACCCGAACCGCCCCGTCGAACCGCCGCTGTGGGAGCAACTGGCGGCGCAGTCTGCGGAGCTCCCTCAAGGCGAGCGACTGCAGAAGGTGCTGGCCGTACGAGGTTGGGGCAGCCGACGCGTCTGTGAGGACATGATCTCCGACGGTCGCGTGACCGTGAACGGCGAGGTGGCCGTGCTCGGCCGCCGGGTGGACACAGAGCATGACTTGGTCGAGGTGGGCGGTGTGCCGATCGGCGTCAAGCCTGGCCTGGTGTACTACTTGCTGAACAAGCCCGCCGGAGTGGTGACCACTGCGCACGACCCGCAGGGCAGGCCAACGGTAGTGGAGTTGGTGCCCACCGAACCGCGTGTGTACCCAGTGGGCCGACTGGACTTTGCCACCGAGGGGCTGCTGCTGCTCACTAACGACGGCGATCTGGCCCACCGGTTGGCGCACCCCAGCCACGGTGTGGAGAAGGAGTACCTGGCAGAGGTGAGCGGCAATCCTGGCGGGGGAGCGTTGCGCCGCCTGCGGGACGGCGTGGAGCTGGAGGACGGCCTCACCGCCCCTGCGAAGGTCTCGCAACCCAGCCCCGGAGTGCTGCGGTTGACGATTCATGAGGGGCGCAACCGCCAGATCCGTCGGATGTGCGAGGCCGTCGGTCATCCGGTGAACCGACTGGTTCGGGTGCGTATCGGCCCGCTGCGCGACCCGGCGCTGAAACCGGGCGAGTGGCGCGAGCTGACCCAGGCCGAAGTGCGCAGCCTCGTGGAGTCGGCTGCGGGTGACACCCGGCCGATACGCTGAATGACCGTGTCAGCGGCTCGTCGGGCGAACATTGCAGGCCTTGGTCTCATCGGGGGTTCCATCGCCCGCGCCCTCACCGATCGCGGGTGGGCGGTCCACGGTGACGACATCGATCCTGAGCGTTGTGCGCGGGCACTCGACATGGGTGTGGTCCGCGCGATCGGCCTGGACGCCGACGCCGAAATCACCTTCGTCGCCACCCCTGTATTGACACTCGTCGACCAGGTCAAGCGAGCGCTCAGCGAGACCAACGGACTGGTCACTGACGTCGGCAGCGTCAAGGGCGCGCTTGCCTCGGCGACAGATGACGCACGTTTCGTGGGCGGACACCCGATGGCCGGCAGTGAGCTGGAAGGCCTCGACGGCGCCGACGGCAGCATGTTCCAGGGTGCAGTCTGGGTGCTGACGCCCACCGCTGCGACTGCCGATAGCACCTTCAGCGCGGTCGCGGCGATCGTTTCCGACTTGGGCGCAGACGTGTTGGCGCTGCCCGCCGACCGCCACGACCAGGTGGTGGCAGTGATCAGTCACGTGCCGCACCTTGCCGCGGCAACGCTGATGGGGTTGGCCAGCGACCGTGGCGAGGAGCATGCCGCGCTGCTCCGGCTGGCCGCCGGTGGCTTTCGCGACATGACCCGTATTGCCAGCGGCCATCCGGCCATCTGGCTGGACATCTGCGCCGAGAACCGTACGGCCATCCTGTCGGCGCTCGATGGGCTGATCGAGGGCCTCCAAGGCATGCGTGGCGTGGTCGAAACCGACGATCGAGCTGGCTTGCACCAGCGTCTCACCAAGGCGCGCGATGCGCGGGCCAACCTGCCCATCCGCGCCAATCAGCCCGGCGAGTTCGCCGAAGTGCGCATCCCCATCCCGGACCGGCCGGGTGCGGCCGCCGAGGTGTTCACGCTGGCAGCCGAACTGGGGGTCAACCTGTACAGCTTCGAAGTCGTGCACAGCGCCGAAGGCAACCGTGGCGTCGCGGTCGTGCTGGTCGACGCGACCCTCTCCGACATGTACCGCGGCGGCCTGCTCGCTCGTGGCTACCGACCCGCAGTGCAGCGGTTGAGCTGAGGCCCAGATGGACGTCTATCGCGTTGCGCCGCTCAGTGCTCCCATCGATGCGGTCATCGAGGTGCCCGGCTCGAAGAGCGTCGCCAACCGTGCGCTGGTGTGCGCCGCCCTCGCCGACGGCGAGTCGGTGCTGCGTGGCGTGCCCGACGGTGACGACACCGAGGCAATGCTGGATTGCCTTCGTGCGCTGGGGCTGGAAGCCGAACGCGCAGGCGACGACGTTCGCCTGACGGGTGGAGTTGCGCTGTTCAAGCGTGGTCCGATCACGCTGCCGGCGCGGTTGGCGGGCACCACCTCTCGATTCGTGACAGCGCTCGCAGCCCTCGGCCCCGGCCCGTACACCATCGACGGACTGCCGCCGCTGCGCACCCGGCCAATGGCGCCGCTGCACGATGCTCTCGTCTCGATGGGTGTGCACGTGCAGCACGGCGAAATCGAGGGGCATCTGCCCGTCACCGTGCAGGGCCCCGTCGACGTCACGCTCGACGAGGTGTCGTTGCGCGGCGACGTCAGCAGCCAGTACCTCAGTGCGCTGATGATGATTGCGCCGTACTTCCCCAACGGGCTGCGGTTCATGCTCACCACCCCGCTCGTGTCGCGGCCGTACGTCCGGGTGACGGCAGCGGTGATGGCTGCGTTCGGTGTCGGTGGCGTGGAGTTGGGTGACCGCATCATCACGGTTCCCGCCGGTCGCTACCGGCCGCTCGACTTCCGCATCGAGCCGGATGCCAGCTCCGCCAGCTACCCGTTGGCCGCGGCCGCGATTTGCGGTGGCCGAGTGCGCGTGCCCGGGCTCACCCGCAATTCGTTGCAGGGCGACACCGCGTTCTGCCATGTGCTTGAACGGATGGGCTGTGAGGTCGTACAGGACGACACGGGAACCACCGTCAGTCGCGTGGGCGAGCTCAACGGGATCGCCATCAACATGTCCGACCTCTCCGACCTCGTGCCGACGCTTGCGGTGGTGGCGGCATTTGCCAACAGCAAGACCGACATTCACGGTGTGGCCTTCATCCGCAACAAGGAGAGCGATCGTCTCACCGACCTGTGCGACGAGTTGCGGCTCGCCGGCGTCGATGCCGTCGACAACTCCGACGGCCTCATCGTGGAACCCAGCGTTGCCCACACCGCAACGCTCGGCACCCATCATGACCACCGGCTGGCGATGGCATTCGCCCTACTCGGCCTGGGCGCCAGCGGCATCATCGTGGAGGATCCCGACGTGGTGAGCAAGAGCTGGCCAGACTTCTGGACGATGATCGAGAGCCTCCGGTGAGCGAACGCAGCTCGGTCGATGTCGCCGCGTTCGATGTCGATGGCACTCTGACGATTCGGGACTGTGTCGGACCGTTCCTGTTGCGCGTGGGTGGGTGGACCGGCCTGACGCGAGCAATGCTGCGCAAGCCCGTGTCTGCGCTGGGCGCCGGCGTTCGACGCGACCGCGACAGCATGAAAGAACTGCTCGTCGGTGGTGTGTTGCGCGGGCGCAAGGTGGCCCAGGTGGAAGCGTTGGGCGAGGAGTTCGCTCAGCACGTCGAAGCAGACTGGCTGCGTACCGACACACTCGAGCGCCTTCGTTGGCATCAGCGCGCCGGACACCGGATCGTGCTGGTGTCGGCATCGCTGGGGCCGTACCTGCGGCCGCTCGGTCGCCGACTGGGCGTCGACGACGTGCTGTGCGCCGAACCACTGCAGGTCGGTGACGAGTTCGCCGACGGTCTCGACGGTGCCAACTGTCGTGCGCAGGAAAAGGTGCGGCGTCTCGACGCCTGGCTGACGGATCGTCGCTGGGAAGATGCCACCGTCTGGGCCTACGGCGACAGCGCGGGGGACCGCGAGCTGTTGGCGCGTGCGGATCACCCGCTGCTGGTGAAGGGCACCCTCGTGTCGGCCGTTCCCGCTGGGTTCGATCGATGCTGAAGCACATCATCCGTGAAGCGCGTCCGAAGCAGTGGACGAAGAACGTGCTCGTCTTCGCGGCTCCCGGTGCAGCGGGCGTGCTCGACAATTGGTCGTCGCTGTGGAAGACCCTGCTGGCCTTCGTCGCGTTCTGCCTGGCCAGCAGCGGCACCTACTACTGGAACGACATCAACGATGTGGCCGCCGATCGGCAGCACCCGAAGAAGCGGTTTCGTCCGATCGCCAGTGGGGCAGTGCCGCTGGGTATTGCCCGTGTCGTCGGAACGCTGTTGCTGCTGGCCGGCATCGGGTTGGCGTTCGCGCTGAACTGGAAGCTGGGTCTGGTCGTCAGTGGCTACATCGTGCTGACCACCACGTACAGCACGGTGCTCAAGCATGTCGCGGTCGTCGACCTCGTTGCGGTGGCAGCCGGATTCGTACTGCGTGCAATCGCCGGCGCTGTGGTCACCGACGTGCGGATGAGCACCTGGTTCGTGTTGTGCACCTCGTTCGGCTCGCTGTTCATCGTCACCGGCAAACGATTCGCCGAGTTGCGCGAACTTGGTGACGGCGGCGGCACACGCGCGACGCTCGACGAGTACACACTCACCTTCTTGCAGACGGTGCTGTCCGTCAGCGTCGGCGCGACGTTGGTGACATATTGCATCTGGGCGTTCGATGTGCGCGAGCTGTCGGGCAGTTCGTGGCCGTTCTACGAGCTGTCGATCGTGCCGATGCTGACAGCGCTGCTGCGCTACACCCTCATCCTCGAGCAGGGGCACGGTGCGGCACCGGAGGAGATCTTCGCGGCTGATCGCACGTTGCAGATTCTGGGCGTGGTCTGGCTGATCGTTTTCGGATTGGGAGTGTACGTAGGGTGAGCGGGATGCGATCGATAGATGAAGCGTTGGCGGCAGTAGAAGGTGTCGAGGGGTGGATGAGCCCTGATCAGGCGCAGCGGTTGTACAACGCCGCTGCCGGCACCCATGCCGGCGACACCATCGTGGAGATCGGTAGCTTCCGCGGGCGCAGCACCATCGTGCTTGCCAGCGCCGCGCCGGTAGGGGTCCAGATCGTCGCCATCGACCCCCATGCCGGCAACGACCGTGGCCCGCAGGAGATCGACGGCTTCGAAGCCGCCGCCGCAACTGATCACGATGTCTTCAACGCCAACCTCGTCGCTGCCGGCGTGGCCGAACGGGTGCAGCACGTTCGGGCGTTCAGCGATGCGGCGCACGACCAGGTGAACGGTGAACTTGCTGTGCTCTACGTCGATGGCGCCCACCGGTATGCGCCCGCACGCAGCGATATTCGCGAGTGGGGCCGTCGTGTCGGTCCCGGTGGCACGCTGCTGATCCACGATTCCTTCTCGTCGCTGGGCGTCACGCTGGCCATCGTTCGTGAGCTGATGTTCGGTGGTCGTTGGCGCTATGTCGGCCGTGCTCGTTCGCTCACCGAGTACCGAGCAGATCTGGACGGAACGTGGCGCAGTCGGGCCGCCAACGCCGGTCGCCAGATGCTGCAGCTGCCGTGGTTCGTCAAGAACCTGCTGATCAAGGTGCTGTTGACCCTCAAGCTCGGTGGGGTGCTGAAGAGGTTCACCGGCCGCGACCCTGAGTGGCCGTACTGATGCCGTCGCGGCGCCGTTCGCTGGCCGGCTGGGGTCTCACCAACCCGACCGTGGCGGAGGTACTCGAGGTGCCGACCCACGAGGTTCCGGCGGCGCTGAAAGAAGTGACCGAACGCGGCGCGCTCGTGCGCGGACTCGGGCGCAGTTACGGCGATGCAGCACAGAACGCAGGTGGGCTGGTGCTGCGATTGCTGGGCTCTGCCCACCAGGCGGTTGTCGACCCGGTGCGTGGGACCGTGACCGTTCCTGCGGGCGTCAGCATCGACGAGCTCCTGCGGGTCATCGTGCCGCGCGGCTTTTTCGTGCCGGTCACGCCCGGAACCCGGTTCGTCACCATCGGCGGAGCCATCGCCAGTGACATCCATGGTAAGAACCACCACGGCGAAGGGTCGTTCGGCAATCACGTCGAATCCATCACCATGCTGCTCGCCGACGGCTCGCAAGTGGTCGTCGGGCCACATCAGCGGCCGGAACTGTTCTGGGCCACGGTCGGCGGGATGGGGTTGACCGGCATCATGCTCGATGCCACGGTGCGATTGATTCCCATCGAGACCAGCCGGATGTCAGTAGACACCACGCGCGTGCCCGACCTCGACACGCTGCTGGCCGCGATGACGGCCGGTGACGACGACTACCGATACAGCGTTGCCTGGATCGACCCGCAGGCCAAGGGTCGTTCGCTCGGTCGCAGCGTGCTGGGTCGAGGGGATCATGCGCGGTTGGATCAACTGGGTCCGAAGGATGCCATCGATCCGCTGGCGTACAACGCCAAGCAGATGGTCACGGTGCCACCGTTGGTGCCCCCGATGGGTGTCATCAATCACGCCACCGTCGCCGCCTTCAACGAGATGTGGTACCGCAAGGCACCGCTCCACCGTGAGGGTGAGTTGCAGAACATCGCCGCCTTCTTCCATCCGCTCGACATGGTCGGCCGTTGGAACCGCATCTACGGCAGGCGCGGCATGCTGCAGTACCAGATCGTGGTTCCCTTCGGTGCCGAGGAAACGATGCGCGCGGTCATCGAGCGGTTCGCAGCGAGCGGTACCGCCAGCTTCCTGGCCGTGCTCAAGCGCTTCGGACCTGCCAGCCTTGCTCCGTTGAGCTTCCCGGCGCCCGGCTGGACGTTGACTCTCGACGTTCCCGCAGGAACCGCCGGGCTGGGGGAGCTGCTCCACAGCCTCGACCGCCTGGTGCTGGATGCGGGTGGCCGGCACTACTTCGCGAAGGACTCGGTGACCATCCCCGACGCAGTGCGGCGCGGCTACCCGCGACTGGCCGAGTGGAAGGCCGTCCGCGATTCTGTCGACCCGACCGGCATGTGGCAGAGCGACCTCTCGCGCCGCCTCGGCCTCACTGATTGAAAACGACGTATGACTGAAGGACTGGAATGAACAACGCACTCGGTGAACCACAAACAATGCTGCTCCTGGGCGGCACCAGCGACATCGGTCTGGCGATCGTTCGTGAGTTGCTCAGCACGTCCGCCCGCACCGTGGTGCTTGCCTGTCGCAACGTGGACAAGGGCGAGGCAGCAGCTGCTGGTCTGCGCCATGACGGTCTGACCGTCGACGTGATGCACTTCGACGGTGCGGCCACCGAGACGCACGAGGCGTTCGTCGCCGATGTCGTGGCCCGCCATGGCGATATCGACCTGGCCATCGTCGCGTTCGCTCAACTCGGCGACGGTGAGGCAACCTCCAAGGATGTCGCCGGGGCCGCGGCGCTGACGCACGTGAACTTCACCGGCGCAATCACGTCCACGATCGCAGTTGCCAACCGTCTGCGCACGCAGGGTCACGGGGGCATCGTGATCCTGAGCAGCGTCGCCGGCGAACGGGTGCGCACGGCCAACGCCGTCTACGGCGCGACCAAGGCGGGCTTCGACGGTTTCGCACAAGGTTTGGGTGATGAGTTGGCCGGTGAGGGAGTGCACGTCCTGGTGGTACGTCCAGGTTTCGTCCACTCGGCCATGACTGTCGGCGCCAAGCCCGCCCCCTTCGCGACCACACCGGAGAAGGTCGCCGAGGTGACGGCCAAGGGGTTGCGCAGTGGCCGCCGCACCGTGTGGGCGCCTGGCATTCTGCGCTTCGTCTTCATGGCGCTGCGTCACACGCCCGGCCCCGTGTGGCGTCGTCTGCCGCTGGGCTGATCGACGTCGCTGGTCGTGGCTAGTGGCCGCCCCGACGAGCCTTCTCACGCTCGAAGTCGGCGCGCCGTTGCACCCCGACACCGATGCCGGCAGGGCTGACACCGTCGCCGTGATCGCAGCGCTGGTAGAGCAGGACGAGCGCGTTGTCGTAGTTGCCGACCAGACAGAAGTCGTCGGCCACTACCTGGTTGGGCTCATCGCTGCCGAAGTTGCTGGAAGCGTTCGGCTCGTACCAGCCAGTCCAGAAGTTGGTGAGGATGAGCCAGTCGGCGCTGGCAACGTCCTGCGCGAGACCAGAGCCTTCCTGGTCGGCGAGCCCCGGATCCATTTCGATGTAGTAGGTGGCGGGTACGAGATCGGGGAACAGGGCGTAGAACGAGACGTCGTTGTAGATCGTGCGTCGCAGGTCGGCCGGACCGACCAGCAGTCGCTGGCCTGGCTGTGAGCGCGCATCGAGGTCGTCGATCGCTGCCTGACTGGCCGCCCGGAGCGCTTCGTTGCTGAAGTAGAAGTTGTGGTCGTCGCGCACGATCTCGAAGCCACCAGGTTTGTTCCCCACCGAGACTCTGCTCTGGAACAGGTAGGGCCGGTACGTGTAGAACGGGTTGACCAGGAACATCGTGACGGCCACGGCTGCACCGGCGGCCAACCAGGCGTGGGGAGCGATCCGCGGCGACCGGAGCGCGAGCAACTCGACCACGAGGCAGGGAACCACCGCGAACGAGATGTACGAACCCCAGGCGAGGTGAGTGCTGTCGGGGCGCTGCAGGGCCTGAGGCAACGTGCCGAGGCCGATCAGCGCAACGGCGAACAACACTGTCTGGCGCGCAACCGGCGGCCGAGTGGAACGTCGCAGCCGCCACGTGGCAATCGGCAGTCCGACGGCGACGACGACGACGAGGAAGAACCAGACGAACAACTGGTGGGTACCCGACAGCGACGGGAAGCGCCACCACGGTGAATCGGCACCTTCGCTGAGACCCTGCAGCGCGCCGCCGAACTCATTGAGGTCGGGGGGCGCCGGCAACTCGCGGCCAGGCCGGAGCGCGAACACCGGGTCGAGGAACATGCCGCGAAAGCTCGGCCCCACACCCGCCATCACAAGGTGAACCACCAGCGGAACGACCCCGATGGCGGCCCCGACTGCCAGCGGCTTCCAGGTGCGCTCCGAACGGCGTTGCCACAGCAGCCAACCGTGCACCAATGCCAACGCCAGCACCAGGTCGGGCCGGTAGCCGAGTGCGAAACCGATCAGCACGCCACAGATGATCAGCGCTCTCGTTCGGGTGGGGCCCGATGTGTGAAGGGCGCGCAACCCGTAGACCACGCTCCACAGCCCGAGTGCGACGCCACCCTCCCAGGAGAGCGCGGCGAGGCCAATGGGCGTGAGCGCGAGCATGGTCATGGTGACCGCACAGATCACTGCGACTCGACGACCCCACGCACGAGTGAGGGCATAGATCGCGAAGATGATTCCCAGGTGCTGCACCAGACCGAACGCCCGCTGGCTGGCCAGGGTGTCGCCGAACAACTGGTACCAGCCGGTCAAGACGTGCAACGAGAACGGGCCGTACAGATGGAGGAAGTCGAGGTTGGGTACCTCGCCGCGCGCGATCCGCTGAGGGAAGGCGAGCATGAACCCTTCCTCCATCGAGCTGGCTGGAGCGACGAAGAGCCCCCGCAGTGGAAGCGCGACGACAGCGCAGATCATGGCAAGGGCAGCTGCCGAACGAGTACTCCACCGAACGCGAAGGCCACCGCCGAGCACATACGGCGTGAACGAATCGTCGCGGGGTGAGTTCGGCGGCACCGGGTCGAGCACGGCGCGACTCTAGTGACCACGAAGAGAAACCCACGATCACTGCCGGCGCTTCGGTAGCGTCTGCTCCGCATGCCGACCGAGTCGACGACCCCCACCGAACTGTCGATCGACCAGTTGGCCACAGAGATGATCTCGGTGGGCGCCCGTCGTGTTCACGTCCTGGCGTGGCGCGATCTGGACGACGCAGATGCCGGTGGGTCAGAGGTGCACGCCGACCACTTCATGCGCCGCTGGGCGGCGGCGGGGCTGGATATCACCCACCGCACATCCGCCGCTGCTGGGCACGCAGCAACCGCTGAGCGAAACGGCTACCACGTGGTGCGCAGGGGCAGCCGCTACAGCGTGTTCCCCCGCGGTGTAGCTCGCGAGTTGGTGTCACGTCGCCACTACGACGCATTGGTCGAGGTGTGGAACGGCGTGCCGTGGCTCAGCCCGATCTGGTCGCACAAACCGCGCATCACGTTCCTGCATCACGTGCACGGCCCGATGTGGGATCAGCTGCTGCCCAGGCCACTGGCGTTCATGGGTCGCGCGGTGGAGGCACGTTTGGCACCGCCGTTCTATCGACGCACCCTGACGTTGACGCCCAGCGAAGCAACTCGCGAGGAGTTGCTCCATCTCGGATTCAGGCCCGATCGGGTCGTCGCCGTCAACAATGGCGTCGAGGAGATGTTCGTGCCCGGTGAGAACGAGGCAGAGGTTCCCACGATCGTGTGTGTCGGACGACTGGCGCCGGTGAAGCGACAGGACCAGCTGATCGATGAGGCAGTCGTTGCCAAGCAGCGTGTGCCCGACCTGCAGTTGGTGATCGTCGGCGAGGGCCCGCTGCGGCCGATACTCGAGCACCGAATTGCGCACCACGGTGCGGGCGACTGGATCCATCTCGCTGGTCGTCTGAGCCACGAGGAACTGGTGGCTCTCTACCAGCGGTCGTGGCTGGTCACCAGCGCGTCCTTGGCCGAAGGTTGGGGGCTGACGTTGACGGAGGCTGCTGCCTGCGGCACACCGGCAGTGGCGTCCGACGTCAATGGTCATCGCAGCAGTGTGATCGATGGCACGACTGGTGTGCTGGTCCCGCTCGAGCACCTCGGCGACACCATCGCCGACGTGCTGCTCGACGGCCCGCGCCGTGCAGCGCTGGCCAGTGCGGCGCTGACCCGCGCCCGCACACTCACGTGGGAGGCATCGGCTCGCGGGGTTCTCGCGGGCCTCCACGGCCAAGTGATGGCCAAGCACCGCGGCTGAACGCCGTCAGTTGGGCAGCAGGCGGGTGGCTGACTTGAGCAGCTTGAGCGCACCCTGTTTGGCGATGGTGCGGTGATGGCTCTTGCCGTCGAGTCCGTGAGTTGCCTCGGCGGTGCTGGCCCGATTGGCCAGGAACCAGTCGTAGCTGTCGGCCAGCATCTCCTCGTTGGAGAACGTCGGCTGCCACCCCAGTGCGGCGGTGACGTGCTGGATGTCGAACCACAGCGACTTGGAGTACATCAGCCAGTGGTAGGGGGCGAACGGGGCGACGTGCAGCCCGGCGGCGACCCGCATGCCGAACGCAGCGGGCCCGGCGGGCAGCGAGCGAACTTTCGAGCCGGTGCCCGCGTGCGCGCACAGGGCCTCCAACGATTGACGCATGGTGCCGAAGCGGTTGGTGCCAACGTTGAAGACGTCGGGACCGGCCGTGGCGCCGGCCAGGATGCACACCTCGGCCAGATCGTCAGCGTGGACGAACTGGTAGCGGTTGCTGCCGTCGCCGAGCACGAAGATGTCCGCGCCATCGGCGACCCATTCGAAGAGGATGCCGAAGATGCCCAGGCGGCCGTGACCGAGGATGGTGCGCGGCCGCACGATGGTGACGTCGAGGCCGTGACGAACCGCGTCGAGGCACGCCCACTCAGCGGCCAGCTTGGCGTGCCCGTACGACTCGGCGGGGGAGGGCACGGTGGTGGGCAGCACCGGGTTGCTGCGCGGTACGCCGAACACGGCGCTCGATGACGTGTGCACCACCTTGCGCACACCGGCCCGCATGCACTCGGCGAGCAACAGGACTGTCCCGTCGACGTTGACGGTGCGCAGCAGTTCCTCGTCCTTGGCAAGAGGAACCTGGGCAACGTTGTTGAACACCACGTCGACACCGGCGACCGCACGGGCGACGATGGCCGCGTCCCGGATGTCTCCCTGCACGAGCTCGACAGAGGCAGGCCGGTCGTCGACATCGTTGATGTCGAGCACTCGCACGGTGTGACCGGCTGCGACCAGCCGATGGACGAGCAGCGAACCGAAGTATCCGCTCCCGCCGGTGACGAGGGCGATGGTCACAGTTCGAGTCCCTGATCGAGGCACCAGCGGATGCTGCGCCGCATGCCCTCGTAGAGTTCGACAGCGGGCACGTAGCCGATCTCGGCGGTACTGGCGCTGATGTCGACCGCGATGGTATGACCCATCTCGCCGAGCACGTGGAGCTGCTGCTGGTACACGCCGATGCCCTGCAGGACGCGGTCGCCCAGTTCGGCGACGCGGGCAGCGATCGTGGGCAGGCGGGTCGTGGGCGGCTTCACCGTCAGGCCCTCGTCCACGAGCGCCCGACCGACGGTCTCGACGATCTCGGTGACGGTGTACGCACGCTGATCGGCGATCCAATACCCCTTGCCGCGGGCGGCCGGAGTGAGCTCGGCGCACAGGACACCATCGACGAGGTTGTCGACGTAGACCATCGAGCGTCGCTGGTCGCCCTTGCCGATGACGGGGAACTTGCCGTTGCGAACCATACGGAAGAACGTCGTCTGGCGGGGCGGCTGGAACGGGCCGTAGAACCATGGCGGGCGAACGATGGTGGCGTCCAGCCCGGCAGCAACTGCCTCGTTGATGGCCATTTCGCCCTGCATCTTCGACTTTCCGTAGCCGAGGTAGGGGTGGAACGGCTCGTCGTGGCGGAAGGTGTCGGCGGTGTCGGGGTTGGTGCCGAACGGACTGTTCGACGAGACGTGCACGAATCGCCGCACGCCGGCATCGTTGGCGGCTGCAGCGAGGTAGCGGGCGCCGTTGGTGTTCACCTCGTAGAACTGGCGAACCTTCTTGGGGTGGATGATGCCTGCAGTGTGGATGACATCGGTGTCGCTGCCCACCTGGTACATCAGGCGGGCAGCAGTGTCGGCCTTCGCGACGTCACCGATGATGATGTCGATTCGTCGACCCTCGAAACCGCCCTCATCGGTGACGAACTGGCGCAGCGCATCAGCTTCTGCAGTGCTGTGCGTCAGCAGGCGGAGGTGTGTGCGCTGCGGGTCGGCCAGCAGCCGGTGGACGAGCGCTCGCCCCAACCAGCCGGCGGCGCCGGTGACGACGGTGGTGGACGGCGTACCCCAGGTCGTGATGGGTGCGGCTGGGGAACTGGTGCGTGGGTCAGACATGACGGCCTCCGGAGGCAACGAAGCGGCGGGCATTTCGGATGGCGAAGGCCATCACCGATGCCTGCGGGTTGACGCCCGGCGCTGTGGGGAGCAGCGAGGCGTCGTTGACGTAGATGTTCCTGCAGCCGTGGACGAGGCCGAACGAGTCTGCGCCCGTGCGGCCCTCCAGCTCTCCCATGGGCACTGTGCTGCAGAGATGCACCGTCATCACGCTGGCCTTGGTGGCGGCGAACGAGCGCTGCATGACGGCGAGGTCGC
>Ga0209476_10000695_pt1 | contig 23051 bp, 18 predicted proteins | sample KloWWTrecipitate_FD_187179 | JGI IMG/M metagenome (GOLD analysis project Ga0209476, IMG submission 187179) | Active sludge microbial communities from Klosterneuburg, Austria, studying microevolution and ecology of nitrifiers - Klosterneuburg... | ecosystem: Engineered > WWTP > Aerobic digester... | reverse complement strand
GAGCGAGGATGAAGCGACGTTGCTCCGGCGCTAGCGGCCGGCCAATTCCGGCTCTGGTATAGAGCGTCGGCAGCATGGTGAGCCCGATCCCGACCATTTCCGCTGCCGATATTACGCGGGTAGACAGCTCGGCCACATCATCGTATTGCCGGCCATCCGGGGCGTTGTGAAGGTAATGAAACTCGCCGACGCTCGTGAATCCTGCCGACACCATGTCCAGAAACGCCTGAGCGGCTAGCGCCTCGAACTCCTCCGGAGACGGCCGGTTGGCGAAGTCGTACATCCTGGTGCGCCAGGTCCAGAAGCTCTCCTCGATCGTCGTATTCGTCGGCGGCTCGACGCGGCCGGCGAGGCCACGCTGATGGACGTGAGAATGGACGTTGAGCATACCGGGGATGACGAAGCCATTGATCCGCTCAATGTCGGGCTCTGCCCAATCTGCCGGCTGGGTCCCCGAGACGGTATCAATGAATCCTCGCTCGTCGACAGACAGGTAGGCTGGAGAAAGCCAACCGTCTGGTTGGTGCAGATGCTCAACGCGGTATCGACCCGATCGTCCACTCACCATGTCTCTCCTTGTTCGGCGCCTTCGCTCTCGTCAGTCATCATCGCCGGCGTCAGGGCTCTTGCCAGCCGGCTAGACCAGCCGGCCATCTTCAACGACAACGCGCCCGCTCTTGACGACGGTTCGCACAGCATTGCGCCCAAAGCGATAGGCAATATCCTCGTGACGTGGGACATCCAGCACGATGATATCGGCCAAAGCGCCCGGCGCGAGCGTGCCGATTCTCCCGCCACGACCAACAGCCTCGGCGGCTCCCCGCGTCGCGGCCAGGATCGCCTCGCCGGGTGACAATCGGTAATAGCGGCAGCCCAAGGCGACGACGAGCTGCATGCTCGGCATCCAGCCGCCAGGGCAGATGTCTGTCGCGAGCGCAATCCGCATTCCGGCGGTCAGCATTGCTCGGCCATCGGCGAGACGGGGATGATCGACGGCGAAATCGATCGAGGGCATGAGGACGCCAACAACACCAGCGCGAGCGAGCGTCTTCATCTCCTCCGGTGTCGTGTAGTTGAGATGATCCGCCGACACACACCCCAACTTCGCCACCAGACCAGCAGCGCCGGTATGCGAATACTGATCGACATGGATCTTCGGTCGGAGGCCAGATGCCAGCCCGGCCTCGAGGATGCGTTCGGTGTCACTGTTGTCGAAATAGCCGGGCTCGCAGTAGACGTCGCAGAACTCGGCCAACTGCTCATCAGCGACGCGCGGGATCATGTCACTCACGATCATGTCGACGTATCTCGCGCGATCGACGCCAACCGGAACGGCATGAGCGCCGAGAAACGTGCTGACAATATCAACCGGTAGCCGACGCCCGATCTCCCGGCCAGCGCGTAGCATGTCGATCTCTGCCGCAGTCTCAAGACCGTAGCCGCTCTTGCTCTCGATCGTTGTCGTGCCGGCCAGCAGCATTTCTTCGACACGCGGGAGCGCCTCCGCGACGAGTCCATCGACACCCAGTCGTCGAGTCGCATCGACGGTCCCAACGATGCCGACCGGCACACCAGCCGCGCGCAGGACGTTGAGATCGCCTCCGGTCAGCTTGGCCGAATACTCGTCAACACGGCTTCCTCCGAAGACGACATGCGTATGGCAATCGACGAACCCGGGCATGACGACGTTGCCGCCAGCATCGATGACGACGGCGCCATCGAGATCAACCGCTGCTGCGACATCGTCCCATGTGCCAACGACCAGAATCTCATCCCCGGCAACGGCCAGCGCTCCTTCGCGCACGATGCCAGGGTCCCTCTCTCCAGCGCAGGTCAGAAGCTCCGACGCATTCCGGACAATCAGATCCGCACGAGGCCGCGTCATTCCATCCCCTCTGATTTCAGGCTGAACAGTGGCTTGCCGGTCATATCCGCCGACGGGGCAATGTCCAGAAGCTTCAACACGGTTGGCGCAACATCCGCGAGCCGGCCGGAGTCAGGTAGTGCCGCCACTCGCGACAACACGTCGTCCGGGGCGACGACAACGAATGGCACCGGGTTGGTTGTGTGTGCCGTCATTGGATCGCTACTGCCCGGGACGAGCTCTTCCTCCGCGTTGCCATGATCTGCCGTCACCAGAACGACCCCGCCCGCTGCGAGCGTGGCATCGACGATTCGTCCGAGCTGGGCATCGACAGTCTCAGTTGCAACGACTGCAGCAGGGATCACGCCGGTGTGGCCGACCATATCGCAGTTCGCAAAATTGACCACGATGAAGTCGTACGTCCCAGCCTCAATTCCCGTCACGACGGCGTCGCCAACTCCTGCCGCGCTCATCTCCGGCTGCAGATCGTAGGTCGGCACCTTCGGGGAGGGAATCATGGCCCGATCCTCCCCGTCAAACGGCTCCTCGCGGCCGCCGTTGAAGAAGTAGGTGACGTGGGCATACTTCTCTGTCTCAGCAACGTGAAGCTGGCGAAGGCCGGCCTCTGATATCACTCGGGCGATTGGAGAGGTGATCTCAATGGCCGGGAACGCGATCTGCGTGGGAAGATAATCGGCGAATTCGGTCATTGCGACAAAATCGAGATTGGTCGGCCGGTCGGGAAATTCGACGCCCTCGATCGGGGGACCAACCAACGCCTGAGTTAACTGTCGCGCGCGATCCGCCCGGAAGTTGAAGAAGATCACTGAATCGCCGTCACGTATGACGGCTGGATCTGCTGTCGGCTCACGCACCGAGATCGGCTCGATGAACTCATCCGTCGTGCCCGCTCGGTAGCTCTGCTCGATAGCAGCCACAGGATCGTCTGCGATCGAGCCGTCGCCGCGGACCATCAGATCGTAGGCCTTGCGCGTTCGATCCCAGCGGCGATCGCGATCCATCGCGAAGTAGCGGCCGATAACCGACGCAATCTGTCCAACGCCATGCTCGGTGATCATTCCTTCGACCTGACGCAGATAATCGACGCCACCGGTTGGCGACGTATCGCGCCCGTCGAGGATCGCGTGTATCGCGACTCGGTCGACGTCGTGCGCGGCGGCGAGTTGCAGTAGCGCGTCCAGGTGCCGAATGTGCGAATGGACGCCACCATCGGACACGAGTCCGACGAGGTGGAGAGTGCCTTGGCTATCGCGGGCGCGTTCAGCAGCGCGCACCAGCCCGGGGTTACTGAAAAACGATCCGTCCTCGATCGCCAGATCGATCCGCGTGATCGACTGATAGACGACAAACCCACCGCCGAGGTTCAGATGCCCGACCTCCGAGTTTCCCATCTGGCCATCGGGTAAGCCAACATCCCTACCGGAAGTCCGTAGCGTCGTGTGCGGGAATGATGTCCACAACCGGTCGAAGATCGGCGTGTCGGCCTGTGCGATCGCATTGCCGGGTCCCGGCGGCGCCAGTCCCCAACCGTCGAGAACCACGAGGATGACCGGCTTCAATCGAGCGGTGTCGGTCATGATGTTCAGATTATCCCCCTCCGACCAAATGGTCACCCTGCCAGCGATGGATCTTCCGCTCGAGACGCCGCAGCCGTCGTTCGAACGCAGCCGAAGCTTCGACGTCGCCGGCCATCGCAGCGCCATCGGCGCCGCGGCGCGCAATTGTCAGGGCCAGCTCATGATCACCCACCCGGTGCTCGAGATACTTGGCGAGCTCCTCGGCGGCATGAACCCTGATCTCGCGGCTCGGATCGGCCAGCGCCTGCTGCCAGATGGCTCGCGCCTCGTCATAGCGCCGCTGTCGCTTCAAGGTCACCGACAGCTCGCGCACCGCGCGAAGCCGCAGCGTTGCCGGAATCGTCAGAATCGGCCAGCCTGCTTTCAGCTCATCAAGGGTCGTGTCCGAACTTTGAATACGCCATCGATGGATCGCGAGCGCGAGTCGGTCGATTGCATCGGTCGGGCGATCCAGACCGGTCTCGTACGCCTGAACCATCGCGGTGAGTCGGGCAAGCGTCAGGACATCCGCCTGGTTGTGTTCGAAGACCGCGGTGAGATCGTCAACCCGGCGCGTCCGCAAGTAGTCGAAATATAGCTGCGGGATCATCCAACTCGGAGCATCGACCCCGCGCGAGATGCCGAGAACCTGCTGTTCGATCGTGCCGAGCGCGCAGTTCGGGAGCCGGTGCTTCCAGATCGCACGGGCCGATGTCAGCAGGTCAATATGCTGCCCGGGCGATGGGAATGTTTCCGCATGCATTCGGTAGCGTGTGTCTAGTAGCGGCACATCAAACGAACGACCGTTATAGGTAACGAGGCTACTGGCGTCTTGCATTGAGTCCGCCAGACCGCTGAGCAGCGACCGCTCATCTCCAGGATGGCGCATGAAGAACTGGCGCAGCAGAAAGTCGCGACCGACAAACCGGCCAAGCCCTACAAGAAAGACGTAGGTCCCAGTGCCACCCGATAACCCGGTCGTCTCAGTGTCCAGGAAGATCAGCTGGTCGGGGGGACGATATCGATCGCCATAGGTCGCTGCGGCGGCGAACCGTTCGAATGCCAACGTCACTGGCTCGCCCGATATGACACGCTCGATCACGACACAGGGACCCGCGGCAGTCTCGATCAGCCGGCCACCCGCTGGTAATGGCCAGGCGTCATCCGCCAGACGCGGGCGCTGCCTGGCTGTTGTGTCGCGTTCGAGCGCCCCGAAACGTTGCCGAAACGACCGGTCGCTCATCGGGCCTGCCTGCAATTCCTCATACTACACATTGTAGGCGCGCCGCCCCGGTTTGACACCTGTTTTTGCGCGGGCCTAGAATGCCTGTGGGACAGGGAAGTTGAATCCGTGACTGCGCCATCGGTGACGGTTTGAGTAACGCGAGGAGGGTCGACTGCTATGGCCTATCAGGTGACACTGATCCCGGGTGACGGAATTGGGCCGGAGGTATCGACCGCAACGCGGCGTGTCCTCGAGGCGACCGGGATTGCCTTCGAATGGGACGTCCAGGAAGCGGGGATGACCGCGCTCGAGAAATCGGGGGACGTCCTGCCCGACGCAGTGCTGGAATCAATCCGCAAGAACTCGATCGCGCTAAAAGGCCCGCTGACGACTCCGCTGGGAGGCGGGTTCCGAAGCGTCAACGTTGCGTTACGCCATGCGCTAGACCTCTACGTGAACCTGCGTCCGGCCCGCACATACGAGGGAGTGCGCTCGGTTTTCAGTAACATCGATCTCGTCGTCGTTCGCGAGAACATGGAAGACCTCTACGCCGGAGTCGAGTTCGACACCGGCCAGGCCGACACCAAAGAGCTGATCGACACGATCAACCGTCTCAGTCCGCGCAAGGTGCCGGCGTCGGCCGCCATCTCGATCAAGTCGATCACCCCCGAGAACTCCGAGCGGATCGTTCGGTACGCGTTCGACTATGCAGTCAAGAACGAACGCAAGCTGGTGACCGCGGTCCACAAAGCAAATATCATGAAGTTCAGCGATGGACTGTTCCTCCGCGTCTCGCAAGAGGTCGCCAAGGACTACCCTCAAATCGAATACAACGATCGAATCGTCGACAACATGTGTATGCAGCTCGTGCAGCGACCGGAGGATTACGATGTCCTGGTCATGCCGAACCTGTATGGTGACGTGCTCAGCGACCTGACGGCCGGCATGGTTGGCGGGCTTGGCGTTGCGCCGAGCGCGAATATCGGAGAGTACGCCGCCATCTTCGAGCCGATCCACGGCAGCGCCCCGACCCACGCCGGCAAGAACGAGGCAAACCCATCGGCAACGATTCTCAGCGGCGCGATGATGCTTCGGCATATGGGGGAGTTGTCGGCCGCCAAGGCAGTAGAGGCAGCGGTTGCCGAAGTCGTCAAGGCCGGCACGGACGTCACCTACGATCTGCGCCCGGATCGCGACCGTTCGAAGGCCACTGGCACCTCCGAGATGGCGGACGCCATCATCCGCCGATTGGCAGCCTGATAGCCCACGCGCGAAAAAGTCATGTCAATCGATAACCCCCTTGACAGCCAGTCAGGGGGGTTTATACTTTCGATTCCCCGGTGTCCGGCCTTGGTCGGGGACGGGGGTGGAAGTTGGCCAGATCCATTCCGAAATCGCCTTGACAGGGGTTAGGGTGGTGGCTATACTTCCGAGGCTTCGCCACCGTGCGGTGTGCGGCTCAAGGGTGTTGCGTCGAGATGACGCAAGGCTCGGCGGCAGACCAGCGGGGTCGAAGCAGCACCTTGCCAACTGAGCCGTGATGCCAACGTGCGGGCGAGTGACTAATGTGGAGTGGGGACTGTGTGCTGAAGTCAGGCACAGAATCACGAAGCAGGACACGAGTCACCGGGGCGCAGTGATGCGTGGCCGGGACGAGTCATGATGGAGAGTTTGATCCTGGCTCAGGATAAACGCTGGCGGCGTGCCTAATGCATGCAAGTCGAACGGGAGCGCCTTCGGGCGTCGACCGTGGCGGACGGGTGAGGAGCGCGTAGCTAACCTGCCCAGGTGTGGGGGATAGGCCTCGGAAACGGGGTGTAAGACCGCATACGCTCATCTCTGGGGACGGAGGTGAGGAAAGGCCCTTTCGGGGGTCGCGCCTGGAGGGGGCTGCGTCCGATTAGCTAGTTGGTGGGGTAATGGCTTACCAAGGCGGTGATCGGTCGCTGGTCTGAGAGGACGACCAGCCACACGGGGACTGAGACACGGCCCCGACTCCTACGGGAGGCAGCAGCAAGGAATTTTCCGCAATGGGCGAAAGCCTGACGGAGCAACGCCGCGTGCGGGAGGACGCCCTTCGGGGTGTAAACCGCTTTTCGGGGGGACGAAGGAAGTGACGGTACCCCCGGAAGAAGGCCCGGCTAACTACGTGCCAGCAGCCGCGGTAAGACGTAGGGGCCGAGCGTTGTCCGGAATTACTGGGCGTAAAGGGCGCGCAGGCGGCCGGTCGCATCGGCGGTGAAAGCCCCCCGCTCAACGGGGGAGGGTTCGTCGAGATGGACTGGCTGGAGGCAGGGAGAGGGCGGTGGAATTCCGGGTGTAGTGGTGAAATGCGTAGAGATCCGGAGGAACACCAGTGGCGAAGGCGGCCGCCTGGACCTGACCTGACGCTGAGGCGCGAAGGCGTGGGGAGCGAACGGGATTAGATACCCCGGTAGTCCACGCAGTAAACGATGGGCACTAGGTGTGGCGGGAGTTGACCCCTGCCGTGCCGGCGCTAACGCAGTAAGTGCCCCGCCTGGGGAGTACGGCCGCAAGGCTAAAACTCAAAGGAATTGACGGGGGCCCGCACAAGCAGCGGAGCGTGTGGTTTAATTCGACGCAACGCGCAACACCTTACCAGGGCTTGACGTCCACCGAATCCTCCTGAAAGGGAGGAGTGCCTTCGGGAGCGGTGAGACAGGTGCTGCATGGCTGTCGTCAGCTCGTGTCGTGAGATGTTGGGTTAAGTCCCGCAACGAGCGCAACCCTCGTCGCTAGTTACCATGGTGTGTCTAGCGAGACTGCCGGACCAAACCGGAGGAAGGTGGGGATGACGTCAAGTCAGCATGGCCCTTACGCCCTGGGCGACACACACGCTACAATGGCCGGGACAGTGGGCTGCCAAGCGGTAACGCGGAGCCAATCCCCCAAACCCGGTCTCAGTTCAGATTGAGGGCTGCAACTCGCCCTCATGAAGGCGGAGTTGCTAGTAACCGCGGATCAGCATTGCCGCGGTGAATATGTTCCCGGGCCTTGTACACACCGCCCGTCACGTCATGGAAGCCGGCAACACCTGAAGTCGGTGGGCCAACCGCAAGGAGGCAGCCGCCGAGGGTGGGGTTGGTGACTGGGACGAAGTCGTAACAAGGTAGCCGTAGCGGAAGCTGCGGCTGGATCACCTCCTTTCTAGGGAGCCGGATCCGGGTCTCGAGTCATCGAGGACGGATCCCTTCCAGGTCAACGGTCGCACCGCGAGTCACCCGCCGCCGTCATCCACCATCCCACGCCTGACGAGCCCCGGCACAAACCGGGGGGAGGGCCTGGGCGGATGGGGTCGGACGGGGAGGGGCGACCACACACTGACCGCAGACACTGAATCCGCTTTTCAAGTTTCTGGTTCGCACGGGGGCATCACGGCTCAGTTGGCACGGCGCCAGCGCGTGGCTTCAGCCGGAGCCACGGCCTGGGGGCGTTTAGCTCAGCTGGTTAGAGCACACCCCTGATAAGGGTGAGGCCCGTGGTTCGAGTCCACGAACGCCCACCGCTGTTCCCGAACAGGGAAGGCGGGCGGCGAGTGGAGTCGTCGAGACGGGGCTGTAGCTTAGTTGGGAGAGCGCCGCCTTTGCACGGCGGAGGTCCGGGGTTCGAATCCCCGCAGCTCCACCGGCACCTTACCAAGTGGAGGATGCGCGCGACGGCAGCCAAGCCGGGCTGTCGATCGTGTGAGGACTGCTGGCAGGTGGCCGGCGTGGTCGACCGGGTGGCCGGGAGACGCGCGAGGCGCGTGCTGGTGGTGGAGAGAACGTGGGACGCGGGAGACGAAGAAGAACCGCGTCGAAGGCACACGGTGGATGCCTTGGCGCCTGCGGCCGATGAAGGACGTGGCCACGCGACGATACGCCTCGGGGAGCGGCGGGCACGCAATGATCCGAGGATGTCCGAATGGGGCAACCCGGCGGAGGTGGACCTCCGTCATCCCCGGCTGAACACATAGGCCGGGTGAAGGGCACCGGGGGAAGTGAAACATCTGAGTACCCCGAGGAAAAGAGAGTATTCCCGGAGTAGTGGCGAACGAAACGGGAGAAGCCGAAACCAGACGGCTGGCACAGCCTGCCGGCGATGGTCGTCTGGGGTTGGACGGGCCTGGAGCGGGGGCGGCAGCACCCGCACCGAGTTATCAATCCGCCGCTTACCCGAAGGCCACTGGAACGGGCCACCGAAGAGGGCGAGCGTCCCGTAGGGGAAAAGCGACGGACTCGGTCAGGAATCCGGGAGTACGGCGGGACACGTGATATCCCGCCGGAAGCAGGGGGGACCACCCTCCAAGGCTAAATACCGCAGGCGACCGATAGCGAACAGTACCGTGAGGGAATGGTGAAAAGCACCCCGGCGCGGGGAGTGAAATAGATCCTGAAACCGTGTGCCGACATACTGTCAGAGGCTGTTGCCCGGCCTACGGGACGGGCAGGCTGATGGCGTGCTTTTTGTAGAACGAACCGGCGAGTGACCGTCTGTGGCGCGGTTGAGGGAGTGATACCCGGCGCCAGAGGGAAACCGAGTCCGAACAGGGCGAGCGATAGCTTCGGCTATCACGTCGCGGGCGGTCGACCCGAAACCAGGTGATCTACCCATGGCCAGGGTGAAGCGCGTGTAAGAGCGCGTGGAGGCCCGCACCGACGTCTGTTGCAAAAGGCGCGGATGAGCTGTGGGTAGGGGTGAAATGCCAAGCGAACCTGGAGATAGCTGGTTCTCCCCGAAATGGCTTTAGGGCCAGCCTCGATGTCAGGCGACGCCGGAGGTAGAGCACTGGATGGGCGATGGGGCTTCCCGCTTACTGACCCCAACCAAACTCCGAATGCCGGCGCCGATCCATCGGGAGTGAGACGGCGGGAGCTAAGTTTCGTCGTCGAGAGGGAAACAGCCCGGACCGCCGGCTAAGGTCCCCAAGTCTGGCCTAAGTGGACAAGGCTGTCAGCGTGCACAGACAACCAGGAGGTTGGCTTAGAAGCAGCCACCCTTGAAAGAGTGCGTAATAGCTCACTGGTCGAGTGCGCTGGCGCCGACAATGTACCGGGGCTCAAGGCCAGCACCGAAGCCGCGGATAGGATGCAGCAATGCATCGTATGGTAGGGGAGCGTCGTCGTCAGCAGAGAAGGTCGAGCGGGAGCACGGCTGGAGCGGCGACGAGTGCGAATGCCGGTATGAGTAGCGCAAGGGCGGTGAGAATCCGCCCCACCGAATGCCCAAGGGTTCCGCAGCCATGCTGATCAGCTGCGGGTGAGTCGGGCCTAAGCCGAGGCCGCAAGGCGTAGGCGATGGACAACGGGTGAATATTCCCGTACCACAGATCCCCGTTACGAGCGATGGGGGGACGCAGGGCGGCAGGCCCAGCGGAGCAATCCGTCCAAGCCGGTAGGGAGCCGCGGGAGGCAAATCCCCCGCGACGATGACCGAGAGGCGATGGCGAGGTCGGGGGACACCCCGGCCAAGTGGGTTGGGCCTGAACTGCCAGGAAAAGCCTCTAGCCAGGTGATCTGTGCCCGTACCGCAAACCGACACAGGTGGGCAGGTCGAATAGACCAAGGTGGACGGGAGACCCCTCGTTAAGGAACTCGGCAAATTACCACCGTAACTTCGGGAGAAGGTGGGCCCCGGTACCGTGATGGTTCCTCGCGAACCGGAGCGGGAGGGGGTTGCAGTGAAGCGGCCCAGGCGACTGTTTACCAAAAACACAGGTCTCTGCGAACGGGAAACCGGACGTATAGGGGCTGATGCCTGCCCAGTGCCGGAAGGTTAAGGGGAGGGGTTCACGCTCTGAACCGAAGCCCCGGTAAACGGCGGCCGTAACTATAACGGTCCTAAGGTAGCGAAATTCCTTGTCGGGTAAGTTCCGACCCGCACGAAAGGCATAACGATCTGGGCGCTGTCTCAACGAGGGACCCGGTGAAATTGAACTGTCCGTGAAGATGCGGACAACCCGCGGCAGGACAAAAAGACCCCGTGGAGCTTTACTCCAGCTTGCCATCGGGCGTAGATCTGGCTTGTGTAGGATAGGTGGGAGCCAATGAACCCGGGACGCCAGTCCCGGAGGAGGCGGCGGTGAAATACCACTCTGGCCAGGTCGGCGCTCTCACCTGCGGCCGTTATCCGGCGCGGGGACAGTGGCTGGCGGGGAGTTTGACTGGGGCGGTCGCCTCCTAAACAGTAACGGAGGCGCCCAATGGTCCCCTCAGGCCGGATGGAAATCGGCCGGAGCGTGCACTGGCAGCAAGGGGGCTTGACTGCGAGGGTGACCACCCGAGCAGGGACGAAAGTCGGGCAGAGTGATCCCACGGTCCCGCGTGGAAGGGCCGTGGCGTAACGGATAAAAGCTACCCCGGGGATAACAGGCTGATGTTGCCCAAGAGTCCATATCGACGGCAGCGTTTGGCACCTCGATGTCGGCTCGTCTCATCCTGGGGCTGGAGGCGGTCCCAAGGGTTGGGCTGTTCGCCCATGAAAGAGGTACGCGAGCTGGGTTCAGAACGTCGTGAGACAGTTCGGTCTCTATCCGCCGTGGGCGCATAGAAGGTTGCGGGGGGCTGGCCCTAGTACGAGAGGACCGGGCTGGACAGACCGCTGGTGTGCCAGTTGTCGGACATCCGGCAGCGCTGGGTAGCTACGTCTGGCAGGGATAACCGCTGACAGCATCTAAGTGGGAAGCCCACCCCAAGATGAGCCTTCTCATCATTACAGAGTAAGACCCCCGGAAGACGACCGGGTTAAGAGGCGGCCGGTGGACAGCGGGTAACCGACTGGAGCCAAGCCGTCCTCATGGTCGAGGGCGGTTCTTCTTCCCCCTCCCACACACAACCCCACCCCACTCTCCACCACCACCACCGCCCACGCGCGTCTCCCGACCACCACGGCAAACCCACGCCATCTAGACCACCACCAACTGACGAGCCGGGGGTGGGCGTGGCCCAGAGCGCCCGGGCCCCACCCCGTCCCATCCCGCACCGGGTCGTGCCCCCGGGCAGCGCCGGAGAGTACTGCGCGGGCAACTGCGTGGGAGGCGAGGCCGTCGCGCCCACCCCCGACTCGTCATCACCAACACCCACCCTCACACACGCATCCACCACCACCACCGCGGGGTGGAGCAGCGGCAGCTCGTTGGGCTCATAACCCAAAGGTCGCAGGTTCGAATCCTGCCCCCGCTACTACCTACGCCTGACGCCCACTGGTAACAGACTCCCGGAGTCTCTAGCCAGTGGGCGTTTGCGTGCCCACGACATTCCCCTGGATTGCGCCATACTATCGATCGAGAGGGGAGCGAACGAATGACATTGACGGCCGACGACATCCTCCAGATCCACGCGCTGCTGGCCGACTACGGGCATATCGTCGACGATCACGACTGGGGCCGCGTCGACGAGGTATTCGCCGAAGACTTCATCTTCGATCGCAGCGCATACGGGATTCCCGACCTTCACGGAGCCGCGGACATCATCCGGACGTTCCTTGGTCGCAACATGTACGCTCACTTCACGGGCAACACGACACTCACAGAAGCCATCGACGGCGTCGTCAACGCCCATAGCAAGTTCATCGCGTTCCCAAACGATGGCCCACCAATGACTGGGGACTATTACGATACGATCGTCCTGACGCAGGCTGGTTGGCGTCTGCAGCGTCGCCGGGCTGAGACACGTCAACGGAAATTCTTCGATTGATCGCGCCAACCAGCGAGCAGAAGGCTTGCCAACCATGCTTTAGTTCACCTATCATGCCGGCCCGAAGCACCAGTGCATCCTTCCCCGTCGATACTCGAGGCGACACTCGGCGTAACGAAAGGAATCGTCTGCCGCGATGAAAATCGTCGTCTGCGCGAAACACGTCCCCGACCCGAACATGCCGATGGAAGTGGACACCGGCACGAAGCGGCTAAAGCGCAATCCCGCCCAGTCAATCCTCGATCCGTCTGACGAATACGGAATCGAAATCGCTCTACAGCTCGTCGAAAAACAGGGCGGCGAGGTCGTCGTCCTGACGATGGGGCCGGCCGCCGCCGAAGACGCACTGCGCCGCGCAATGGCAATGGGCGCCGGGCGAGCAATCCATATCCAGGACAACGCGCTGGCCGGCTCCGACGCGCTCGGCACTGCCAGAACGCTCGCGGCTGCGATCCGCGCCGAATCCCCCGACCTGGTCGTCTGCGCCGTCGAGAGCACCGACGCCTACACTGGAATGGTTCCCGGGGCACTCGCCGAGCTGCTCGACCTGCCACAGGTCACGTTCGCCCGCTCGCTATCTGCCGACAGCGGCAAGGTCACCGTCCAACGGGCAACCGAGACGGGCTATCAGACCGTCGAGGCACAACTGCCGGCGCTCGTCACCGTCACCGCGTCGGTTGCCGAGCCGCGCTACCCATCATTCAAGCTGATGATGCAAGCCAAGAAGAAGCCGGTGGACGCGAAGGACACAGCGGCGCTCGGAGTTGCCGCAGATTCCGTCGGCGAGACCGGAGCGAAGGAAGAAGTTCTGACAGTCGCGCTGATCCGCGAGGAGAAGCAGGGCGTCAAGATCACGGACGAGGGCGGCGATAGCGTCGAGCAGATCGTCGCCTACCTGAAGAAAATCCAGGTGGCGTAGATGACAGAAAAGCGAGTTTGGGTCTGGACTGAAGTCACCGATGGCGCAGTCCACAGACAATCTCTGGAGCTCCTCACTCCAGCACGCGCGCTCGGTACCGCCGAGGCGGTCGTGTTCGGCCCCGCTGGCAGCGATGCGCTAACAAGCATCGGGAACCACGGCGCGACAGTCATCCACCACGGCGACGACCCACGGTACGCCGAATACCTCGCAGAGCCACACGCGGCGACGCTGGCGGCGATGATCGCAAGCGACCCACCCGACCTGATTCTGTTCTCCAGCACGCCGTCGGCGCGGGATCTCGTCTCACGGCTGGCAGCGAAGCTGAACGTCGGCGTCATTGCAAATGCAACCGACGTGCGCTACGACGGTGACGACCTGCGGGTAACCGTTCCGTGGGGCGCCGAGACTACCGGCACAGTAACACTCCGCAATTCGCAGCCGCACCTCGTCCAGATTCGCCCCAAGGCGTTCGCCGCCGAGGAGGTTGGCGGACAGGCGGACGTGAGGCCGGTGGGCATCGCCATCGAAGAGCGAACGCTGCGGACGAAAGTCATCGAGACAGTCGTTGAGGCAAGTGAAGGCCCGAACCTCGAGGATGCGTCGATCATCGTCTCGGGAGGACGGGGACTCGGCCAGCCAGAGAATTACGCGTTGGTGGAAGATCTGGCAAAGACACTCGGCGGCGCGCCGGGCGCAACCCGCGCGATCGTGGACGCTGGATGGGTTCCATACTCGCACCAGGTCGGACAAACCGGGAAGACGGTCAAGCCTACGTTGTACGTCGCCTGTGGCATTTCTGGCGCGATCCAGCACATCGCCGGGATGAAGGGCAGCAAGTACATCATCGCGATCAACCGCGATCCGGACGCGCCGATCTTCGAGCTTGCCGACCTCGGCGTCGTCGGCGACGTCATGACGATCGTGCCGAAGCTGACCGAACAGCTCCGACGGGGATAGCGCGCCATGGCCGGCGTGGAGACGAGGGGTGAGCGATGTCCACGGTCGATGAACCGCAGTCGGCGCCGAAGCCGCGCGGTGATGCGCTCAGGGCGCTCCTCAGCGAACACCTGCGGGTATTCTCGGCGGTGGCGTTTGCCTTCGGCGTCGCTGGGTTAATCATCTCTGAGCTTGGAGGGGTTCACCAGCTTCGCGTCTTTGCCGCGGGGCTGGTTGCGCTCGGTGGGATCGGCCTCGGCATCGACGCCGGTCTCGCCCCCCCACGAACCCTCCGAACTCCTGCCTGGCTTCGCAGCCGCCGCGCAGTAATCGGGATCATCTCGACTGTCCTGGCGATCGCGCCGGCCGTCACGGCGCTTGTCGCGCTCCTGGCGGGGTTGGCCGGCGACGCGGACAACGACCGCAGCTCGTTGCTACTGTTTCTCGGCGCGCTCATTGGCGCGCTCATGCTGGCGGCAACGTTGTTGACCGGAGGCATGACGATCGTGCGGATCAACCGCGCCGCGAACGACCAGCCGAACCCCGGTGACCCGGCCACGGTCGACCGGGAAGGAGCCGAGGCATGATCCCGACTCGCGAGATTCTCTGGAATATTGGCAGCATCTCCAGGATCATCCTGCTTGCATCGATGGTCCTGCCGTTCATATTCATCGCCTTCGGTCTGGCCCGGAGGGTGAGCGTCTGGCGACGGGGAAAGCCCGAGGATCGCTTCGGCCAGTGGGGCATCCGGTTGCGAGGCGCCCTGGTCAAGAGCATCTTCCACGGCCGGATTATCCGCCGGAACAAGCGCTATGCCGGGATCATGCACGCCTGCATCTTCGGGGGTTTCGTCATCCTCTTCATCGGCACGGTCATCGTTGCGATCGAGGATGACATCACTGTCCCGCTGTTCCACTGGTCCTTCTATCGAGGCAACTTCTATCTCGGCTACAAGCTGATGGTGAACATCGGCGGGGTTGCGCTGATCGTCGGGGTGCTGATGGCATTCCTGCGGCGATTCCGCATCCGGCCGAAGTACCAGGAGACGGCCGCAGACGACCTGATCCTGCTCACGATGCTCCTGGTTCTCAGCATCCAGGGCTTCATCCTCCAGGCACTGCGCCTCGCCGTCACTCGCGACCCGTGGGCGGACTGGTCGTTTGTGTCCTATCCAATGTCAATCCCTCTCCAGGGGCTATCGGTCGACACGATCCGCCACCTGCACTGGATCAACTGGTGGGGGCACTTTGTCACGACCTACATCTTCCTCAGCTACCTGGCGTACTCGAAGATGGTCCACCTCTTCACCAGCCTGACGAATGTCTTCTTCCGCCGGCTACGGCCGATGGGCGAGCTCGCGTCGATCCCGGATCTCGAGGAGGCGGAATCATTTGGCATCGCCGCCCTCGCGGACTTCAACTGGGCCCAACTGATGAACGTGGACGCCTGTATGCACTGCGGGCGATGCCTGGAGTACTGTCCAACATTTAACACCGGCAAGCCGCTTCATCCTCGCGATCTCATTCTGCAGATCGCCGGGTATGCCGCCGATAGTGGCGACATCTTCTCCGGCGAAGTGGGCGAGGGCGAGAACCTCGCGCGCTATCGCTGGGGAGTCGGGCCTGAACGATCGCTGATCGGCGAAGTCGTCACCCCGGCCGAGCTGTGGGATTGCACGACCTGTGGCGCTTGCATGGAGCACTGCCCGGTTTACATCGAGCATGTGCCGATGATCGTCGGAATGCGCCGCAACCTGGTGCTTGAGCAGGGTGAGTTCCCCGACGAGCTCGTGTCGATGTTCAACAACCTCGAACGGCTCAATAGCCCGTACCAGTTTCCCCAGAACCAGCGAGCCGACTGGACACGCAAGGTCGGCGCGCCCGTGCCAGTCATGGCCGAGAAAGCGGCGGCCGGCGAGGATGTCGAGGTCCTGTTCTTCGTTGGCTGCCTCGGCTCGTTCGACTCGCGCAGCCAGCAGACGACAATCTCGCTAACACGCATCCTCCAGGAGGCCGGCATCAACTTCGCCATCCTCGGCAAGGAGGAGACCTGCAACGGAGACCCGGCCAAGCGAGTCGGCAACGAGTATCTGGCTCAGATACTGGCGATGCAGACGGTCGAGACGCTGAACCAGTATTCGTTCAAGAAGATCGTCACCGCCTGCCCGCACTGCTTCAATGCGATCGCCAACGAATACCCGCAAATCGGTGGAAACTTCGAGGTTGTCCACCATTCCCAACTCATCAACCAGCTCATCGACGAAGGCCGGATCACGCTCGACCCGGACTCCGCGATCGCCCAGGGCAAGGTGACCTACCACGACCCCTGTTACATCGGTCGCTACAACGGCGTCTACGACGAGCCACGTGATGCGATCAGCGCGCTGCCGGGGATCGAGCTGATCGAGATGGGACGCAACCGCAACAAGTCGTTCTGCTGCGGTGGCGGGGGCGGGCGCATGTTCATGGAGGAGACGCGCGGCACGCGGATCAACCAGGCGCGCGTCACCGAAGCAATCGACACTGGCGCCGAGGTGCTCTGCGCCGCCTGCCCGTTCTGCATGACGATGTTCGAGGATGGGATCAAAGGGGTTGGCGCAGAGGAGACCTTCGCCGTCAAGGACCTCGCCGAGCTGGTCGCCGCGTCGATGCGGGTGGCACAGCCAGCAACCCCGCAGGATGACGCGCCTAGCGACGACGACTAGGCAGACCGGATGGCCGCCAAGGCCCGTCACCCGTGGCGGCGAACGGCAATGGTTATCGCCGCCGTCCGATCTGGCAGTTGCCCGAAAGACACAATCCTGCTAAGTTTGAGCTCGACACGCTCGGCTGGGATAACAAAGGGTTCGTACGTTCGCGATGATGCATTCTAATATTCGCAAGACACAGACAACGTTCCGCTGGATAGTCATTGTTCTCGCGTGCGTACTTATTGCCAGCTTGACTCCAGCGTTTGCCTCTGCAAGCCAGGATTCTGCCGATAAAGTCTACTTTGACGAGACCGGTCAGGTTCTGAGCAACCCGTTCTACGATGCCTGGAAGGACCATGGCGGACTGCGAGAAGCAGGAGAGCCGGTCAGCCCGGCCATCCAGCGAAACAACGGCTGGACGCAATGGTTTACCTTCACCCGGATGGAGATCGCCAAGCCATCGCTCGACAACGCAGCGCCGGCCGATGCTGTCACAGCCCCTGTCGGATCGTCGGTCGCCGCTAGCCTCGGGCTATTGAAGCTGCACCCAGCCTTCCGGCCGATCAACCACACTGCCAGCGACACGACCCGCGTCTTTGACAACGGCCGCATGCTCGCCAACGCCTTCCTCCACGCCTGGGAGAAGGGGGACACCGGCGATCGTCTGGGCATACCGATCTCCGAAGAATTCTCGATCGGCGGCACGACGTATCAGTTCTTCGAGCGCGGCGCGCTTTCCTGGAACACCAACTACGGCGTCTCGATGCTACCGCTTGGCATCTTCGATGCGGCGCTGAACTCCTCGCTGAAGCTCACCGGGGCCAAGCCCGATGGCGTGCCGACCTATGCGGAGACAACGAACAAGACGCCGGGCGGCGGGGGCGAGAAGTGGATCGACGTCAACCTGTCGAGCTACCTGCTGACGGCGTACGAGGGTCAGACCGTTGTGCTCCAGACCTACATCGTCGATGGCGCCGCAGAGTACCCGACGGCGACCGGCCAGTTCAGCATCTACTCAAAGCTCGATTCTCAGACGATGAGCGGCTACAACGTCGACGGTAGCAAGTACGAGACCGAGGACGTGCCGTACGTCATGTATTTCTACGCGGACTTCGCGATCCACGGCGCCTACTGGCGATCCTCGTTCGGCTATTCCGGTAGCCATGGCTGTGTTAACGCGCCGGTCAGCGACGCCGCATGGCTCTACTCGTGGGCGCCATACGGAACCCGTGTCATCGTCCACTACTGAGCGATCGCGACCTTTCGCAACGAACGCCCGGCCTGGTGGCCGGGCGCTCGCTGTCTGTAGCTACAGATCCGCGAAGCTGACGAGCGATGTTCCGGCCGTAGCCTGCCGAACATCGCTTCGGCATAACAGCATCAGCTCGACCTCGCGCTCCCGACGGAACGAGCTGTCGGCAAGATGCGCATCGTCGTAGCCGGGGTGGCACATCAATTCTGTGTCGCCGTCGGGCAGCGATTCGAGGGCGATCAGCAGACGGTCGGCGGTCATGCTGCCGGGAGAGAAAAAGTCGCCCACGAAGTGATCGGTTGTTCGCACCCCGAGCTGGCGCAGGAACGCGCGGTGATCGGCATCAATCGCACGGAGCGGCAGGTCATTCTCCTGCGCGATCTGGGCAACGGCCTCGCGAACCTCTGGCCAGGAGTGGACATGCTGGTGACTATCGATATGGGTCGGATTGCGCCCTGTGAGCTTGCGGAAACGTTCCAGCTGGGCACGCGCCTCCCGGTCGATATCCTCGACCAGTAGCCGGCCCTGCAGCCGCGCCAGGTTTCGATCCAGCAGCTCATCGTCCCCGAGCAGCGAGGGGGCGTCGCTTGCCAGTGATTCCCCATAGCAGAAGCTGAGGTGCAGCCCGACGCCGAGCGCCGGCACGCTGACGGCGAGATCAGACGCGTCTCGACTAAACGGTAGGTTGACCATCAGCGTCGTGCTCGTCAGGATTCCGGCACGATGTGCCTCGACGATCCCGCGGCTCACACCGGGAGCCCGACCGAAGTCATCAGCGTTGACAATCAATCGTCGCATTCCCGACCTACCAGACATGGCCACGCGTGGCGACCGGCCAGACCACCTCAACACGTCCGTCGCGAACTCCGACAAGAACATCGTGCAGATTAATCGTTGTGCAGACATGGCTGGGGATCAGCTGGATCACGTCGCCAACAGCCAGATCATCCTCCAGCGCGACAGGTTCCACAACGAGCGAGCCGTGCTCGTCGGAGCCACGCAGGTAGCGAACTCCCGGCCGGCCGATGACTTCGGCCGGGCCAGAATCGGCCGTGAGGGTCTTTTGCCCAGCGTCGCAGACGGCACGCTCGGGTGTCGGCCGGCTGATGATCGTCGAGCGGCAGAACAGCGCGTTCTCGAACGGCGCCCCGGCATTCCGATAGGCAACATCCATCAGCAGGAACGAGCCGGCCTGCAGTTCCGTCAGCAGCCCGCGTTGGGCGTCCATCGACGCAGTGCCAGTGCCACCGCCAGTCAGGACGGGGATCTCGTGGCCATGCTCCCGAAGCGTCTCAACAACATCGGCGAGAAGTGCCATCGCGGGGTCGTTGCGCTCGCGTCGAACTGCCTCTGGCTGAACCTGGGCGTGGCCGGCGTAGCCGTGCAATCCGACCAGCTCGACGCCATCCGTCGCGCGAATGAGATCGGCCAGCGCGAGTGCCGCCGTGCTATCCACAACACCGCTTCGTCCGGTGAGGACATCGATCTCAATCAGCAGCTTCACAACGACACGGCGGACCCGAGCGGCGCTAGCGATTTGATCGACTGCCCAGGCGTTGTCGACAACTGCCTTGAAGTCGGGCAATCGGGCGGCGATAGCTACCAGGCGGTCGAACGTGCCGGGACCGGCGACCTCACTGGTGAGTAGTATGTCCTGAATGCCAGCGTCGGCCATCACCTCGACCTCGGACAGCTTCGCGCAGCAGATACCGACCGCGCCGGCGCCAATCATCAGGTGAGCTATGGCCGGCGATTTCGCCGTCTTCAGATGCGGACGCAGACGCATCGACGACCCATTGAGCGTCTCCATCATCCGTGCCAGATTACGCTCCATGGCATCGAGCTCGACCGTAAGAACAGGCGTTTCCAGCTCTTCGACCGGCATCCCGGGACGGATCGCCCGCATCGCAGCCATTCGTTGCTCCAATTCTCTGACCACACATCTCACCCGGGCGCATGCTACCAGACGGAGACCAGCCAGACGCCTGCTGTCGTCGGCGGGCATGATTCGCGGTTGCCGGTTGGCGGTGACTGGAGTGGCTGTTCGCCGGGCATGCGCCAACGTCGTATCCTTGACCGCAGGTCGATATGCACGTCCTCGGGGGTAGCTCAAGTATGGAACGATCTCGATTGAAGACCGTCGTCCGTCGGATTGCGCTGGCGAACGCGTTGGTGATGCTGCTGGTGCTGATCCAGGGTTCGCTGGTCACCAACACCAATTCGGCCGATGGCTGCGGTAACTCATGGCCGCTCTGCCACGGCCAGTTCATCCCGGAATACACACTTAAGACGGCGATCGAGTTCAGCCACCGCTTCGTGACGACGATCGCGACGGTTCTGATCTTCGCGACCGCGATTGGCGCCCTCAAGCTCTACCGCCACCGACGCGAGATGCGCATCTATGTCCCAATCATGATCGCGTTCCTGTTCTTGCAGGCCGGCCTTGGCGCGGCGGCGGTCATGTGGCCGCAGTCGGAGGAGGTCAAGGCACTACATTTCGGCATCTCGCTGATCGCCTTTGCCAGCACCGTCCTGGTCGCGGCGCTGATGTACGACATCGACAGTTGGGATACGCTGCGAGACCGCCCGACCAGCAAACGACTGAGGTGGACAGTCTTGGGACTGACCGGATACACGTACATCGTCGTCTATCTCGGCGCCTACGTCAGGCACACAAACTCGATGCTCGCCTGCCTCGACTGGCCCTTGTGCAACGGGCGAATCTACCCGGGGCTCAGCGGCCCGGTCGGTATCGCGTTCACGCACCGTGTCTCGGCCGCGCTGCTGGTGGTCGGCGTGGGAGTCCTGCTCTACTGGACGCGCGGTCTTCGCGAAACGCGGCCAGATCTGTTCTGGGGGAGCGTCGCTGCGTTCGTCTTCGTCAGCATTCAGGCAATCGGCGGAGGGATTGTTGTTTTGACGCAAGTGAGCACGCTGGCGACGATATCGCACAGCATTCTGGTCTCACTGTTCTTCGGGACGATGGCGTATCTATCGGTCCACGTCATGCCACGCCCAGCAGCGGCGCAGTTGCCGGCAAGACAGCGAAATGACTCGAGTAAGACAATCCCAGCCGCTTCGACTCTCAGCGCGCCCGGCGACTAGCGAGCAGCAGTCCGCGGGGCCACACGGTCGATCTCCGTCACAAGCAAGGCGTCCGGCGGGCCAGACACCACGTAGCGAATTCGCATGATCTCCGGCCGGCCGGTCGTGTAGAGCCAAGCGTGAAAGCATACCGCGTCGGCCGGCGCCGAATCGTTACAGCGAACAACCCCGATTCCGATCTGCGCTCCAACTAGCAACGGCTGGTCGACCGCGTGGCGCTCATCGATGATCGACGAGATCGTCGGCCACTGGTCGGGCGCGGCGAGACGCGTAGCATCCTCAACCGACGCAGCCTGGAGCATGGCAATACCGAACTTCCACCCCACCTGCTGGGCAGGGGAGAGGCTGGGCGTCGAGTGATTCGCGCGAGGGCCGAGATCGAGCAGATCGAGCAAAGGGATCACCGCCAGCCCGAGGACAATCAGCACGGTGACGATCGCGATCCAGAACCCCGGGCCGCGTGATGCGTGCTCCCGGCTCTCCAGCTCGGGATCGTCGATATTCTCGAACCAGTCGGGAACCTGTTCATCCATGCGAGCATTGTACGGAGCGTCGTCCGGGTTGTGCTGTAATAGCCTCCGAGAAGCGACGGCACGCGAAAGAGGACGATGAGCGAGTGAGCATCTGTGGCGTAATCTTCGACCTGGACGGGACGCTGGCCGACACACTCCCGGTCTGCTGTGCAGCATTTCGACCAGTTCTACTCGACATAACCGGCAGGGAATACAACGATTCCGAGATCGTTGCGCTCTTCGGGCCGAACGAAGAGGGGATTCTCCGTCGACTCGTCGGGGATGATTGGCCGGCCGCGATGGAGCGCTTCCTGGCCGAATACGAAGCAAACCACGACACCTGCCCGGCGCCATTCGAAGGGATCGACGACGTTCTGCGTCGGATCGATGAACGAGGCGCGCGGCTGGCGATCATCACCGGCAAGGGCGCTGGGAGCGCGGCCATCTCCATCCGGAGGTTGGGGCTGGCCCGCTATTTCGATATCGTCCGCTCCGGATCGGCCGACGGGCTGGTCAAAGCCGATCAGATCCGCGAGATCGCAACAATCTGGGATGTGCCGGTCGAGCGGTTAGCCTACGTCGGCGACACCATCCACGATATCGAGCACGCTCAGGAGGCCGGGGCGGCTGCGATCGCCGCGGCATGGGCGGCGACCGCCAACCGAGAAGCGCTGGCACAGGCCGGCCCACGCGCACTGTTCACGTCCATTGAAGCGTTCGCCAGCTGGGTGGAACACGATGTCTGCCCATGACGACGTCATCGTGCTGTCCCGTTACCAGGTCGCGTCGCTACTGGCGATGAGGGGGCGCGCACTCACCACCAACACCTCACCAGACCTGGGGATGACGAGCGTCGAGATCCGACTGTGCGACGACGGCGTCATCTTCCCTGGCGGAGAGATCATCCACTGGGACGATCTCGCGCAGATCGCGGCATCCGACGGATCATGACGATCGAGCTGGATCCGGCCGCGCTCGAGATTGTTCGCCAGAACCACGGTCGCGAGACCTCTTTGAGAGTCCGCGGCTAGAGCAGATCATCGGAGACACATTCGAGGCGATCCGAGACTTCCCGGACGCCGCATTCTCGCGGATCATCCACGATCCGCCCGCAATGAGCCTTGGCGGTGACCTGCACTCACGGGAGCTCTATCAGCAGCTCCATCGTGTCGTCTGGCCAAACGGGCGCGTCTTTCACTATATTGGAGACCCGGAGAGTGCATCCGAACGCAACATAACGCGCGGCGTGGTCCAGCGCCTCGGCGAGGCTGGGTT
>Ga0209476_10000692_pt1 | contig 23096 bp, 12 predicted proteins | sample KloWWTrecipitate_FD_187179 | JGI IMG/M metagenome (GOLD analysis project Ga0209476, IMG submission 187179) | Active sludge microbial communities from Klosterneuburg, Austria, studying microevolution and ecology of nitrifiers - Klosterneuburg... | ecosystem: Engineered > WWTP > Aerobic digester... | reverse complement strand
TCCTTCGACATTTCGACAGCCTGATCCGCCGCCTGCGGCAGTAATTTCCGTACCTTCGCCACAGCCTGACGCATTTGCGATCCGCTTTGCGATTCGCGGATCCGCACGAGGCGACCGATCATTCGCGGCGTCCGAGGTCTATGCTCAGATACTCGAAACGCGTCTGAAAGCACGTGCCCCCAATGCAAATCGGGACGACGTATTCGTCCGGTCGGAGAGCCATATTTTGCCGGGCATCATCATCGTCGGATTTGACGGGAAAAAAAGCTCGACTGCAAATGCCAACGGTAAGATCGAGGCGTTCGAACTTGTTGCTAACATACTCGCCGAACCCATCACCGATGCCGAATTTCAAGCGGCCCGGAAATTGTTTAAGGAAACGTGGATGAAGCAGACCGTCACTGAACTTTTCCTCGATTTCGACACGTTTAAGACGGCGAGTGCTGACGCCGACGCGATGGCCGCGGACAAGGTCACCGTCGACGAAGTACGAACTTTTGCGGCATCTGCTGTAAAACAGACGCCGGCCGCGATCTTGCTCAATTCGCCGGCGACCAACAACTAGAACGTGCAAAGAGAGTTGAACCAGAAAGAAGCGGCCCACGCCAACGCTGTCCGCGAAATGTTTTCGGGGATAGCTAAGCGCTATGACCTGCTCAATCATCTGTTATCGCTGAATATCGATAAGGGATGGCGTCGTAAAGTATCAGGCGAACTTCGCGATGTGCTGGACCGTAAAGATGCGGTCGTGTTGGACGTTGCGTGCGGAACCGGCGACCTTTCGATCGAACTCAGGCGAAATTCGTCAGCTCGCATTATCGGAACTGATTTTTGTCGGCCGATGTTGACGGTTGCTCAGTCCAAACCGTCCGGCGGCACCACGCCGATCCCGTACGTTGAGGGCGATGCTCTCAGGCTTCCCTTTGCCGACAACAGTTTTGACGCCGTGACGATCGCTTTCGGCTTGAGAAATCTAGCGAGCGTGGCGGACGGCCTGGCTGAACTATTTCGGATCATCAAGCCGGGCGGACGACTGGCCGTACTCGAATTTTCTGCTCCGGTCGTACCGGGATTTGGTAAGCTATTCAACTTCTACTTTTCGCACATATTGCCTCGTATCGGCGGCGCCGTCAGCGGTTCACGCGGTGCGTACGAGTACCTTCCCGATTCGGTCTCGAAATTTCCGGATCAGAAGCGACTTGTCACAATGATGGATTCGACCGGTTTCGGGGCGGTCAAGTTCCGCAATTTGACGGGCGGAATTGCTGCCCTGCACATCGGCACAAAACCCTAAAGGTTTGTCATCGCGGCTTTTAAGTTATAAAATCTGTCTGCTCGCCAGCGATCCAAATGAAATATCGCATTCTAAATATCCTGCGCCAGCTCGCCCTGATGCTGCTTGTGATCTGGACGGTCGTATCACTCGTCACATTGTTGATCGAGCTTGTGCCCGGTACGCCGGCGGCTGTGATATTAGGCGAAACTGCAACGACTGAACAGATCGAGAACTTCAATAAAAAGCACGGCCTTGACCGCCCGGCATTTTTTTTCTCATACACGGACGACAGCGGTTTTAGCTGGAACGGAATTGATAACCGTTACGTGGATTACTGGAAAGGCCTTGTTCAAGGCGACCTCGGAATGTCTTTCCGAACCGAACGGCCCGTCCGCGATATGATCTTCGAACGCTACCCGGCGACGATCAAACTCGCACTCGCCGCGATGCTCGTAGCCATCGGTATCGCGATTCCGCTAGGCGTCGTCGCGGGTTCGAACAAAAACAAGTTTATCGACAATGCCGCATCATTCGTGGCACTTTTGGGAATATCGCTCCCGACATTCGTTGTCGGGCCGTTTCTGGTCTATCTTTTCGCGGTCAATCTCAGGATATTTTCGCCGACGGGTAGTGCTCACCCGGAGGATATAATTCTCCCTGCCGTTACGCTCGGCGGCGCTTTGTCGGCGATCCTGACGCGTATGGTGCGTTCTAGCGTAATTGAGGAACTGGGTGAGGACTACGTCCGCACAGCGCGTGCAAAGGGCCTCAGCGAGCGAATGGTCGTGTACAAACACGTGCTCAAGAATGGATTGATACCTGTAGTGACGATACTCGGGCTCCAACTCGGCGTATTGCTGGCTGGTTCGATAATCACCGAAAAGATATTTAACTGGCAAGGACTGGGGCTACTGTTGCTCGACGACGGTATCGGCAAACGAGATTATCGTCTCGTTCAGGGTTGTGTGTTGGTCATCAGTGTGACGTTCATTATTGCCAATTCTCTTACGGATTTTGTATACCGGCGGCTCGATCCGCGCATTCGACTAAGTTAGATGAACCGGCTTACTTACATCGGCATCGCGATCGCGATGGTCGTCGTCCTGGCGGCCATATTCGCATCTGTTTTGTCGACACACGACTTTAACGCTCAAAATCTGATGTTGCGGTATGCGGCTCCGAGTGGCGAACACTGGTTTGGCACAGACGCACTCGGTCGCGACATTTTTTCGCGAGTTCTATATGGTGCTCGGATCTCATTGGAGGTCGGAATCACGGTCGTTACCGTTTCGGCGGTCGTCGGCACAATACTGGGTGCGATCGCAGGCTTTTACGGCGGAATTGTCGATAAATTTCTTTCGGGTTACGTATTCAACGTCTTTCTGGCGTTCCCAGGGCTGTTGCTCGCCATCGCTCTCGTCGCCTTTCTCGGAGCCGGCCTTGGCAAACTCATTCTAGCCCTTTGCGTGATCGGTTGGGTCGGATATGCCCGCGTAATGCGTGGACAGGTGTTGAAAGTCCGCGAATATGACTATGTTCAAGCGGCAAGAGCACTCGGAGCAAGCAATATGCGTATTTTGTTCACGCATATTCTGCCAAACGCCATTCAACCGCTGATCGTACAGGCGTCGCTCGGAATGGCCGGTGCGGTCTTGTCGGAAGCGTCGCTTTCATTCCTCGGGCTCGGAGTGCCCTCGGTTCCAAGTTGGGGCACGATGATCGACGAAGCACGAGGCTTTGACCTTCTGATCAACGCTCCGCACGTCTTATTTTTCCCCAGCGTCGCGATTGCCCTGACCGTTTTGGCATTCAATTTTATCGGCGACGGACTTCGCGAATTCCTTGATCCAAAACAGCGAGCGAGGTAGCTATGTCTGATTTTCCGATCAGGTACTTCCCACTCGGTGACGCGGCCTTGACGGTTGAATTTGGCAATGCGATCTCCGAGCACTTGAATGACAAAGCCATTGCGCTTGCTAACGCCGTCGCATCCGAGCGGTTTCCGTGGCTGATCGAATCGGTCCCGGCCTACGCTTCAACAACCTTCTTCTACGACCCTTTGATCGTGAAAAGTATGTTTCCCGATGGCGAAACGGCATTTGCCGCCGTTCGTGAAGTGATATCCGGAATGGTATCGCGTATGCCACAGCGGGTAGGCGATATTGTGGCCGAGGCGATCGACATCACTGTTGATTTCGGACCCGATGCGGCACTCGATCTCGACTATATTGCGGACATCTCCGGCTTAGACCAGCGTGAGACGATAGAGATATTTACGTCGCGCGAATATCGTGTGTATATGCTCGGGTTTCTTCCCGGTTTTGCGTATTTGGGAGAGGTTGATGAGCGGATCGCCGTCCCGCGGCGCAGTTCACCGCGAACGTCTGTGCCGAAGGGGAGCGTTGGCATCGCCGGGCGCCAGACCGGCATTTATCCGCTCCGTTCGCCCGGCGGTTGGCAGATAATCGGCCGTACCGACCTGGAACTATTCACGCCGTACGGCGACACGCTGACGCAACTTCGACCGGGCGATCGGGTACGCTTTGTCCCAAAATGACCAGCATAACGATAATAAAAGCCGGATTCCTGACTACGATCCAGGACCTCGGACGGACAGGATATCGCAGGTTCGGGATCAACCCCGGCGGTGCGATGGATCATAGGGCCGCGCGGATCGTCAACGGCCTCGCAGGCAACGACGAAAATACCCCGGTACTCGAGATGCACTTTCCTGCCGCCGAGATCGGATTTGGCGGCGATCTGATGTTCGCTCTCGGCGGAGCGGACTTTCAGGCAACTCTCGACGGCGTGCCGATCGACAATTGGCGGTGCCACATCGCCCGTAGCGGAAGCATTTTACGATTTGAAGGTAAAGCATCAGGTGAGCGAGCGTATATCGCTGTAAACGCGGGCTTTATCGCCGATACCTGGCTCGGTAGTTCATCGACCAATCTTGTGGCCGGCATTGGCGGCGTTGCCGGACGACCACTTCGAAATGGCGACGTACTCCGATCGCCGGAATCAGACGGAAGTCTTGACCAAAACGCTCTCCGGCAAATAGCGGCTACATCGCTCATCCCATTTTACAGTCGCTTTCCGACGCTCCGGATCATCAAGGGTGCCGAATATGGAATTCTGAGCCAAGCCGGTAAAGCGGCGTTGACCGAGCAGACCTTTGAGCTTTCACACGCATCGGACCGAATGGGATTTCGATTAAAAGCTGAGCCACTCGCCACCACGCGACCGCTAGAGATGGTTTCGTCCTCTGTCACATACGGAACGATACAATTACTGCCGGACGGCCAACTCGTCATCTTGATGGCGGATCATCAGACCGCCGGCGGATACCCGCGGATCGCACATATCATCGCTCACGACCTGCCCGTTGCGGCCCAACTCGGCGGTGGTGCTAAGTTATGTTTTCATCTTGTCGGCATTGAAGAAGCGGAAAGCCTCCGGCAACAGATCGAACACGAACTCAGTCTGTTTCGTATCGGATGCCGTCTCAGACGCCGAGTCTAAATCCACGGTTTTAATGTATGCTAACCTGACAATAACCAATGAGATCGATCGATCTAAATTGTGATATGGGCGAGGGTTGCCCCTTCGATGCCGAGCTGATGAAGTACGTCTCATCAGTTAATATTGCATGCGGTTATCACGCGGGTGACGAACAGACAATGCGGCGTACCGTCGATCTTGCAGTTGCCAATGGCGTAGCGATCGGTGCCCATCCGGGATATCCCGACCGCGATAATTTTGGGCGAATTGATATGTCATTTGTGGAAAGCGATCTGATCCATATCCTGACCGATCAGATACTCACACTGCGGAATATCTGTGAATCGGCGGGTGCGGCACTTTCTCACGTGAAACCTCACGGTGCCCTGTATAATCGATCTGCTCGCGATCCGATAGTCGCAAGTGCGATCGCTCACACAGTCAAAGCTATCGATCCCGATCTGATGCTATTTGGTTTAGCAGGCAGTTGCTCCGTCTCCGAGGCTAAGATCGCCGGACTCACAACGGCATCGGAGGTTTTCGCCGACCGAACATATCGATCCGACGGCAGTTTGACGCCGCGAGATCGGCCAAATGCTCTTATTATCGATCCACAGATCGCCGCTAAACAGGCGTTGTCGATGGCGTTGAATGGGGACGTCTTTCTGGCTGATGGGTCAAAAGTCGTAGTGCAATGTGACACTATCTGCATCCACGGCGACGGTGAGGATCCTGTAAATGCGGTCGTGGCGATACGTGAACTTTTATTAAACAGTAACATAAGTATTCGGTCGCTATATGACTGTAGGAAAACCACTTAGAACTTCACGGCCGGCCATCTACGGAGCGGCCTTTCTGATGGCAACGTCGGCCGTAGGCCCCGGATTTTTAACGCAGACCACTGTGTTCACACAGCAGTTACTGGCAAGTTTTGGCTTCGTGATATTGCTGTCCGTGGTACTCGACATATTTGCACAGCTAAATATCTGGCGGATCTTGACCGTCACCGGCAAACGCGGACAGGATCTTGCGAATGAAACGATTCCCGGCAGCGGCTATGTACTTGCGGCGTTTGTCGCATTCGGAGGGCTTGTCTTTAATATAGGCAATATCGCCGGTTGCGGCCTCGGACTCAACGCACTTTTCGACCTGCCCGTCGAGATCGGTGCCGCCATCAGTGCGGGAGCAGCGATCGTGCTCTTTTTATTTAAGGACGCCGGCCGGGCAATGGATATTTTCGTCAAGATCCTAGGCGTCCTGATGCTTTTGTTGATTGTCTATGTCGTTTACGCTTCGAGCCCACCTTTGGGCGATGCCGTGTATCACAGCTTTGTCCCGGAGCGAATAGATCCAAAAGCGATCGTTACGCTCGTAGGTGGAACGGTCGGCGGATACATAACCTTTGCCGGCGCCCATCGCCTGATTGACGCCGGAGTGATAGGGATCGATAACCTGGCCAAAGTCAATCGCGGGGCGGTTTCCGGGATCGCTCTAACGGCCGTGATCCGCGTACTCCTATTTTTGGCGGTTCTCGGCGTTATCTCGATGGGAGCGTCGATCGATATTAAAAATCCGCCGGCATCTGTGTTTCAAAATGCGGCCGGGACATTCGGGCTAAGGCTCTTTGGCGTGGTTATGTGGGCGGCAGCGATCACTTCGGTCGTTGGGGCGGCATTTACGTCTATGTCCTTCCTTAAGACACTTCACACTAAAATTGAGCAGAAAAACAGGTATTTTGTCATCGGGTTTATTCTGATCTCGCTAGCGATCTACCTTTCGGTTGGCCAACCTGTAAGACTTCTGGTCTGGGCCGGGACGATCAACGGGTTTATCCTACCGATCGGCCTTGCCATCGTATTGATCGCTACCCATCGATCGACTGTGATCGACGATTATGATCATCCGTTCTGGCTAAAAGCGACCGGTTGGGGCGTGGTGCTGATAATGTTGGGTTTCAGCGTTTCGACCATATGGACTATGATTTTCGGATAAGGACGATCTTTTTTGATGTGTCGAGCATCAAACCACTGGTTTACCACGTCTATTGAGTTGGGGAATATGAAAATGGTTCGTTCATTATTGTTCGTTGCGTTCACTTTGATCTTCATTCCGGCGATGTATGGCCAATCCGGGCGCCGCGTGGCACCGGCACCCATTTCGACGCCGCCTGCCGTCAGCAATGCTAAATCCGACGCAGCACCTCGTTATTCTGAATCAAAGCCACAGGCACCACGACGAAACCGGCCATCCGTCGGCTTTCCCAAATTGGGACAAAGCGGTACCGCCAACCCGAAAGCCGGTAGCAACGACACGCCGGTCGAGGTCGGCGACGACGAGGTCCTCAAGGTCGAAACCAATTTGATCACGATCCCGGTTTCAGTATTTGACCGAAATGGTCTATATATACCGGGGCTCGAACAAGAAGATTTTGCGATCTTTGAGAATGGCAAAGAGCAGGAGATCGCGTATTTCGGCACTATAGATAAGCCGTTTACCGTTATTTTGCTGATCGACACCAGTCCGTCCACGGCATACAAGATCGAGGAGATCCAAGCGGCGGCCACCGCTTTTGTCGATCAATTAAAGCCACAGGATAGCGTGATGGTCATTGAATTTGCCAGTAACGTTAACGTCCTGACCGAGGTGACGAACGACCGTCAGAAGATCTACAAAGCGATCCGCCGGGCGAATTGGGGCGACGGCACATCGCTTTACGACGCTGTAGATTTTTCGCTGCGCAAACGCCTCAGCAAGATCCCCGGACGCAAGGCGATCGTACTATTTACCGATGGCGTAGATACGACATCGAGCCGCTCCGGATACGACAGCACGATCGATATGGCGGAAGAATCGGACGCGATGATCTTCCCCATTTATTACAATACGTACGCTTCCAACAATGGCGGCACAGGCTCACCATTGCCCAATATCAATGGCGGCGTTTTGGGTAGCCGCGGCGGCATTTTTAATCCCCGAGGCCAGAGTGCTGCCGACTATCAGCGTGGGCGTCAGTATCTGAATGACCTTGCCGCTTACACCGGCGGCCGTGTTTTCCGCCCCGGAGACACACCGGGAGGCTTAAGGGCGGCTTTCGAGGGTATCGCTGAAGAACTTCGGCGTCAGTACAATATCGGTTACGTTCCGATCGCCGAGGGCAAACCCGGTCAGCGAAAAGATATAAAGGTAAGGGTCGATCGCCCGAATCTCGTCGTTCGTGCCCGTGACAGCTATATCGTCGGAGCGACCGCGGAACCCGCACGATCTAACTAGATAAGTACCAGGCAAAATATTTCGGTTCCGCGATTGCCGTATGTTACGATTCAAATGTGGTTCTAGAAGCGCGCCTGACCGATGACCAAGACCGACGACGTCACAGTTTTACTAGAACAAATGAGCTCCGGCAGCCAGACGGCGCCTGACGAGTTGTTGCCGCTTGTCTACGACGACCTTCGCCGCCTCGCACACGCATATTTCAATCGGGAAAGTTCTGATCATACGCTTCAGGCGACGGCACTCGTGCACGAAGCGTATCTTCGTTTAGTAAAGTGGGAAAACGTCTCGTGGCAGAATCGGGCTCATTTTTTTGCGGTCGCGGCCGAGGTGATGCGCAAGATCCTGATCGATCACGCCCGCAAGCGCAATGCACAAAAGCGATCAGGCGGGCAGCGGGTTATCCTGGATGACGCGATCAGCTTTCCGGACAAAAAGGATTTTGACGTTCTCAAGCTCGACGATGCTCTGGTTGCACTGGAGGCTACCGATGCCCGCCAAGCAAAGATCGTCGAACTCAGATTTTTTGGCGGCCTCTCGATCGAAGAAACCGCCTATATTCTCGACATTTCCGAAACCACGGTCCGCCGCGAATGGACATTTGCCAAAGCCTGGTTCCAGCGCGAACTCACCCGTTCGTGAGCAGTCTCATTCCTGAGCCACAAAATCCGCATTCCCTATTGCATCTGTAACCGTGATCACATAGCTCGCGTTTGCGAAGTGGAATGTCTTGTGCTTGGCTCCGATCACGTACGAACGGCCCGCTTCGACATCATCGAATCTATATTGTCCGAACGGATTAGTGATCGCACGCCGTTTGACGCCGAGATCGTCAGCGAGAAATATCACTGTATTTCCGATCGGCCGTCCGCCTGCTGTTTTCACAGTTCCCGCGACCGATACGCCCGCCGCAGTTGGCCCAAGCATCGTGATCGTGGCGTCACTAAAGGTCGAGGCGAGAGCAAACGCCCCGCCATTTACGATCTCGCCTGCAACCGGATCGTCGCCAAAACTGATCATCGTCGTGGCATTAGCAGAGATCACGTCAAACTCGATCTTCGCAATGTATTTTCCGCCTGCAGAAAATGGCTGGCTCGGCAGTTTGTCAATTATCAACCCTACCTTGCCGGCCTGTCCGGTATTTGCGGTCAAGACGGCACCCGCCGCATCTTCACCAAGTGAGATATTCTGCGGGTTGGCCAGATCGCTCGTATTATAGTTGAGTGTGAAGCCGACTCCCGTCTCATCACCTTGTGCCTCAAGCGAAATGGCAACGGTCAACTTGTTACCGATCCGACTGACGGTATAGGGAGTGATCCCCCGCGGCAGCAATCCGTTTGAACTGCCCGTTATAGGCTTTCCGGTCAATGTGCCCGAAGATATCGGACCCTGATAGTCTTGTAGCGGATCCAGGCCCAAAGCGAATCGCCTCGACTGCATCACGTCGCCGACGCTCAAACTTCCGTTGCCGCCATCCGCACTCGGTGATGAATCAGCTGCCTGAAAATCATTGAACGTGTTCGCCTGATCCAATTTTGCTGCAAACCGCCGAACTTGGCTGACGTCGCTATCGTTGACGAGACCGTCATTGTCACCGGTCGGATAGCCCGCGACGTCGCTCTCAACGGCACTGCCTAAGATCCGTATCGTCGCGTCCGGAGTTACCGGTGCCGATTCATAGTTGCCGGCATTGTCACTTGCAACCGAATAGAATTGGTAAGTTCGGCCATATCGCCCGTTGAATACACCGCTTGTCGAAGTGCTGTCAGAGATAAACGGTAAAAACGCGCCGCCGCTTTCTGACGCAAATACGTCAAAACCCTTGAGTCCTGAGCCATTTCCATCATCACTTCCCGACCAATTTATTGGGAAACTTGGATCGCCACCGGTCGCCGGTAATGCGGCAAACTGACTGACGGGAATATCGGCATCGATCAGATTTGTAGTGGTATTGGTGACCAAAGGCTCATTATCATCAAAATAGATGGTCGCCGTATTGGCAATATCGGTCCGCGTCAGTTGGTTTGCCGTCGGTATGACCGTAAACGCGAGGTAGCCCTGGCCATCGTTGGTAGCGTTGTTGGGCGGCAAGAGACCGCGGCCCGGATCTATCGGTTCCTCTCCGGTGGCCGGATCGATCGCTATCATTGTCAAGGTGACGGCACCCGTCGCCACATTCACTCCGGCAGTGATGTCAGCCTGCAAATTATCGAGGTCCGGGCCGAGCTGCATTCGCGTTTGATAGAACGAACGGTTTGGCGGAATTACTATGCGATATTGCTTAAATCCGATCTCTGTCAACCTTACGGTCCGTGGATCGAGAGTGGCGGGCAACTGATCGACCGTCCGTATTCGATGGGCAGGCGCGGTCGCACTCGATTTGTTCTCAAAATTAATTCTGTAGGGCAGAGGCTTCCCTATGGGCACGAATTTCTCCGGTCCGTAGCCATATGGCCCGACCTTGTCATTCGGATCATTCGGCAAATTAGTATGGACTGGTAACACGTATTCAGCGGTCAGCTTAAGACATTCGGCCCCAAGTGCCAACAGCTGATAAATATCAAATATTATCGATGCTATTTTCGCAAGCGGAAAATATTTCAGCCCCTCGAATGCACATTCCTCCGCTGCCCTCATGGCCTTTGCGGCCAAGCCCCAAAGCGTTGACCATGACACAAAGTCTCCGGTCCTTGCACCACCGGCTGCAGACGTGATCGCATCACCCAGAAACGCCGCTCCGATCACTTTAGCGATGCCCGCCGCACATTTGATCGGAAATATCTCGCTGAGAGCAGCAAGGAGCGTATTAAACGCAAGGTTGGTCCAGCATTTCAAAACATCTCGACCGGACGCTGACGCAATGAGTTGATCGAGAGGCACCGAGGCGAGTGCCGGATCAAAGACTCCGCCGAGTGCCTCGGCCGTGATCGTACCGCGATTGGCGAATGAGACGTCGATCCCAATATTTACGGTCTCGCCTGCTCGAACGATCGGAGCAAATAGGGCAAGTATTCTTTCGCCGTTTCTATCGGCGTGAACGGTATTCGGATCTACGGTGTCGTCGGCCGGGGCAAACTCATAATAGTTTGCCGTCGAAAGCCGATAATTCATCGCTGCCGCCGAAAGGCGAACAATGATCGGCACAGTGATCGCGTCGTTTTTGCCCTCATTTGAAACCGAGATCGTATAACGTGTATAGAAATTACCGCGCACTTCGCCGGGGCCCGTTATCTCGGTCCTGAGGCTCTCGCCTCCGCCCTTCGTGATAACAAAGTTTTGTGACCACGTCGAGGTTTGGCTATTTGGATTAGTCAGTACAACATTATAGTTACCGGGCTCGGCACCATTGAGGTTAAATAGGCCGGCGGTATTTATTGAACTGATATCAAACGTCTGCATCGGGACTATCACGGTCGAATCCGCGATATTTACCAGTTTGATCGACGCTCCGGGCTGGAATTTTGCTCCCTCGACCGAGATCATCGAGTAGCCATTGTTCCCCGCAGTTCCGGGCGATACACGCCGTATTCCAAATGGCAGCAGTTCCGCCTTTAAGGCGACCTGTTGAGCAAGTTGGTCTGCTTTGGCCTTTCGTGTATCCGCGACTTTCAACTGTTCAGCGAACGAATTTGGAACATAGTCTCCGCGGATCATCGTGTTGTATTTGCCGGGAAACGTGTTTCCGACCAGATTTTCCTGATCCGGTTCACCTTGTCGTGTGCCTTGAATCTCGTAATTGGCACGCGAGACCATATTGTTAAATCGCGTATAGAGCTCGTTGCTTGAACCGGCCTCGCCGGTTAACGTTACCAGCATAGTTTCGTCTGCGGGCACGTTAAAGATGCTGTAGAATCGCTCCTGTCCCGTCGCAAGCGATGTATTAAGGACATTACCCAATGTCAATGTCGGTATGGTGACCGCTGTTTGCGACACCGAACTCGAAACGTTGTTACCCTCATTAGATTCGCGGATGGTGTTGCGAGCATCGGTTCGCACGATCACATAATACGATCCGGTCTCGATAGGCGGAATTACGCTTTCCAAAGTTTCAGTATAGGTTCCGAAGGGTGCAACGCTCACGTTGTGTTGGCGGGCACCGATAAACGTATCACTGCTGTCCCAAGTTGCGTCGGCAGAGAAATAAACCGAATCCTGCCATACACCGCTCGCGGCGTTGGCACTGGAATTTTGAACTGTCCATTCAAATATCGCACTCTCACCCAGCCCGACCGAAACAGGTGGTGCAATGTGCGTAATATTTAATTCCGCCGGCGGCGGCAACTGTAGATCAACGGTCGCGGGCGGACTGATGTTGTTATTTTCGTTCGACTCGACTACATAGTTATTTCGATCGGCAATGACCAGGATCTTATATTCACCTGTCAACCCTTCCGGGATCCGGACAGATCGCGTGACTGAATAGCCCGCGCCGCCAGCCAATGATCCGCTGTGCAAGACCCGATCAAGGATCCGGTCGTTCTGATCGATAATCAGGTCGCGCGAGAGCACAATATGGTCATACCATTGGGTCGAAACGGTTGCGTTAGCCCCCACATTGTTGACGGTCCAAGAAACATCAGCAAATTGTCCCGAATAGAGGACCGGTGCCACCGTTGGCGTGGTCGGAAGCAGATCGATATTCGGCAGTGTCAGAGTTATCGGGAGAGCCAGTGAATTGTTATTTTCGCGTGTTCCCTCTTCGATATTGTTGCCGGCATCGGCTTGGAAGATCAGATAGTAGCCCCCGGCCGGCAGATTCGGTATCGTGATCTGGCTCGATCCGTTGTAGATCCCATTTGCCCCTAACTGCGTATTAAAGACTTGACTGCCAACCGATGTATCCCCTGGCCCAAGCGTTTGATCGCTCGAAATGTAGACCCGATCGGCCCAAGAAGTAGCCGATTGCATCGCGTCACCCGTGTTGATGCCGTTCCACGAAACACTCACCGTGGAACCAAGTTGGGCAGACGACGGGTTATTTGCCGAAGTGATCGAAAGATCCGGAAAATTGCCCTGTGCATCGGTCAATCGCGCGTCAGTGTTATTGTCATCCAGACTACATTCAGGCACGTTGCCATACGCATCCGTCTGAACGAATATCTGAACGCTACCCTCGATATTATGGGGCAAATACACTATCTGGTTTTGGAAATACTCACCATCCACGGCCAATGCGCCGGTATGCGGAAAGTCACCAAGCACGCGAAACTGACTGCCGTCATAGATAAAGACTCGGTCGACCCAGGATGTTTGCAAAGTTGCCGCAGTGCCGTAATTCCTTACTGTCCAATTGATCGGAGTCACGCCGTCGATCACGACGGGCGGTATAGTCATCTCTTTCACCCTCAGGTCGGGTGCAAAATTACTGATCGTGATCTGCTTTGCGGCACTGAAATTATTCAGCTCAGCATCGATGTTCGGGTCCCACTCGAAAATGCTGCCGTTCGTATCTGCCCTTGCGATCAGATAATATGTGCCGTCGAGACAATTCGGGATCGTCACTGATTGACTTACGCCGTACTGCTGACCCGCCACAAGACCATTGTGGTAAGTATTACCGAGAAATATGGCGGTCGTCACATCAAATTGCGGAGTTGGTGAGAGAAATACCGCGTCAAACCACGGTCCGACTGCGTCGAATGCACCTTGGTTTCGTACCGTGTAGTTCACATTGAACGTTCCGCCCGCGTTCGCATTCGTTGGGGCAGAAAGCGGATCAACTATGGTGAAATCGGGCGGAGCACCGACCACGTGAAGCGGCGAACCATCGCCAACGCGGTCGTAATCAGAATTGTTGCCTTCGTTGGTGAATTCAAATACTTGAGTCTGACCGTCAGCGACAACAAATACGTAGTAGTCGCCGAACACGTCCGGCGGCAGATTCAATGAAAATCCGGAAACGGTATAGCTCGCGTTAACTGCAAGGACTCCGGTGTGCGGACGAAGGCCTACGTAACGGTCGGCGCCGTCGAGAGTCTGATCTTTCGATAGATATACGACATCGTTCCAAGTAGGCGTGGCGGGCGGCGTGGCCCCGTCGCCGTTATTGGTTACGGTCCAATTCACCAGCATCGACTGTCCGCCGAACGCTTCGATCGGAGCCTGTACATTTGACGCCCGGAGGTCCGGCACAGGCGGGACGCTCACGGTAAGAGGGCGAGTGGAAATATTGTTATTTTCATTCTCTTCGTTTACTTCCTGCCCACCGTCAGAGTTTCGATCTGTTTGCACCAAGAAATAGAAAGAGCCCTGCAGACTACGTGGAATACGTACCGTAAGCGAAGTCACATAGCTTTCGCCCGGATTTAACGAGCTTACATTCTGCGCACGCGTCAGAACATTGGCTCCGTTTAGCGTTTGATTTACTGCAAGGTAAAGTTCGTCGGTCCAACCGGTCGCATTTGTCGGGCCGGAACCCGTATTTGTGACCGTAAACTGCACCTGTACCTCTTGGTCAAAGAACGCAGTGGCGGGGGCCGTAATATTGGTTACCTGCAGATCCGGCCTGAGCAAACGGCGAACACGCAACGGGCTGAATGTCGTGTTGTTGCCATCGTTTGCACCTTCGTTCACGACATTGAAAACATCCGTAACTACATAGATGAAATAGTTGCCCGTTGCTGTGATTGCATTCGTCGGGATCGACACATTTTGGCTGCGATTGACGGATTGTCCCGGTTCGAGTGTCTGCTCGAGTGTAAAAGTATCGAGCAATACGTCATTCCCACTAACGACATTGTCGGTCGAAAAATATACCCTTTCGGCCATTGACTGGGCCGTTTTTGAGCCGGTATTTTGGGTGGTCCAATTTAACGCAAACACGGTGTCACTCTCAACCTCGGCCGGCGGTGTCACCGATACTACCTGCAAGTCAGCTACGCGATATTCGTATCGTACAGGTATCCAAGTGGTGTTATTCAATTCGGCCGGACCGGTTGGAAAATCTTCGTAGATCTCGTTTGCGGTATCCACCTTTACGTAAAACTTGCCGTCGCCCGACGATCTGGCCGGAACCGTTGGCAAAATGAACTGTTGCGAAAATGATTGCGTCTCATTTATCCCGATCGCTCCGAGCCTGCGATATGTGAGCGGCACATCGTCAGCGTTGCCGATCACGTCATCATAAGAAAAATAAGGCGTGTGATTTGATCCCGAGTTTATTGCGACACTGCCCGCATTCTTAACGTCCCAACTTATGGTGTATAAAACATTCGGCTCGATCTCGGTCGGTGCGACAATATTTTGAGCGACCAGATCGGGGAGATTTCGATTTACCGTGATCGGTACGGAGGAGTAGTTATCATTGCCATTTCCGTTTCGCTCCCGTACAGTTCCGGCGTCGCCGACAAGCACAAACAAATAATATGTCCCGTCCGTCGGTATCGCTGCGGCAGGGATATTTGCCTGTTCGAATGTCACATCACGAAACGCACCCGGAGCGATCACGGCACCGTTCTCGTACTTACGGCCAACGACCACATCGTTCGGGCTATTGAACAATACGTTGTCTGTCGAAATGTAAAGCGTGTCTGTCCGATAATCGTCCGTCGCAATCTGGCCGTTGTTTGTCACTCGCCAGGAAGCCGTGAAATTTTGCAGAATGGCAACCGTGGGCGGTGCGACAAAGTTTGACACCGCGACGTCGGGGGCCGCGGGCTCAACAGTAACCGTGACGCGGGCAGTTTCGGTGCCTAGTGTCGCAATGACATCTCCTACTCGATACTCCGAAGACATCGTTGTAGTAACGTCAAAATTGACTTGATCGTGGCCTTGCAGGATCGTAACGCTCGGTGGGCCGTCAACGATCCCGCTGTTTGGATAAGCGAGGGCCACGGTCGTCCCGCCTGCGGAAGCATCGTCCTTTAAGTGAATATTGATGCTGGCCGTCCTGCCGGCCGCAACAGGATGCGGCCAATTGACCCTGAGCTCTACTGCCGGATCGGCCGGAGCCTGGCAAGCCGGCCCCCCTGCGATGGGCATAACGCCTCCGACACTCTTCGCCCCGAATACGCGCGGCGCAAATCCGGAATCGTTGTATATCGCGATCATTTCCGTACCGTCGAGTCCGCGGTTATATAAACGCACGTCGTCGATCAGGCCGTTCGTATCCGGTTGAGGCGATGTGGTATATACCGGCGAACCGATCGTGAAATCGGTCGAAATGGCAGGCAGCGTGTCAGTGAAATCTGTACTTGAGCGCTCGGTGCCGTCGACAAAAACTCTGATCTGGCCATTTGAGCGTACCCCCGCAACATGGTGCCATACGTTTTGTGTGACGTCGGCGCCCGTATTGATGCACGATCCGCCGCCGTTATTGAAAAGGCAAAAGTTTAACTGCTGGCCAATTACCTTGAGCGAATATGACCCGTCGCCCGAGTCCTTTCCAGCGATGAAGTGCTCACCGCTTGACCGGATATAGACCCATGCCGCAACTGTGAAATCGCCGGTTTGGACGTCCAACACGTCTGACCCGCCGTCAAGGACACGGACTCGGTCCCCATTGCCGTCAAAGTCGAACGCCTGCCCTTCGTGTCCGGTTGCGTATGCCGTGTTACCTTCGAGCGAGCCGTTGTTGCCCCCTGACGAATCATTTGCGTTGCCATTGGCACGCCAGAACCCCACCAGACCACCATTGGTAGGCGTCGGCGTCGGCGTCGGCCCGGCGGGAGGATAATAGCCGTTGTAGATCGCGTCGAGTTCTGTCGCGTTCAACGCTCTGCCAAACAACAGGACTTCGTCCACGCCGCCTTTCGTCGTCAATTGAGGAGCGATGCAACCGATTCCCTTTCCGATGGTAAACGGCTGATCGTTTACGCCCATAGTTCCCGTTTCGGTGTGGTTTAATGCTAAGACCCCGTCGACATAGAGCTTGAACGACGTGCCTTCCTTTATGAGTATCAAATTGTGCCAGACGTTCTGCGAGAGCGTGAACGCGTCGTTGCTTGCACGCGAACCACCGTTTTCGTGGCTTATATCGATGAACGGAACGAAACTCGAGTCGACCCCGATGTAGAAATTTGATCCGCTTCCATTACAAGCTCCTTTTCCGGCGACGTAGTGCTCGGCGGCCTGGTTCGATTCAAACCACGTCGAGAGCGTATAATCGCCGGTCTGGACATCCAGCGAAATGCTGTCAGGAATCTCTATATATCCGCCATCTGTGTCACTGCCATCGTCATAAAAATAAAATCCAAGTCCGCGTTTTCCCGGGTCGATCAACGCGGCGTTGTGTACGAACTGGCCGTTGTTCAGTCCTTGCGAGTCGTTGGCATTAAGGCCGTTTGCATTCCACTCAGAAATAAGGCCCGGTATCGGCGTCCCACTTGGGGTTGGTGTAGGGGTTGGCGTCGGAACAGTACCGGGACATTCGGGCTGCCATACGAGATAGTTCAACTGTGATCCCGGGCCTTCGCCGTAGATTCTCGCCGGTTGTCCGCCGATCGTTGCCACATACACACCGGAGGTATTGTCGGCGCTATCACGAGCAATAAATGCGATCTCTGAGCTGTCAGGACTCCACGCGGGGTTAGCCCTATCAAGAACGGATCCGCCGAGCGCAGCAAAATTTTGGCCGTCACTGTCCGCCGTGCAGATATTGGCTTCTCCATTGCTGCATTGCATCAGGATCTTAGTGCCGTCAGGTGAATATTTAGGATCTTGAAGACTATAACTTACTTCTACGTGATCGATGATCATTTGCTCGCCGGTGCCATTTGCATTCATCGTATAAATGTCCGAATCCGAAGAGGAATAAATGATCTTTGTGCCGTCAGGCGAAAAGCGGGCGTGGTAGATATAGTTCTGGCTCACAATCTGGGACGCATTCAAACCATCAGGATCGACCCGCCAGAGATGATTATCGTAGATAAAAATGATTGTGTTGCCATCCGGCGAATACTGGGGATCCGAGATAGTGTTATCTTTGTCGAGGATCGTCGCCGCACCGCTACCGTCTGCATTCATCGACCACAGATCTGCGTCGTTGATAAAGGCGATCTTTGATGAATCCGGCGAGTAAATCATAGATTCCTTGTAGCCCGCCATGTTGGTCAAACGCGTTTGATCCATCCCGTTTGGGTTCATCGAATAGATCTGATGGATTCCGGAACCGCCCTCGCCATCCCGATAGCTGAAGAACGCAACCTTGTTTCCATCGGGCGAAAATACGGGATCACGTTCGTGGGTATAGGTTAGAAGCGTCACATCATTTTGTGTACCAACATTCGTGATCGATAAAAGTGCCACCGTGTCCGAGCCCGAACCAAACACGATCGTGGACCTGTCGGCGAGTGGAGCAAGCTGTTGTGAGCCTCTTTGGCCATTGATCGTCGGGCGCGGCGATAGCGGTTTCGTGGTGTCTGACGAACCTGAACGTGCCGATGCGGCGAATGCTCCGCCACTCGCCATCTCGGAACGCGACGCGGCAATTCCCAGGATGCAAAACAGTGCAACGGCAAATATGATCGTCAGATTTGAACGAAAACGGCTAACTGAATTTCTGGCCATAACGGGTTTTTCCTCAGCGAAATACAAAAATGGTTCGGTTTCTACTTAATAAGGCGTTTATTTTTAGCAAAAGCGCCCACTTCCAACGTATTTTTTTCATCGGTTTGAAATTTGACTGTATAATCGCGTGGATACGTTGATCTTAGACTCGCAATGCAGATTGTCGATCACGAAAAGTTAAAATCAGTCTTCGCAGACGCCATCGAACTGCGGCCTGCCGAGCGGGCAAGCTTCATCGACGAGGCGTGCGGTGATGATGATGTGTTGCGTTCGGAGGTCATCTCGCTTCTCAACGCGGCAGACTCCGATCACAATTTGATCGAGGACAACATTTTCGAACTGAGTAAACAGATCTCCGATAGCCCCGCGGAAATGACCGGCATCCAATTCGGCAATTACCGAATTGTCCGAGAGATCGGTCACGGCGGGATGGGAACCGTCTTTTTGGCACGGCGGGACGATGGTGAGTTCGACCAGGATGTCGCATTAAAGATCGTCCGCCAATCAGTCGCCGACTCCCGTATAATCGAGCATTTTCGACGCGAACGTCAGATTCTCGCAGGCCTTAACCATCCCAACATCGCCGCATTGCACGACGGCGGCATTTCCGATCGCGGTGAGCCGTTCATCGCAATGGAATATGTCGATGGTCTGACGCTGACCGAATACGCGTCGGCCCGAGCGCTGTCCATCCACGATCGTCTGCTGCTCTTTTTGAAGGTTTGTGCCGCCGTGGCGTACGCACATCGGAATCTCGTAGTGCATCGCGATATCAAACCGTCGAACATCGTAATCAACTCGGATGGCGAGCCGAAATTACTTGATTTTGGGCTTGCCAAGGCGTTCGAGATCGATAATACCAACACTCAAACCGCCGTACTCGCATTTACGCCGGCCTACGCATCGCCGGAACAGATCGGCGGGCGGGCGATCACCACCTCAAGTGATATTTACTCGCTCGGAGTAGTTCTGTATGAATTGTTGACCGGGTCAAAACCGCTGGACCTTGAAAATAAGAGTTTCGACGAGGTTTTGCAGACGATCAATGCAAGTCAGCCCGTCCCTCCAAGTTCGGTCGTCCGCCTGGCTCCGAATATTCCCGGGAGACGGTCATTGGCCGGCGACCTCGACAATATTGTTTTAATGGCTCTTCGGAAGGAACCCGAGAGGCGCTACACATCAGTTGAGGACCTCGCCGAGGATGTCCGGCGCCACCTTAGCGGAAGGCCGGTGATAGCTCGGCCGAATACCGCCGTCTATCTAATTGGTAAATTTTTCAACCGACATAGATTGGGTGTCGGTGCCGCGGCACTGATCGTGATTTCACTCGTTACCGGGATGATCTTTGCTCTGTGGCAGGCCAGTGTCGCACGTCACGAACGTGACCGTGCGGAACACCGCTTTCGCGACATTCGACAACTTTCAAATTCACTTCTATTTGAGATCACGCCGAAGATCGAGCGTCTGAACGGTGCGACTGAAGCTCGTGAAACGGTCGTAACACGGGCACTCGAGTACCTCGATTCTCTGGCGGAGGAATCGGCGGATGACGCAGGACTTCAGGCTGAGCTTGCGGCAGCGTACGAAAAGGTCGGCGATCTGCAGGGCAACCCAAATCGCCCTAATCTAAACAATCTATCGGGGGCGGTCACCAGTTTCGAAAAGGCACTTTTGATCAGGCAGCGGTTACCGCAAAGTGCCGACAACCGGCGACTCATCGCCCGGAACTTGCAATCGACGAGCCTTATTCGCACGCGACAAAGTGATATCTCGGGCGCGATCCGCGACAGTGAATTGGGCCTTACCATCTACGGCGAACTCATTGCAGCGGATCCGGGGTCCGCTGAACTGAAGATGTCGGCTATTGAGGCTCAGATCGAGCACGCGCAGATCTATTCCAATAATAACCAATACTCGGTGGCGGTGCCGCTCTTTCGAAAGACGATCGACCAACTTGCCGGGCTGGATCAAAATTCAGACGTCGTTCAAAAATTGCAGACTCGGGCGATCTTCTATCTCAGCAACGCTCTTTCGTGGGACGGTGCACAGAGTGAGGCCGAGATCGAGATGGACAAGGCGATCGAGTTGGCCGACGGGCTCGCTGCCCGTTCACCAAATGACTCCGGCGTCCTGGCTCTCGTATGGCTCGCGTACGGCCTTGCCAGCAGCATTTACGAAGAGGCCTCGCCGACCCGTTCGCTGCATTTTGCCGAGCGGCAGTTTGCGGTCGCCGAGCAGGCCGTAAATGCAGATAAGGCGGACGCTCAGGCTCGCTATAATCTCGCTCGCACCGGATCACGATTGGGATTTGTTCTTACGCTTGTCGGTAAGCCTCGGGAAGCGTATATGCGGCTCACAAAGACCGAAGAAATGTTTAAGACATTGGTCTCGGATGATCCTAAAAACGCGATGTTTCAGCGTGATCTCGCTACGCTATATGTGAGAATGGGCGATACCAGCGAGAAAGCGAACAATCTACAGGACGCGATGGTCAAATATCAGAGATCTGCCGAGATATATAAGCAGATCGCCGATCTGGATGTCCGCAATACACTTGCCCGCCGCGACCTCGCCCAGTCACTTAAAAGCGTCGGTATGACGGCGATCAAACTTGGCCGCAAAGAGATCGCCCGGCGCGAACTCGAACGCTCCCTAGCTCTGCTCAATGAACTGCGATCTCAAAACGCGATCGGCAAATGGGATGAGAAACTCCTGGACGAGGTCCAACTTTCACTCACAAAACTCTGATCCGAAGCCCGCAAAATAAAAAAGCACCCCCGAAAGAGTGCTTCTATTAATTTTTGGTGATCCGAGCAGGACTCGAACCTGCGACCCAGTGGTTAAAAGCCACTTCCTGCTAATTCTAGTTAACGTAATACGATATACTTTCCCGTGTTTGTGGGCATTTCAGCTTGATGCTCACACCAGATGAAGCTATATTATTCATATCAAATAGTCCCTAAAATAGTCCCTAAGTTTTACCCTTTACAAATGTAGAATTTTGGATAAATGATATGTCGAAACGAGCTAGGTACGGAAACTACGCTTTTAAGGATGCAAACGGAAAACTCTATGCTCGAGTTCAACTCCGCCAAGCGGACGGACGCCTTAAAACATATAAGAAGCGGGCGATGAACCTGACCCATGTTCAACAGCTTGCTGAGGAAATTCTCGCACAATATAAACAACGTGGCCAAGCCTATATCGACGGACATGGCATGACCCTAGAGAGATTAGCGGATTGGTATAAGACCGAATATGTTATCCAGCCTGTATATCTGGACGGCGTGAAGATCGAAGGAATGCGAACCTGGAAGTCAGAACGCCTCAAGATCGATCGAATTGTAAAAATAATCGGTGGCTCTAGTCTGATACACGAGCTTGATGAATCGTCATTTCGCAACTTTAGAAAGGTCCGTATCGGCCAAGGAGTGACCATCACAACCATAAACCGTGACTTTGAATCGATTCGTGCGATGATGCGAAAAGCAAAGAAAAAAAAGTGGCTCAACGAGGTCCCTGATTTTGATGGATTTATTCAGAAGGGGTTGGAAAATCGAAGAACTGTGACGGTAACGGAAGAGCAGGAGAAATGCATCCTTGCTGCGGCTCGGAAAATACTAAATTCGGCACCGCGTTTATACCCCCTAATTATATCGCTTAGGGATTCTGGAGCTCGACCAAATGAACTCTATCCAGTTAATGACAACGATACGGACTATTCTAAGGATACAAATACCTTCTATGAACCTATTCGTTGGCGCGATGTGATGGACGATGAGGGCGGCTTTAAGGATTTGACGGCACTTGTATCCTTCAAGGGGAATAGACGCGAAGTGCGGCTGGCAATTATTTCTGACCGGATGAAGGGTGCATTGGTGGAGTTACAAAATCGATTGCAACAGGGCAAGATAATTCCAGAACACACCGCTCACCCAAACAATCTAATTTTTCCATATTCAACCTTCAAGAAATCCTGGAGTGCGGTGCGCGAGGCTGCGGGTGTGCCTGGGCTCCGTTTGCGTGATCTGCGTCGCGACTGGGTGACTCGTCTGGGCCGCCTTGGATACTCCGACAAACTTGCCCAACGTGGAGCGGGACATAAAAAAATGCAAACTAGTTTTGAATACACCGAATTTGACGAGGCAGCCGCCCTTCAGGCGAAGATGCTGATTGATAGGGATAATGGGTGATTATTCGGAAATGCAACTCGCTGTCATAACAATCTGAAACGCTGTCAAAAATCCTTGATATGGTCAGGCTTTAACCCCTAGTGGGTAGTATTTTAGGCACTAAATGTTTTAAGGTCGTATATTATATACATTATGAAAACCTCTATTGCATTCCTCTTTAATGTGTATTATCTTAGACGCTACAGCCGTTAACGGGGTTTCTTATAGTCGTTAACTAGAAAAAGGCGATGAAACAAAGTATTCCAATCCCAGTTCGAAAGGCCCTGCGGAAGTTGGGTCAAGACATAAGCGACGGCAGACGTCGGCGGCGCATCCCTCTAGAACTGATGGCCGAGAGATCCGACGTTTCC
>Ga0209476_10000691_pt1 | contig 23107 bp, 24 predicted proteins | sample KloWWTrecipitate_FD_187179 | JGI IMG/M metagenome (GOLD analysis project Ga0209476, IMG submission 187179) | Active sludge microbial communities from Klosterneuburg, Austria, studying microevolution and ecology of nitrifiers - Klosterneuburg... | ecosystem: Engineered > WWTP > Aerobic digester... | reverse complement strand
GCGCGCTGTCGCTGACACGTCGGCGGCCGGCGCCATCGGCTGGCTGGAATCGGCCATGCTCCCCGACCGCGACGCGCCTTTCGTGGGGGGCAGGCCGACGCCTGCCCGCGCTATGGTGCGCGCTTCGCCCGCGGCATGGCCTGCGGCCGCTGCTGGTGCGGCGAGCCGCCGCCACCGGCGCCGCTTCCGGATGGGCTGCCGCCCGCCTGCCTGCTCATGCCGATCCGGCACGGCTGATATCGGCCGGCCCAGCGGAGACGCGCAAGCCCGCGTGCGAGAATCCCGGTTCCCGACCGGCCCGAGACCGATCCATGCAGACTGCCATCCCCTGCCTGTTCATGCGCGGCGGCACGTCGCGCGGGCCCTTCTTCGACGAGGCCGACCTGCCCGCCGACGTCGCGACGCGCGACCGCGTGCTGCTCGCCGTCATGGGCTCGCCGGACAAGCGACAGATCGACGGCCTCGGCGGCGCGCATCCGCTCACCAGCAAGGTCGGCATCGTCCGGCGCAGCCAGGTCGCCGGCGTCGACCTCGATTTCCTGTTCGCTCAGCTGCAGCCCGACAAGGACACGGTCGACACCACGCCGAACTGCGGCAACATGCTCGCGGCGGTCGTTCCCTTCGCGCTCGAGACCGGCCTGGCCGCCCCTCGGGGCGACACGACGACGCTTCGCGTGCTCACGCTGAACACCGACATGCAGTGCGACATCACCGTGCAGACCCCGATGACTGCGGCCGGTCGCCGCGTCGAGTACTCGGGCGACGCGCGCATCGACGGCGTTCCCGGCACCTCGTCGCCGATCACGATCAACTTCCTCGACACCGCCGGATCGGTCTGCTCGGGCCTGCTGCCGACCGGCCGCGTGCTCGACGAGATCGACGTGCCCGGTGTCGGCCGCATCCAGGCCACCTGCATCGACAACGGCATGCCGATGGTGCTGTTCCGGGCCGCCGACGTGGGCCGCACCGGATACGAGTCGGTCGCCGACCTCAACGCCGACACCGGGTTGAAGACTCGCGTCGAGGCCTTGCGGCTGGCCGCCGGCCAGCTGATGGGGCTGGGCGACGTGACGAAGAAGTCCTATCCGAAGATGTGCCTGGTCGCGCCGCCGCGCACCGGCGGGAGCCTGTCGACGCGCTGCTTCATTCCGCACGTCTGCCACGATGCGATCGGCGTGCTGGCGGCAGTCACGGTCGGCACGGCCTGCGTGCTCGACGGCTCGGTCACGCAGGGCATCGCGAGCGTGCCGCGCGGGCTGGTGAAGACGGTCTCGGTCGAGCACCCCACCGGCGAGTTCAGCGTCGAGCTCGAGGTCGATCCGGTCGACCCGCAGAGCGTCGTCCGCGCGGCGCTGCTGCGCACTGCGCGCCTCATCATGCGCGGCGAAGCCATGGTTCCCGATTCGGTCTGGAAAGGAAGGCAGCGATGATCATCGACATTCACGGCCACTACACCACGGCGCCGAAGGCGCTGGAAGACTGGCGCAACCGCCAGATCGCCGGCCTGAAGGATCCGTCGGTCGCGCCGAAACCGTCCGAGCTGAAGATCTCCGACGACCAGCTGCGCGAGTCGATCGAAACGAACCAGCTCGCGAAGATGAAGGAGCGCGGCAGCGACCTCACCGTCTTCTCGCCGCGCGCGAGTTTCATGGCGCACCACATCGGCGACTTCCAGACCAGCGCGACCTGGGCGGCGATCTGCAACGAGCTGTGCTGCCGCGTGAGCCGGCTGTTCCCCGACCACTTCATCGGCGCGGCCATGCTGCCGCAGTCGCCCGGCGTGGACCCGAAGACCTGCATCCCCGAGCTCGAGCGTTGCGTGAACGACTACGGCTTCGTCGCGATCAACCTGAATCCCGATCCGTCGGGCGGGCACTGGACTTCGCCGCCGCTGTCCGACCGCCACTGGTACCCGATCTACGAGAAGATGGTCGAGCTCGAGATCCCGGCGATGATCCACGTGAGCACCAGCTGCAACGCGTGCTTCCACACCACCGGCGCGCACTACCTGAACGCCGACACGACCGCGTTCATGCAGTGCCTGACCTCGGACCTGTTCCGCGACTTCCCGACGCTGAAGTTCGTGATCCCGCACGGCGGCGGCGCGGTGCCCTACCACTGGGGGAGGTTCCGGGGACTGGCGCAGGAGCTGAAGAAGCCGTTGCTGAAGGATCACCTGCTCGACAACGTGTTCTTCGACACCTGCGTCTACCACCAGCCGGGCATCGACCTGCTGGCGAAGGTGATCCCGATCGACAACATCCTGTTCGCGAGCGAGATGATCGGTGCGGTGCGCGGGATCGACCCGGAAACCGGTCACTACTACGACGACACGAAGCGCTACATCGAGGCCTCGTCGCTGAGCGCCGGGGACCGCCACAAGGTCTACGAAGGCAACGCGCGGCGCGTCTACCCGCGCCTCGACCGCGCGCTGAAGGCCCGCGGTCGCTGACACCAGGGAGCCATACGCCATGTCCATGTACAACCTCGGCATCGTCAAGCGCAACATCCAGCGCGCCGACGCTGCCGCCGTCGAGAAACTGGCGCGCTTCGGCGTCGCGACGATCCACGAAGCGATGGGCCGCTCCGGCCTGATGAAGCCCTACATGCGCCCGATCTACACCGGCGCGCACCTGTGCGGCACGGCAGTCACGGTGCTGCTCCACCCGGGCGACAACTGGATGATGCACGTCGCGGCCGAACAGCTTCGCGACGGCGACGTCGTCGTAGCGGCCTGCAGCGCCGACAGCGAGGATGGTTTCTTCGGCGACCTGCTGGCAACCTCGTTCCGCGCGCGCGGGGCGCGCGGCCTGGTGATCGACGGCGGCGTGCGCGACGTCAAGGACCTCACCGCGATGCAGTTCCCGGTGTTCTCGCGCGCGATCAGCGCCAAGGGCACGATCAAGGCGACGCTCGGCTCGGTCAACGTGCCGGTCGTCTGCGCCGGCGCAGTGGTCAACCCCGGCGACGTCGTCGTCGCCGACGACGACGGCGTCGTCGTGGTTCCCGCCGCGGTGGCGCAGCAAACCGCCGACGCCGCCGAGGCGCGCGAGGCGAACGAGGCCGAGAAGCGCGCCAGGCTTGCCGCGGGCACGCTCGGACTCGACATGTACAAGATGCGCGACGCCCTCGAGAAGGCCGGACTGAAGTACATCGACTGAAGCGCCGGATCACCGACACCATGGGCATTCCGTCAGATCCCCTCCAGTGGCGCATCGGCCTCGCCGGCTACGGCGAGGTGGGCCGCATCCTCGCCGAGGACTTGCGCATGCGGGGCATCGCGCAGATCGTCGCCTACGACGTCAAGCTCGGCACCGCCGGCGACGCCGCGCTGCGCGAGCACGCCGGAGCTCACGGCGTGACGCTCGCCGGCTCCCATGCGGAGCTCGCCGCCAACGCCGACTTCATCGTGTCGGCGGTCACCGCGAGCCAGGCGGTGCCAGTGGCCGACGCCTGCGCGCCGTCGCTGCGCAGCGGCGCATGGTTCCTCGATTTCAACTCCGCGTCGCCGGGCGCGAAGCAGCGCGCCGCGGCACTGATCGACGGCGCCGGCGGACGCTACGTCGAGGGCGCGGTGATGACCTCGATCCCGCCGTACCGGATCCGCGTGCCGCTGCTGCTCGGCGGCCCGCACGCCGCCGCGCTCGAGCCGCTGGCCAATGCGCTCGGCTTCGACGCGAAAGTGGTCTCCGACCGGCTCGGCATCGCGTCGGCCACCAAGATGTGCCGCAGCGTGATGATCAAGGGCCTCGAGGCAATGGTGATCGAGAGCTTCACCGCGGCGCGCGCCTGGGGCGTGGAGGACGCAGTGCTGGCCTCGCTGGCCGAGACCTTCCCCGGCATCGACTGGGAGAAGCAGGGCAGCTACTTCTTCCAGCGCGTGATCGAGCACGGCCGGCGTCGCGCCGAGGAGATGCGCGAAGTCGCGCAGACCGTGCGCGAGGCCGGGCTCGAGCCCTGGTCGGCCGCCGGCACCGTCGATCGCCAGGCATGGATGGCCGACCTGGCCGACGCCGGGGTTTTCGGCCACAAGGCCGGACGGCGCGGCGACTGGCGCGTCGAGGCCGACAGGATCCTCGCCGCGGTGAAACCTGCCCGCGCCGGCAAAGGGCGCTGAGTGCGCGCTCCGACGAGCAGCAAGGGACGAAGATGCAATTCCAGATGACGCCGGGCTGGCTGCCCTTTCACCCGAACCCGTCGAAGCCGCGTTTCCGCGTGCCGTCGGGCGCAGTCGACGCGCACTGCCACGTGTTCGGCCCCGGCGCCCTGTTCCCGTATGCGCCCGAGCGCAAGTACACGCCGTGCGACGCGTCGAAGGACCAGTTGTTCGCGCTGCGCGACCACCTCGGCTTCGCGCGCAACGTGGTCGTGCAGGCGACCTGCCACGGCAGCGACAACCGCGCGCTGGTCGACGCACTGGTGCATTCGGACGGACGCGCGCGCGGCGTGGCGACGGTGCGGCGCAGCGTCGCCGACGATGAGCTGCGCGCGATGCACGAGGCCGGCGTGCGCGGCGTGCGCTTCAATTTCGTCAAGCGCCTGGTCGACTTCACGCCGAAGGACGAGCTGATGGAGATCGCCGCGCGCATCGCGCCGCTGGGCTGGCACGTCGTGGTCTACTTCGAGGCCCGGGACCTGCCCGAGCTGTGGGACTTCTTCACCGCGCTGCCGACCACCGTCGTGGTCGACCACATGGGCCGGCCCGACGTTCGCGAGCCCGTCGACGGCCCCGAATTCGAACTGTTCGTGAAGCTGATGCGCGAGCACGGCAACGTCTGGTCGAAGGTCAGCTGCCCGGAGCGGCTGAGCGTCTCCGGGCCGCCGGCGCTCGACGGCGAAAGCAACGCGTATCGCGACGTGGTGCCGTTCGCGCGGCGCATCGTCGAGACGTTCCCCGACCGCGTGCTGTGGGGCACCGACTGGCCGCACCCGAACCTGAAGGAACACATGCCGGACGACGGCCTGCTGGTCGACTTCATCCCGCACGTCGCGCCGACCGCCGAACTGCAGCGCAAGCTGCTGGTGGAGAACCCGATGCGGCTGTACTGGCCGGAGCAGGCCGCGGACCGCGACGCTGGCGGCCGTTGAGATGCACGCTCGTCTTTCCTTTGTCGGCAACGCCTTCCGGTGTTGGCGCGTCGCGGCATTCGGCAGCGGGCCGGGGCGCGGCGCAGTGCGCGGGGCGTGCGTGCCGCGGGGCGATGACGACGGCGGTCGGTGCTCCGCACCGACTTCCCTCCGCGGCTCGCCTCGGGGTCGCGCGGCGAAACTCGCTGCGCTCGCTACGCGAGCTCCGCTCAAACAATCGCCGCGAGTCAGAAGTACGAAGCGCGCTTCGCGCGCCGACCCCGAGGCTGCGCTGCTCGGCGCCGCCAACATCGCCCCGCGGCACGCACGCCCCGCGCACTGCGCCGCGCCCCGGCCCGCTGCCGAATGCCGCTCATGCAACGTCGATGGTGTTCGGACCGAAGACGGGGCCGTTGCTCTCGAGCACGACGACGGTGACTGCGAAGGTGCAGGCCAAGGGCGGGGCAGGGGCTCGGGCCAGAGACCGGCCTGTCTGCCTCGGGCGCGCCTCGTGCGCAGCCGAGAAGCGCAGGAGCGCCGGCCCGCGCGCGCAGCGCGCTTCGTACTTCTGACTCGCGGCGACTGTCCGAGCGGAGCTCGCGCAGCGAGCGTAGCGAGTTTCGCCGCGGGGCCGGCGCTCCGAGCATCGCAGGGCACCCCCGCGAAGCGGGGGCAAGCACCAGGCGCACCCGAGGCAGACAGGCCGGTCTCTGGCCCGAGCCCCTGCCCCGCCCTTGGCCTGCGCCTTCGCACGCGCAAACCTTCCGCACGTCGCGGCGCGCAGACGCCCCGACGCGCGGTGCAGCAACCGAGGAGTTGAGAGCCATGGCACTAGCGAAACCGTACAAGGACATCCCCGGCACGACCATCTTCGACGCCGAGCAGTCGCGCATGGGCTACCACCTGAACCAGTTCTGCATGTCGCTGATGAAGGCGGAGAACCGCGCGCGCTTCAAGGCGAACGAGCGCGCCTACCTCGACGAGTGGCCGATGACCGAGGCGCAGAAGCAGGCCGTGCTGGCGCGCGACCTGAATCGCTGCATCGCGCTCGGCGGCAACATCTACTTCCTCGCCAAGATCGGCGCGACCGACGGCAAGAGCTTCCAGCAGATGGCGGGAAGCATGACCGGCATGAGCGAGGCGGAGTACCGCGACATGATGGTGAGCGGCGGCCGGTCGATCGAGGGCAACCGCTACATCGGGGAGAAGCAGTGATGGCGTCGATCACCGCAAGCGTCTACACCTCGCACGTGCCGGCGATCGGCGCGGCGCTCGACCTCGGCAAGACGCACGAGCCGTACTGGCAGAGCGTCTTCGGCGGCTACGAGTTCTCGAAGCAGTGGCTGAAGTCGAACACGCCCGACGTGATCTTCCTCGTCTACAACGACCACGCGAACGCGTTCAGCCTGGAGATCATCCCGACCTTCGCGATCGGCACCGCGGCCGAGTTCTCGCCGGCCGACGAGGGCTGGGGCCCGCGGCCGGTGCCGAAGGTGATCGGGCACCCCGAGCTCGCGTCGCACATCGCGCACTCGGTGATCCAGGACGATTTCGACCTGACGATCGTCAACCGCATGGACGTCGACCACGGGCTCACCGTGCCGCTGTCGCTGATGTGCGGCAAGACCGAGGCCTGGCCGTGCCCGGTGATCCCGTTCGCGGTCAACGTGGTCCAGTACCCGGTGCCTTCCGGGCGGCGCTGCTTCCAGCTCGGCCAGGCGATCCGCCGCGCGATCGAGTCGTACGACGAGCCGCTGAAGGTGCAGGTCTGGGGCACCGGCGGCATGAGCCACCAGCTGCAGGGCCCGCGCGCGGGGCTGATCAACCGCGATTTCGACACTGCCTTCCTCGACCGGCTGATCGCCGATCCGGCAGGGCTGTCGACGGTGCCGCACATCGACTACGTGCGCGAGGCCGGCTCCGAGGGCATCGAACTGGTCATGTGGCTGATCGCGCGCGGCGCGATGGCCGACGTCGCGGGAGGCAAGCCGCCGAAGGTCGTGCATCGCTTCTACCACGTGCCCGCGTCGAACACGGCGGTCGGGCACCTGATCCTCGAGAACCAGCGCTGAGACCTTCGGCGCGAACGGACACGGAGTCTCCATGAAGACGATCAGGGTTGCACTGGCCGGCGCGGGCGCGTTCGGCGTCAAGCACATCGAGGGCATCCGCAACATCGACGGCGTCGAAGTGGTTTCGCTGGTCGGGCGCGAGCTCGACAAGACCCGCGAGGTGGCGAAGAAGTTCGACATCGGCCACGTGACGACCGATCTCGGCGCGAGCCTTGCACTGAAGGAGGTCGACGCGGTGATCCTGTGCACGCCGACGCAGATGCACGCGTCGCAGGCAATCGCCTGCCTGAAGGCCGGCAAGCACGTGCAGGTCGAGATTCCGCTTGCCGACAGCCTGAAGGACGCCGAGGCGGTGGTTGCGCTGCAGGCGCAGACCGGGCTGGTCGCGATGTGCGGCCACACGCGCCGCTTCAACCCGAGCCACCAGTACCTGCACGGGAAGATCGCCGCCGGCGAACTCGCCATCCAGCAGATGGACGTGCAGACCTACTTCTTCCGCCGCACCAACATGAACGCGCTCGGCCAGCCGCGCAGCTGGACCGACCACCTGCTGTGGCACCACGCGGCGCACACGGTCGACCTGTTCGCGTACCAGGCCGGCGGCGAGATCGTCGCCGCCAACGCGCTGCAGGGCCCGATCCACCCGGTGCTGGGCATCGCGATGGACATGTCGATCCAGCTCAAGGCGAGCACCGGAGCGATCTGCACGCTCAGCCTGTCGTTCAACAACGAGGGGCCGCTGGGCACCTTCTTCCGCTACATCTGCGACAAGGGCACGTTCATCGCGCGCTACGACGACCTGTTCGACGGCAAGGAGCAGCAGATCGACGTCTCGAAGGTCGACGTGTCGATGAACGGCATCGAGCTGCAGGACCGCGAGTTCTTCTCGGCGATTCGCGACGGCCGCGAACCGAACGCCAGCGTCGCGAAGGTGCTGCCGTGCTACCGGACGCTGCACCGGCTCGAGCAGCAGCTGGCGGCGAGCGCGTGAGCGGCGCCCGGCGCCGGGCCGACGGATCGGTGAAGCGTGCCGCGCCGCGGCTCGACGGCCGTCGCGCCGTGCTGCTGGCGACGGCGGCGGCCGTCGTATCGCCGCGAGCGCTCGCGCAGCGCGCCTTTCCGGACCGCGCGATCACGCTGGTGGTCCCGTTCGCGCCCGGCGGCATCGCCGACCTCACGGCGCGCGTCGTCGCCCGGGCGATGGGCGCATCGCTGGGACACGCCGTCGCGGTCGACAACCGCCCGAGCGCCGGCGGCATCGTCGCGACCACCGCGGTGGTCAATGCGGCGCCGGACGGCTACACCGCGCTGGTCATGAGCAACGCCAACGCGATCAGCGCAAGCCTGTTCCGCAAGCTGCCGTTCGACGTCGTCCGCGACCTCGCACCCGTCGGCACGCTGGGCTTCTTCGACCTGGTGATGTGCGTCGACGCGTCTTCGCGCTTCCGCGCGCTGCCCGAGCTGCTGGCCTGGGCGCGCGCGAATCCGGGCAAGCTGACGATCGGGACGATCGCGATCGGCTCGACGCAGCACCTCGCCGCCGAGCTCTTCCGCACTCGCGCCGGCATCGACGCAGTGGTCGTTCCGTACCGGGCGACACCCGCGGTGCTGACCGCGCTGCGCGGCGGGGAAATCGACCTGGCCATCGAGATACTCGGGCCGACGCTGCCGCAGATCGCCGGCGGCGCCGTGCGGCCGCTGGCGACCACGGCGGCGCGCCGCAACCGGGTGCTGCCGACGACGCCGACGGTGCAGGAAGCCGGTGTCGCGGACTACGACGTGGCGTCGTGGAACGCGCTGGCGGTGCCCGTCGCCACGCCGTCTGCCATCGTCGAGCGGCTGAATGCCGCGATTCGCGACGCGCTCTCGACCCCCGCGGTGCTGCAGCGATTGCTGGAGATGGGGGTGCGGCCGCAGGCCGGCTCGCCGGCCGAACTCGGCGCCCTGCTGGACCGCGAGATCCGTCGCTGGCGGGAGGTGATCGTCGCCGCGCGCATCGAGCCGCAGTGACTTGATCCGCGGCAAACCGGGCCGCCGGCCGTCCGGGTTAGCCTTGCGGGCGAGAGGCAGCGAAAGGAGTCCGCGATGAACGCCGAGAAACGCCGTATACCCGGCACGACCGTCTTCGATGGCGAGCAGGCGCGAAAGGGCTACGCACTGAACCGGATGTGCTTCTCGTTCAACGACGCAGCCAACCGCGCCGAGTTCCTGCGCGACGAGGACGCCTACTGCGGGAAGTACGGCCTGAGCCCGCAGCAGCGCGAGGCAGTCCGCAACCGCAACGTCCTCGAGCTGATCGAGGCTGGCGGCAACGTCTACTATCTGGCGAAATTCGCGGGCATCTTCGGTCTCGACGTGCAGGACATCGGGGCACAGCAAACCGGCATGACCAAGGACGCGTTCAAGGCCAGGCTGGCAGCCGCCGCGAGGAACTGACGCCATGGCGACGATCGTCGGAGCCATCACCACTTCGCACGTGCCGGCGATCGGACGCGCCATCGACCGCAAGCTGCAGGACGACCCGTACTGGAAGCCTTTCTTCGATGGCTTCCCGCCGGTGCGCAGCTGGCTGGCCGAGGTCAGGCCCGACATCGCCGTGCTGGTCTACAACGACCACGGGCTCAACTTCTTCCTCGACAAGATGCCGACCTTCGCGGTCGGCGCGGCCCCCGAATACCGCAACGCCGACGAAGGCTGGGGCATTCCCACGGTCCCGCCCTTCAAGGGCGACCCCGCGCTGTCGTGGCACATCATCGAGTCGCTGGTCGCCGACGAATTCGACATCGTCACCTGCCAGGAGATGCTGGTCGACCACGCCTTCACGATTCCGATGGCGCTGCTGTGGCCCGAGCAGCGCTGGCCGGTGCGCACGATCCCGGTCTGCGTCAACACGGTGCAGGCGCCGCTGCCGTCGGCCTCGCGCTGCTACCGGCTCGGCGAGGCGATCGGCCGGGCGATCGAGTCGTGGGACACCGAGGAACGCGTCGTCGTGATCGGCACCGGCGGGCTGTCGCACCAGCTCGACGGCACGCGAGCCGGCTTCATCAACAAGGCCTTCGACCAGAAGTTCATGGACAGCCTGGTCGACGATCCCGGGTGGGCGACGCAGTACTCGACGCTCGACCTGGTCGAACTCGCCGGCACGCAGGGCGTCGAAGTGCTGATGTGGCTGGTGGCGCGCGGCGCACTGACCGGCAAGGTCAGCAAGCTGCACTCGAACTACCACATCCCGATCTCGAACACGGCCTCGGCGGTGATGCTGTTCGGCAACCAGGGCTGAGGTGAGCGACGCCGGTCGGGGCGCGGGGCGGCATGTATGGCGCTGAACGCCTTCGTCGACAGCAGAAACGTTCCCGACGGCCACAGGGTCTCGGCCGACGTCTGCATCGTGGGCGCCGGCGCCGCCGGCATCACGATCGCCCGCGAGTTCGCGGGACGCCGGGAATCCGTCGTCCTGCTCGAGAGCGGCGGACTCGACTTCGAGCCGCGCGTGCAGGCGCTCGGCACCGCCGAGATCGACGGGCGAGCGCTCGACGACCCGCTGTCGGGACGGATGCGCCGTTTCGGAGGCTCCACGCACCTGTGGGGCGGGCACTGCGTCCCGCTGCAGCCCGGCGACTTCGAGAAGCGGCCGGGCATCGCCTACAGCGGCTGGCCGTTCGGCCACGACGAACTCGTCCCTTACTACCGGCGCGCGCACGAGTTGCTGCAGATCGGCGCGTTCGACTACGACGCGGCAATGCTGGCCCGAAAGCTCGGCGTGACGCTATTCCCGTTCGATCCGGCGGTCGTCCAGTCGACCGTGTCGCGTTACAACCCGATGCGCTTCGGTGCCGAGTTCGGCCAGCTGCTCAACGACGCAGCCAACGTCCGGGTGATGCTGTTCGCCAACGTCACGTCGGTCAACCTCGGCGCCGGCCGCAGTTCGGTCGGCGACGTCACGGTGCGGACGCTTGCGGGAAACGCGTTCGGCGTCGCGGCCCGGCGGTTCGTGCTGGCGTCCGGCGGCATCGACAACGCCCGCATCCTGCTTGCCAGCGATCGCGAGCAGCCGCACGGCCTCGGCAACCAGCACGACCTGGTCGGACGGTTCTTCCAGGGCCACCTGTGGTTTCGCGCCAGCCGGATCGTTCCCGCCGGCAATGCGCGATTCCTGCGCGCCTACGTCGACCGGTTCCGATACGAGGAACGCGCGTCGGTCGGCTTCCACGTCGCGCTGCCGGACCGCCTCTCGATCGAGATGCAGCTGCCGATGTTCAGGTCGGAGCTGGCGATCGGCTCGTTCGTGGTCGACGCCGGTTCGCAGGTGAGGCGCGCGATGGCAGGAAGGGAGGCGCTCGACGCCGAGAGCATTCGCGTGCTCGCCACCCGTCCGCTGGCGGCGGCCAACCGGATGATCTGCCGTGCGGAGCCGGCGCCCGATTACTACGCGCTCGACAACTATCCGGAGCAGCTGCCGAACCCCGAAAGCCGGATCATGCTCTCGAAGCAGCGCGACGCGCTCGGCCAGCCGCTGTCGAAGATCCGCTGGCGAATCTCTTCGCACGACAAACAGGGCCTGATCGAGGCGCAGCGGATCCTGGCCCGCGAGGTCGGCCGCAGCGGTTACGGTCGAATGCAGATCCGGATCCCGGAGCAGGAGGAGCACCCGCTCGACGGCGCCCATACCGGCTATCACCACATCGGAACCACGCGCATGCACGACGATCCGCGGCAGGGCGTCGTCGACCGAGACGCACGGGTGCACGGCGTCGCGAACCTGTTCGTGGCCGGCTCGTCGGTCTTTCCGACGGGCGGCTGGCCCAATCCCACGCTGACGATCGTTGCGCTGTCGATCCGGCTGGCCGATCATCTCAAGCGACTGTCCGCTCGGGACGCGCTGTAGGACGGCCGCGATGGACCACCCGGACCGCAAGCCGCGCAGGCGCCTGATTCGCGGCGCGCTCGGGGCAGCCGGTATTGCCGGCGGCGTGGCATGGCTGGAACGCGACCGCGTGGTGCGAAGCCTCTGCGAGTTCCTCGGCACCGGTCACGGCACCGACGCCGACGCCCGTGCCCGGATCGGCGCCGCATACCTGCGCGACTTCGGGCACGAGGCAGACGTGGGCCACCTGGAGACCGTGCTGCGGTCCGCGCTGACTGCCGGAGACGAAGGCCCGCACGCAGCGCCAGCGGCCGACGTCGTTGCGCGAGCGAGCGCGCGGATTCGCCGGGATTTCGCCGAGCAGGCGACCGTGTCGCTGGACGGCTGGATGCTGTCGCGGACCGAAGTCCGGCTGTGTGCGCTCGAATACCTGTATTCCCGCCGGGGCTGAGAATCGCCGCGCGAGGACGTGACGGAGGTCACCTCGACCCGTCGCGATGGCAGCCATAATGCCGACGGGTCCAGGCGAAAGCGCCGGCTCGCGGCCGGCGCGCGGCTGAAGCCGTCCCGCCGGAGCACGTCGCCGATGCCTCGGATCCCTGGAGGCCCATGCAATGTCCGACCTGTCCGACGTCCGAGCCGATGCCGCGGCCGGCCGGCGTGCCCACGACCGCGCCTTGCGGGTGCCGCCGGCGACGGTGGCCGTGCAGGCCCCCGAACTGTCGATCGTCGTTCCGACATTCAACGAGCGGGGGAACGTCGCGGAACTGGTTCGCAGGCTGTACCGGGCGCTCGACGGCATCGCCTGGGAAGCGGTCTTCGTCGACGACGACTCGTCCGATGCCACCGCCGAGGCCGTCCGCGAACTGGCGCGCACCGATCCTCGCGTCCGGATCGTCCACCGGCTCGGGCGACGCGGCCTGTCGTCGGCGTGCGTCGAGGGCGTGCTTTCGACCAGCGCCCCGCTGGTGGCGATCATGGACGCCGACTTGCAGCACGACGAATCGATCCTTCCCGACATGCGCAGCGCGCTGCTGTGCGGCGCATTCGACGTCGCCGTCGGCAGCCGCTACGCCGCCGGGGGAAGCACCGGGCAGTGGGACGGCAGGCGACTCGCGTTCAGCCGGTTCGCGACGCGCCTGGGGCACCTCGTGGTGCCGCCGCAACTGAAGGATCCGATGAGCGGGTTCTTCATGATCCGTCGCGAGGCCTTCATGGCGTCGGTGCGCGGCCTGTCGTCGATCGGCTTCAAGATCCTCGTCGACCTCTTCGCGTCGAGCCCGAAGCCGCTGCGGTTCGTCGAGATCCCGTACGAGTTCCGCGATCGTTTCTCCGGCGAGAGCAAGCTCGACGCGCTGGTCGCGTGGGAATACCTGCTGCTGCTGGCCGACAAGCTGGTCGGGCGCTGGATCCCGGTACGGTTCCTCTCGTTTGCGCTCATCGGCAGCCTCGGCGTGCTCGTGCACCTGGCGGTGCTGGCGTCGCTGTACGGTTCGGGCACGCTGCACTTCGTGCCGGCGCAGGCCGCTGCCACGGCGGTGGCGATGGTGTTCAACTTCTTCGTGAACAACAGCCTGACGTACCGCGGCTCGCGTCTGCGGGGACGCGCGCTGCTACCCGGGCTCGCCAGCTTCGTGCTCGGCTGCAGCGTCGGCGCGGTCGCCAACGTGGGCGTCGCCGGCTACCTGTTCGAGCACGCCCAGGGCTGGATTCCGTCGGCCCTCGCGGGCGTCGTGGTCGGAGCGGTCTGGAACTACGCGGTGACTTCCTTCTACACCTGGGGACGCCGTGCGCGTTGACGGCCCGCCCGCGACGGACCATCGACCTGCGCCACGATCCGCGAGCCAACGCATCGACGACCAAACCGGGCGACGATCCGGCCCGGACCTCGCGATGGTCGCGATGCTTTGCTTCGCGGTTGCGCTCCTCGCGAACCGCGGCATCGCATTCGGCTCGGACCAGGCGCTGTTCCTCGACTACGCAGCCGCGCTGCGCGCCGGCGGCGTCCTCTATGTCGACGTGTGGGACAACAAGCAGCCGGGCATCTTCTGGCTCTATGCGCTGGCCAATCTCGCCTTCGGGGAGGGCTGGCACGCCATACGCATCGGCTATGCCCTCTGGCTGGGCGCAACCGGTGCCGTCGCGGCCGCGTTGTTGCGCCTGGCGCGCCCGGCGGCGGCGGCGTGGCTGTGGGCCCCCGCGTTGACCGTCGGCCTTCTGTCGCTGCGGACCGATGCGCTGCACGCCGCGCAGATCGAGGTCCTGACCGGCCTTCCGCTCGGCACGATACTACTGCTGTGCATGATCGAACCCTCGTCGCCCCGGTGGCGCCTGCTCCGCTGGCTGGCCATCGGCGCGGTCGCGGCGACGGTCGCGGTGCTCAAGCTGGTCCTCGTCCCGGTGGCCGCGGCGATCGTGGCCTGCGGCCTGGGATGGCGAATCGCACGCAACGAGCTGGCGTTGGGCGACTCCGTGCGCGCGTCGGTCGCAATGTTCGCAGGAGCGGCGCTCGTGCTGGCGCCCGTCGTCGTCCATTTCGCTTCGCGCGGCGCGATGACCGAGTTCGCGTGGACCACGTTCGACTATCCGCGGCAGGCGGTTGGCCAGGTCGAGACACAGCGCGTGGCGATACTCGGGTACGCGCTGAAATGGCTGCTCGCGACGACCGCCGGCCTGCTGCCGGCCGTCCTGCTCGCCGTCGGGTACGGCAGGAAGCAGCTTCGCACGCGATCGGGCCTGCTGCTGGCGGGCTGCCTGGCGTGGGCGGGCAGCGCGCTCGTGATGATCCTGCTGCAGAAGTTCTCGTGGTGGACCTACCACATGGACATGGTCGTCTGGCCGATCGGCCTGCTGGCGGCGCTCGGCCTGGCGGGACCTGCCGACGGCGACGCGACGTCGCGACGCCTGGCCGGCACAGCCACCGTGCTGGTGGCGGCGTTCCTCGCCGTGCACCTCGCCTGGTTCGCCAGCAAGGTCATCGCATCGCCGGACTGGCCGCGCGCCGCGAAGTCGGCCGCTGCCTTGCAGACCGCGGCGCGCGTCGCGGCGAGCGCGCGCACGCCCTGCAACGCGATCTACGCGATCGGCGACTACGCAGGCGTCGTGTCGACGACCGGCCTGCGACAAGCGCTGCCGACGCAGGGCGTCTTTCCGATGGGATGGCTGCCGGCGCAACTGGACCGGCTGCCGGACGAACTCGCGATGGTGCGCCCCGATCTGGTCTACGTCGACGGCTTCGCGCGCGAGCGACTCGGGCGCACGCATCCGGCGTTCTTCGCGCGCGTCGACGATTGGCTGGCCAGCGCGTACCGGCACGTCGCAACCGACGCGCTCGGGGGCGCCTGGTGGGAGCGCTTCGGCACACCCCGCGACGGAACGTGCCCGGCCAGCCCGAAGTTCGCGATCCCGGGGCGTCCGCCCGGGCGCGGCCGCTAAAGAATGTAGCGCGCCAGGTCCTCGCTCTTCGCGAGGTTTGCGAGCCGTCCGTCGACGAAGGCCGCGTCGATCGTCACCGTTTCGCCGCTGCGCCGCGCGGCGCCGAACGAGACTTCCTCGAGCAGCTTCTCCATCACGGTGGACAGCCGGCGCGCGCCGATGTTCTCGGTCTTCTCGTTCACCGACGACGCGATCTCGGCCAGCCGCCGCACGCCGTCGGGCGTGAACGCAAGCCGCACCCCCTCGGTCGCGAGCAGCGCCTCGTACTGCTTGGTGAGGCTCGCGTCGGTGTCGACCAGGATGCGCACGAAGTCGTCGGCCGACAGCGAGCCGAGTTCGACGCGGATCGGCAGGCGCCCCTGCAGCTCGGGAATGAGGTCCGACGGCCTCGACAGGTGGAACGCGCCGGACGCGATGAACAGGATGTGGTCCGTTCGCACCACGCCGTAGCGGGTGTTGACCGCGGTGCCCTCGATCAGCGGCAGCAGGTCGCGCTGCACGCCCTGCCGCGAAACGTCGGCGCCGTGCGTGTCGCTGCGCGACGCGACCTTGTCGATCTCGTCGATGAAGACGATGCCGTTCTGTTCGGCCGCGGCGAGCGCCCTGGTCTTGATCTCGTCGTCGTTGACCAGCTTGGCGGCCTCCTCGTCGGCGAGCAGCTTCATCGCGTCGCGGATGCGCAGCTTGCGCGCCTTGCGCCGCCCCGGCATGTTGGCGAACAGCGACTGCAGCTGCTGAGTCATCTCCTCCATGCCGGCCGGTCCCATCAGCTCCATCGACGGCATCGGCGCGGTCAGCTCGATCTCGATTTCCTTGTCGTCGAGCTCGCCTTCGCGCAGTTTCTTGCGGAACTTCTGGCGCGTGGCCGAATCGGCGGACTCGCCGGCTTCGGCGCCGCCGAAGCCGGGGTTGCGAGGCGGCGGCAGCAACGCGTCGAGCACGCGGTCTTCGGCCGCGTCGAGCGCACGCTGCTCGACCCGCCGGGTCTCCTGCTCGCGCACCTGCTTGATCGCCAGCTCGGCCAGGTCGCGGATGATCGTGTCGACGTCGCGACCGACGTAGCCGACCTCGGTGAACTTCGTCGCCTCGACCTTGATGAACGGGGCGTTCGCGAGCCGCGCCAGCCGGCGCGCGATCTCGGTCTTGCCGACGCCCGTCGGCCCGATCATCAGGATGTTCTTCGGGGTGATCTCCTGGCGCAGCGGCTCGGCCACCTGCTGGCGGCGCCAGCGGTTGCGCAGCGCGATCGCCACCGCCCGCTTTGCGGCGTCCTGCCCGACGATGTGCTTGTCGAGTTCGGAGACGATCTCTTCCGGGGTCATCTGGGTCATGGCGGATGTCGCGAAGACGCGCGGCGCTCAGCCGAGCGTCTCGATCGTGTGTTGCTGGTTGGTGTAGATGCAGATCTCGCCGGCGATCGCCAGCGACTTGCGCACGATCGTCTGCGCATCGAGCTCGGTGTTCTCGAGCAGTGCGAGAGCAGCCGACTGCGCGTACGGTCCGCCGCTGCCGATCGCGATGAGCCCGTGCTCGGGTTCCAGCACGTCGCCGTTGCCGGTGATGACCAGCGATGCGTCACGATCGGCCACCGCCAGCATCGCCTCGAGGCGGCGCAGCATCCGGTCGGTGCGCCAGTCCTTGGCCAACTCGACCGCGGCGCGCACCAGGTGGCCCGAGTGCTTGTCGAGCTTGGCCTCGAAGCGCTCGAAGAGCGTGAACGCGTCGGCGGTGCCGCCGGCAAAACCGGCCAGCACCTGGTCGTTGTGCAGGCGACGCACCTTGCGCGCACCAGACTTGATGACGACGTTGCCGAGGGTGACCTGGCCATCGCCGCCGAGCGCGACGGTCGCACCGCGACGCACCGAGACGATGGTGGTGCCGTGGAACTGTTCCATGGGATCCCATATGGAGCCGGTCGGTGCCGGCGCAAGGGGGGCGCGACGGCGAAACATCCCGCGCGACGCGACGCGCGCGGCGGAACACGAGGCTCAGATCTTACGCCGGCGGATCTCGGCGAGATCCTGAATGCCCATGACCAGCATCAGCGCATAGACCAGGTAGTTCGGCTCGACGAACAGCACCTGCTTGCCGGCCGAACGCAGGGTGACGATCTCGTTGAGCAGGTCGCCGGCCGCGACGAACTCCATGCGACGCAGCCCCCGGCAGTCGACGACGACGTCGCCGCGGTTCGCGGCGTGCGCGCGCAGCGCCTGGAGTTCGGCCTGCATGCGTCCGAGCACGTCTCCGCGCAGCGCGAAGGCGCTCGCCTCGGGGCGCGGCGCCTCGACGGGTGCGGCGCCGGGCGCGGCGGGCTCGGCGGTGCGGATCCGCTCGCCGATCGGCTCCCACGACGGCGGCGACACTTCGTAGGTGACGCAGTACTCGATGCTCAGGTCCTCGAAAGCCTGCTGGCGCCCGAGCACGCGCAACGCGTGCAGCGCCAGCATCCACGCCGCTTCGGACGGGTCGCGCCGGCCGGACTCGATCGCCGCGCTCGCCGCCGCGAACAAGGCCTCGGCGCCTCGTACCACCAGCGCGTTGGGAGACTTCTCGAAATGCCGGAACAGCTTCAACAGCGCCTCGGCCGCCTGCACGTCGACGGCTTCGACCCTGCCGAAGTCGACGTTGGTTTCGCGACGTCGCGCCGAGGCCGACACGATCGAGTCGACCTGGGCGGCAATCGTCCCGTCGAGCATCGCCGGGAAGTCGATTGCGGCAACCCCGCTGGCCGCCGATGGTCGCGCGGCGCTCGCCTGGGCGCCCAGCTGCTCGCTCCAGCCCGGTGGCGACGATTCGAACCGGGCCGCGTACTCCAGCGCAAGCGCTTCGAACGCAGTGCGATCGCCGAGCGCCTGGTACAGATCGAGCAGCATCAGCCAGGCCAGCGCCTGGTAGCCAGCGAGGCTCGTGTCGCCGAGCGCCTGCCGAAGCGCGAGCGCCGCCGGCTGGGATTGCCCGTTCGAGTAAAGGATCGCGGCTTCCTCGAGGACGCTCGGCAGCGTCGAGCCGTTCACGTCGATCGCCATCGCGCCGGCCTGGTCGCCGAGCAACTCGGTCGCCGCATCGGGAGCCACGGCAGCACGCGCCACGGGCACGGTGGGCGCCTCGGCTCGCGCCATCGTGGCCGGACCGGGGGGCGCACGATCGTTGCTCGCGCGCGCCACGGCCGCGGCCGCGATCATCTCGGACTCGATCTGGTTGATCTTCTCTTCGGTCCGTCGGGCGGCCTCGCGCTGGGCGGCCAGCGTATCGGGCGTGGGCCCGGGCCGGGAGTCGGCCGTGCGTGCGAGCATGGCCTCGCGCGCCCGGCGCGAATCGTTCTTGTCTTTGCGGTTGAACAGCGAGAAGACCACCTGGAACTGGACCTTCCGACGAGGCGCTGAAAGCGGGACGCCGAACGCGCACTGCCTGCATTCGGGGTGCTGGGCCAGTCTAGCACGCACCCTTTTGCGTCGATCGCCTCGCCGACGACCGCGAGTCGGCCGTCAGCCGCCTGTCATCGGCGGTCAGTCCCCGTAGAGTTTCTGGCGCAGTTCTCGGCGCTGCTGCGCCTCGAGCGACAGCGTCGCGGTCGGTCTCGCCAGCAGCCGGGGAATGCCGATCGGCTCGCCGGTCTCCTCGCAGTAACCGTACTCGCCGCTGTCGATGCGCGAGAGCGATTGCTGGACCTTCTTGAGCAGCTTGCGCTCGCGATCGCGGGTGCGCAGCTCGAGCGCATGCTCTTCCTCGATGGTGGCGCGGTCGGCCGGATCCGGAACGATCACGGTCTCGCGGAGGTGCTCGGTCGTCTCGTCGGCGTTGGCGAGCAGGTCCTTCTCCATCTGCTGCAGGCGCAGACGGAAGAAGGCGAGCTGCGCCTCGTTCATGTAGTCCGAGTCGGGCATCTTCAGCAGTTCCGCCTCGGTGAGGGGTTTCTTTTCCTTCGTGGCTGCCATGATTGTCAGTACCTGTGCGCGCGCCGGGCGCTGCGTCGGGGAGTTGCCTGGAGGGAAGGAATCGCGGCTCGCCGCAACCGGCGGATCATGCCAGACATTGTTCCAGGCCCTTGATGAAGGTGTCCTTGGGCAGGTTGCGTCCGATGAAGACCATCCTGCTCGACCGCTTCTCGCCTGGCTGCCAGCGGCGTCCGGCGTCGGCGCCCATCATCATGTGGACCCCCTGGAACACCGTCTGCCGATCGGACCCCTTCATGTAAAGCACGCCTTTATACCGCAACATGTCGGGGCCGTAAACCTGGATCAGGCCCGACAGGAAATCCTCGAGTTTCAGCGGGTCGAAAGGCTTGTCGGAGCGGAACACGAACGACTGCACCGCGTCGTCGTGCTCGTGCTCGTCGCTCAGCAGGAACTGCGGGTCGATCTCGAGCACCGCGTTCAGGTTGAATCCGCGAATGTCGAGGATTTCGGCGATCGGCGCGTCGCCGAAGTGCACCGGCCGCACCGGCGCACGCGGGTTCATTCGGCCCAGCCGAGCCTTCAACCGCTGCTGCGTCGCTTCGTCCACCAGGTCGACCTTCGAGAGCAGGATGCGATCGGCGAAGCCGACCTGCTCCTGCGCCTCCTTGTGCTCGTCGAGCTGTTGCTCGCCGTGGCGCGCGTCGACGATGGTGATGACCGCGTCGAGTAGATAGTAGTCGGCGATGTCGTCGTCGATGAAGAAGGTCTGCGCGACCGGACCCGGATCGGCCATTCCGGTGGTCTCGATGACGACCCGCTCGAAGCCGATCTCGCCGCCCTCGCGACGCGCGCGCAGGTCGGCGAGGATCCGGATCAGGTCGCCGCGAACGGTGCAGCAGATGCAGCCGTTGTTCATCTCGACGATCTGCTCGTCGCGGTCCTGCAGCAGCAGGTCGTTGTCCACCCCCTCCTCGCCGAACTCGTTCTCGATCACCGCGATGCGGTGGCCGTGCTGTTCCCTGAGGATGCGGTTGAGCAGCGTGGTCTTGCCGCTGCCGAGGAAACCGGTGAGGATGGTCACCGGGACGTGCGTGTTGGCCATCGGAATCCCTTGCTGAACCGCGCATTTTACGGGCTTGCGCAGTGGGCGCACCTCCCGGACACGGTCACGTCGATCTCTTCGCCCGAGAACCCGGCCGGCAGCAAGGCGCGGACCCGCCGCGCGAGCGTGCCCGATTCCTCGATGCAGTAGATCCGGCTGCACCGCACGCAGCGGAAATGGCCGTGCGGACCCTGCGCCGGGCGCGCCGAGAAGTGGAAGACGCGATCTGGCCCGGCCACCCGGTGCGCCAGTCCGGCCTCCTCGAGCCATTCGAGCACACGATAGAGCGTGACGCGATCGATCGGCTCGGCACCGGCCTCGACGCGCTTCTGCAGCTCGATGTGAGTGAGCGCAGACTCAGCACCGAGAAGTTCGGCCAACACCCGTTGACGGGCCACCGTCAGCCGGGAACCGGAATTCCGGATCAGTTCGCGCGCACGCGACTGCCGCAGGCCTGCCGGCCCGTCCATCATCGCACTCATCGCCGCATCCGTACGGTCGGGTCGCCGATTCGCCACCCGGTTGCATGAAGGGGTCGTCGCAGCGGACACGCCGCCGCGACACCCGAGAAAGCACCCCCTCGGTGGCCGGATCATCCCGGTCGCCGTTCGCCCGGGAAAGGAACTAGTCGTCAGGAACCGCCGGATCAGCCGCGGCGGCGCGCCCTCGGGTGCGCCGCGTCGTAGACCGCGGCGAGCCGCTGGAAGTCCAGCGACGTATAGACCTGCGTGGTGGCGATGCTGGCGTGCCCGAGCAGCTCCTGGACCGCGCGCAGGTCGCCGCTGGACTGCAGCAGGTGGCTCGCGAACGAATGGCGCAAGACGTGCGGATGCACGTCGGCGGGGACACCGCGCACGATCGCGAGCCGTTTGAGCCGGACCTGCACGGTGCGGTTGGCCAGCCGGCGCCCGAGCGCACTCAGGAACAGCGCCCGCTCGTCGCAGCCGGGATGCGTGGCGCACCAGCTCGCGCGCGCGCCGAGCCAGCACCTCAGCGCCTCGCGGGCGACGCGGCCGATCGGTACGGTGCGGGTGCGGCCGCCCTTGCCCCGAACGGTCAGCTCGCCTTCTTCGAGGTCGATCCAGCCGGTCGACGACGCGCCGGGTCCGTCGAAGTGGCGCAGGTCGAGCGACGTGAGCTCGGAGAGCCGCAGCCCGGACGAGTAGAAGAGTTCGAGCATCGCCTGGTCGCGCACCGAATCGAAGCCGTCGCCGGCCGGCACGTCGACGAAACGCACCGCCACGTCGGGCGCCAGCGCCTTGGGCAGGCGCCGCGCCGCGCGCGGCGCGCGCACGCCGCGCGCCGGATTGGCGCTCGCCTCGCCCTGCGCGGCGAGCCAGTCGAAAAAGCCGCGCCACGCCGAGAGGCGACGTGCGATCGAGCGCGCCGACAGGCCGGCACGCGCGCTGGCCGCGACCCATCGCCGCACCGCATGCTCGGTGATCGCCGACCATTGCGGGTCGCGCGCCCCCGCGGCATCGCCGGTCGCATCGCCCGACGATGCCAGCTCGGCGAGTGCGCGGAGGTCGAGCCGATAGCTGGTCAGCGTGCGCGGCGAGCAGCCGCGCTCGCTACGCAGCCGCTCGAGATAGCGCTCGATCGCGCCGCCGTCCACCGCCGCTCATTCGGCCAGCCGCGACAGCGCCGCGCTGGCGGTTTCGGCGATGCGCTCGAGGAACGCCGTGCCCATCCCGGCCCGGAAACGCTCGGGGTCGGCCGAACCCAGCACGACGAGCCCGAAGGCGTTGGGATCGACGCCCTTGCGCAGCGGCAACAGAGCGATCGAGCGGGTGTCGGCGCCGCCGTCGGGAAGCCAGGACGCGGCCTGGAACTCGGAGTTCGGACCGCAGAAAGGCTGCTTCATGCTGTTCGCCAGCGTGATCACGTCCACCGGCACGGGCTGCGCACAGTCGAGCTCGAGATGCGCTTCGCGCAGGCCCCAGAGCCGCATCGCGACCTGCGGCACCGAGAAGACGGTGCGCAAGCCGTCGACCACGATGTCGGGCAACTGCGCGGGGTCCGACGCCAGCAGCAGCTGCCGCGTCCAGCGTTGCAGCTTGTCGGTGATCGCGTCGTTCTCCTGGCCGATGCGCAGCAGGTCCGCCAGCCTCAGTTCGTGCGCGCGCAGCTTCTCGCGCAGCACCTCGAGCTGGCGCTCCTGCAGCGAGATGGCGCGCCCGCCGTGCGGATGCGGCACGGTGATGCCCGCGAGCAGGTCGGCGTGCGACTCGAAGAAGCCCGGGTGGTCGCGAAGGTAGCGCGCCACCTCGTCGGCGCTGAGGATGCTGTCGGTCATGCGTGATCCGTGTTGAAGGAAGCCGGCGATGCGCGAACCGGGAGTTCGATCTCGCCTTCGAAAACAGTCACCGCCGGTCCGGTCATCGTGACGCTGCCACCGTTCCAGTCGATGCTGAGCAGCCCGCCTCGCGTCTCGACGACTACCGGCGAGCGCAACAGGCCGCGACGGATCCCGGCCACCACGGCGGCGCAGGCGCCGGTGCCGCACGCCAGCGTCTCTCCGGCGCCGCGCTCCCAGACGCGCAGGCGCACGCGCGCCGGCGTCGCCACCTGCATGAACCCGGCGTTCACGCGCCTCGGGAAGCGCGCCGCTCGCTCGATCAGCGGGCCCTCGGTGCGAACCGGTGCGCGATCGACGTCGTCGACCACCTGG
>Ga0209476_10000690_pt1 | contig 23195 bp, 20 predicted proteins | sample KloWWTrecipitate_FD_187179 | JGI IMG/M metagenome (GOLD analysis project Ga0209476, IMG submission 187179) | Active sludge microbial communities from Klosterneuburg, Austria, studying microevolution and ecology of nitrifiers - Klosterneuburg... | ecosystem: Engineered > WWTP > Aerobic digester... | reverse complement strand
GCCGATGCCCATCGGACGGCGGGGAAGCGCGGCAAGGGTGCGAAGCGCATCACCGAAGCCGTGCATGATGGGGGTCCCGTGTCCGGGGAGACCGGCCCCGGGTGCGATTGCCCCGAACTGGCGCAGAGCATCGAGGTACTGGTCATCGTCGTGGTTGGCCATGCGCATCGAGCGCGTAAGCTCCCCGTGGTGGCTGATGACGAGGTCCCCGACGAAGGCCGCATCGAGCCGCTCGACGACGAAGCAGAGTGAGCCTGGTGTGTGGCCCGGGACCGGGACGGCCCTGATGCCAGGGAGGATTTCGGCCTCCTCGGTCACCGCGAGATCCACGGCGACCGGGCGACCGCCGCCTCGCCGGAGGCTCCCGGCGACGAAGCGGCCCACGTGAGTGCGGCCAACGGTGGAGCGAAGGAACAGCCGGCCCTCGCGCTCGAAGCAATCGCCGCGGCCGGCGATGACCGGCGCTGCGAAGCGTTCGTGAAGGACCGCGGCCGAACCGGAGTGGTCGCGGTGCTTGTGGGTCAGGAGGATGGCAGCGAGGGCGCCACCGTGGGCGTGGAGTTCTTTGTTGATGGCGGAGACGGAGGAGGCGAATCCGGTGTCGATGAGCGCGAGCTGCCCGTCATCGGCTTCGACGAGGAATACGTTGGAGCCGCGCGTGCCGTGGAGCCACCAGAGTCCCGGCGCGAGAAGGTCAGCCACGTTGCCACTCCCTGTGAGAGCTGGGTATGGGCCCCTGGTCGCCGAGCCGGACGGCGGCGGCAATGGGGGTTTGAAAAAAGGAACAGGCCCTCCGGGGAGGGCCTGTGAAGAGCGTACGCACAGGAAGGCTGGTAGCGGGGGAGGGATTCGAACCCCCGGCCTTCGGGTTATGAGGGCGGGTCGGGGCGTCCCAGGTCGTCCATGGCGTGTGGTTATGTCGTTCGTTGAACTTGCAGTTCGGACGGGAGGAGTCGCCCATACCATCGATTTCGGCCCCGTCACGAGACGGCGATTTGCAACGATTTGCAGATCCACTGGGACTCTTTGTGGCTATACGGGCCCGCTCGCGATCACGCCCGTATAGCCACCGTCCCAAACCGACTCGTCCATAATCAGTCGGCTTCTGTGAATCTCCACTCTTCGACCATGACGATCTGTGTCGTCTACCCGCCGGTGTCAGCCGGATTCTTGGCCCTCAACCCGGAACGTACGCCTCGTGACGCAACAACAGAGAATGGGACAGTCCTCCCATCCTGTCCGGCGGACCCTTCTCAGTGTTCTCACAGCAATCGGAACAGGTCTCAATGAGGCCAGCCACACCGGCCTGGATTTCTTCAGCGGGCCGTGTTGAAGAAGCGAGCCACGCGCCGACCAAGCCGATCGCGTCTGGCTCGACGAAGTCGCCTTGCAGCACCTCCAGCGCTCTTTCGACCTCCACGTTTCGGCCGAAGTCATGGATGCCCGCTGCGAGGCGCTGTCCGCGAGACTCGCCAGGAATCCCGTAGACGGAGGCGTCGAGCGCTCCGGCCATGGTCAGGCCGCCCTGCGCTCGGTGCCGTGGCACCGAGCGCCAGGTTCGTTGCCGGCGGACGGCGTCGCCTAGAGGTCAGGGTGTTCGGCGTACAGCATGAGCGGTTCGGTGACGTCCGAGATCAGCGGTAGAGACTCCCAACGAATCTCTTCTCCTCGCCACGGATGCAGTTGGGTCATCTCCGCGAGAGGCCATGCCCAAGGGCCGGGCGGCGCATAGACCACGGCCGCAACGATGTCGTCGATCCGGAGGACGCAGCAGTACGCACGCTTCAAAAGTTCCTTCGCCGTCTCTCCCATGCCCGGCTTGGAAAAGCCGAACACATTGCCCTGAGACTGAATGAAACTGAGCTGGTCCGGGGCGTTCGGCATCTGCCCAAGGAAGACGCCCACGCCGGGCGGAACGCCTTGTTGCGCGGCGTGGCGGGCATCGCGAGGGATTGCCAGTCGGTAGTTCTGAGCGGTATTGATAACGATTGCCGTTTTCGCGAACCAGTGTGCGATTACTCTCCCGTCGGATTCGCTGATGATCGGATGTCGCGGGAACATGACATCTCGGAACCGCCCTTCCAGGGCGTTCATCCATCCACCGTTGCACTCTTCGCAGACTTCGCCCGCAAGTAGTGCGGTGGTCGGGTGCGGGCCTCTGGAATCTAGGATGTCGCCAATCACGCTCGAGTGTGTCGGCGTCCAAGTTTCTTTCTCTGCCCTGAGTTCCCTCTGGAGCCAAAGCGGGAAAATGTGCTCCTTCGCCCGGTTGCCCGACTTCGCCGGGCACATCCAACAGAAGGGCACGCTTTCGTTGACGCGAGATTCCAGCTTCGCGCCCTTACGCTTCAGCTGCTTGTCGTAGGCGCGTTCCCTATTGCTCACCACTTAACTCCGAGATCTTGCTTGGCGACATTGGGGCGTAACGCCCCGGTCGGTCCGCATGATGGCTTGCCCCGCTAGGATGGAATGTGATGCAAGTTTACAGGGGCCACCCGATTCCCTGTCGCTGCGATCACCGTCCCGAGAAGCCGCTCGTCCGGCGTGCAGCGGGTATCTGCTCCGTCGAGAACTCGACGCTGCGAAACGCGAAGGTAATCTTGCCATCCGGATCGATCAGGAAGTCCCCACCGACCTGAGATGTGTCGCTCAGTGGCTTTCGGATGCGGGTTCCGTGGAGCGCGGTTGCGAAGTAGAACCACACAGTCCTGGGAGACAGCCACGCGCGCACAAACGACGCGCTTTCGAGCCCATAATTGCGGTACGCCTCACCACCTTCGTCGGCGAGCACAGGCCAGCCGAACCCGTCAACAATCGAGTACTCGCGAACTCGGGTGAGAGGTTCGAACGAGACGAACAATACGTCAATGCCGAGTGACTTCAGTTGGTCTCTCTGGCACCACAACTGCGACGCGTGCTCCTAGCACGGGAGTCACGTGAAATGGCGGAGAACAACGAGCAGGAGCCGACGGTCACCTCGGTGAGTCGTTGACTCACTGGATTGTAATCGACGCTGTCCCGTGACGTGGGCATCGCGGTTCGGGCGAGAGCGCGCTTCGTCGACCGGCAAGTCCGCAGGTTCGTTCAATCGACGGATGGCTCCAGACAATCGAGGGGCGGTGCTACGAGCTGGGGTCATCGTCTCGATAACGATGGCCCTCCACGATGACCACGCGTCCCGCGTCATGGACACGAAGTGTGTAGCGAACTTCCTTCGTCGTGAGCTCCAATTCCAAGGTCGAGACTTCCTTGGCCATGAACTGGCGCATGGCCATGCCCCCGTCGGGCATAGTCTCTAGCAGGGTGCTGCACAATCGACGGTTCGACGCCGATGAGCGGGAGTAAGCGCTTTCCGAAGACCGAACCCGGTGCGATTGGAGGGGACCAGTCCGGCCTGTGGCCGCCTCCCGGGTAGCTGCGACCTTCTCAGGCGGGCCTGAGAGACAGCTTGGCCAGACGCACGAGGTTGTAGCCGGCGGCAGCCATGAGGAACCAGAGCTGGTTCCTGGCCACCCCCAAGTATCGCAGTTTGCGGCTTTGGCCTACGGTCTTGAGCCAGCCGAAGGGTTCTTCGACGAGCTTCCGGCGCCGCTGACTCAGCGCGTACTCCGCTGTCGCGGCTATCGCCTCTGGCACCGCGCTGCGACGATTGGTCGTATTGCGGGCGATGTGGGGCACGACCCCGCTGGCCTCCAGGTCGGCCACGAAGGACTGCGTGTCATAGGCCTTGTCGGCCCCGAGCGTCGCTCCCCGGCGCAGCCGCTGGCGCCCTACCAGTTTCAATGCTGCCTCCCGCTCCGCCCGTCCGCTGGCTTCGCCGAGCAGGGCGTCGACGATGAGGCCGTTGCGGTTCTCGGTGAGGAGGTGTCCGGCGAAACAAAGCTTCGCCTCCTGCTGTGGCCCCTTCCGCATGAGCCGAGCCTCCGGGTCGGTCGTCGAAGCGTGTGTTTCGTTGCTGCGTCGCTGTCCGTGGAAGCTGGCTGGCGCGTTGCGGCCACCACCGCTCGCGGGCGGGCCCTGGTCGTCCTTCGGCCGGAAACTCTTGAGCGAGGCCCAAGCCTGCAAGAGCGTCCCATCGACGGTGAAGTGGTCTTCGGAAAGCAGCCGCTGACGACGCGCCTCCTCGACGGTGGCCGCGAGGAAGGCCTCGGCCACCTGGTGGTCGAGGAGGCGCTGGCGGTTGTGGGTGAAGGTCGTGGGGTTAAAGGCGGGGTCCATGATGTTGAGGCCAAGGAACCACTTGAACAGGAGGTCGTACTGGAGCCGCTCGCAGAACTGGCGCTCGGAGCGGATCGAGTAGAGCGCCATCAAGAGCGTGCCCTTGAGCAGGTGCTCCGGCGGGATCGACGGCCGGCCGCGGTCGGCGTACATCCCCTCGAAGACCGGCGAGAGCTCCGCCAGCAGACGGTCCACCACATCCCGGATGCCGCGGATGGGATGCCTCGCCGGCACCAGGTCCTCCGGCGTCGCCTGCATCAGCATCGCCGCCTGTCGTTCGTTCCGTCCACGCATGGTCGCACCCTCCTCGCTCGCTGCGACCATCATCCCCTACTGATCGTTCCGGTCGATCCCCTTTTGCAGCACCCTGCTAGCCGATCGAGTCCCAAACGCCTGATTCAGTCGCTGGCCGATAGTGAGGAGGAACAGTGATGCGGTGGCCCGGCAGACGGCGACGGATTGAGACTGCTGGAGAGCCATGTCCCAGTCTGCTGCTTGGCCTTCACGGTGTTGCAGAGCTCATGCACCTGGCAGTTGACCGGGACGGCACCGTGCAGGATCTCCGGGCCGAGCCGCCAGGCGACCCGAAGCGGAAGAGCAGGCGGCAGGGGCCCTCGGTCTTTCAGCGCGTGATTCTAGTTGCGATGCTGCCACTGACGCTCCTTTCCGTTGTCGGACTGGCTGCAGGAGCCACGGCAGTGTTCAGGGCAGACCAGCCGCCGTCGGTGTCGCAAATCGCTCTCGCCTCGCTGCTGGTCCTGTCGCTGTTGGCAGTCTGCACGCAGGCGCTTTCTATCCTGCGCATGTTTCCGCGCGGAGCTCAGATCGTCGCATGGTCCGGTTCGGTCGCAAGAAGGCCAATTTCGAGACAACAAGAAACGGATACGGGGTCCGCTCGGCCGCGCCTTCTCCTTCTTGACCAGGAGTTCGAAGGCGGGGACATGCATGCTGGCGCCGTCCCGGCCGCGGGTATCCTGACGGCTGCGGTCGCCCGGAGCCGGCGCATCGTTGCCGCAGCAGTATGGTTCGTTCTCCTCGGCGGAGTGCTCGCGCTCTCTGGCCTGGCTGCGTATTCCTTGTTCCAGCTCCTGGATGACGTTGTGGGACACGCACAGCTCGCCACGCCACAAACCGTACTGACACTGGCGTTCCTCGGCCTCTCCCTCGCCGGGCTGTATGCGCTGGTCAAGTTGGGGATTAGGTCGGTCCGCGAACAGAGATTACGAAGGCGACGGCGGCTGTTGAGAAGGCTGGTCCGGTTCGTTCTCAGTCTCTTCGCCCGGAGCCGCCGGTCAGTTCGTCAGGTGCCAGCCCCGGCGACGGCAGCCAACTTCCCTATCCGGTTCGCGATGTTCACTCTCGCAGCTGCAGTTGCGACAGGTGTCGGGATGGCGCCAGCCGTCGCTAACCTCCGAAGAGGGGGGCCGGAGAACCCGCCCGAACTCGCGGACTCTCGGCCCTCCGGCGTCCAGGTCACGCCCATACGGACTCCTGTTTCGGGTCGGACGAGCGTGCCAACTGGCACGGTACTGGCGGGCCAGGTGGCAACGGCCGAGACGGCCACGCCCGCTCAGCAGACTCCCACCGGGGCCACGGCCTCGACGACTCAGGTGGCAGGCGGAGAGCCTGCTTCGCAGGGAGGCTCCCCGGGAGATTCGCCCCCCACCGGAGTGCCCGCCGCGGCACCACCGCCGCCACCGGAACCGCCGGCACAGCCACCGCCCCTCGTCGTGGCGCCTGAGCCGTCGACAGCGCCGACCATGGAAGGGCCGCTGACCGACCCGCCAGCGCCTGTCGAGCCGCCGCAAGCAGCGGTGACTGTGACATTACCGCCACTCGATCCGCCACCACCCTCGCAGGAGACGACCCCGCCCCCAGCAGCCACGATTCCAATCTTCAAACCTCCAGGACCCACCAAATGGCCAACACCCACCCCCACCGCGGTGGTGCGGGCCGAACTACCCACAGATTGGCCGACACCCACGTCCACTGCCGTGGTGCCGGATTACAAGCCATCGCCGCCCACCAAGTGGCCGACGCCGACGCCCACGTTTGAGCCGAATTGAGACCAACCATGCGAGGCCGACTCCTGCCCGTGCTTCGCGGAAAGAGACGAGAAGATCGATGACTGTTGCTAGTGAATCCGCCTTGGTGGTGATGGGCTACGGCGTTAGCGATACGCTTCAGCTCACGGTCGAGTCACAGCGGTTGCTGCCTCGCTTCAAATCTGTGTATACGCTCGCTGCACCGCCGAACCTCCGGAGATACCTCCAGGCTCAGAACATCCGCCACACTGACCTCTCCGTTCACTTCGATCAGGACCGCCCGCATGCGGACGCCTACCTGGACGTCATTGATGTGATCCTCAAGAGCGTCGCCGAGGACCCGCCCGTGGGATTGCTTACTCAGGGGAATCCGCTCTTCCTGAATAGCATCACCCGCACTCTCTTGATTGCGGCGCAGCGAACGGGCTTTGTCGCCCGAGCGTTGCCCGCTGTTTCCCCATTGGATGCAGCCATCAGCGAACTCGGGATCGATGTTGCCACGTTCGGCCTGCAAGTATTCGACGCAAGCCGTCTGGTCTCTCGCGACTAGACGCCGAATACTGCCGTGCCGCTGCTCGTGCTTCAGTTGGCCGGCCTGGGATGTCAAACGACGGGCTCGGTTCAGTCGCCGCTACCGGATCGGCTGGTCCCTCTCCAGGCGCACCTTCTACAGTTCTACTCCGGCGAACAGCCGGTCACACTGTTGAACCCCGGCAACGGTCACCGGCCGACCGCGCATGCAACGACCTCCCTGGCCAACTTGTCCAGCGTTGCCGAGCACGTCATCCCGGAGTCGCAGATCTTCATCGATGTTGGGCGCTGACCTGCGAACAACAGCTGCAGCGCTGGGTGCCGAACCGACCGACAAGGATCGTCCACACGAATCCGACTTCGTGTCGAGTCTTTACTCGGGCACGTAGCAGAAGGAGCCGCTCCACGAGCGCTCTGGTGCGGGAGGTGGCTGCTGCCTGCGGCTCGTCCTCGTTGGTCATCATCGCGTTGCATTCTATCCGCCGGGCGGGTGCTGCCCCCGCCGACCGCACCACGCAAGAGCGCCCGGTCTCCCGGGCGCCTCGGTGCGTGTCTCCGCCGATTGCCTGCTGCACGAGCTGCCACGCGGTCTTGTTGCCATAGCGCTCCTGCCGTCCCTCGACGATGAACACGTCGTTCGCCTGCAGCCCGTCCTCGTAGACGTCCTCGTCCTCTCCGTAGGCCAGGCACTCCTCGTCGTGCGGCTCGCCGATGCGGCGGTCGCAATCGCACTCGTCGCTCCCGAGCATGTCGCGCGTGACGACGCCCCGGATGGCGCATTCGAAGGGCCAGCCCTCCTGGTCGATGATCCGGACCTCTGCCTCGGGATCGCAGTCTTCGAGCAGGGCCATCAGTTCACTCACGGTCATCGTTCGTCTCCGTCCCCGGCGCTCAAGCGCCCGCGGGTCGGCACGTACAACTCACTTCCATGAGAAGGAAAGTCAAGCGCAAGGCGACCGCTGGTCGCTTTTCTTGGAATTGAGCCTCGATAGCTTCGCAGCGTGGCTGGCGGGAGTCTGGCAAGGGCGCGAGGAACGAGCGGCGAAGCACTCCCTTGCCAGCTCGCGGCAGGTGCGCTTCCCTCCAGGCGAGGGCTCCAATTCCCCACGTCCACCCTCTGGTTCGACGCCGCCACCATGCTCGCCACACTTCCATTCGCACTCTCGATGGACCTGTTCGAAAGGCCCGGTGCATGCTGGCTTCCTTGAGAGGTCGGGCGCTGCTGATCTCTGCTGCGGGCTCGATGGCCCCGTGAGTTGTGCGCAGTCGCCCGGGCATCCGGCGTCGAGAGAAGGAACGGGTGGTCAGGCTGCCGGTTCGTCCCGAAGCGGCCGGTACACCTCCCCCGTGAGCCAGAGCCGGTGCAGCAAGACAGCCAGCTTCCGGGCCACCGCGACCACCGCCCGGCGCTTGCCGTTCTTGCCGCCCGAGGCGGCATGCGCGAGCCCCCATCGGCGAAGATCGCAATCGGGCCCGAAGTGCCCAAGGATGTAGTGGGCCGACTGGACGAGGAGCCGGCGCAGGTACCCGTCTCCAGCCTTGGTGATTCTTAACTGTGGGTCCCGGCTGCCCGATTGGCGTCGCCCCGGCGTCAGCCCACAGTAGGCACCGACGGCCCTGCTGCTGGTGAACCGAGCCGGGTCCCCAAGCGTGAGGACGAACGCCAAAGAGGTCAGCGGTCCGACCCCGCCCACCTGCTGAAGTAGCAATGCTTCGGGGTATCGCTCGGCAATCAAGCGGTCCACCTGGCGGTCGATACCTCGCACACATTGAGTGAGCGTGCCGATCGCCGCCATCACTGGACCGAGCCCGCCGACGAGCGCCTCCGGCACACTGGCCAGCGCCTTGCTGTGAAACACCGTCGACCCGCAAGCTGGCAGGCGCTCTCCCGTTGCTGCCTTCACTACCCCACGAGAGTGGCTGATCAGGTGAGTTCGGCTTGAAAGCAGGGCATCCCGGCTCCGCAACAAGGAGAGGTCTTGCTGGCAGCGTTCGGACCGGTGCGTAATTGGGGCCAGCAGGCTCGGGTCCACTCGCCCCAGCCTCGCCAGCGTTTCTGCGTCGGTACGATCGTCCTTTCTTCGGCTCTCCGCGATCAGTCGGACGCGGTGCGGGTTCGCGACGATCACGTCGTGGCCCAGGCTCTCCAAAAGTCGGCTCGTCCACGGTGATTGCGGTCCCGCCTCGAGAACGATGCGAACCGGATCGGCGCTCTTGAATCGAAGCTCCAGGGCTTCCCGAGTAGTCCGTACCACTCCGGTTTCCAGGACCTCCCCCGCCTTGCTGAGGATGCAGACCGCGCTCGTCCTGTCCCCAAGGTCTAATCCGACCGTGCTCGCACGGCTCTCCTGACTCGTTGTGGAAGCTCTCACCTTTCCACTGCCTCCGATCCGGCCCTTCGCCGGTTAGTGGATCGGCAACTCTACCGCCCACCCAGTCGGGCCTTCTCATGCCATCTCTGTCTGGAGACGAAGTCAACTCCCAGTTCACAGCATCTCCGCCTGCTTCACGCAGACGCGAACGTCCAGTTCCTTCGCTATCTGGTGTACGCGCTGAGCGGAGACGTTAAGCTCCTCGGCGATATGACTGAGCGCGCCGCGCGGTACGACCCGGGACGGGTACCGTTCGACCAGAATGGTGCGGATGGGGCTTGAAACTCTCGACACGAGGTGGAGAGTTTGGCCGACGAGAGCACTCATGGTCGCCGCCGGCGTCGCGAATGTGTCTTCGTGTGGGTCAGTCGGGCAACTCGAAGCTGAGTCGCCCGCCACACACCGGGTCAATCGCTTCGGCCTGCTCAAGCGCCCATGCCTGCCAGCTCGCGACCCTGGTATCCACACCCGACGCACCCCTCCCCACCGCTGCCACCAGCTCGCGGATGGCCCGGGCGTCCTGCATCGCTCTCGCCTGTTGGATGAGTTCGGCACGCCCCTGCATCTGGCGTTCGTTGCGCAGCCGCGCCTGTTCTCGCCGGCGTTCCTCTCGCCAGCGGAGGTCCTCCCGGTACCACTCCCAGTCGTGCTCACGGCGTTCCAGCTCCACGGCGAGGACGATCCCCACGAGAATCTCGGACAGGCGCTCTTCGAGTCGCAGACCACGCCGCTCTTTCCAGACCTGCCGGTCCCTCGACCAGGCGCCATTCTCGATGACGTGGAAGTCGAGCCGTTCCGTGCGTTCGCCGGAGGCCAGCCTGACGTAGGTGGATTTGAGGCGGCACGGTACCCGCGCCTGGCTGAAGCGGACCTCGATCTCCTCGGCGCGGAGGTCCGTGATGGTGGCGCTCCCTCCAAGCCGCTCCAGCGCGACGAACAGCGCATTGAGGAAGGCAAGCCGTCGCCTCGGCCCGGGACCTCGGAACGGGTTCGGTGGATAGGGAAACCGCCAGGCGTTCTCCTTCCCGATCGTCAGTATCCGCTCCACTTCCCGGTGGCGATTCGCGGGGCTCAGCTCGGAGGTCCGCACTCGCACTCTCCTGGCCTTCCCGAGCACCTGCCATGCGCAGACGTGAAGGTCATGATCGTGCTCCGGTTCGGCGAGGTCGCCGGGTTCGGCAGTTGACGCCGCCCCGCTGCGCCGGGCCCCCTTCAGTTCCAGCCAATCCCGGCCTTCCGCACCGAGATCCGAACCTGGAGGCGCGATCGGTATCCACTCGCGATGCCCGTCAGGTGCGGGGCCGAATGCCGGTTTCTTCACCGGCTTCTCGTGTCGGAGCTTCGCCCAGTAGCCGCGCGGGGGTACGGGGATGTTCTCCCGCGCGCAGAGCTTGGCGAGACCTCGGTCGGACATCTGGAGTTGCGTCGCAAGCTTCCTCATGGGGACGGACCACACCAGATCGTAGAGGGCGGTTCGGGCTACGAGATCTCGCATCGGTTTTCCTTCGCGTCAATTCGTGACGGCACAGCCGGAGGCAGCGCCGTCTTCCTCGACGCCAGCCGCGCTAATGCTCGCTGGCGTCGTCGACCGCCGGACTGGTGGACGAGCAGCGCGCAGGCGGGACAAGGCTGTATGACGCTGAGGCTGAGCCGCGCGTCCTGGCCAGCACGATGAACCACCTCCGGAGGGCTATGCCGCCAGAACGACCAGACGATTCGAGTCCGCTGGCCGTCAGCCAGACCGCCAAGTGTGGCGGACCGGCCTGCCACGACTCGATCTAGGTGCGAGAAGGAGTCGCGAAGTTTCACGATCGCCTCGCTGGTTGTTCCAACCTCGTATGGCGTGATTTGGGCAAGCCGGGCGGCAGCCTTGATGGCGCGCGATGCGTACTCAAGTGCGACTTCGAATTGAGTCAGAGCGTCGAAATATCCGCCATCGAACCCGCGCTCCTGATCCAATTCCAACAACGCCGCCCTGGCCTCGCGGTAATCTCGGAACGGCCTTCGGAAGAGGCCGACAAGGCTGAAGACCGCGAGCGCCTGGTAGAGGAGATGCCAACGCCTCAGGAGTTCCCCGCGGCTCAAGTCGACGTGCCTGGCTTCAAGAGAAGCGAGAATCTCACCGAGCGACCGTTTCCCATCGCCGAGGCGCAAGCAGTTCCTCCGGAAGCCGTCCAGGGTGCAATGGAACTCCATTCCCTCATAGGACACGTCGATCTGCGGCCGGCGCTCGATCTGGCCATCCAACCAGGAAGCGTCGTGCATCAACCAGTCAGGAATGGCCTCCTCGTCGTCCCAGGCCGGGGCGAGCGGAATGGTGGCGAGTGAATCGCTCGCGAAGAAGGTGTGCTTCTTGATGCGCCCGTGCAACAGCTCGGCGACCGCTTGCCGAGTCGGGCCGTCCAGGCCCTCGACCGCGACGCCAGGCAGGTTCAGTGCGGGCTCGTAAAGGATGGGCATGTCGAACCGGAGCAGGTCGAGGCCCGCGGACCGCAGCCATTCGTAGATCTGGGGGACCGTGTAGGCGCGATCCTAGGCATGCAGGAAGAGGTCGAAGAGTCCGGCATCGCCGTGCATTTTCACCTCGTCGGCAAGGGCCGACCGACCGAGCGAGGCCCAGTGCTCGCTACTGAGACCATTGAGCGTGCGCTTCACGATATCCAGGCGTTGCGGCGTCGGTAGCGTCGATCCGGTTGCCACTCACCCTGGACGTTTTCCTGGACGGCAAGTCTCGTCAGCGCCCCAGAAGACCAGTGGCCACGCCGGAGGTTCGGGCTCCGTCACCTTTGGCCCGCAGGTCCCCGCTTGGGCGCCAACCCGTCAGCACATGACGCGGCCAACTGGCAGCCGGCTCATCATGAGGGGTAACGGACGGCCTCGCCCCGAGGTTGTCCCGCGATTGGTGTAGGCTGAGGATCATTTCCTGGGTGCAACCCTCATGGGAACCACAGGCTACTCTGGATTCCCGGGAGCGCGGTATCGTTAGAAGTCTCTTGACACGGTAGAACTCTAAGGATAGAGTCTCGCCGACCGGCGAGCGGGCAATCTACCTATTACGGGCCATTGGGGCCGAGAGGGGACGCACCATGACTACCGGCAGCCACGAACGGGTGAGCACCAGCGAGACAAAACCGTACCGCAAGAACTGGGAGTGGGATTCGGTCCACTGGGGCACTCACTGCGTCGACTGTTACCCCGGCGACTGCCCGGTGCGTGTGTACGTGAAGGACGGGAAGGTCGTCCGTGAGGAACAGTCAGGCACGCTTGTGACGGTCGAGGAAGGGGTTCCAGACTTCAACCCCATGGGTTGCCAGAAGGGCGCATCGTGGAGCCAGTCGCTTTACGGCTCCGACCGTGTGATGTATCCGATGAGGCGCGCCGGCGAACGCGGCGAGGGGAGGTGGGAGCGGGTGACATGGGACGAGGCCTTCACCGACGTCGCCGCGGCTATGATCGACGCCATTGAGGAGCATGGCTCCGATACCATCGTGCAGGAGGGGGGGCCGGAGGGCGGTGCCGCCATGGCGACGAGTAGGTTCTTCTCGACCATCGGCGCCCACTACTTCGACGGCCACGCGTCCTTCAACGATTTCTCAAGTGGCCTTCACCTCACGTTCGGGAAGTTCAGCCCCGTATCCTCTGCGGACGACTGGTTCAAATCTGAACTGATCCTGTTCTGGCACATGAATCCGGTCTACACCCGCATCCCGTTCTACCACTTCATCGCCGAAGCACGTTACAACGGCGCCGAAGTGGTGAACATCTCACCCGACATCAACCCGTCGCACACCCACGCCGACATCCAGATCCCAATCAACGGCGCATCGGACCCGGCCTTCGGCCTGGCGCTAACCCAAGTGATGTTCGCCGAAAACATCGCCGACTGGCAGTTCATGAAGGAACAAACCGACTTCGGCTTCCTCGTGCGTCTCGACACGAAGCGCTACTTGCGCCAGACGGATGTCACTGGCGGGGGACGCGAGGACCAGATGTACCAGTGGCTGCCGGACAAGGGCCTCAGGCCGGCAGACCGCGGCAACATCCACTTGAAGGGTACGGACATTGCCCTTGAAGGCGTGTTCGACGTGAAGCTGGCCGACGGTTCGACCGTCAACGTAACCCCGGCCTACGCCTTGCTGAAGAAGAAGCTCGACGAGGAGTACACGCCCGAGAAGCAGTTCTCGATCACGGGCGTGCACCCAGACACCATCCGCATGTTGGCGCGGAAGATCGCCACGAAAAAGACAAACATCATGCTGGGTTACAACGCCTGCAAGTTCTACCACGGTGACCTCATCGAGCGGTCAATGTGCCTGGTGCTCGCCGCGAGCGGCAACTGGGGCAAGTACGGCACCGGTATCCGCTGCTGGGCCTCGGGCCTGGCGGCCGATGGCTCCGGCATCGCGATGGCGAAGCCTGGTCCCGGCGCCGCCAACAGCGAGATTGTCCTGGCCGCGCGCGACGCGGCGGTCGCAGAAATGAAGGCAACCGATCCCACGATGACCACGGAGATCGCTGTGCGCGAGATGATGATGAAGATGGCCGCGAAGGATCGTGGCGCCTTCAATCGGGTCAGTCAGACGACCGTCGGCGGCAGCTCTTCCTCACCTCCTGCCTTTTGGTGGTACTGGCACGCCGGCTACCGTGAGCGTTGGAACAAGAGGGAATGGGGCGACGAGAGCTTGCCGCGGACCTTCGACGAGTACTTTAACGAAGCCATCGATAAGGGTTGGTGGGATGGACTCGCCAAACCAGGCCCGGATGATCCCCCTCAGGTCATGATCGAGAGCAGCGGTGACATGCTCCGCCGGTCCCGGGGGGGCAAGAAGGCGTGGCTCACGACAGCCTGGCCCAATCTGAAGATGATCGTGACGATAGACTTCCGGCTGAGCGAGACCGCCATTTACGGCGACTACGTCCTACCAGCCGCGCAGCATTACGAGAAGCTCGGCTTCGGCATGTCAACGCCGCACGTTATGAACCTGACCCTCGCGGACAAGGCCGCAGAACCGCCGGGCGAGGCGAAGGAGGAGTGGGACATCTACGGAGGGATACTTTCAAAGATGGCCGAGGTTGCCGAAAGGCGAGGCCTCACAGAGTACGTCGCTTCGAACGGAGTCCCCCGCAAGTATGCCGAACTCTGCAATGCGTATTCGATGAAAGGCTACTTCGACCACAACGACACGCGCTTCGACGAATCGATCCGCGACGCCGCGCTCGCGGGGACCGTACCGATGGGCACAACCCTCCAGAGCATGCGCGAGAAGGGCCACGTGCGCTTCGTCGACTGGGGCCTCACGCCAATGGCCCTCGCCCAGGCTTCGCCATTGGAGGCGCACAAGACGCACGTTCCCTTCCGCAACCACGTAGAGAACGGCGATCCGTTCCCGACCTACGCTCGGCGAGCGCAGTTCTACATTGATCACGAGTGGTTCATCGAGGCCGGCGAAGAACTCCCCACGTACAAGCCCAACCCCAAGATGGGTGGGGACTACCCGATCGGCATGACCTCCGGACACAATCGCTGGTCCATCCACACGATGAACCAGGCAAACAAGGTCATCCTTGGCACGCACCGCGGTGAGCCGTTCGTCGAGGTGAACCCCGCGGATGCGCGGACGCGCGGAGTTAGCGATGACGACCTCCTGCGCGTGTTCAATGACGTCGGGTCATTCGTGGTGCGTGCCAAGGTCTCGCCGAGCGTGAAGCCAGGCCAGATCATCTCGTACAACGGCTGGGGCCCGAACCAGTACAAGAATTGGGACGGCGAAAACGAGATCGAACCCGGGATGGTGAAGTGGAACGGGTTCGCAGGCGGCTACGGCCAGCTCCGGTATGTCGTCGGCCACTGGCAACCGATTCCCAGCAGCCGCTGGACACGTTGCGATTTTGAAAAGGTCCAGTGAGGAAGCAATGGTGAAGGCTGCGAGAGTCAGCGCACCAGCACCGGCGCTGGCCAACCCTGCAGCCATCGTCAGGCGAGGCGTGGTATCCGAGTCCGTGCGCCTCGCAACGATGGCCTGTGCCGCCCAGCCCACGGAGTACACCCGCGAAGCCTGGGCAAGACGGAGCTACAGGCGGATGACGAGAAGGTAGCTGGCGGCCCTCCGCGACGGCGAGAGGCTCGACGTGCGTCGGGAGTGGACCGGCGACACGCGGGCCACCGGCGAGTTCCAGGACGCCACCGCCGCCGTTTCCCCCACGGCGGTGGCGCCTCCCTCGCCACCCTCGCCACCCTCGGCTCCGACGCGCCGCCCGGCACCTTTGTGCTTCCCGGAGGTCGGCCACGCTGAATCGCGCCGGACTCGAGTCGGGCCGGGCGCGGGGTGGCCGTCCTGAGTAGTCCCGTGTTCGCCAAGGCAGGCAAGGTAGGCCTGGCCTTTTGCAGGTTCAAACGGAAGCGCGCACCGGTCTCGCGTTCGACGCGGCTGCAGACACCGTACGCGCACACCTTTCTCCGTCGACAGCCCGGGCGAACGCAACCAGAGGCCGGTTACCGACGGGAAGCCTGACCGGCACACTGCGGGCCGACAGGGGCGAGCAGTCCTGGAGACACTGCGTGGTTGGCTGCATGCGATGGCCTGGAGCGGTCAATGTCGTCGGCGGGCACTGACCATGGAGTGGGTGCTGCGGTAGGCCCAGAGAGAGGTGCCGGGCTCCCGGGTAGGCGTCGTTTGCAAGAACGCCGGCATGCGCTACCGCTGGATCGCCCTTGGGTGCCTCGTGGTCATCGGCGGCACCGGCGGCTGGATGTTGTTCCGGCTCGATCGGGCGGAACTCCTGGCTCGCCCGGGAGCACCCGTGTCAAGTTCCTTCAATGCTTGTGATCGCCCACCGACGCGTGGTTCGCCCCCGCGTCCGCAGCCGGGATCCAGACATTCGGTCGGCGCTCGCCTCAGCCTACGGAGTGAGACCAATCTTCAGCGTCCCACTCTCTCGAGCCCGAAATAGCTCGTACGCAGAGGGTGCCTCAGCAAGCGTCATTCGATGGGTAATGAGCGGCATCAAGTCGAAGGCGCCATGCTGTACCAACCGCATCAACCGCTTGAGCCTGTCGTGCCCGACGGGGCAGAGCGTGAAGACCACGTTGCGGTGATAGAACGAAGGCACACCGGAGGGAAGTGTGATGCCCGCCAGGCCCCCATAGATCCCAACGCTCGACACGGTGCCGCCACGACGCACAACTCTCGTTGCCATGTCGAGCGTGACCTGAACGCCGACCGCCTCGATGGCGACATCGACCCCCCCGCCATCTGTCAGTTGGAGGAGCGTCTGCACGGTATCCTCACCAGGAGCGACCACGCGACTGGCTCCTAGCCGTCGAGCCATGGCCGCACGTTCCGGAACGCCTTCCACCGCAATGATCAATCCGGCGCCCCGAGCGCGCGCGGCCGCGGTGGCACACAGCCCAACCGGTCCCTGTCCGAAAATAGCTACTGTGTCACCGAACCCGACCCGGCCTCGCTCCACTGCACCGAGCCCGGTCGACATGATGTCTGTCGCGAACAGCACCTGCTCATCGCTGAGCTCATCTGGAATTGGCGCTGCCGAGATATCGGCGTATGGAACACGGTAGTAGCGGCTCTGGCAGCCAAAGAGTAGGCCACCTCCTCCCGTGCAAGCGCTTAGTTGGCCCTCGAGGCACTGGGTACACCATCCGCAGGCTGTGAAGCAGGAACTAATCACGCGCTGGCCGACGGCCAGGCGACGAACACCAGCACCGATACGGTGCACAACCCCGACGGCCTCGTGCCCCATCGGAAGCCCGCGCATGTGGTCGGGAACCATCGCTGGGTTGAGCGGCGATTCATCCAAAATGTGCAAGTCGCTCCCGCAGATCGTTGTGAGCGTCGTGCGAACGATGATCTCACCGTCAGCCGGTTCGGGAATCGGGCCTTCGACCATCTGAACAACCTCTTGGCCCACCTTGACGCAAGTGAGATTTGCATCCTCCGACATCTCGAAGACCTCCTAGCAATTGATACGATGCGCAGCCCGAACCACCGAGTTCCTGCCCTACAGCTCCCGGTACTCGCGATGGGAGCTGTGACTTATTGCAGCGCCCATCCCTCATTGTCGTCACGGCTCTCTGCCTCGCGGTCTGGTCGGTGGTGCCACTCACGACGCAGTAAGTCGAGCTCACCCTGGTACGGTTCACTGTGGCCCACTAAGGCTGCCGCGGCACAAAGAACGTGCCGGCAGTGGTCACAAGATCTGCCGCAGCAACGACACTCCCTTTTCGGCACGTCCTTTGTGCCGCGGCAGATCTCGGCCGCATCCCGGAACCATTAGTGCTCGGTCGGCCACTTCTCAGGCGGAAGGTCCTCTCGGGCCTCCATCCAGGTAACCAATGTCGCGGACGCGGTAGGCGTTGCTGTTGCCCGTCTGGATGTTGGGTATGTGAGTCCACGGTGGACGCACACCAATCGAGCCCTGGGTGAGGAGCGGAGTCATGTAGCCGTTGTCAACGATGTGCTTCTGAATATCCTGGATGAGCACCTGCCGGGCCTTGGTGTCGAGCTCGATGCGCTGCTTCTCGAGCATGGCGTCGAGTTGTGCGTCGTTGATGTTCTGGTGCTGCGCGGAGCCCTTGGAGGAGTAGTACTCGCGTAACGTTCGGTCGGGGTCGTCGAACGACCAGTCGACTTGCGCCGTCATTGGGTAGCCACCCTTGCCGCGGTAGACCTGGGCGAGCCACTCCGCATCCTGGAGCTGCTTGAGCTCGATTTCGATGCCGAGCGCCTTCTTGAGGAGGCCGGCAACAATGGGGCCCAGGATGGCGCCTCCATAGGAGCCTGCCGGGGAGACCCACGCCTCGGTCTTGAAGCCGTCAGCGTAGCCGGCGGCGTTGAGGAGTTGTTTCGCTTTCGCGATATCCGTGGGCGGCAGATCCTCGGAACGCATTGCCCAGGGGATGTTCGCGGACGAAGACGGGCCGGTCCGCATCGCTCGCCCGCCGAAGTATGTCTGGATCATCTGGTCGTAGGGCATCGCGAAGGTGATCGCCTGCCTGACGCGCGGATCGTCGAATGGCTTCACCGCCACGTTCGTGTAGGTCTTGAGCATGTTCGTGACCGCGCCGGGAGTCTCGACGAATGTCACGCCGGAGATCTTGTCCCGGACATCGGCCATCTGCTTCTCGATGGTTTCCTTGGACGAGCCGAGGACCTGGACCGAGCCAACGTCGTGTTCTTTGGCCAAGAGTTTTGCATCGCGCACCGCCCGGTCGCGAATGATTTGCCCCTCCACCTCATCGAATAGCGGGAGGCCGGGCTTCCAGTAGTTGGGGTTTCGCTTCCAATACAGCGCGATGCCACGATCCCACTTGTCCAGGATGAAGGGACCGGTGCCGATTGGCGTTTTCTCGATGTTGCCTGCCTCCACTACCTCGCGCGCAACCATCGCTGCCCAGGTGAAGGCGAGGTTGGAAAAGAGAGGGGCAAAGGGCTGAGAGAGCTTCATCCTGACTGTGTAGTCGTCCTGCGCCTCGGTGCCCTCGATGACGTCGAACATGCCGCGCAGGCGGTTTTCGGGACGGGCGGTATCCCGCATGCGCTGCATGTTGTACTCGACATCCTTCGACGTGAATGGCCGTCCGTTGAGCGGTGCCACGTCCTGGAAGGCCACACCCTTGCGCAAGTGCAGGATGAGCTCAGTGTCGCTCGGCTGTTCCCACTTTTCGACCAACTCGCCCAGCATTTCAACCTGGGTGGGTAGACCTTCGACCCAGGGGAAGAAGAGGTGGTTGTAGGAGGGCATCCCCGCGATGAGCGACGATGGCTCTTCGTGACTGTGCGGGTCTGCGCCAATCACGTCTTCCGACAGAGCGAAGACGTACTTTCCGCCACGCTTGCCACCCGCAAGGCCCTTGTAGAAGGGGTGGTCCGGCAGCGGGCTGGCAGTGTCACCTGCCCCGGTCGTGGTGGTCGCGCCGCCGCCGGCCGTGGCGGGTGTGACGTCGTCGTCATCGTCATCGTCGCCGCAGCCTACTGCCGCGAGAGCGGCTGCCCCCACCGCAGTCATGCCGCTCAGCTGCAGGAACCCGCGCCGGCGCGCCGTGCGCTTGTGCCATCGCTCCCAATAGTTGTCGTCTGCTGACATTCGTCCTTTCCCTCCTCAAATGACTGACCAGTGTCCCGTTGACTATTTCCGACCGCTTGTGGCGCCACGAAAGCGAAATGCGCGGTCGGGAGATCACCTCCTCCCGCGCAAGCGCGGGTCCCAAACGTCGCGCAGTGCGTCTCCAAAAAGGTTGAACCCGAGCACTGCCAGAGTGATCGCAGTGCTTGGCACTACGGCCAGCCACCAGGCGGTGGTGATGTAGAAGCGGGCTTCGATAGCCAGCATCGATCCCCAGGTCGCGTTTGGCGGCGGCGGTCCGAGGCCCAAGAAGCTCAGGCTCGCCTCGGCGAGGATTGCCGAACCGATTGCCCCGGTAGCCACAACGATGATCGGCGCGGTTACGTTCGGCAGCACGTGGTGCAACAGGATGCGTGGCGTGGTCTGGCCGACTGCCCTGGCCGCTTCGATGTAGAGGTTCTGTTTGACGCTCAGCACAGATGCCCGGACGACGCGGGAAAATCCGGGCATCATGATGAATGCGATTGCGAGCACGAGGTTCCGCAGGGACGGCCCGACTGCCGTAACCACGGCGAGTGCGATTACGAGTACCGGGAAGGCCAGGATCGCGTCGACGAACCGCTGGATGACAAGATCCACTTTCCCCCCATAGAAGCCCGAAACGAGGCCAATGGCTGTGCCGCCAGCGGTGGCAATGCCGACGGCTACGAAGCCGATGAGGAGGGCGACGCGCGAGCCGTGGACCACGCGCGAGTACATGTCCCGCCCGAGGTTGTCGGTCCCAAACCAGGCGTGCCTACTCGGGGGCTGAAGCAGCGCGTCAGGGTTGATGTCGTTCGGGTCGCTCTGTGCGATCACGTCGGCCAGGGCCGCGACGAGGCAGAACACGACTATGACGAGCACGCCGGCTGCACCGAGCGGCTTCTGCCTGGTAAATGTCCAGGCCCCTCGCAACCCCCGAACGCGGAAGATGCGGCGATTCTTCGAGTCGTCCGCACCGAGATGTCCAAGAACAACTTGCAGCTCTTTGGATTCCATTTCAGGTGTACCGGACTCGGGGATCGACGTATGCATAGAGGATGTCAATCGCGAGTGACGTAAAGATGTAGACCAGACCGAAGATCAGAATCAGGACCTGTGCAAGCCCGTAATCCCGCTGCTGGACCGCATTGAGCGTCCCAGTACCCATCCCGGGGATTCGGAACATGGTCTCCATGATCACCGTACCGCCCAGGACGGCGGCTAGCTGGAGGCCCCAGACAGTCATGACCGGGAGCAGAGCGTTGCGCAGGGCATGCCGGAGAATGACGTGCCGAGACGACAGTCCCTTCGCCCACGCCGTACGGACATAGTCCTGGCGGAGCACTTCGAGCATCGTCGAACGAACCAGGCGCGTGAGGATGGCCGCCTGGGCGGCCCCAAGGATGAGCGCCGGGAAGATCATCTTTTGGACGTTCTCGGCCGGGTGGTCGACAAAGGGCACGTACCCCTCCGGGATCACCTTTCCCCACCAGATTGCGGGCAGCGAGAAGAGCAGTGTTGCAAGAACGAAGTTCGGTATCGCGAGCCCGGTTATCGTTGTGAACTGGATCAACCGGTCCAGCCAGGAGTCCTGGTGGATGGCGGCAGTCGTACCGGCGACCAGTGCGATCGTCGATGCTAGCACCGATGCCATGAGCGCCAACTGGAGCGTCGGTGGGAAGCGCCGTTTGACCTCAGTTGAAACTCGTTCCGTCGTCCAAAGCGACTCGCCCAGGTCGCCCCGGGCAAGATCGGAGACCCAGAGCAGGAATTGCTCGGGGATGGACTTGTCGAGCCCGAACTGCTTTTCCAGCCGCCGTTGGTCCTCCTCGGACTGCGCCGTCCCGGCCTTCAAGTCCACAACGCTTCCTGGAATCATCCGCAGCAGGGCAAACGCTCCGAACGTCACCAGCGCGATGACCGGGATCGTCAGGACAATTCGCCGCAGGATGTAGTTGCGCATGAACCTCTCCGGAAGCAAGGCTTCCACGCCTCTCGCTAGGTTGAAGTGGCCCTGGAGCCGGGTCTCTAAGAGACCGGCGCTCCGAGGGCAGCGGTGTCGGCTCGGACAAAGCCGGCAGCGGTCGTGACGGCCCAACCCCAGAAGGGCATGGGCGATAGGTCGGCGGTGCGCCGCTCCAGCTCCGGCAGCCATGGCAGCAACTGCCGCTCAAGAAAGTCTTGCTGCGCGCGGCGGAACGAAGCCTGCAGCCGGGGCGATGCGGAGGTCGCCTCCTTGAGTGTCAGGAACTTCATGAACTCGAGCTCGGTCGCAAGGTGGTCGGCCGGCCGTGGGTCCTCTGCCGACGCCTTCAATCCGAAGTACTCGTAGAAGCGGGCCACCTCTTCGAGCCTTTTCGGACGGTCACCCGTGTAGGCCCCGCCGAGGAGCGATGCGGCCGGCCCGCCGCCGTTGCCGACTTCGAACAACCGCAGGTACTCTGCCTGAAAGTCCTCGGCCGTGACCGAGACGTCGATGCTGGCGCTGCCGAAGTCGAACGGGAAGGCGAGCAGTTTGGCGTCATGCGCCAGGCGTTCTGGCCACCCACCAGCTGCGGCTGCCTCGTGCGAGTCTGCGTCGGGGAATGCGATGAGACGAGCCAGCGCCTGGTAGACGCCGAGGCGAGCCGTGATTTCGTTGTCGGGAAGCTCCATGTCCTGCATGGTTTCGCCCTCGATATCGAGCCCGGCGAGCGAGTAGACGAACATGGCGTGTCCCCTTTAGTGACCGTGGCCGTTCGGCGTGAGGGTGGCCGGGTCGACCGTGAACGGGCCGAGGAGTTCCTGCCACTTGTAGGCGATAAGGGTGCTGAGCATCTCGGACGCGCCACCGTTGCGGACACTGTCCATCTCGCTCTTCAGGAGCGCGAGGGCACTGTGCACACCGGGGCCGAAGAGCGACTCCAGGTAGTCCGGCGGGATGCGCGGGTTGTCGTAGTCGATGCTCATGTCTTCCTTGAGCGGGTACGGGGAAAGCGGCGGGACGTAGAACACGTTCGGCCCCGTGCCTGCCTCGGCGTGCAACGGCAGCGCGACCTTCCAGGTCTTCACGAGTTTGTGGACCGGGCTGTCCTCGTCATCGAGGTAGCCAATGAAGATAGCCCGGCCCGGGCACTGCCGAACACAGGCAGGTGCCACTCCCGCTTCAACCCGGGGGAAACAGCCAATGCACTGCTGCGCGACATGGCGGTCGTAGTTGTAGTAGACCTTCTTGTACGGACACGCTTCCATGCAGAAGCGGTCGCCCATGCAGACCTCTTCATCGCGCAGGACCAGGCCGTTGTCACCCTTCGAGAGGGCGCCCGTCGGGCAGGCCGTCATGCAGACCGGGTTCGTGCAGTGGTTGCACATGCGCGGCATGTAGAAGTAGTAGGAGTTCGGCCATTCGCCGGCGCCCTGGTCCTCGTCCCAGTTCATTGCCCAGCGGTCTTCGCGGGGCGCCTGGGGTTCGAGGTGGGCCTTGCCGCCGGTTCCTCCGTAGAAGACCTCATCGTAGTTGAAGTCGAAGCCGCCGCCGAACTCCTCGCGGGTCGGCTGGTGGCCCGGGATCGGCTTGCCGGTAGCGGTATCGAAGCCGCCGCCCATGGTCTCCCATGCCTTCGGCGTCCCAAGGCCGGGCTGGGTGTTGACCGACATCCACCACTGGTGCTTTTCGCCCTCGTCGCGCGTCCAGAGCACCTTGCAGGCGACCGAGCATGTCTGGCAGCCGATGCACTTGTTCAGGTCGTACACCCAGGCGAGCTGGCGGACCTTTGTATCAGTTGTCGCGGCCATCTGTGTCTCCTTACTCCGATTCCAGCGGGAGCCACTCGCGGCTCACTGCGGCCAGTCCGGCCCGTTCGTCGTTTGAACCGTTCCAGACGGCGAGTGCGACCTTCCCCTTGGCGCTGATGGCGGCCGGGCCGCTCAGCACCACGCTCCAGCGGCC
>Ga0209476_10000688_pt1 | contig 23274 bp, 15 predicted proteins | sample KloWWTrecipitate_FD_187179 | JGI IMG/M metagenome (GOLD analysis project Ga0209476, IMG submission 187179) | Active sludge microbial communities from Klosterneuburg, Austria, studying microevolution and ecology of nitrifiers - Klosterneuburg... | ecosystem: Engineered > WWTP > Aerobic digester... | reverse complement strand
CGGTGCGGCTGTCGCCGGATGGCGAACACGTCGCCTACCTGCGCGAACGCAAGGACTCGCGCAGCCTGTGGCTGTTGCCCACCACCGGCGGCGCCGCCCGCACGCTGGTCGGCAGCACCCAGGCGGAGCAGCTGTGGTGGTCGCGCAATGGGCGTTGGCTGTTCCTGCGCGCGCCGGGCACGCTGACCATGGTTGGGGTGGATGGGCGCAGCGGTGTGCGCGTGCCGCTGGGCGGTTCCGGACGGCGGCAGGTGATCAAGGTCGATCCCTCGCAACCGGCGGCCGTGTTGCTGCGCGAGCGGGTGCGCGCGGGCGCCGGCGAGCGCTGGCGGATCGTGCGCTTGGATGTGCATGGCAAGCGCACGTTGCTGCGCGAGGACCCGCGCTGGATCCACGACCTGGCGCTGGATGCGCGCGGCCGGATCGTCGCATTGGCGCGCTTCGAGGGCGACCACGACGCGCTGCATCGCGTCGGTGCGGATGGCCGGTTGCGCGAGGTGCTGCGCCTGCGGCCGATGCAGCGCATCGACCTGCTGGCGACGCTGGCCGATGGCAGCCTGCTGCTGGAAGGCAATCCCGGCAATGGCGCCGAAGGCAACTTCCGCCGCGTGCTGCGCCTGGGCGCGGACGACCGGCTGCAGACGCTGCACCAGGATCCGCGCGGCGAGGCCGACCTCGACGACGTGGTGCTCGATCCGCGCACGCAATTGCCGGTGGCGGCGAGTTATCGCAGCACGGTCGCCGCCACCCATGGCATCGGCAGCGCGCAGGCAACGGTGGCCGACATCGCGCGCAGGTTCCCGGGCCGCGACCTTGGCCTGCAGGTGGGCAGCGGCCCCGCCGCGCGCTGGCTGGTCAGCGAACGCGCGGCCACGTTGCGCGATCCGCGGCTGCACCTGTACGACCCGCGCAACGGCAGCCTGCGGCGGATCCTGGACGAGCCAGGCATCGGCACGAAGTCACCGCCGGAAGCCGCGCTGGCGCGCAAGCTCGCGATCGCCTACACCGCTTCCGACGGCATGCGCGTGCACGGGTTCGTGCTGCTGCCGCCGGGCGTGGACGTCGCGCGCGCGCCGCTGGTTACGCAGGTGCACGGCGGTCCGATCAACCATTTCCGCGCCGGGTTCGATGGCACCGCGCAGTTCCTGGCCAATCGCGGCTACGTGGTGTTCCAGTCGAATTTCCGCGGCTCAACCGGCCACGGACGCGACTACGTGTTTGCCCCGAAGGGCGACTACGGCAACGGCCGCGTGCAGCAGGACATCGTCGAAGGCGTGCGCTGGCTGCTGGCGCGCGGCATCGGCGATGCAAAGCGCGTCGGCATCGTCGGCCATTCGTTCGGCGGCTATTCCACGTTGCTGGGGCTGACATTCCAGCCGGACCTGTTCAAGGTCGGCGTGGCCGGCGCGCCGCCGGCGGACCTGGGCTGGTCGATGCGCTGGCTGGTCCGCTCCGGTTCCCAGGGCGACCTGCCGGACCGTTCGCTGCGGCACACCCTGCGCGCGCTGTCGCTGGACAGCACCGACCCCGCCACCCATGCGCGCCTGCATGCGCAGTCGCCGCAGGCGAATGCGGCGAAGATGCGCCGGCCGCTGCTGATCATCGCCGGCGGCGCGGACCGCACGGTGGCGATCCGCGAAGTGGCGAACTACAGCGCTACCCTGAAGGCATTGGGGCGTCCGCTGACCTTGCTGGTGGAGCCGAACGGCGGCCATTCGCCGGTCGATCCGGTCCCGCGCGAGGCCTACCTGTTCGCGATGGAAACCATGCTGCAGCGCCATCTTGGCGGGCCTGCACCGGAACAACCGGGGCAGCGGTTGCGCGCCTACCTGCGCGCGAACCTGCGCCTGGCCGGACCGGAATTCACCACCTTCGCGGCGCCGCCCAGGTAGGCGCTGGCACGCCTCAGCCGGCGTCGCTGCCCGCGGTGTCCGTCACCACGCGGTCGCGGCCTTCGCGCTTGGCCCGGTACAGCGCCTCGTCGGCGCGCGCGATCGCCGCATCGAGCGCGCCGCCGCGGGCGACCCGGGCCAGCCCGAACGAGGCGCTGAGCCGCAGCGCGGCGTCACCGGACTGCACGCAGGTCGCCGCCACCGCCGCGCGCATGCGTTCGGCGCGCGCGCTGGCGTCGTCGGCGTCCTCCAGCAGGGCAATGAACTCCTCGCCGCCCCAGCGCGCCAGCAGTTCGCCGCTGCGCAGTCCCTGGCCCAGCGCATCCGCGACCGCGCGCAGGGCGGCGTCGCCGGTTTCGTGGCCATGGGTATCGTTGATGCGCTTGAAATGGTCGATGTCGATCATCAGCAGCCGCGCCGGAGATGCGCGCAGGTACGCGGCGGCCGCCTCCACGAAGCAGCGGCGGTTGGCGAGGCCGGTCAGCGCATCCGTGCGCGAGAGCTGCTCGAGGCGCTGGTTGGCGGCCTCCAGTTCGGTGGTGCGTTGCTGCACCCGGGTTTCCAGCTTGCCGCGCAGTTCCAGCAGTTCGCGGTGTTCGCGCTCGTAGCGCAGGCTCAGCGCGCGCGCCGCGGCCAGGTACAGCACGGTGAAGCCGAGCACCGGCATGCCTTCGACCCGCACCAGCACCTGCATCTCGGACAGGATGTCGTACAGCAGGGTGGTGAACAGGAAGGTCAGGCCGAGCGCGATCACGTGCGACTCGGGGTCGCCGGAACGCGCGTGGCGCGCGGCGCGGAACATCGCCGCCAGCAGGAACAGCACGCCGGTCAGGTACAGCGCGGCCAGCAGCACGGCGTGCGGCAGCACCGGCAGCAGCAGGATCGGGACCAGCGTTGCCGCCTCCATCGCCCGCGCCAGCCGGCCGGGACGCTTGCCGCCGATCGCCTCGGCCAGTTCGTACAGGCTGATCAGGGCGACCGCCACCCCCAGCATGTTCAAGCCCAGCAACGCAGTGGCGTAGGCCGCCGGCGCCACCCGGATCGCCGCGCCGGTCAGGTTCACCAGCAGTGCGCCGAACGCGGAAAGTGCCAGCCATGCGTGCGAGCGCTGCTCGCGCCGGCGCCACCACAGGTCGGCATGCGAGGCCAGGGTCAGCGCATACACGCCAGCCCCGAAGGCTTCGATCAACTGGACCTGCAGCGGGACGGCCATTGCCGCAGGATACCGCCGCCAGCGCGCGGTGGCCGGGCCGGGGCGCTACTGCGCCGCGATCCGCAGCTGGATGCCGAGCCCCAGCATGTCCTCGGGTTCGCCCTCGAGGTCCGCGCGCAGCAGCGGGCGCGCCTGCAGCCAGCGCTTGTCGAGGGCCAGCGCAAGCTGCCCGGCATCCGCGCGCAGGGTGAGGTCGGGGATCCGCTCGTTGTCGTGCGAACGGTGCAGCAGCACCGCCAGCCGCAGCAGCGCGGCAGTGCGGCGCGCGTTGCCCAGCAGGCGGTCGGGGATCATCTCGAACGCGGCCTTCGGGATCCCGCGGCGATGGGTGCGCACCAGCGCGGCGAGGAAGCGCTGCTCCTGCTGCGAGAAGCCGGCGATGTCCGAGTTCTCGAGGATGTAGGCGCCGTGCACGTGGTAGCCGCTGTGGGCGATCGCCAGCCCGATCTCGTGCAGGCGCGCCGCGCGCGCCAGCATGCGGCGGTCGTCGCCATCCAGGGCCCAGGTTCGCGCGACCTGGTCGAACAGGTGCAGGGCGCTGGCCTCGACCCGCCTGGCCTGGGCGGCGTCGATCCCGTAACGCTGCACCAGCGCCGCCACCGACACGTCGCGCGGGTCGTCGGCGCCGCCGCGGCCAAGCATGTCGTGCAGCACGCCTTCGCGCAGCGCGGCCTTGCTCACCGCCATCCGCTGCAGGCCGAGCGCGGCGAATACCGCCTCCAGCACCAGCAGGCCGCCGGCGATGATCGGGCGCCGGTCCACGGACAGGCCGGGCAGGTCGATGTCCTCGATGCGTTCGGCCTGCAGCAGGCGCTCGCGCAGCAGCGGCAGCGCCTCCGCGGTCACCGCGCCCTTGGTCAGCTTGAGCGCGGCGCAGATCTCGCCGATCGCCTTGTTGGTGCCGGACGAGCCGATCGCCTCGTCCCAGCCGAGCGCGCGGTAGGCCGACGCGAACTGCTGGAACTCGGCGGTGACTTCGGTCAGCGCGTCCTTCCAGCGCTTGCGCGACAGCTTGCCGTTGGGGAAGAAGCGGCGGGTGCTGGCGACGCAGCCGGCCTGCAGGCTCTCGCGCTCGATCGCATCCATCCCGCTGCCGATGATGCATTCGGTGGAACCGCCGCCGATGTCGATCACCAGCCGCAGCTGGCCATCCTTCGGCGGTTGCGCGTGGGCCACGCCGAGGTAGACCAGGCGCGCTTCCTCGCGCCCGGACACCACCTCGATCGCATGCCCGAGCGCGGTTTCCGCCGGCAGCAGGAAACTCTCCGGCGCGCGCAGCTGGCGGACGGTGTTGGTGGCGACCGCGCGGATCCGGTGCGGGGGGATGTCCGCCACCCGTTGGCCGAAGCGCGACAGGCACGCCAGCGCGCGGTCGCGCACGTCCGGGGCGAGCCCGCCGAAGCCGTCCAGGCCCTCGGCCATGCGCACGGTCTCGCGCAGGCGGTCGACCACCCGCAGCTGGCCGAGCACGGTCTGCGCGACCACCATGTGGAAGCTGTTGGAGCCGAGGTCGAGCGCGGCCAGCATGTCGCCGTCGCGCAGCGGCGCGGTTGCCGGTGCCAGCAGGGTGCTGCCGCGGCGCGGGGCGGACCTCATGCGTTTGCGTTGCGGCGATGCGGGTTCATGCGCGCATTATCGCCCGCGCGGCGCCCGCGATTCCGCTGCCGCTGCATTCGCAGGTGTCACGAATACAGTCCTTCGAGCAGCGACAGCTGCGCGGAGAAACCCGCCTCGCCCGGCGCCGGCAGGATCTTGTGGTAACTGCCGTCGGCGTGCAGTTCCCACGCGTTCTGGTTGTCCGCCAGGTAGTTGAGCAGGCCTTCGCGGTGGACCCGCTGGGCGGCGCCCGCATCCAGCATCGGGAACGCGGTTTCCACCCGGCGCAGCAGGTTGCGCTCCAGCCAGTCCGCGGACGAGCAGTACAACTCGGGCGCGCCGTCGTTGCCGAACCACCAGGTGCGGTGGTGCTCGAGGAAGCGGCCGACGATCGAGCGCACGCGGATGTTCGCGGACACGCCCTCGATGCCCGGCAGCAGGGTGCAGGCGCCGCGCACGATGAGGTCGATCCCGACGCCTGCCTGCGAGGCCGCGTACAGCGCGCGGATCACCTGCGTCTCGTTGAGCGCGTTCATCTTGGCGACGATCCGAGCCGGCTTGCCGGCGCGCGCATGCGCGGCCTCGCGCTCGATCCGCTCCAGCACCCCGCTGTGCAGGGTGAATGGCGACTGCAGCAGGTGCCGCAGCTTGAGCGGCGCGGCCAGTCCGGAGAGCTGCTGGAAGATCAGGTGGACGTCGTTGCCGATCTCCGGGTTGGCGGTCATCAGGCTGAAGTCGGTGTACGCGCGCGCGGTCCCGGAGTGGTAGTTGCCGGTGCCCAGGTGCACGTAGCGGCGCAGTTCGCGGCCTTCGCGGCGCACGATCAGCAGCATCTTGGCGTGGGTCTTGTAGCCGACCACGCCGTACACCACCTGCACCCCCGCGTCCTGCAGGCGGTCGGCCAGGCCGAGGTTGGCTTCCTCGTCGAAGCGCGCGCGCAGCTCGACCACAACGGTCACGTCCTTGCCGTTGCGCGCCGCCTGGATCAGGTGCTCGACGATCGGCGAATCCTTGCCGGCGCGGTACAGGGTCTGCTTGATCGCCAGCACCGACGGGTCTTCCGCGGCCTGCCGGATCAGTTCCAGCACCGGCGCGAACGCGTCGTACGGGTGGTGCAGGAGCACGTCGCCCTGGCGGATCTGCTCGAACATCGCGTCGACGTCGCGCAGCAGGCGCGGCTGGAAGGCCGGGAACTTGAGGTCGGGGCGGCGCACCAGGTCATAGACCTGGACCACCCGGTTGAGGTTGACCGGGCCGTTGATCTTGTAGACCGCGTTGGCCGGCAGCTCGAAGTTCGCCAGCAGGCTGTCGACGATGTCCTGCGGGCACTGTTCGGCGATCTCCAGGCGCACCGCGCGCAGGTAGCCGCGGCCGAGCAACTCGTCGCGCAGCGCGAGCGCGAGGTTGTCGACGTCCTCCTCGTCGACGATCAGTTCCGAATTGCGGGTGACCCGGAACTGGTAGGCGCCGTTGACCTTCATGCCCGGGAACAGTTCGTGCACGAACGCGGACAGCACCGAGCTCAGGAACACGAAGTTGTGGAAGTCGTCGCCGTCGCCGTCGGCGTCGGGCAGGCGGATGATCCGCGGCAGCGAGCGCGGCGCGCGCACGATCGCCATGTGCCCCTCGCGGCCGAACGCATCCTTGCCTTCCAGCAGCACCACCACGTTCAGCGACTTGTTGAGGATCTTCGGGAACGGGTGCGCGGGGTCCAGGCCAAGCGGCGACAGCACCGGCATGATCTCGTTGCGGAAATGCTGGCGCAGCCAGGCGACCTGTTCCTCGCTCCACTGCTCGCGCTGCAGCAGGCGGATGCCCTCTGCATCCAGCGCCGGCCGGATCTCGTCGTAGAAGCAGCGGTACTGCGCCTGCACCAGCTCGGCGGCGCGGTCGTGGATGCGGTTGAGCAGGGTCACCGGGGCCAGCCCGTCGGCCGACGGTGGCAGCCCGAATTCGATCGCATGCCGCACCGAGCCGCCGCGGATCTCGAAGAACTCGTCGAGGTTGGTGCAGGAGATGCACAGGAAGCGCAGCCGTTCCAGCAGCGGCACCGACGGATCCTGGGCCTGCGCAAGCACCCGGAAGTTGAAGTCGAGCTGCGACAGTTCGCGATTGGCGTAAAGCGACTGGTCGCGCAGCGAGGGCGGCGGTGCTGGTTCTGCGTTCATGGCGATGTGGCCGCGATGGGGTGGGGTTCGCGCTGGAACACGCGCTCGGGATGGAAGCGGCAGGCGAAGGTGCTGCCCTTGCCGACTTCGCTGGAAATCTCCAGCCGCGCGCCGTGCAGGCCAAGCACGTGCTTGACGATGGCAAGGCCGAGGCCGGTGCCGCCGGATTCGCGCGAGCGGCTGGTGGACACCCGGTAGAAGCGCTCGGTGATCCGCGGCAGGTGCGCGGCCGGGATGCCGTAGCCGGAATCGCGGACCGAGAGGGTGGCGCCGCCGTCGCCGTCGCGGCTGAAGCGCACCGCGATCTCGCCGCCGGCCGGGGTATAGCGGATCGCGTTGCTGACCAGGTTCGAGAACGCGCTGTGCAGCTCCTTGTTGGAACCCCACAGGTCGAGCCGGGCGCCGTCGTCCACGCTGATCCGGTGCCGGCCCTGGCTCAGCGCCTCGGCTTCGCGGCGCAGGGTGGCCAGCATCGGCGCCATCGCCACGTGTTCCTCGGGCAGGGTCTCGCGCGCTTCCAGCCGCGACAGGGTCAGCAGGTCCTCGACCAACTGGGTCATGCGCTGCGACTGCCGCTGCATCTCCGCCAGCATCGGCGCCCAGTCGGGGTTTTCGGCCGGGTCCAGCATCTCCAGGTAGCCGTGGACCACGGTCAGCGGGGTGCGCAGTTCGTGCGAGACGTTGGCGACGAAATCGCGGCGCATGTGCTCCAGGCGCATGGTGCGGGTCACGTCGCGCGCGACCAGCAGCCACAGCTCGTCGGAATACGGGATCAGGCGCAGGCCCAGGCGCAGGTCGGGGTCGGCCGGCGAGGCGACGTCGGTCATCGGCTCGGCATTGCGCCCGGCGGCCAGCCAGTGCGCCATCGGCAACGGCTGCAGGGCGCCGACGATCGAGCTGCCCTGGTGGCGCGGGAACTGCAGGCCGAGCAATGGACCCGCCGCCTCGTTGAACCAGAGCACGCGCTGGCTGTTGCGTTCGACCACCACCACCGCGTCCGGCAATGCGGCCGCCGCGGCCCGGTAGGCGCGCAGCATCGCCAACAGGCGGCGCTTGCGCGCGCGCATCTCGGACTGGCTGCGGAACAACAGGCGGTCGAGCTCGTTCCACACGCCCACGCCCTGCGGCGGTTCGAGCCGCTGGCGCGCGGTCAGGCGCAGCAGCACGTGGCGCAGCTTCCAGTAGTGCCAGGCGACCACGCCGAGCGCGGCCACGGTCAGCGTCGGCCATGGCTGGCCGAGCAGCAGCCCGACCAGCAGGCCGGCGGCCAGCACGAGGGCGAGCTGGCCGAGGGTGCGGAACCAGGCGTTGCGGGCGTCGGGGGACATGCGGCCAGTCTAGGCGCTGGACGCGCCGGTTGGGTTGCGGCGGGATGTCAGGCGGCCGCCGAGAACCGATAACCGGAGCCGCGCACGGTCTGCACCATCGGGTCGAGCCGGTGCGGCTCCAGGGTCTTGCGCAGGCGCCGGATGTGCACGTCGACGGTGCGCTCCTCGACGTACACGCTGCCGCCCCAGACGTGGTCCAGCAGCTGCGAACGGCTGTACACCCGCTCCGGGTGGGTCATGAAGAAGTGCAGCAGGCGGTATTCGGTGGGACCGATGTGCACCGGGGTCGGTCCGGCGCTGCCATCCGCGAACACCCGGTGGGCGGCGCCGTCGATGCGCAGGCCGCCGACCTGGACGCTGCCGTCCTCGTCGTCCTCGCGCGAGCGGCGCATCACCGCGCGGATGCGGGCCAGCAACTCGCGCGCCGAGAACGGCTTGACCACGTAGTCGTCGACCCCGGCCTCGAGCCCGCCGACGCGGTCGTTTTCCTCGCCGCGCGCGGTCAGCATGATGATCGGGATGTCGCGGGTCAGCGCCTCGCGCCGCCAGCGCCGCGCCAGTTCCAGGCCGCTGGTGCCGGGCAGCATCCAGTCCAGCAGGATCAGGTCCGGCACGCGTTCGGAGATCGCGGCCTGGGCCTCGCGCGCATCGCCGGCGAGGACCGGGTCGAAGTCGCCCTTGCGCAGGGCGTAGGCGACCATGTCGCGGATCGCGGGTTCGTCGTCGACGATGAGGATGCGCTTTTGCATGGCAGGGCACGTAGGCACCGCGGGAGCGGCTATCCTGCCATTACACGACGGTTTTATGACCGCTTTGTGACGTTGTCACCTGCGCCGGGTCACCAGGCGCCCGCGGGCTCGCCCGCGCGCAGGCCGACCCGCCATTTGCCGGTGGCTTCCTCGTCATGCACGCCCTGCCGGCGCAGTTCCAGCACGGTCGGGGTGATCGCGGCGATCCGCGCGTCGATCCGGCTGCGCGCGTAATAGTCCAGGTTGGCGCGCTTCTTCAGGTTGTTCAGCTGCACCAGCGCCTGTTCCGGCCGGCCGCCGAGGTAGGCCGCCTCCGCCCATGCCTCGCCGGCGCGGATGTCGTCGCCGGCGATCTCGTTGGCGCGTGCATACGACTGCTGGAACAGGGCGTCGCTGGCGGCGGTGGCCAGCAGCGGCCGCAGCACCGCGACCGCACGCGCACCGCTCGCCTTGGTGTTGCGTTCGGCCAGTACCCGCGCGTAGCTCAGCGCCAGCGCACGGTGGGTCGGCATCCTCCCCAGCAGGGTCTCGAAGCGCCTGTCCGCGTCCGCCGTGCGCCCGGCCCTGGCCTCGGTTTCGCCAAGGCTGATCTGCAGCCACAGGCTGTCGGGGTGCGCGGCCTGCACCGGCTGCAGTTCCTGCAGCGCGGTGGTGGCGTCGCCGGCGCGCAGGTGGGCGTAGGCCAGGCCGTAGCGCTGGGCGTCGTCGAGCGGCTTGCTGGCCTGCATCTGCCGGTATTCGCCGATCGCCTGCGCCGGGGTGTTGGCGCTGAGCACGCGCAGGCGCTCGCGCGCCCAGCCGAAATCGCCGGTGGTGCCGCGGCTGCGCGCGCCCTGGGTCTGGATCCGCAGGCCGGCGGGCAGCAACGGATTGGTGGCGATGGCGGTGCTGCCGGTGGCGTTGCCGACCTCCAGCTTGGCCGCGCGTTCGCGTGCCTCGCTGATCCGGCTGAGGGTCACCGGGTGGGTCTGCAGGTAGCCGGGGACGCGGCTGCGCTCGTCGCCCTGGTTCACCCGCACCACCGCCTGCAGGGTCTCGAAGAATTCCGCCATCGCCTCCGGCGCGAAGCCGCCATTGGCGAGGGTGCGGATGCCGACGCGGTCGGCCTCGGCCTCGTTGTCGCGGGTGTAGTCGATCTGGCGCTGCTGCAGCAGGCCAAGCCCGGTCACCAGTGCGGCCTGGCTGGCATCGCCGCTGGAGTTCCCGCCGGCCTGCTGCGCGGCGATGATCGCGCCGAGGGTGGCGAGCAGGATCGGCAGGCTATCGCGTTGCGCCTTTTCGGCACCGCGCAGGACGTGCTGCTGGGTGACGTGGGCGATCTCGTGGGCGAGCACGCCGGCGACCTGGTCCTCGCGGTCCGCGGCCAGCACCAGCCCGGCGTTCATGCCGATGTAGCCGCCGAGGGTGGCAAAGGCGTTGATCTGGCGGTCGCGCAGCAGGAAGAAGGTGAAGCCCTGCTGCGGGCGGTCGCTGGCGCCGGCCAGGCGCAGGCCGACATCGCGCAGCCAGCCGTCCATCAGCGGGTCGTCGAGGATGTAGCCCTCGTGCCGCAGCTGGGCCAGCACCATCGAGCCGTATTCGGCCTGCCGCGCCGGCGACAGCACCGCGCCGGCGGACGAGCCGATGTCCGGCAGCCGGGCCTGCTGCGCGCTCGCCGTCGCGCAGCACAGGGCGAAGGCGAGCGCGGCGGGCCAGCGGCGGCGGAATCGGGGTCGGGTCATGCGGGCAGGATGCTGTGTTGTGGTGCGCTTGGTGTGAATGCGGGTTGAGCGGCTGGAAAAACGCGGCGCCCGGCTGCATATTCGACCGCCAGCATCCTTGCAGGTTCCCGGAGTCCGTCTTGAGCGACAGCAGCCCCCCCGGCATCACCATCTACAGCAGCGCGATCTGCCCGTACTGCGTGGCGGCCAAGAATTTCCTGAAGAGCAAGGGCCTGGCGTGGACCGAGGTCAGGATCGACACCGATCCCGCCCAGCGCGAGGCGATGGTGCAGAAGACCCGCCGCACCAGCGTGCCGCAGATCTTCATCGGCGACACCCACGTCGGCGGCTACGACGACATGATGGCACTGCATCGCGCCGGCAAGCTCGAACCGCTGCTGGCCGGGGGCGGCGCATGAGCGGCGGCGACCGGGTCAGCGAATTCACCGAATTCCGCCAGCGCATGAACAAGCGCATCCTGGACGAGCCCAACCAGGTGGTGCGGCGCTTCTTCGCGCTCGATACCCAGGCCTACCAGGCCGGCGCGCTGGACGTGAAGACCAAGGAGCTGATGGGGCTGACCGCGTCGATGGTGCTGCGCTGCGACGACTGCATCAGCTACCACGTCGCCCAGTGCAAGGACGCCGGCGTGACCCGCGAGGAGATGTTCGAGGCGTTCTCGGTGGGGCTGGTGGTGGGCGGATCGATCGTGATCCCGCACCTGCGCCGCGCGGTCGATTTCCTCGACCGGCTGGAGCAGGGCGAGGCGCAGGCACCGGCCACCCACGACCATGGTTGAATGCGCCGGCGGATACGGCGGCGCACGCCATCTGCCATAATGGCGGGCTGTAAATCCCCATGACGCCACGCCCCGTGCGTGGCGTTCAGCCTGTCTGGAATCCTGCAAAAATGACAACCATCACGATCATCCGCGGCGACGGCATCGGCCCGGAAATCATGGACGCCACCCTGCACGTGCTGGATGCGATGCAGCTTGGCCTTGCGTACGAATTCGCCGACGCCGGCCTGGCCGCGCTGGAGAAGCACGGCGAGCTGCTGCCGGCGGCGACCATGGACTCGATCCGCCGGAACAGCGTGGCCCTGAAGTCGCCGCTGACCACGCCGGTCGGCGAGGGCTTCTCATCGATCAACGTCGAGTTGCGCAAGCGCTTCGACCTGTACGCCAACGTGCGCCCGGCCAAGAGCTTCCCGAACACCAAGTCGCGCTTTCCGGCCGGCGTCGACCTGGTCATCGTCCGCGAGAACACCGAGGGCGCGTATTCCGGCGAAGGCCAGCAGGTCTCGGAGGACGGGGAGACCGCCACCCTGATCCAGAAGATCACCCATCGCGGCTCCGAGCGGATCGTCCGCTATGCGTTCGAGCTTGCCCGCAAGACCGGCCGCAAGAAGGTGACGGTGGTGCACAAGGCCAACATCCTGAAATCGACCTCCGGCCTGTTCCTGAAGACCGCACGCGAAGTCGCCGCGCTGTACCCGGACATCCAGTGCAACGAGATGATCGTCGACAACACCTGCATGCAGCTGGTGATGCGGCCGGAGCAGTTCGACATCATCGTCACCACCAACCTGTTCGGCGACATCATCTCCGACCTGTGCGCGGGCCTGGTCGGTGGCCTGGGGCTGGCCCCGGGCGCCAACATCGGCACCGACGCGGCGATCTTCGAGGCGGTCCACGGCTCGGCCCCGGACATCGCCGGCAAGGGCATCGCCAACCCGTGCGCCCTGCTGCTGGGCGCGGCGCAGATGCTCGACCACCTGGCCCGGCCGGAGCAGGCCGAGCGCCTGCGCAAGGCGATCATCGGCACCCTGGAAGCGAAGGATTCGCTGACCCCGGACCTCGGCGGCGAGGGCAACACGATGTCTTTCGCGCAGGCGATCGCGTCGCGGCTGTAGGCGCGGGTCGCCGCCGGCGCCTGCCGCCGGCAGCGGTGTCGAAAATGCAGAAGGGCGCCAGCGGCGCCCTTCTTTCGTTGCATCGAAAGCGCGATCAGTTGCGCGATTGCAGCTTGCTGAGCAGGCGCAGCATCTCCAGGTACAGCCACACCAGCGTGACCAGCAGGCCGAACGCGGCGTACCACTCCATGTACTTCGGCGCGCCCTGTTCCACGCCCGTCTCGATGAAGTCGAAATCCAGCACCAGGTTGAGTGCCGCGATCACCACCACGAAGCCGGAGAACGCGATACCGAGCAGGCTGCCCTCGTGGATGAAGGCCATGCCCTCGAACCCGAACAGGCGCATGCCGATGTTGACCAGGTACAGCAGGGCGATGCCGCCGGTGGCGGCGACGATGCCGAGCTTGAAGTTCTCGGTCACCTTGATCAGGCCGCTGCGGTAGGCCATCAGCAGCGCCGCCATGGTGCCGAAGGTGAGGCCAACCGCCTGCATCACGATGCCCGGGAAGCGCAGCTCGAACATCGCCGAGACCGCGCCCAGGAACAGGCCTTCCAGCACCGCGTACAGCGGCGCGGTGTACATCGCCCATTCCTTCCTGAACACCGTGACCAGCGCGACCACGAAGCCGCCGATCGCGCCGCCCCAGACATACGGCATCACCGCGCCGGGGTTGCCGGCGGCCATCGCGGCCGAGAACTGCGACCAGGTGAACAGCGCGCCGGCCAGGGTCAGCACCAGCAGCAGCGCGGTCTTGTTGACGGTGCCGTTCAGGCTCATCGCCCCGGCGTCGTTGCGCACCAGGGTGCCGGTGCCGAGGTCGAGGAAGGTGCTTTCCTTCAGTGCGGGATTGCCGCTGCGCATCATGGTCGTGGGTCCTCGGAAGCGCGGCGGTCGCCGCATGCGCGGAGCATATCGCGGGGCGGGCGCGTTTGCCGACGGCGGCCTGGATGCGTGGCTGGTGCGAAAGGCGGGACTCGAACCCGCACGCCTTGCGGCACTGGAACCTAAATCCAGGGCGTCTACCAATTCCGCCACTTTCGCGTGCCCGCATTGTAGCTTGCGTTGACAGCCCGCCCGGGCGGCCGGACAATGCCCGGCCTTGCGGGGCGCCGATGCGTCGCGGAGGCTTGCAACCGCAGTGGCGGTATCGGTTCCGTCGGCGGGGTATAGCGCAGTCTGGTAGCGCGCCTGCTTTGGGAGCAGGATGTCGGGGGTTCGAATCCCTCTACCCCGACCACTCCGATGCAGGTCCGCGCGGTGTTCGATGCGACAATCCGGCCGGGCGCCCGTAGCTCAACCGGATAGAGCACCGGCCTTCTAAGCCGGCGGTTGCAGGTTCGAGTCCTGCCGGGCGCGCCAGACGCGGCGGGTGTTCCAGTTCCAATGGTGGCTGTAGCTCAGTTGGTTAGAGTCCTGGATTGTGATTCCAGATGTCGGGGGTTCGAGTCCCCTCAGCCACCCCATTTTCCGTTGCCACGGACCGCACGCCGCGGTTTGCAGCGACCGCATCCTTTGCTACAATCTCGTTTCTCGGGCCGTTAGCTCAGTTGGTAGAGCAGTTGACTCTTAATCAATAGGTCCAAGGTTCGAATCCTTGACGGCCCACCAATCCCGAGACGCCCGGCCCAGTGCCGGGCGTTTTCTTTTGCGGCCCGGGGCGGTCGCCCGGCGCCCTGCGTCGCGCATTTCTGCGGTCCGGGTCGTGACAGCGGGCCCGGCATCGGCGAAACTATCGCGTTCCGCGCGGGCGCTGCCCGTGCTTCCCCAATCCAATCGCGCAACCGGGTTCGCGTCGAACCCGTCCAGGAGTCATCGCATCATGCAAGTCTCGGTCGAATCCACCGGTAACCTCGAACGCCGCGTCACCCTCAGCCTGCCGGCGGGAGACGTGGACAACCAGGTTGGCGGCCGCCTGCGCGAGATCGCGCGCACGGTCCGCATCAAGGGCTTCCGCCCCGGCAAGGTGCCGACCAAGGTGGTCGAGCAGCGCTACGGCGGCCAGGTGCGCGCCGAGATCCTGGACGGACTGCTGCGCCAGGGCATGGACCAGGCGGTGCGCGAGAACGACCTGCGCGTGGCCGGCGCCCCGCAGATCAGCATGGCCGACGAGGCCGGCGAAGGCGAGCTGAAGTACGTCGCCTCGATCGAGCTGGTTCCCGACTTCGGCGACCTCGACATGGCCAAGCTGCAGGTCGTTCGCCATACCTCGGAAGTGACCGACGCCGACATCGAACGCATGCTCGCCAACCTGCAGCAGCAGCGTGCCAGCTGGAGCAAGGTCGAGCGTGCGGCCAAGGCGGGCGACCTCGCCAACCTGGAAACCTCGAGCATGATCGACGGCGCGCGGATGCCGCCCGAGGGCGTGGAGAAGACCAGCACCGTGCTGGGTTCGGGCGCCATGTATCCGGAAGTCGAGCAGGCCATCGTCGGCATGCAGCCCGGCGAGGAAAAGACCGTCGACGTGACCCTGCCGGCCGACTGGCACATGCCGCAGTTCGCCGGCAAGACCGTGACCTCGACCTTCAGGCTGGTCGACGTGGCCGAGCAGGTCCTGCCGGAGGTCGATGCCGCCTTCATCCGCAGCTTCGGCATCAAGAGCGGCGATGCCGGGCAGTTCAAGGCCGAGATCCGCAGCAACCTGGAGCGCGAGCTCAAGGGCGCGCTGATGAATCGCCTGCGCCGCGAGGTCGGCGAGCAGCTGGTCGTGGCCTACCAGGACGTCGAACTGCCGCCGCGCGTGGTCGAGAACGAAGCCCGCGCGCTGCTGGCGAACGCCACCGAGCAGGCCCGCCGCCAGGGCCAGCAGGTCGGCGCCGACGCCGAGGCGTTCAAGGACGCCGCCCGCAAGCGCGTGCTGGTCGCGCTGCTGGTGGGCGAGGTGGCCCGTCGCAACGAGCTGCGCCTGGAGCAGGCCCGCCTGAACGAAACCATGCAGCTGATCGCGTCCACCTACGAACAGCCGCAGCAGGTCATTGACCTCTACCGCAACGATCCCCAGCTCATGCAGGGACTGCAGAACCGGGTGATGGAGGAGCAGGTGATCGACTGGATCGCCGAGCGCGCCACCCACACCGACCAGGCGATCAGCTTCCAGGAAGCGATCGGCCAGTAACGGCGCAGTCCCCGCCCGCCACGACCAGCGAGAGACCATGGACCACCTGACCAAAGCCCTCAACCTCGTGCCGATGGTGGTCGAACAGACCAGCCGCGGCGAGCGCGCGTACGACATCTATTCGCGCCTGCTCAAGGAGCGGGTGATCTTCCTGGTCGGCGGCGTGGACGACCACGTCGCCAACGTGATCGTGGCGCAGCTGCTGTTCCTCGAGGCCGAGAACCCCGAGAAGGACATCAGCCTGTACATCAACTCGCCGGGTGGCGTGGTCACCGCCGGCATGGCGATCTACGACACCATGCAGTACATCAAGCCGGACGTCAGCACGATCTGCGTCGGCCAGGCCTGCAGCATGGGTGCGCTGCTGCTGGCGGCGGGCGCCAAGGGCAAGCGTTACGCGCTGCCGAACGCGCGGGTGATGATCCACCAGCCTTCCGGCGGTTCGCAGGGCCAGGCCACCGACATCGAGATCCAGGCGCGCGAGATCCTGACCCTGCGCCAGCGCCTGAACGAGGTGCTGGCCCACCATACCGGCCAGCCGCTGGACGCGATCGCCCGCGACACCGAGCGCGACAACTTCAAGAGCGCCGAAGCCGCCCGCGAATACGGGCTGGTGGACGAGGTGCTGGTGCGCCGCCCGGACGACTCGATCCAGGCTGGCTGAACCGTTCGCCGACTGTCCGTTTCCGTGGCCCGGAAACGGCATTGGCACGCGTTTTTGGGTGAAAACACCCCCGGTTGGCCCCACCGGGGCGTATGGTATTCTCGGGTCGAAACCGCGTAGCGCGGGCAGTGAGTGGCGAATGAGCGAAGATCGTACAAGCCGGACCACCGGCGACAGCACCAAGATCCTGTACTGCTCCTTCTGCGGGAAGAGCCAGCACGAGGTCCGGAAGCTGATCGCGGGACCCAGCGTGTTCATCTGCGACGAATGCGTCGAACTCTGCAACGACATCATCCGCGAGGAGCTGGAGGAGAAGGCGCAGTCGACCCGCAGCTCGCTGCCGAAGCCGCGCGAGATCCTCGAGGTGCTCGACCAGTACGTGATCGGCCAGCAGCGCGCGAAGAAGACCCTCGCCGTCGCCGTCTACAACCACTACAAGCGCATCGAAAGCCGGCAGAAGTCCGACGACATCGAGCTGGCGAAGTCCAACATCCTGCTGGTCGGCCCCACCGGTTCGGGCAAGACGCTGCTGGCGGAAACGCTGGCGCGCATGCTCAACGTGCCGTTCACCATGGCCGATGCGACCACGCTGACCGAAGCCGGCTACGTCGGCGAGGACGTGGAGAACATCATCCAGAAGCTGCTGCAGAAGTGCGACTACGACGTCGAGAAGGCGCAGCACGGCATCGTCTACATCGACGAGATCGACAAGATCAGCCGCAAGTCGGAGAACCCGTCGATCACCCGCGACGTCTCCGGTGAAGGCGTGCAGCAGGCGCTGCTGAAGCTGATCGAGGGCACCGTCGCCAGCGTGCCGCCGCAGGGCGGCCGCAAGCACCCGCAGCAGGAATTCCTGCAGGTCGACACCCGCAACATCCTGTTCATCGTCGGCGGCGCGTTCGCCGGGCTGGACAAGGTGATCCAGCAGCGTTCCAGCGATTCCGGCGGGATCGGCTTCGGCGCCAAGGTGAAGAGCGCCGAGCGCAAGGCCGACATCGGCCAGGTGCTGGCGCAGGTGGAGCCGGAAGACCTGATCAAGTTCGGCCTGATCCCGGAGTTCGTGGGCCGCCTGCCGGTGGTCGCGACCCTGGAGGAGCTGGACGAGCCGGCGCTGGTCAAGATCCTGACCGAGCCCAAGAACGCCATCACCAAGCAGTTCAGGAAACTCTTCGACATGGAGGGCGTGGAGCTGGAAATCCGCCCCGATGCGCTCGCGGCGATTGCCAAGAAGGCGCTCAAGCGCAAGACCGGCGCACGCGGACTGCGCACCATCGTCGAGTCGGTGCTGCTGGACACCATGTACGAACTGCCGTCGCTCGAGAACGTCAGCAAGGTGGTGGTCGACGAATCGGTGATCGAGCACAGGTCCGAGCCCTACCTGATCTACAAGAACACCGCGTTCGACGCCACCGTGGACGTCCCGCTGCCGAAGGTGGCGTCGGCCGACTGAGGCCGGTCGCCCGGGTTGCAGCCGAAGGCCGCCGCATGGCGGCCTTTTGCATGGATGGCACGCATCTTTCCGCGGCCGGCCTTCGCGGTTGCTTGCATCCTGCGGCCGACAACCCCATAACCGTGGCTGTGGCGGCGCACCCGGCGCGCCCAGGGCAACAGGAGTCCGCATGAGCACCAGCACCGAACATCCCCGCACAGGGCAGGAACGCCTCGTCCTGCCGGTGCTGCCGCTGCGCGACGTCGTGGTGTTCCCGCACATGGTGATCCCGCTGTTCGTCGGCCGCGACAAGTCGATCCGCGCGCTCGACCTCGCGATGGAGGGCGACAAGCGGATCCTGCTGGTCGCGCAGAAGTCGGCGGAAACCGACGACCCGGGTGCCGCCGACCTGCATCCGATCGGCACGCTGGCGCAGGTGTTGCAGCTGCTGAAGCTGCCGGACGGCACCATCAAGGTGCTGGTCGAGGGCCTGACCCGCGCCCACGTCGACGCGGTCGGCGAGGTGGATGGCACCCTGTCCGGCACCGGGGTGGTGGTGGAATCCGCCGACAGCCGCGAGCCGCGCGAGCTGGACGCCATCGCGCGCTCGCTGATGGGGCTGTTCGAGCAGTACATCAAGACCAACCGCAAGCTGCCGCCGGAGCTGCTGCAGACCCTGTCCGGGATCGACGACCCGTCGCGCCTGGCCGACACCATCGCCGCCCATATCGGCGTCCGCCTCGGCGACAAGCAGAAGCTGCTGGAGACCCTGGACACCGCCGAGCGGCTGGAGATGCTGGTTGGCCTGGTCGACGGCGAGATCGACGTGCAGCAGATGGAGAAGCGCATCCGCGGCCGGGTCAAGTCGCAGATGGAGAAGTCGCAGCGCGAGTACTACCTCAACGAGCAGATGAAGGCGATCCAGAAGGAGCTGGGCGAGCTGGACGACGCCCCGAACGACCTCGACGAGATCGCCCGCCGGATCGCCGCCGCCGGCATGCCGAAGCCGGTCGAGGCCAAGGCCCGCAACGAGTTCAACAAGCTCAAGCAGATGTCGCCGATGTCGGCCGAGGCCGGGGTTGTGCGCAACTACCTGGACTGGTTGCTGGGCGTGCCGTGGAAGAAGCGCAGCAAGGTGCGCAAGGACCTGAAGGCCGCGCAGGACGTGCTCGACGCCGACCACTACGGGCTCGAGAAGGTCAAGGAACGCATCCTCGAATACCTCGCGGTGCAGACCCGGGTGGCGAAGATGAAGGGTGCGATCCTGTGCCTGGTCGGCCCGCCCGGCGTCGGCAAGACCTCGCTCGGGCAGAGCATCGCCAAGGCCACCAACCGCAAGTTCGTGCGGATGGCGCTTGGCGGGGTGCGCGACGAGGCCGAGATCCGCGGCCACCGCCGTACCTACGTCGGTTCGCTGCCGGGCCGGATCGTGCAGAACCTCAACAAGGTCGGCACCCGCAACCCGCTGTTCATGCTCGACGAGATCGACAAGATGTCGATGGACTTCCGCGGCGACCCGTCCTCGGCGCTGCTGGAAGTGCTGGACCCGGAGCAGAACCACACCTTCAACGACCACTACCTGGAGGTCGACCTCGACCTGTCCGAGGTGATGTTCGTCGCCACCTCCAACTCGCTGAACATCCCCGGCCCGCTGCTGGACCGCATGGAGGTCATCCGCATCCCCGGCTACACCGAGGAGGAGAAGCTCAACATCGCGATGCGCTACCTGGTGCCCAAGCAGCTCAAGGCCAATGGCCTGCGCGAAGGCGAGCTGAAGATCGCCGAGAGCGCGATCACCGACATCGTCCGCTACTACACGCGCGAGTCGGGCGTGCGCAACCTGGAGCGGGAGATCGCGAAGATCGCGCGCAAGGTGGTCAAGGAGATCGCGCTGAAGGGGCCGCAGCCGAAGGGCGCGAAGGTCAAGACGGTCGGTGTTTCGTCGAAGAACCTCGACAAGTACCTGGGCGTGCAGCGCTTCGATTTCGGGCGCGCGGAAGTTGAGAACGAGATCGGGCTGGTGACCGGACTGGCATGGACCGAAGTGGGCGGCGACCTGTTGCAGATCGAGGCCACGCTGGTGCCCGGCAAGGGCCAGCTGATCCTGACCGGGCAGCTTGGCGACGTCATGAAGGAATCGGCGTCGGCGGCATTGTCGGTGGTGCGCGCGCGCACCGAACGGCTCGGCATCGACCTCGATTTCCTGCAGAAGCACGACGTGCACGTGCACGTGCCGGATGGCGCCACGCCGAAGGACGGCCCCAGCGCAGGCATCGCGATGGCGACGACGCTGGTGTCGATGCTGACGAAGATCCCGGTGCGCCACGACGTGGCGATGACCGGCGAGATCACCCTGCGCGGCCGGGTCAGCGCGATCGGCGGGCTCAAGGAAAAGCTGCTGGCGGCGCTGCGTGGCGGCATCAAGACCGTGATCATCCCCGACGAGAACCGGAAGGACCTCGCCGACATCCCGCCCGCGGTCACCAGGAGCATGCGGATCGTGCCGGTGAAGTGGATCGACGAGGTGCTCGACCTCGCGCTGGAGCGGCCATTGCCCGGGCGCGCGGCGAAGGCCGGGGCGGAACAACCGCCATTGCCGAAAAACGAAGGTGACCCGCGTCCTGATGTCAAGCACTAAGTCGCGGTTTCCCGGCCTTTCGTCGGCGCATGCCTGAAACCCGCGCCAGCGCTTGCTTTCCGTGTTGCATGCAAAAAAATCCGCTGGTATAAGGTTGGCAACCGCGGCGTGCGTGCATTGTGCGCCGCGGCAGTCCACCGGATTGCGGCAGGGGAGCGCCGCGATCCCGGTCACCAAACATTCGCGCCACATTCCGCACAGGGAGTCATCAAGCAAATGAACAAAGCCGAATTCGTCGAAGCCGTTGCCGACAACGCCGAACTGACCAAGGCCGACGCCGGTCGCGCAGTCGATGCGATGGTCGCCGCCATCACCAAGGCCCTGAAGAAGGGCGACACCGTGACCCTGGTCGGCTTCGGCACCTTCTCCGTGCGCAAGCGCGGTGCCCGTACCGGCCGCAACCCGCGCACCGGCGACACGATCAAGATCAAGGCTTCGAAGAACCCGGCGTTCAAGGCCGGCAAGGCGCTGAAGGACGCGGTCAACTGACCCACGCCTGCTGCTTCGCGCGGAAAGCCCGGCCACGCGCCGGGCTTTTCGTTTGCGGGCTACCCGAAGCAGCGCCGTCGCTGCGATAATGCGCGGCCGGGCACTTAGCTCAGCGGTAGAGCGGCTCCTTTACACGGAGCGGGTCGGGGGTTCGATCCCCTCAGTGCCCACCACCAAGACGCCGGCAGCGTGCAAGTGGAATCGCCGCGCGGGTGGCCAGGAGGTCGGCCATCCCCGCTTCCGGGAACAAAAAAGCTTGCGGGAATTTTTCCTCCCGGATATCATTGCCAGCTCAGCGGAGTGGTAGTTCAGTCGGTTAGAATGCTGGCCTGTCACGCCGGAGGTCGCGGGTTCGAGTCCCGTCCACTCCGCCATCTTTTTAGCGTTACGTCGTACCGAAGCCCTGCAGCGATGCGGGGCTTCTTTTTTGCATCGCCTGGCGTGCCCGCGGCACCCGCGATGCGTACCGGGCCGGATCGCGCGCTAAACTAAGCGGCTACGCCTCATCGCCGATGCCCATGCTGCAGAAACTCCGCGACAAGACCTCCGGCTGGATCGCCACCGTGATCCTCGGCCTGCTGATCATCCCGTTCGCCTTCTTCGGCATGGAGTCGTACCTGTCGCAGCGGGTGGAGACCCATGCCGCGCGCATCGCCCAGCCGCCGTCGTGGTGGCCGTCGGCGCCGGACGCATGGCCGTTCAGCACGCTGTGGACGCGGCACGACATCGAGAGCAGCGAGTTCCGCAAGCGCTTCGAGGTCGCGCGCATGCGCGCGCGCGACGAGCAGGGCGACAAGTTCGACGCCAGGGCGTTCGAGTCGGTCGAGAACAAGCGCAAGATCCTCGACGACATGATCGACGAGCAGGTCATGCGCCTGGCCGCCGAGCGCGACGGCATCGTGGTCAGCGACAGCGAGGTGCGTGCGGCGATCCAGGAGGTCCCGGATTTCCAGGTCGACGGCAAGTTCAACGCCGACCGCTACCAGATGCTGCTGGGCTCGCAGAGCCCGCCGCTGACGCCGCGCGAGTTCGAGCAGAACATCCGCGAGAGCCTGCAATACGGGCTGATCCCCAGCCGGCTGGCGCAATCCGCGTTCGCCACCGATGGCGAGGTCGAGCGCGTGCTGCGCCTGCTCGGTGAACAGCGCGACGTCAGCTTCGTGGCGATGCCGCAGGTCCCGGCGGATACCGCGCCGGTGACCGCCGCGCAGATCGAAGCCTGGTACAAGGCGAACGCCGCCAGCTATCGCCGTGCCGAGACCGTGCGCCTGGAGTACGTCGAGGTGGATGGCAGCAAGTTGCCGGCGCCGGTGATCGACGAGGCGTTGCTGCGCAAGCGCTACCAGGAGCAGGGCGCCAAGTACGCCACTGCCGAACAGCGGTCGGTCTCGCACATCCTGGTGCAGGTCGCGGCGGACGCCAGCGATGCCGACAGGAAGGCCGCGGAAGCGCGCGCGAACAAGCTGGCAGGGCAGGCGCGGGCGCCGGGCGCGGACTTCGCCGCGCTGGCGAAGGCCGGTTCGGACGACGTTGGCTCCAGGGACAAGGGTGGCGACCTCGGCCTGATGGTCAAGGGTGGCCTGCCGGGACCGTTCGAGGATGCCGCGTTCTCAATGCAGGCTGGCGAAGTGCGCGGGCCGGTCAAGAGCGATTTCGGCTGGCACGTGATCAAGGTCAACGAGATCCGCGCAGGCAACCAGCAGCCGTTCGAGGCGGTCCGCGAGCAACTGCAGGCGGAGCTGCAGGAAACCGAGCACGAGCGTGCCTACAACGAACTGAGCGGCAAGCTGGTCGATGCCGTGTACAAGAACCCGAACTCGCTGGAGCCGGCGGCGCGCGCGCTCGGACTGCCGGTGCAGGCCACCGCGGCGTTCAGTCGTGCCGGTGGGACCGGCATCGCCGCCAACCAGAACGTGCTGCGTGCGGCGTTCTCCGAAACGTTGCTGCAGGACGGTACCGCCAGCGATCCGATCGAACTTGGCCCCAACCACAGCGTCATGATCCGGGTGCTGGAGCACGAGCCGGAACGTGCCCTGCCGCTGGCGTCGGTCGCGGACTCGGTGGTCGCCGCGATCCGCAACGACCGCCAGCGCAAGGCCGCCGAAGCCGCGGCCGACGCGTTGGTCAAGGCAGCCCGCGCCAAGGGCCTGGCCGCCGCGGCCGCGGGCGCGACGCTGGTGATGGCGGAGGTCAACGGCCTGCAGCGCCGCAGCCAGTCGCCTTCGCCGCGCGCGGTGGAGGCCTTCTTCAACACCCCGCGCCCGCAGGACAACCTGATCCCGGTCGACAAGGCCCTGATCGGCGGCCAGTACCTCGTGTACGCGATTCGCGCGGTGCGCGACGGCGACGTCACCAAGGCGACGGCGGAAGAGCGCAAGCAG
>Ga0209476_10000686_pt1 | contig 23318 bp, 19 predicted proteins | sample KloWWTrecipitate_FD_187179 | JGI IMG/M metagenome (GOLD analysis project Ga0209476, IMG submission 187179) | Active sludge microbial communities from Klosterneuburg, Austria, studying microevolution and ecology of nitrifiers - Klosterneuburg... | ecosystem: Engineered > WWTP > Aerobic digester... | reverse complement strand
GGCCGCGGTGGCGCTCATGCTCTGGCTGCGCGGCTCGGGGGAGATGCTCCGTCGGGCGGACCTGCCGGGCGCCCTGCTGGTGGCCATCACCCTTGGCTCGGTGATCCTCACCTTCGCTGCCGCCGACCCGCAGAAGGAGGTGGTCGGCCCGTGGGGGCTGGTCCTCCTGCCGTTGGGAGCCGCGGCAGCCACGGCATACGTCCTCCATCACCGACGGGCAGCCGCGCCCCTCATCCCGCGGGGATTGCTGCGCGGTCGGGCGGTCTTCGCCCTGCTCGTGAGCCTGGCCGTCGGCGTCGCGCTGGTGGCTGTGGTCGTCGATGTCCCGCTGCTGGCGAGGCTGGTGCACACGGACTCCGAGACCGGGGCGGCTTTCGTGCTGGTGCGTTTCCTCCTGGCTGTGCCCGTCGGGGCGTTGGCCGGCGGCTGGGTGTTGCGGCTGCTGGGGGACGGGTTGGTCGCCGGCTTCGGGTTGCTGCTGGCCGGTGCTGGGCTGCTCGTCATGGCCGGCTGGGGGCGTGGTTCGCTGGCCACCCCGATGTCGTATGCCGTGCTGGCCGCTGTCGGTCTCGGCGTCGGCTTGGCGTTGGCGCCGGTCAACAACGCGGCTCTGGCCGATGCTGCCGAGGAGGCGCACGGGTCGATCAGCGCGCTGGTCGTCGTCGCCCGCATGGTCGGGATGGTGGTCGGGTTGGCGCTGCTGACCGCGTTGGGGCTGCACGCCTACTACGCGGCCGTGGCAGAGCTGCCTGATCCGACGAACACCGATGCCCTCGTGGATGCGGCTGTGCTGCAGGTGAATTGGGTCTTCCGGGGCGGGGCGATTGCGGCTCTCGTCGGGGCCCTGGCGTCGATCGGTCTCGGTCTGCGCCACCACTCATCGACCGTGAGGTCGCCCACCTTCGGTCTGTGACGTCAGGCCGAGAGGTCGATGAAGTCGATGAGGGCGTCGGCCACGGTGCCCGTGGCCTCGTAGGTGAGCATGTGCCCGAGGCCGGGGAGGACCGTCAGGCGGGCTGTGGGGATCTGCTCTTGCAGCATCCGGGCCCATTTCACCGGGGTCAGGCGGTCCTTGGTGCCGACGAGGATGTGGGTCGGGACGTCGACGAAGTGGGCCAGAGCCTCGATCTCGTCGTGCTGCTCGATCGCGTTGAAATAGGCCCCGATCGTCGGCATCTTGGTCCGCTTGATCATCCCGACGGCGGTCTTCACGTCGTCCGGGTTCGCCCCCTCGCCGAAGAGCAGCCGACCCTGGATGGGTGTGGGCACCAGGAAGCGAGGCGCAATCCGGGGAGCGCGGGAGGCCACGCCCATGACCAGACCCTCGAGCGGGATCGGTTTGCGCCCGGCCACCGATGCCGCCGTGGCCACCAAAGCGGCGCCACGCACCCGGGAGACGAACTCGGCATGGTGCAGCCCGGCATACGCCATGACGGACATCCCGCCCATCGAATGCCCGCCCAACACGATCGGCCCCTCGGGGACGGTCGCGGTGATGACACTGGCCAAGTCATCGCCGAGGCCACGCACGGAGGCCGGGTCCGAACCCATCGTCGACTCGCCGTGGCCCCGCTGGTCGTAGGCGATGACGCGGACGGCTCGGTGGCGCTGGAGTTCGTCGATGACCGGCAGCCAGGAGTGCCGGGTGATCGTCCAGCCGTGGGCGAGGACGACGGTCGGAAGAGTCGTGTCGACGCCGCCCGCGGGCAGGAACTCCTGCGCCATCAGGCGCGCGCCGCCGCTGACGGGGATGCGGACGGTGGACGTCGTGGCTGCCTTCATCACGGTCCTCATCCTGCGGCTCGATCGCTCAACTGCACGACGACCGGTGCGTGGTCGCTGGCTCCGGCACCCTTGCGTTCCTCGCGGTCGATGGCGGCGCCCTCGACCCGAGCGGCGAAACTCGGCGACCCAAGGACGAAGTCGATCCGCATGCCGCGACCCTTCTGGAAGCGAAGTTGCTGATAGTCCCAGTAGGTGTAGACCTTCGGGCCCGGCGCGTGGGGGCGGACGACGTCGGTGAAACCGTGGTCGAGGAAGGCGTGGAAGGCGGCGCGCTCGCGCGGGCTCACGTGGCTCTTGTCCTCGTAGAACTCCATCGACCAGACATCCTCGTCGAAGGGCGCGATGTTCCAGTCCCCGCAGAGGGCGACGGGGAGTTCGTCGGCGGCCCAGCGGTCGGCCTCGGAGAGGAGGGCTTGGAGCCAGGCCTCCTTGTAGTCCATGTGCGGGTCCTCGATGTGACGGCCATTGGGGACGTAGACCGACCAGAGGCGCACGGCTTCGTCGCCCGTGCCCACGGTGGCGCCGATGGCCCTCGCCTCGACGACGGCAGGATCGCCCCAGGCGGGTGCGCCCTCGAAGCCGACTTGGACGTCGCTCAGGCCGATGCGGGAGAGGATCGCGACACCGTTCCACTGGTTGAAGCCGTGGTGCGCGACCTCGTAACCGAGTGCCTGCAGGCGGGCGTAGGGGAACTGTTCGTCCTTGGCCTTGGACTCCTGCAGGGCGAGGACGTCGATCTCGTGGCGTTGCAGCCAGGACTCGAGGCGGTCGATGCGGGATCGGATCGAGTTCACATTCCACGTCGCCATCCGCATGGCTCCCGACCCTACCCGCCGGTATGCCGTGTGCTCACCCGAGCCGCTCACGAACCTCGCGCTTCTCCGCCGGCCCCGCTACGGCGCAGTAAGTGTCGCTAGAGCAGCACCTCCTGCGCCGTAGGCTGCGCTTCCATGACCACTGCACTCGTCACAGGCGCCACGGCCGGGATCGGTCGCGAGTTCGCTCTCCAACTCGCTGCTCGCGGCGACGACCTCGTCCTGGTGGCTCGAGATGTCGATCGGCTGGAGGCGCTGGCTGCCGAGTTGCGCGCGACCCGGGGTGTGGAGGTCGAGGTGCTGCCGGCCGATCTCTCCGACCGTGCTGCCACGGCGCGGGTGGCGGAGCGCCTGGCGGAGGCCGATCGACCGATCGATCTGCTGGTCAACAATGCGGGTTTCGGGATGAAGAAGTCCTTCTTGGCCGCCGAGTTGGCCGAGGAGGAGGCGATGTTCGACGTCCTCTGCCGCGCGGTGCTCGTCCTCTCGCATGCTGCTGGTCGCGCGATGAAGGCTCGGGGGCAGGGCCAGATCATCAACGTCTCGTCGGTCGCCGGGTGGATCGCGAGCGGCACCTACTCGGCGGCCAAGTCCTGGGTGACGGTCTTCTCGGAGGGCCTGGCCGGCGAGTTGGCCGGATCAGGGGTGACGGTGACGGCGCTGTGTCCCGGCTTCACACGCACCGAGTTCCACGCGCGGGCCAAGATCCGGGACGACGCCTTCCCGGGGTTCATGTGGCTCGATGCTTCGCGGCTGGTCCGGGAATGCCTCGAGGATGCTGACAAGGGCAGGGTGATCAGCGTCCCGAGTGTGCTCTACAAGGGGTTGCACCTGGCGACCAAGATCGCGCCGCGCCGCCTGCTCCGATCCGGCGGTGTGGTCACCCGCCACCGTCCACCCACGCGCTGAGGGTGTGCGCTGCTGCGCCCAGCTGCAGCAATGCAGAGTCAACTGGCAGGGCCTACGTCGGCCGGTCTGCACTGCTGCGCCCGGCTGCAGCAGTGCACACGCGCCACACAAACGGGCCGGAGGTGACGGCCCAAGCGAGCGCACGGCATACGCTCGTGACCGTGACTGACACTGCCGCTGACCGTGCCCGCCTGCTCGAGATCATCAAGGACAAGGCCATCGTCCACGGCAAGGTGACCTTGTCCTCGGGCAAGGAGGCCGACTACTACGTCGACCTGCGCCGGATCACACTGGATGGCGAGGCCAGCCCGCTCGTCGGTCGGGTCATGCGCGAACTCACCGCCGACCTCGAATTCGACGCGGTCGGTGGCCTCACCTTGGGAGCTGACCCCGTCGCCACGGCGATGCTCCACGCGGCGGCAGCGGACGGCATACGCCTCGACGCCTTCGTGGTCCGCAAGGCCGGCAAGGCGCACGGTCTCCAGCAACGGATCGAGGGTCCCTCGATCGCCGGGCGACGGGTGCTCATCGTCGAGGACACCTCGACGACTGGTGCGTCGCCCCTGGAAGCAGCCAAGGCGGCGCAGGACGCGGGAGCCACCGTGGTGGCCGTGGCCACGATCGCGGACCGAGCCACCGGAGCCGATCGCGTCTTCGCCGACAACGGCCTCGACTATCGCCATGTCTACGGACTGGCCGAGCTGGGCCTGGCCTGACCCGAGCCGAATCCAACCGAACCGTCCGAGGGAACCCAGCCGCCCGGGGTGGCTCCGCAGTACGCCAGGGAACCCACGGCATACATGGTTCGTCTGTTGAGCAGTCCGACAGGGACCCGCACCGAGCCTGCGCCAGACGCATAGGATCGGCTGCACCAGCATTCCAACGTGGGGAGTTGTCATGATCACTGCGCTGATCGTCATCGGCGTCATCGTGCTCGCGCTCGTCCTGTGGGCCGTCGCGACCTACAACGGCCTGATCAAACTGCGCAATCTCGTGCAGGAGGCCTGGCGCCAGATCGACGTCGAGCTCACCCGCCGGCACGACCTCATCGGCAACCTCGTCGAGACGGTCAAGGGCTACGCCGCGCACGAGCGCGGCACCCTCGAGGACGTCATGAAGGCCCGCAGCGCGGCCATGGCCCCCGGCCAGGGTCCCGCGCAGCAGGCCGCCTCCGAAGGAATGCTCACCCAGGCGCTCGGCCGCCTCATCGCCGTCGCCGAGGCCTACCCCGACCTCAAGGCGAACCAGAACTTCCTCGCCCTCCAGACCGAGCTCTCGAGCACCGAGGACCGCATCGCGTCGGCCCGCCGCTACTACAACGCCAACGTGCGCGAGCTCAACACCAAGGTCGAGACGGTGCCGAGCAACTTCGTCGCGAATATGTTCGGCATCAAGCGCGAGGAGTACTTCGAGGCGGTCGGCGAGCAGCGCGAAGCGCCCAAGGTCGACTTCGGGCAGCGCGGCTCCGACATCCCTCCGCCGAGTTCGTATGCCGGGCACGACGCTCCCAGCGCACCCTCCGCTCCCAGCGCGCCCCCGTCGCAGGCGGCCCCGCTCGCTGACACCACCGACGCCCCGAAGGACGGTCAGGCATGAGCGACGGCACCGCAGCCGCCCCCCAGCCGCTCGCCCCACCGGAGCAGGTCCTCACCCTCGAGGCCCCGGCCGCGCCGGCTCCGGTGGCCGCGACGGCCGCCCCGAAGATGGCCCCCCAGGTGCCGGCCGAGGCGATCCCCGGCCTCGACGCCCGGGTCGACACCTTCATGGACGCCCTGACCAAGGCCGCGCCCAAGAGCCCGGAGTTCGCCAAGCAGGCCGACAACGTGCGCACCATGGGTGACGCCGACGTCCGCAAGGCCGCCGAGACGAGCAACCGCCTGCTCCAGACGCCGGTCAAGGCGCTCAAGGAGGGTGGCCTGGCCCAGGGCTCGGCCGTCGGCAAGACCCTCCTCGAACTCCGCCGCACCGTCGAGGAGCTCGACCCGAGCGCCGTCACCGGTGGCCGCAAGATCCTCGGGATCATCCCCTTCGGGGACAAGGTCGTCGACTACTTCCGTCGCTACCAGTCCGCGCAGAGCCAGCTCAACGCGATCCTGCACAGCCTGCGCAACGGTCAGGACGAGTTGACCCGTGACAATGTCGCCCTCAACCTCGAGAAGACCAACCTCTGGGCGACGATGGGCCGACTCAACCAGTACGTCTACATCGCCGAGCGGCTCGACCAGCGCCTCGCCGCCAAGATCGCCGAGCTCGAGCTCAGCGACCCCGAAGGCGCCAAAGCCCTGCAGCAGGACGTCCTCTTCTACGTGCGCCAGAAGCACCAGGACCTGCTCACCCAACTCGCGGTCTCGATCCAGAGCTACCTCGCGATCGACATCATCATCAAGAACAACATCGAGCTCATCAAGGGCGTCGACCGCGCCTCGACGACGACGATCAGCGCCCTGCGCACGGCCGTCATCGTCGCCCAGGCCCTCGGCAACCAGAAGCTCGTGCTCGAGCAGATCACTGCGCTCAACCAGACGACGAGCAGCATGATCCAGCGCACCTCGGAGATGCTCAAGGAGAACTCCGCGGCCATCCAGGAGCAGGCGGCGAGTTCGACGATCGGCCTGCCCGAGTTGCAGGCGGCCTTCCAGAACATCTACGCCACGATGGACTCCATCGACGCCTTCAAGATCAAGGCGCTCGACTCGATGGCCCAGACGATCGGGGTGCTCGAGACCGAGGTCGAGAAGTCCAAGGACTACCTCGCCCGCGTCCAGAAGCAGGACGCCCGCGGCACCCAGAACATCAACCTCGACCAGCCACTCGGCTGACTCCGGGCTCGATCGCAACCACGGCATCGGTGACGCATGGGCTTCAAGGACTGGGTGAACCGCACCTTCGGTGCACCCGAGCCGCCGCGGCCCGTGCTGCCCAAGCCGCCGGGGGAGCCGGAGATCCTGGCCGCACTGGGCCGCGTCGGCGACCTCTTGGCGGAGGCGTCGGCGGCCCCGCTCGTGCGCTCGCGGGTGGCCAGGATCGACAAGACGATCCGGTCGATCCTTCCCCGTCTCGCCACGCTGGGCGTGGGCAGCGAGGATGCGTATGCCGTGGTGGCCACCGCCACCGACTACCTCCCGGAGTCGGTCGCGGCCTATCTCCGGTTGCCCCGGGACTGGGCCGACACCCGTCCGATCGACGGGGGTCGCACGGCCCTCATGGTGCTCGTCGACCAGTTGGAGTTGCTGGGCTCCTCGATGGACCGGATGCTCGATGCCGCGGTCCGCGCCGATGCGCAGGCGCTGATCGCCCAGGGGCGCTTCCTCGACGCGAAGTTCGGGAGGGTCACACCGGATCCGGTGGTGGCGCCGACGGTGGCCAACGATCGAGGGCCCGCATCCGGCAACAGTTTGGATTTGTGATGATGTCCCGAGTTGGGTGCGTTGGGGTGGGCTCCAGCCCACCCCAACGCACCCAACTCGGGGACGAAGACGAGGGGGAGGCATGAGCGCTACACCGAAACTGTCCGAGGCGTTGGCCTCGCTCGAGGCCGCGGCCCGGGCAGCCGGTGTGCCTGCCGATGCCGCGCGCCTCGAGGGTGAGGCCCTCGCCGCCACAGTCGCCGAGGCGGCTGTCGGGGCTTGGGTGGACTGGGGCCGCGAGACATCCGCGGCCGCTGGCGCCGAGGGGACCAACGGATCCACCCGCTCGGCCGAGGACTTCATGGTCGCCGCCTCGCGCGGTCGCCGGTGGCGATCCGGGCCGACGGCGACCCTCCACCAACTGATCCTCGACGGCTCGACCCACGCCACGGCATACGCAAAGGCTCTTGGTGACGTCTGTCTGGCCGGCGCCTCCCTCGGACGCCCGACCAGTCGCACGATCGGCAACGCGACGACTGCCGCGGCCGCCCAACTCGGCTCGCTCTCGCCGCTCGTGCCCAAGCCCGCCGGCCCGCAACCCGGCTCAGGTCCAGCCCCTGCCGCGGCGCCAAAGCCCGACGGGCCGTGGCTGACCCCGGCGACCGGACCCACCGGTCCTGCCCCGACGACCGCTATGGAGGAAGCCATGACCGAGACGGTCCGAGGTCTGTGGACCGAGGTCATGGGTGAGCTCAAGTCGGTGAGTTCGCGCTTGCGTGAGGTCTCGCCGCCCGGCTCCCAGACGCCACCTGTGCCCGGTTTCGACCTCGGCGACGGGGACCCCATGGCTCCGGGCCGCTTCCCGATGGACCCCGCCCAGGGCGCTAGTGGCAACCCGAACACGGCCGAGGAACAACGCGACCCCGTGGCCGTTGCTCCTGATCCGGAGGCCAAGCCGGAGGAGCCCACCAAGCCCGAGCCCGAGCCGAAGAGTCTGGAGGAGCTGCTCGCCGACCTCGACGGACTCATCGGCCTGCGCGCGGTCAAGGCCGAGATCCACCGGCAGGTGGCCCTGCTCAAGATCGAGGCCAAGCGCAAGGAGGCCGGGCTCAAGACCCCGGCGATCACCCGGCACCTCGTCTTCGTCGGGAACCCGGGCACGGGCAAGACGACCGTCGCCCGGCTCGTCGGCGGCATCTATCGCGCCCTCGGCCTGCTCTCCAAGGGTCAACTCGTGGAGGTCGACCGCAGTGAGTTGGTTGCCGGCTACCTCGGGCAGACCGCGATGAAGACGGCCGAGGTGGTGAAGTCGGCGGAGGGTGGGGTCTTGTTCATCGACGAGGCCTACAGCCTGTCGGGTGACCAATACGGCACCGAGGCCATCGACACCCTGGTCAAGGAGATGGAGGACAAGCGCGACGACCTCGTGGTCATCGTCGCCGGCTATCCCCTCCCGATGGAGGTCTTCATCGCCCAGAACCCTGGTCTGGCGAGCCGCTTCCGCACGACGATCCAGTTCGCCGACTACACCGACGACGAGTTGGTGGGGATCTTCAAGAAGTTGGCCGGTGATGCGGACTACGACGTCGACGACTCGGTCGAGGCGCGATTCCGGGAGATGCTCCAGCACGTGACCCGGGATTCGACCTTCGGCAACGGCCGCTACTCGCGCAACACCCTCGAGGCGGCCATCGGAGCCCACGCCTGGCGGTTGCGCGACATCGAGGAGCCCGACGTGACGCAACTGCGCACCCTGGAGCCCGACGACTTGCTCCCAGACCCGGACGCACTGGATCTCACCCAGCCGGTCGTGCCTGCGTCCGCATCTGGGGCACCCATGACGTCCGACACGGACGCAAGCGAGTCGGAGAGGAGAGGGGCACTCTTGACGGACCGCGAGGCGCCCTTGACCGACACTGACACGCCCATGACGGACACCGAGCCACCTGTGACAGACACCGCGGAGGAGGCCCCATGAGCCAGGCAAGCGCAGCGGCACCGCCGCCCCCCGCTCCCGCAGCAGCCGCGGCCAAGCCCACGAAGGGCAAGTCCAAGGGGGCGAGTAAGGGTGGTTCTGCCGCGCAATCGGGCCAGCCCGCCACGAATACCGGACCCGCCGAGCTCGCCGCAGCACGCGGCATACCCAGTGCTCTGGTGCGGCTGCGGCTGATCGCGGCCCTCGCCGTCCTCGTCTTCACCGGGCTCACGGCAGCGCAACTCATGCTCGGGGTCAATGCGGCCAAGCAATCCGCGGCCGACGCCCAACAGGTCATCCGGGTCCAGGACCTCAAGGCCGACCTGCTCCGTGCGGACGCGCTCGCGACCAACGCCTTCCTCGTCGGTGGCCTCGAGCCAGCCGACCGCCGGGCCGCCTATGACTCCGCCATCGCCGATGCGACCAAGGAGATCGCGGCCGCCGCGCAGGCCCAATCCCTCGACCAGGCCGCGCTCGCCGAGCTCTCCGGACTCGTCGTCCGTTACGCCGCCGACATGGAGGTGGCGCGCGCCAACAACCGGCAGGGCCTGCCCGTCGGTGCCGCCTATCTCCGCGCATCGAGCGCAGAGCTCCGTGATCGTGGGATGGGCTTGGTCGATGCCCTCCTCACCGCGAACTCCGCGCGGGCCGACCGTTCCCTCGCCGACCAGCACCCGATCTGGGTGGCCATCCCCGGGGTCATCGCCCTCGCAGTCCTCGTCTGGGTCAACCAGTGGCTGTCCAAGCGCTTCCGGCGCCGACTCAATGTCGGGGTCTCGGCCGCGGCGATCGCCGTGCTCGCGCTCACCATCGCCGCCGTGACGGCGTCCGCCGCACAGTCCTTGGAGAATGCCGGGCTCGTCCGTGGTGACTATGCTGAACTGGTCTCCGCGGCCGATGCCCGGAGCGCGGCCAACGCGGCCAAGTCCAGCGAGAGCCTGCGTCTCATCGCGCGGGGTTCGGGCAAGGCTTTCGAGGACCAGTGGGCTGCCAACGCCGCCACCGTCGCCCAGAACGTCGCCTCTGACCTGTCCCTACGTTGGCAGGACTACGTCACGGCCCACAAGGAGGTCGTGGCCCTCGACGACGCGGGCGACTGGGACGGAGCCGTGGCTCTGGCCACGGCTCAGGACAAGGGCACCTCTCCGGCTTTCACGGAATTCGACGACAAGCTCGGTGCCGACGTCGCCGCCCTGAGCGAACGGGTGAGCACGACATTGAGCGCGGGGGCACAGACACCGATCATCGTGGCCATCCTCACCGTGCTCGCGGGCCTCGCAGCCACCTGGGGTGCCTGGTCCGGAGTGTCCCGACGGCTGGAGGAGTACTCATGAGCGGGTGGACTCGAGTGCGTGGCGCCTCGGAGCGGCAGCCCCGACGGCGGGCACGCCTCGCCCTCGGCGCCCTCTCCACTGCGCTCGTCGCAGCCCTCGTGGGAGCGTGCGCGACGGAGATCCCGACGACCCTCCCCACCACGCCGAGCCCGTCACCCTCGGCTTCGGCGAGTGCCTCCGCAAGCGCGGCCCCCGCGCCGGCGCAGTGCACCAACGCCACGCAGTCCTATGCCCCGTCCGGTGCCCTCCCCGCGCCGGGCGCCATGCCCGACGGCTCGACGATGGCCGCCATTCAGGCGCGTGGTCGGCTCATCGTCGGGGTCTCGGCCGACACCTACCTCCTCGGCTCGCGCAACCCGCTCACCGGCACGATCGAGGGCTTCGACATCGACCTGGCCAATGCCATCGGTCAGGCCATCCTCGGCCCGAACGCCAACGTCCAACTCGTCGTCATCACTGCCGCCAACCGCCTCCCGGTCCTGCAGGACAAGAGTGTCGACATCGTCGTCCGGAACATGACGATGAACTGCGCCCGCTGGAAGGACATCGGCTTCTCGCAGGTCTACTACGAGGCCGGCCAGAAGGTCCTCGTCCGCAAGGGTTCGAGTTTCACCGATCTGGCTTCGCTCGCCGGGCACAAGGTCTGCGCCCCGAAGGGCACCTCGAGCATGGACAACCTCGTCAAGCTCGCCCCACAAGCCATCCCGGTCTCCTCCGACAACCACACCGGCTGCCTCGTGCTCTTCCAGCAAGGTGATGTCGATGCCATCACCGGCGACGACACCGTACTCGCCGGGCTGGCCGCGCAGGACCCGTATGCCGTGGTGACCGACGCGCCCGCCTTCACCAAGGAGCCGTATGGCGTGGGTGTCAACGCCGCCGCCGTCGATCTGGCGCGCTTCGTCAATGGCGTCCTCGAGCAAATGCGAGCCGATGGCCGTTGGACGGCGAGCTACCAGAAGTGGCTGGCCCCGACCCTCGGCGAAGGCACCGGGCAACCGGCCCCGACCTATGGGCGATCCTGATGATCCGTCACCTCGCGCCGACCGCTCCCGGTCGGCTCGGCGAGCGCCTCGATCCGGCCGAGGTGCAGGTCTACATCGACGAGTTGCAGACCTGGGTGCTTGATCGTCGCCATGAGCTCGATGAGCTCGATGCCGCGGCCCTGGCCTCCAAGCAGCAGAGCAGCGTGACCTCGGACCTGACCCTCTCGATGGCGCTGTGGAAGGCGATCTCCGACCGACTCCGCCTGATCCTCGCGACGTGGGACGGCGGCCGGGTCCTCGCCCAGGAGCGCGAGCGGCTGTCGGTGCTCATCTGGGGTCGTCTCGACGCGAGCCTCGACCCGGGGGCACTCGCCGCGTCCGGGCAGGCCGGCAGCGGCGCTGCAGCCCTGGCCGTTTCCCTGCCGGAGGCCTGCCGGATCTCCGACGCCCTCGCGAGCCAACTTCGGGTCCGGCTCTCGCTGGATCCCGCGGCCGACGAATTCGCCCGTCGTCTCAAGGGACTGCGCGCCCAACTCGAGCGCCTCCGCGACCAGTCCACCCTCGAGCCGGCCGACTCGCGGGCCGAGGTCGATCGCACGATCGCGGGGCTGACGATTCGCACTGACGACCTCGCGGGCAAGGTCGAGCGAGGCGGCGACATCGGGGGCCTCATCGGCCCGCTCGAGAACGATGCCGCCCGGCTCGAGCGTGACCTCATCGTCGGCGGTGCCCGTCGGCGTGAGGATGCATCCCTCCGCGAGCAGGCCGTCCGACTCCGCGACGAACTCGCTGCCAAGGCGCCCGCCCTCAAGGCCCTCGCCAGCCAGTGCGCGGCCGAGGTCGACCCCTGCCCCAACTACGCCATCCCCGATGTCGAGGCGCTGGGACCGGTGCCCGACTCGGGAAGCAACCTCACGGCATACCGGCGTCGTCTCGACCGCGTCACCTTGGCGATGGCCAAGGTCCATGAGGCGTATGCCGGGTCGCTGGCTGCGCGGGATGACCTCCTTGCGCAGTTGGTCGCCGCGGGGGTCAAGGCCGACGCCCTCGGCGTCGGGAGCCAGCGGGATGTCGTCGACGCCGCGAAGGCAGCGCGCGGTGTGCTCGAGCGTCGGCCCGCTCCGATCGCTGTCGCGACGACGTTGGTCGCGGCGCATCAGGCCTGGATCGACTGGTGGTCTTCACAATCCGGGCAGCGGGTCAGCCGCCGCCACGGTGTCCTCACGGGAGAGGAAATCGCATGAGTGCATGCACGGTCCCGGGGTGTTCGGGCTCGATCGTCGACGGCTACTGCGATGTGTGTGGTTCGCCGGGGAGTGGCGGGACGACGTCGGCGGTGGCGCCCGCGGCGGCCGGCACGGCCTGCGGTCAGCCGGGGTGTTCGGGCTCCATCGTCGACGGATACTGCGACGTCTGCGGCACGCCCGGTGCGGGCGGGGAGAGCACCGGTCCGGTGGCCACAGCCACTCCCGTGGTCGTGCACTCGGCGCCCATGGACGACGGCGAGGCGACTGTGGCGGCTGGGCTCGGCGCGCCGTCGGTCGCCAGTGCGTCGGTGCGCTTGGGCTCTGCGGCTCTCGGGTCCGCCCGTGTCGGCACCTCGGCCACTCGCAAAGTCCGCTCGGGTTCGACCCGGCTCCGCTCCGCGCGACTCGGTGCCGGTCTGACTCGGGTGCCGCCGGAGCCTCCCGTCGATGCCGCCAAGGCGATCAACCCGAACCCCCAGGTCTCGGAGGAGAAGCGCTTCTGTGCGGTCTGTCAGGCGCCCGTGGGGCGTTCTGTGGACGGCCGGCCCGCGCGGGAGGAGGGGTTCTGCCCCAAGTGCGGCACGGCATACAGCTTCACGCCCAAGCTCAAGGCGGGCGATCTCGTCGCCGGTCAATATGAAGTGGCGGGGGCGTTGGCCCACGGTGGTCTTGGGTGGATCTATCTCGCGCGCGACCGCAACGTCTCCGACCGCTGGGTGGTCCTCAAGGGTCTGCTCAACAGTGGCGACAAGGATGCGTTGGCGGCGGCGATCGCCGAGCAGCGCTTCCTGGCGCAGGTCGAGCACCCGCTCATCGTCGAGATCTACAACTTCGTCACGCACGACGACGCCGGCTACATCGTCATGGAGTATGTCGGCGGCAAGTCGCTCAAGCAGATCCTCAAGGCGCGGATGTCGGCGGCCGGTGGGGCCTATGACCCGCTCCCCGTCGATCAGGCGCTCGCCTACATCATCGAGATCCTGCCCGCCTTCCAATACCTGCATGACCTCGGGCTGGTCTATTGCGACTTCAAGCCCGACAACCTGATCCAGGTCGGTGACGCGGTCAAGCTCATCGACCTCGGCGGCGTGCGGCACGTCGACGACCAGGAGTCGGCGATCTACGGCACGGTCGGCTATCAGGCGCCGGAGGTGGCCGAGGTCGGGCCGACCGTGGCGTCGGACATCTGGACGATCGGGCGGACGCTGCTCGTGCTCTGCATGGAGTTCCGGGGCTATCAGACGACCTATCTGTCCTCGCTGCCCGACCCAGCGACGACCCCGCTCTTCCAGCGCTACGACTCGCTCTACTGGCTCATCGCCAAGTGCTGCGCGCTCGACCCCGATGACCGCTTCGCGTCCGCTGACGAGTTGCGGACCCAGGCCCTCGGTGTCCTGCGTGAGGTCGTGGCCGCGTCGACCGAGGGCACTGCGCTGACGTCGGCGGCGTCGGCCCTCTTCACCACACCCTCGGTGTCGACGGCTCGGGTCGACTGGTCCCAGTTGCCATGGTTGCGGCCGGACACCACCGACCCGCAGCACTCGTGGCTCGCGTCGGTGTCGCCCGGAGACCCTGCGCAGCGTTTGCGCGATCTCGCTCAGGCACCGGAGGACACGGCCGAGGTCTGGCTCGCTCGAGGGGCTGAATACCTCCGTGCGAACAACCCTGCCGAGGCCGTCAAGGCGGCGAATTCCCTTCTCGCAGATGACCCTTGGGAGTGGCGCGCCCTGTGGCTCTCCGGCCTGGCTGCGCTCCAGGCGGGCAACCCCACGGATGCCCGGACCAACTTCACCGCCGTCTACCAGCAGGTGCCCGGTGAGTTGGCGCCCAAGTTGGCGCTCGCGGTGGCCTGTGAGGCCAGTGGTCAGGAGGGTGTGGCGGAGAGTCTCTATCGGACCTGTGCCACCACCGATGCGGCCTACCTGCCGCCTGCCGCCTTCGGACTGGCCCGTCTGAGGGCCGCGCGCGGCGACACCGACGGCGCGGTCGAGGCACTCGATCTCGTGCCGTCGACGAGCCGTGGCTTCGGTGAGTCGCGTCGACTGCGGGCCGAAGCACTGCTCGGCGGTGGGCGGGGCGACCTGCGTCGCCTCGATGCGGCCTATCACTCCATCGAAGGGGTCCGGATGGACGTCGCCGAGCGTGAAGGCATGACGGCCCGGATCCTGGAGCAGGCGCTCGACGTTGTGGGTCGCAAGGGGAAGCAGGCCGGCAAGATCGGCCCCTACGCCGCGGATGAGCCATCGCTGCGGAAGGCCCTCGAAGAACGTTTCCGGCTGCTCGCCCGCGAGGCGGCCACCCCAGAGGAGAAGATCGACCACGTGAACAGAGCCAACGCGATCCGCAACTGGACCCTGACGTGACGTGCGCCGGGTGCGGCGCCACCCTGGAGGTCGGTGCGCTCTTCTGTGAGAACTGCGGCACCAAGGTGGGTGGTGCTCTCGGTGGCGCAGTGGCGCCCACGACCCTCGACGTCCCGGTGACCGCGACCGACGAGGACAGCCCGATCAGCGTCCCGACCGCGATCAACGCCAAGGCCGTGGTGGTCAGCGCTCCCCAGACCAAGACCTGCACCGAGTGCGGTGGCACGGTCGGGGCCGAGGGCTATTGCGATCAGTGCGGCACCAAGGCGGCGACCGAGCGCGACCACTTCCGCGAGCACCCGGCGCCGTGGCTGGCGGGGGTGTGTGACCGCGGGATCGTGCACTCGCGCAACGAGGACGCGATGGCGCTCTGGGCTGATCCGGCGTCCACGGCGACGACCGGTCGCGGTGTGCTCGTCGTCTGTGACGGGGTGTCCTCGTCCAAGGACTCCGACGTGGCCTCGCTCGCCGGGGCTCGTGCCGCCCGTGATGTGTTGCGGGCTCCCATGCCCAAGGGCCTTGGGGTGCCCGAGAGCATCGAGGGCGCGGCCATCAAGGTCTTCGTGTCGGCCGCTGCCGCCGCGAACACCGCTGTCATGGCCAACACCGCGCCGTCGTCGGAGAGCCCGGCGTCCTGCACCTTCGTGGCCGCCACCGTGGACCCCGTCGCAGGTCCCGTCGGGGCTTCCGCCGCGGCTGATCCCGATGTGGGTCCAGTTGCTGGGGCGGCTCCCGACTCCCGCTGGCAGATCCGGTATGCCGTGATCGGCGATTCGCGGGCCTATTGGCTTCCCGACGGGGCCGAGGGTGTGCAACTCACGACCGACGACTCGATGGCCCAGATGCTCATCGCGGGCGGCACGCCTAAGGCAGAAGCCGAAGCGGCGCCCCAGGCCCATGCCATCACCAAGTGGCTGGGACGCGACAGCCCGGACATCGTTCCGGTCGTGGGCGCTCTGGTCGTGGACCAACCGGGCTGGCTGCTGCTCTGCTCGGACGGCCTCTGGAACTATGCCTCCGAGCCCGCCGCGATCGTCGCTCAGGTGACGAGCGCCGCAACGACCGAACCGGAAGCCCTGGCGCTCGCCCTGGTGGACTTCGCGAAGGCCTCCGGTGGCCACGACAACATCACCGTCGCATTCGCCAGGCTCGATCGGGCCGGGCTCGAAATCGCAGCGCCCGATGCGGCAGGATCAGCAGACGAGGAGAGGGAGGGTCATGGCTGAGTTCACAGCATCCGTCTACCAGAACGAGTTCCTGGCCGATGGCGGGACCGACGTCCAGGCCATCGTGTCCATCACGTGCTCGGGGGCTGGCACGGCCGGGCAGACGAGCGGGGGAGACGCTGGCGAGATCATCGTCATCGACACCTCGGGCTCGATGGGTCGTGAGACCATGGAAGGTGCCAAACACGCCGCCATCACGGCGCTCGGCGAGATCGTCGACGGCACCTGGTTCGCGATCATCTCGGGCAACGGCGCGGCCTTCCTCGCCTATCCACCAGTCCGCTCCGGCCCCGGCATGGTGCAGATGGACTCGCGCACCCGGGCCGAGGCCTCCCGCGCGATCGGCAACCTCACCTCGGCCGGTGGCACGGTCATCAGCACGTGGCTCGACCTCACCGGCACCCTCTTCGCGTCGGTCCCGCAGGTCACCCAACGGCACGCGCTGATCCTCACCGATGGCGAGAACAACGAACCCGCAGAGGTCCTCGACGCGGCCATCGCGCGCGCGACCGGCTATTACCAAGCAGACTGCCGCGGAGCCGGCACCGACTGGAAGGTCTCGGAGATCCGGCGGATCTCACAGGCCCTGCTCGGCACGGTCGACATCATCCCCGAGCCCGCGCAGATGAAGGAGCAGTTCCAGGCGATCATGCGCGAGTCGATGTCACGCGGTGTCGCGGACGCGCAGCTCCGCGTCTGGTCTCCTCAGGGCGCCAAGGTCAACTTCGTCCGCCAGGTGTTGCCGTCGGTCGACGAACTCACCGACCGCCGGGTGGTCGTCAACGACCTGACCGGTGGTTACCCCACCGGCGCCTGGTCCGACGAGTCCCGCGACTACCACGTGTCCGTGCGCCTCCCGGCCAAGGCGGTGGGTCAGGAACAACTGGCCGCACGCGTCCAACTCGTCGTCGGCGAGGAGGTCAAGGCGCAAGGACTGGTCAAGGCCAAATGGTCCAACGACTCCAACCTCACCGCCCGCATCGACGCCCAGGTCGCCCACTACACCGGGCAGACCGAGCTCGCCCAGGTCATCCAGGAAGGCCTCGCGGCCAAGGCTGCCGGTCAGGAGGAACTCGCCACGACCAAGCTCGGCCGCGCGGTCCAACTGGCTGCGGAGACCGGCAACGACGAGGCCACCTCGAAGTTGCGCAAGGTCGTCGAGGTCGAGAACGCCGAGGCTGGCACCGTCCGCCTCAAGAAGGCCGTCGCCAAGGCCGACGAGATGGCCCTCGACACCGCGTCCACCAAGACCACCCGGGTGCGCAAGTGAAGTGCCCCGCTGGTCACGAGTCGACCGCCACCGACTACTGCGACACCTGTGGTGAGGCGATGGTCGCTGGCGCCGCGACAACCGAGGGTGGCTCGCCCGATGGTGCGCTCGACCTCGACCAGGAGCCCGTGACCGGCGCCAACGGCGAAGCGGCTGCCGGTGCCTCAGTCGATTCAGCTGATGCTGGCGGTGGCGCCGAGCCCTGCCCCAACTGTGGTGTGCCGAATGCGCCCGATGCTCTCTTCTGTGAGAACTGCGGCTACGACCACACCACTGGCACCCTGCCTCGCCGCGATGAGCCCACCGCCGACGGCGGGGCGGCATCAGCGGAAGACGCTGCCGCTGGAGGAACCGACTCGGGCGCGGCGGTCGCTGGGGCTGGGTCCGCAGGCGGGCGTATGCCGTCCGCTTCCGACGCGTCCAACTCCGCACCGACCCTCGACCCGCCCTGGGTGGCCGAGGTCTGGATCGACCCGCAGTGGTACGCCCAGCAGGAGAGTCCCGACCCCCTGCCCTCGCCGGGCCTCCCCGCGGTGGTGCCCCTGCGGCATACCTCGCTTCTCATCGGCCGCGTCTCGCAGAGTCGCGGGATCACGCCCGACATCGAGTGCGGCGCGGACAACGGGGTGAGCCGCCGGCACGCCCAGCTGACCACCGATGGTCAGCGCTGGTGGATCGAGGACCTCGCGTCGAGCAATGGCACCTTCATCGGTGACGCGACGTCGCCACCGCCGAGCACGCCGATCCCCGTCGGGTCCAAGCGTGAGGTGGCTGACGACGACCGCATCTACGTCGGCTCCTGGACCCGGATCGTGCTGCGCCCCGCGGCCGACGGCGAGGCCTGAGATCAGGGATTGATCTCGCGGACCTGACCGTCGTCGACCTCCCAGCGGCGGGTGAGCCGGACCGACTCGAGCATCCGCCGGTCGTGGGTGACGAGCAGGACGGTGCCGTCGAAGGCGTCGATCGCCTGCTCGAGCTGTTCGATCGCGGGGAGGTCGAGGTGGTTGGTGGGCTCGTCGAGCACGAGGAGGTTGACGCCTCGGGCCTGCAGGAGGGCAAGCGCGGCGCGGGTGCGCTCGCCCGGTGACAGCGAATCGGCCGGACGGCTCACGTGATCCGGGCCGAGGCCGAATTTGGCGAGCAGGGTGCGCACGTCGGCGTGCGTCCACTCCGGCATCTCCTCCTCGAAGGCGCGGCCGAGAGCGAGCGCTGATTCGAAGGCGGTGCGTGCCTGGTCGACCTCGCCGACGACAGCCGACCGCAATCCGGCCGACCCTGACGTGGGTGCGAGACGTCCGAGCAGGAGGCCGAGCAAGGTCGACTTGCCCGAGCCGTTGGGACCGGTGATGGCGACCCGATCGCCGAGATCGAGTTGCAGATCGACGGGACCCAGCCGGAACCCGCCCCGCTCCACCGAGGCGCCCGACGCCACGGCCACGATGTCCCCGGACCGCCCGGCTGAGGCGATCGTGAACTGCAGCTGCCATTCCTTGCGGGGCTCCTCGACCACCTCGAGCCGCTCGATCATCTTCTCGGTCTGGCGAGCCTTGGCCGCCTGCTTCTCGGAGGTGGCCACCGCATGGTGGCGGATGAACTTGTCACGCTCAGAGCGAGACTTCTTCTTGCGCAACGCATTTCGTGTGCCCTTGTCCATCCATGCTCGTTGCCTCCGGGCGCGCTCCTCGAGGCCTGCCCTGCGTGCGGTGTAGTCCTCGTAGGACTCACGGGCATGGCGACGCGCGATCGAGCGCTCCTCCAGATAGGAGTCGTAGGACCCGCCATAGATCGCCACTCGCTGCAGGGAGCGATCGATCTCGACAACGGACGTGACGGTGCGCGACAGGAACTCGCGGTCATGGCTCACGAGCGCAACCGGTGCATCGAGCCCCAGGACGAAGTCCTCGAGGGCATCGAGCCCGGCGAGGTCGAGGTCGTTCGTGGGTTCGTCCAGCAGGTAGGCGTCATAGCGTGAGACGAGCAAGCCGGCCAAGGAGACCCGAGCGGCCTGTCCGCCGGACAGGGTCCGCACCTCGCGGTCGAGGTCGACCCGCAGACCGAGATCAGCGGCCACGACCTCGAGACGTTCCTCGACATCAGCGCCACCGAGCGCCATCCACGACTCCAGCGCCACGGCATACGCCTCATCGTCTGCGGGATCGCCCGAGGCGAGCCGCTCGGCGGCAGTCTCCATCGCCGACGTCGCGGCGGCGACCCCGGTGCGCCGCAGGATCTGGTCGCGGATGGACTCACCGGGCCGGGCATCCGGCTGCTGGGTGAGGAAGCCGAGGTGCGCATCGCGGGGGGACACGGTGATGGTGCCCGCGTCGGGTGCTCGCACGCCCGCGAGCATGCGCAGGATCGTCGACTTTCCGGCCCCGTTGGGGCCGACCAGCCCGACGACGTCGCCCGGCGCGATCACGAGGTCGAGTCCGGAGAAGAGTTCGCGATCCCCGAAGGCGGCCCCGACTCCGCGGGCCTGGATCGTTGCGCTCACCCGCAGATCCTTTCACCGTATGCCGTGTGTTCACGACCCGTTTTCGCCCCGGCAAAGGGTGTCCCCCCGACGCGAGTGGCTGCGTCGACGGGACACCCTGGCTTTCAGGGACCGTCGGTCATCCTGCTGCGGCGATCCCCGTCATCTGATGGTCACCGTGCCCCAGAGGCAAAGGCCCCGACGACCCAGGCCATCGCCCTGGAGTTCACGACCAACTCCGGTCGGTTGATGCTCGCGAGGTTGTCGCAGATCTGGTGGTAGCAGGGGTCGAACTGCTGTCCCGCGGTCCCGCCCCAGAGTGCGGCTTGAGCGGGGGTCTTGACGCCCATGGTCCCGCCCGTGATTGCGCCGGTCGGGATGCCCAAGGCCATGATCGGCTCGTCGTCGGACTTGATGGACTTGGGGGGCAGGATCTGGATTGGAACGTCCCTCATCGCGTAGTACTCGATGAGCGCGTCGGTCGGAGCCCCAGATCCTGGGGTGGCGGTGCGGGAGTCCACGACGAACCGACCGAAGTTGGAGCCGGCGATGAGTTCGGCGTTGAGATACATCGCGATGTCGGCACGCTCCTGCGCCGAGAGGTTCTGGGCGTAGTAGTTCGATCCGACCAGCACGCGCTCCTCGGCGCCCCAGAAGGCGAAGCGGACGGCGTTCTTGACCCCGGTGTGGTCGGCGCCGAGTTCCTTGGCGATGCGCAGGACGGCTGCAGCGGCCGAGATGTTGTCGTTGAGGCCGGGTCCCTCGCTCGCGCTGTCGAGGTGTGCCCCTGCCATGACGACCTTGTGCTGGTCACCGAAGGTCGACTGGGCGAAGAGGTTTTCGGTGAAGTCCGTGATGAACTTGCCCTTGAGATAGAGGTTCATCCTGACCGTGCCTGCGGGTGCGGCGGCAAGGGTCTTCGCCGACGCGCGCGAAATGGTGCCGAGCGGGAGGTTGGGAGCCTCGCCGAGGACGACGACGCGCAGGAACCAGCTCGGGTCGGGCTGGAGGAAGTACTCCAACAGGGCCACTGCGCCAGCCTTTTCCGCGAGGTTGGCCTGGGTCGCTCGACCACACGGCGAGAAGGGCACGACGACGATGGCGCCCTTCACCGGGAGCCCGGCGTAATCAGCCGCGTTGCAGCCGGTGGTGCTCGGCGCCCGCTCCGCGATCGGGAGGACGACCACGGGTGCGTTGACGCCGCCGCCCTTGGTGGAGTTGGAGTAGCGGACCATGAAGACCGGGACCGTCAGGTTGGTCGACGTGCGGGCCGACTCCTCCTGGACGATGAACTTCTTGTAGGGCACCCGCTGGCGCCAGACCGTGTAGCCGCTCGCCTTGAGTTCGCCCGCGAAGAGGTCGACGGTCTGCTTCCAACCGTCGCTCCCGTCGTCGCGGACCTGGCCGTTGGCGTCGGCGATCGCCTGCACCTGTTCCAGGGTTCGGTAGGCGCCGTCGTCGCCGGCTGCTGCTTCGAGTCGTTCCGCCAGAGCTGTGCTCGGCGAGTCCGCTCCCGAGGCCATGGCTGGCACGACGGCCAGAAGGCCCGTCGTCGCTGCCAGGACCACGGCGAGCCGTGCCGCCTGTCGTGACGTGGTGTGCTGACGCATGGGTCACTCCCGATCATTGTCGTTGTCATCGTTGACATGCGCTAGCATCGCTAAGTACCGATGAGTAGGCAAGGGCTGTCACGGTGAGATGTCCGTGAAGGGGCGGCACGGCCGGATCCACCGAGTGGTGGACGTCATATCCACCGGTGAGCGCTCGCGCGGCCTCTCGTGCGGGGGCAGGCTAGTGGCATGACCACAGCAATCAGCATGCGGGGGCTGCGCAAGACCTATACGTCCAAGACCTCGACAAAGCACGCAGTCGACGGGATCGACCTCGACATCAACCAAGGGGAGGTCTTCGCGATCCTCGGGCCGAACGGCGCGGGCAAGACGACGACTGTCGAGATCCTGGAGGGCTACCGGGACCGGGATGGGGGTGAGGTCCAGGTGCTCGGCATCGACCCGGGGCGCGCGGATCGCGCCTGGCGCAACAAGATCGGCATCGTCCTCCAGTCGACGACCGGGCTCGACCTGCTCACGCCGCGTGAGGTCCTGCGCACCACGGCCAAGTGCTACGACCAGACCCGCGACCTCGACGAGGTGATCCATGCGGTCGGCCTCGACGAGAAGGCCGACCAGCGCATCGCCGGCCTCTCAGGTGGCCAGAAGCGACGCGTCGACGTGGGCCTGGGCATCATCGGCCGGCCCGAGCTGCTCTTCCTCGACGAGCCGACGACCGGCTTCGACCCGCAGGCCCGCCGCGACTTCTGGGAGCTCATCAGGAGCCTCGCCGACGAGGGGACGACGATTGTCCTCACGACCCACTACCTCGACGAGGCCGAGGCGCTGGCCGACCGCGTGGGCATCATCGCCGCCGGCAAACTGTTGGCCCTTGACACCCCGGCCGGGCTCGGTGGCCGCGACACCGAGGAGGCGACCGTCACGTGGGAGGAGGCGGGCACACGGCATACGCTCCGCTCGCCCCAACCCACCGCGGAGGTGAGACGGCTCGCCGACCGCTTCGGTGGGGAGGTGCCCGGCCTGCAGGTCACCCGCCCGAGTCTCGAGGACGTCTACCTCGACCTCATCCGACCCCACCTCGACCAAGACGTTGATGCCACCGAGGAGGTGGCCCGATGAACGCGCTTGCGATGGGCTGGGAGCGGACCCTCCTCGAACTCAAGATGTATTCGCGGGAGAAGGAAGCCGTCTTCTTCAACTTCCTCTTCCCGATCTTGCTGCTCGTCATGTTCTCGACCATCTTCGGTGGGCAGTTCAGTGCCGAGGACAAGGCCGCGGGGATGAATGCGGGGCGGCTCTTCCTGCCCGGACTCATCGCCGCCGGCGTCATGCTGACCAGTTTCCAGACGATGGCGATGTCGGTCACCGTCGAGCGCGACGACGGCACCCTCAAGCGCCTGCGTGGCACACCGATGCCGCCGGTCGCCTACTTCCTGGGCAAGGTCGGCCTGGTGCTGGCGACCTCGGTGACCCAACTCATCGCCCTGCTCCTCGTGGCTCGCTTCATCTATGACGTGCAACTGCCCACCGAGGCGGGGCGCTGGCTGACTCTGGCGTGGGTGTTCTTCCTCGGCAGCTTCGGCGGAACCGTTCTCGGCATTGCGTATTCGTCGCTCGGCACGGCCCGCTCGATCGGTGCCGTGGTCATCGCGCCGGCTCTGGTGTTGCAGTTCATCTCCGGCGTCTACTTCGCCTTCAAGGACATCCCGGAGTGGCTGCAGCAGGTCGCGGCCCTCTTCCCGCTGAAGTGGGTGGCGCAGGGGATGCGGTCGGTGTTCTATCCCGACGGGATGGCGGCTCAGGAAATGGCGCACGCGTGGGAGCCGGGTCGGACAGCCCTCGTCCTCGGGGCCTGGGCCGTCGGCGGACTGCTCCTGTGCGCCAAGTCGTTCAGTTGGTACAAGCGCGGCACGACATGATGTGGCCGTGACCGACGACTCGCGGGCAGGGCTGGAGCGCTTCTGGGGCGCGCAGTTGAAGTGGTGGCACCTCACCTTCGCCGTCCTCTGGGTCA
>Ga0209476_10000684_pt1 | contig 23363 bp, 15 predicted proteins | sample KloWWTrecipitate_FD_187179 | JGI IMG/M metagenome (GOLD analysis project Ga0209476, IMG submission 187179) | Active sludge microbial communities from Klosterneuburg, Austria, studying microevolution and ecology of nitrifiers - Klosterneuburg... | ecosystem: Engineered > WWTP > Aerobic digester... | reverse complement strand
GTCCGACGCAGTCGCAGTTGGCATCATATACATCGTTGCCGGTGTTTGCGTTGCCGTCATCGCAGGAAGAACCGATGGTCGCGGTTCCGCCGGGTACGCCGAGGCAGTCGTTCAGTTGTCCGACGCAATCACAGTTGGCGTCGTAGACATCGTTGCCGGTGTTTGCGTTGCCGTCATCGCAGGAGGATCCGATGGTCGCGGTTCCGCCGGGTACGCCGAGGCAGTCGTTCAGTTGTCCGACGCAGTCGCAGTTGGCGTCGTAGACATCGTTGCCGGTGTTGGCGTTGCCGTCATCGCAGGAAGAACCGATGGTGGCTGTTCCGCCGGGTACGCCGAGGCAGTCGTTCAGTTGTCCGACGCAGTCGCAGTTGGCGTCGTAGACATCGTTGCCGGTGTTTGCGTTGCCGTCATCGCAGGAAGAGCCGATGGTGGCTGTTCCGCCGGGTACGCCGAGGCAGTCGTTCAGCGAACCGACGCAATCACAGTTGGCATCGTATACATCGTTGCCGGTGTTGGCGTTGCCGTCATCGCAGGAAGAACCGATGGTGGCTGTTCCGCCGGGTACGCCGAGGCAGTCGTTCAGGGAACCGACGCAGTCGCAGTTGGCATCGTATACATCGTTGCCTGTGTTTGCGTTGCCGTCATCGCAGGAAGAACCGATGGTGGCTGTTCCGCCGGGTACGCCGAGGCAGTCGTTCAGTTGTCCGACGCAGTCGCAGTTGGCATCATATACATCGTTGCCGGTGTTTGCGTTGCCGTCATCGCAGGAAGAACCGATGGTCGCGGTTCCGCCGGGTACGCCGAGGCAGTCGTTCAGTTGTCCGACGCAGTCGCAGTTGGCGTCGTAGACATCGTTGCCGGTGTTGGCGTTGCCGTCATCGCAGGAAGATCCGATGGTGGCTGTTCCGCCGGGTACGCCGAGGCAGTCCAGTGCGCAGACCCCACCGTTAACGGCTCCGCTGATCACCGCCCCGGTAACTTCTTCGCCCCCCATGGAAATGAAGAAATCGCGGTTGTTGGCGGTGGTGAAGGCGTCATTGCCCAAGGTGAAGGCCGTGCAGCCGCCTCCCGCGACGGGGATCGTGGTGATGGTGAACCAGGTTTCCGGTGCAATGGTGGTCTCGCATCCATTATCAAATGCGGGGGCGTCCAGCCGGGTGAGGCCGAACCCGTTATAGGTGCGGTAGGCGATCCCGCCGTCCACGACCACCGGGGAAGGAGTGAACGCGCTCCAACCGTTGCAGAAGGTTGCTCCGCCGCCCAATGCCGCACCGGATGCGTTGTCATAGCGGATGGTCAAGGTGAGTGCGCTCAGAACTCCGCCGAAACCCGCAGTGCTGTGTGTTTTTATCTGGACCAAGAGCTGGTTCGAAGACGCTCCTTCTATCAGTTGCACATCCACGGATGTAGGGATGACGTCCTGGGCCTGGAGCGGCCCGGATGCGACGAAAAATGCAAGGAACAGAAAGGAGATCTGAAGCGAGCGGAGCTTTAGTGAAGTCAATATCATGTTTTGTGGAGTTCGGTGTTCCTGATGGAGGCAGCAAAGTAGGAGGTTGGGACCGTACTTGGTATTTTATTTTCGATAGGTCGCCGTTTTCCCATGATGGAAAGGTGTTTATGGCCGTCTCCGTGTGAACGGGGCGGATGCAAAAAGCCCCCCCGTTGCCGGAGGGGCTTTTGCGTTCTGCGCAGACTTTCGGTCCAGCGCCTCCATCGAGGAGGCAGCCGGGACCTGCCGTCTACTTGATGATGCTCAACCGCTGGACGGTCTTCTTCCCGTTGACGGTGATGTTGACCATATAGACCCCGCTGGCGATGTCGCCCGGCAGATCGAGGATGGTGGTGAAGTGCTCACCGCTGTTCCCGAATTCCTTGGCGAAGACCTGCTTGCCGTAGATGTCCTGAATGTCCACGGTGATCTGTTGGTCAGCGTCCTGGATACCGTCGATGCTCAGGTTCACCTGGCTTTCACGCACCGGGTTCGGCCACATCGTCGCCGTTCCAGTGGCTTGTGCCATGCTGGCTTCGGGGCGGGGGTTGCCGTTGTTGATGGTGATCGTACAGGTCTGGCCGCAGAAGCCGCTGTAGGTGGCGCCCACTTTCACGTTCACTTGCACGTTGTAGGTGGAGCCGTTCACCATCGGAGGATGGTTGTTCCACTTCAACTGCAGGATGTAGGTGCTGCGGATAAAGGTCTCATCATAGCCCTCGCTGGGGATGGTGAGGCGGAACTGGTACTCCGTCGCACCCACCACCGGCATGGCATAGATGAAGCTGTTGTTGGTGTTGAAGGCGCGTTCCTCGTCGCAAGAGTGCCCGTAGGTGGGCGCGCTGATCAGCTCCGTGCAAGGCACCGTCGACGATATGGCCACTTCGCAACCCGCGCCGAAGTGGGCGCTGGCCAAGGGGCCGGCGTCGTTGGTGCGGACACGGACGAAGTACTTCACGCCAGGTGTCAGCGGGCTGGTGTTCATCTGGTTGAAGCGCACCTTGTTGGTGTTCACCGCGATGCGGCGGATGTAGCCTGCATCGGGGTTGGAGAACTCGAACTGGTAGTTGCCCGCTCCGGCCACGTTGCGGCAATACACGTAGCTGTTCATGCTGAAGTTGAGGATCCCGCAGGACTTGTTCGCGATATTGGCCGGGCCCGGAGGCAGGCAGAAAGTGTGCTCCGTGTAAGGTGCGTAGGCCGGGGTGAGGGAAGGCGAATTACCTCCGCCATCGAAATCATCGCCCACCAGTACCTTGCCGTCCATGGTCTTGAGCTGCCAGTTGCCGCCGATGATGCCGTCACCGTAGCTGTCCGTCAGCGTGAAGCCGTAGCAGGCGGAGGCAGGCAGCGCGTCCAAGAGGACGGTTTGCTGGTCCAAACCGCTGATAGCGGAAGGTCCACCGGTGGCGATCGTGATATTGCTCGCATCGGTGAGCTCCCACCCGATCTCGCTCGGGCTGGCATCGGTGTTGATGGCCACCACCACGGAGTTGCCGGGCACGCTGCTCAGCGTCAGGTTGAACGTACCGGTATTGGTCGAGTAGCCGGTGACGTAGATGTAGTACGTGGTGCCGATCAGGCCCAGCCAAGTGGTGGTGCTTTGCAACCCGCAGCCGTCATCGTCGCCCTGCAGGCAGGTCAATGCGCCGCAACTGCCGGTGAAGATGCCGATCCGGGTGTCCCAGCCGGCGCCGCAGACGTCGGCGGTCATCATGCCGTTGATCCCTTGCACGGTGTACCATACGCCCGGTGCCGTGCTCAGGCTATAGTCGCAGAAGCCGGGGTTGCCGGTGGTCGTGCCGAGAACGGTCGTGCCCGGGGTCACTGAGTTCGCACCCACTGGGATCGCGTTCGCGCACAGGTCGTTCGCAGGTGGCGGAGGAGGTGTACCGATGCAGACATCGAAGCTCGAGGTCTGCCCTGGGGTCGAAGTCCAGCTATAGACACGCAAGAAATACGTGTTACCGATGGACAGACCACTTGGTGTACTGGAATTGGGGTCACTACAGGTACCAGGTACCAAGGTGAGCGATCCGCAGCCACCTTCCCACACGCTGTGGTAGAGGTCTGTCGTACTACCTGTGATATTGATGATACTGATGGCGTGTGAAGTGGCTGTTGCCACGAACGAGAACCACACATCATCGTCTTCCGTGCCAGAGCATGCTGCGGCACTCTCGGGCGATGCCGTGGCAGCAGCGATCGTACCGGCAGTGACCGAGCCGCAAGCGAGGTCAGGGTTCACGGTCAGCCCGTACGCACCACCACAGTTGTCATTGGCCGGAGGCACAGCTAGCGTGGTGAAGCCGTATGGTCCGACCCAAGCGCTCAGGTCCATGCCGCAATCGGCACGTACGTAGAATTCATAGCCTGTATTCGGCGTACCGGCTGCCCATGTGTATGGGTTGGTGCCAGCATTGTCCGTAGGCGTTCCGCTGGGCGTGAAACCGGTCGTGCCGATCTCCAGATCCCATGCCGTGGCGCTTCCATTCTCCGTCCAACCCAGGTTTGCACCCGAAGAGGTCAAGCTGGTCGCGCTGAGTGCGCTCGGATCAGGGCAAGCAGGCGTTACGATCACGCTCACATCATCCAGCCAGAAATCGAACTCATTCGCAGCGGACTTGGAGTGCCAGCCGATGTAATACGTACCCGAGGTTCCCGGGGTGAACGGATAGGAAACCGTGGTCACCGTGGTAGGGAGAGGCGTATGGTCCGCGATCAGGTTGGTCATGGAGCCAGCAGATGCGGAACTTCCCCAGAACACATCCATGGCTTCTGGGAAGCTCACACTGGAGTCGTAAATTCTGTATTCCACCGTGTACGATGTTCCACCTGTCAATACAAGACCTGGGCTGTACACCCAATCATCTCCAGGAAGGGAGCCATCATAGCCATATTTCATCGCTCGTGTAGAGCCAAATCCAGTGTATGCAGCCGAGTTCCACGTGGTCCCTCCGTTCACATCCTCTTTGGACCAACAGGTTGGCAAAGCAGCGCCCGTTGTGCTTTCAAATCCTTCAGAGAAAGGAATGCTGAACGGAACGCATGTCGTTGTAAAGCTGAAAGGTCCAGCCCAAGCACTTGTTCCAGAGCCACCGCAATCGGCGCGGACGTAAAAGTCATAAGTGGTCGCAGCTACACCACCAGCCCATGTGTAAGGGTTGGTTCCCACTGCGTTCGTAGGCGTACCGGTGGGCGCAAAGCCGAAGATGCCGATCTCCAGATCCCAAGCGGTAGCAGTTCCGTTCTCTGTCCAGCCCAGATCCGCACCTGTGGTGGTTGCGTTGATCGCACTAAGTGCACTTGGTGGAAGGCACGCTGGCGGTGCCAACACGGTCATCGTATAGTCTTCCGTTTCGCCATAGTTCACTGATCCGCAGGGCGGGGGGTCCACCGTAGTATAGCCATACTGCGAACGTAAGCGCATACGGTAGTTGCCCAGTGGTGTTCCTGGAGGTACCGTGATGGTTCCCGTTTTCGTGGCATTGGCATTCCACAGGTAGAATGCGCTTTCGCCGGCCTCGAATGTCAGGTTATTGTTCCAGTCCACCCAGATACGCACACCATTGCCACCACCTACATACGTGGTGCTGAAGTCGAACGAAGTGCCTGCAGCGGCGCTGACCGCCATGGCAGTGAAGTTGCCATAGTTACCAGGTGATGCACCACCGCTCGCATTGGTGATGTTGGTGATGCCAAGCGTTGTTGAGAAATTGGAGATGTAGTCACTTGTGTAGGTCACCGTAGGCGTGCAATAGCCTGTGAAGAAGGAGAATGGCCCGGTCCACGCACTTGTTCCAGGGCCGCCGCAATCAGCGCGCACGTAGAATTGATAGGTGGTATTTGGGGAGCCGCCGGCCCATGTGTAGGGGTTGGTTCCTGTACTGTTCGTCGGTGTGCCGGTCGGGGTGAAGCCGGTAACTCCGATCTCCAGATCCCATGCAGTTGCTGTACCGTTCTCCGTCCAGCCAAGATCAGCACCGAGTGTGGTAACGGCTGTCGCGGTCAATGCGGATGGTACAGCGCACGATGGAGGTGCTTCGATCCGGAAATTGTCCACCCCGATATCGTCATTCCCGTAATCCGAGGTACCACGAAGTCGCACCACGGTCGTTGCAGAGTTCGTGGTCATGGTGAACATGCGTGGAGTCCACGCAGTTGCAACACCAAGGTTCGCACCAAGTTGGGTGAATGATGCACCGCCGTTCGTTGAAATGAACACGGCCAACACATCGGTACCAGAAGGGTTGATCTGATCGAACTTGATCTCGCTGTTGCCAGCCGCTGCACTCATGTCGATATAGAGGTCCAAAGAACCCTGCGTGCCGGAGGTTGCATTGTATGTATGGAAACGTGCAGAGTAAGCTCCTGTGGAGAAGGTTGGGCTATAGGCCCCAGACGTGCCTCCCCACGCACCTGAAGTACCTTGGTCATTACGACGCCAGCTGGTGTTGCCAGTAGACGGTGTATTGTACCAATTCGCGGATGGAACATCGGTCACGTTGCACTTGTTCACCCAAGCCTCAAAGCCTTGGGCATGAGAAACTCCGTTATAGACAGCATACGTACCGGAAACCGGGCTTACGATGCACACGTTGCTGTATCCAGGCGTACCGGGCAGAGCGCTACAGGTCGCTTTCAAGCGGTAATACCTAACAGTTGGTGACGTAAGCGAAGGAGATGTATAGGTAGTGGTCGTTGCTCCGGTACCGCCTACCGCGTTGGCCCAAGGGTCACCAACTCCGTTGTCATCGCTTTCCTCCCACTGGAAGGTTACCCCGGACTCACCCGTTGTAAAACCTGTTGAACTAAGGATGGTCGTACCAGGGCTGCAGTAGCTGGCGGTACTAGGGATCGTTCCTGCACTAGGGGCGGTGGAACAGGCCAAAGGTGGTGTCCATGTATACGTTAGACCAGAAATAGGACCAACTGTAGCGCTCCACGTCATTGTACTACTGTTCAAAGTACCAGCAGTTGTTGCTGACCAATTGGTCGTAGTTGTTCTGTTATTCCAGAAACCTGCAGTTACAGCAGTTCCAACAATTCCAACTTGCCCAGTGTAAGCCGTAGCTTTTGTTGTAGTTCCATAAACCAGTTGAACCACGTTAGTGCCCTCAAAGAGCTTGACCTGAACATTCATCAGGTCATTCGTGTTACCCCAGTATACCTGATAGGCCAGGTACTCAATAGTAAGCACTTGACTACCAGGAGAACCTGATAGCAAATACGTAATACCTGCAGGACCAGTTTTGGCATCTCGCGATAAGAAGGCAATTGCTGGTCCGTTTCCTGAAGAACTGATCGGTGTCGTGGTATATGCACTCGCTGCTGTTCCTAAACGCACCCATCCATTCGAGGACGCAGAGAATTGCGTGTAGTTAGCTCCATCGAAAACGAAGGTGAATCCAATGTTCGTTAATGCAGATGCATACGAATCTTGGCTTACGGTTCCCGTAAGCAGCGTTGGACTAGTTAACGCCGTAAAAGTTCCTGCTGTCGACCCGAAGGAGTACGCACTCACCTGGGCATTTGCCGAAGGTGCCATGAACAGCGCAGCAGCTAGGCCGAGCAGTCCATTGCGCCACCGCGACGTTCGCCGCTGTGGTGTTGATGGGTTTGAATGATTCATGTGTTTGGGTTTTGGGGTTTCAAGGAAAGGTGGTGTTGGCTTACAAGGGATCGGATTGAAGGCGTGGGTCCGGTACGAACAGCTCGGGAAGGAGTGGACCGGCAAGTGGTGCGGATTGTTGTGGGTAGATGGGAGAAGGGGAAAAGGTTGCTTGCTGTTGACGGAAAGCGATCGGGCCGGTTTCGTGTCAATTGTCGTTAACGCCGGGTTGGATGGCCCTACAAGTCTAAAAAGAATTTGGGATCTTCCCATGATTTTCCTCATATTAAGGTGGTTTATCGTCCCAACACAGGGTATCGAGTTGATGACCCCCGTGGGACTTGCAAGCAAAAGGCCCTCCATGCGGAAGGCCTTTTACTGAAGGATGGTTTGAGGTTAATGTGAAACCACAAAGGACCTGGCGGTACCTGTGGAGTTGGCCGTGCGGAGCCGGTAGCTGTACAAACCATCGGAAAGCCCGCTGGTGTTGAGGATGATCTTGCCTGCGTTGTTCGAGGTGTTCTGCTCGAACACGGAACGGCCCGTGGCATCGAAGACCTCCAAGGTGGCATCACCATGAAGTTCGCTCACCGGAATGGTGAGCCAGCCATCGGCAGGCACGGGATAAGCCTGGCCTAAGGATCCAATGGCGGCATCGAACCCGGCGATCCCCACGGTCCCATAGAACCAGTCGTGGCTCAACTGGATCATCATCCGGCCGGTGGCGGCATCGGCCATCTGCTCGGGCCCCACGCCGAAGTAGACCAGTTTGTAGTTGGCCGTCTGCGCGCGAAGGCCACCAATGAGCGAACCGGTGTTGTATGTAAGGATGCCCGTGGCTGGGGTGATCGGGGTGATCTGGTCCGGATAGGTGTTACCGGCGAATACATCGGCTACTGTCGCGTTCGGAAGCCCTCCGAACACGGGGTCCGCGTCGGTGAAATCCACCACGCTGTTCGAGGTGCTGCCGTCCGCGAAGAAGGTTGCGAGCATGTGGCTGGCGTAGAATGCCTGTGTGGTGGGCGTGCCATAAGAGCCGGTTGCACCGCTCTGGTCCCAGCCGATGTCCTGCCCGGCGATCATCAGGTTGCCCCCGTTGTCCATGAAGTCCGTGAGCACCGCCACCTCGTCATTGGTCAGGCTGGGGAAGGTCCAGCTCACATTGCGATACACGCTGAGCACACCGCCGAGGGCATTGGCTTGGCCGAATTTGGTGAACTGTTCGCGCGTGGCATGGGCGAATGCGAGTTCTCCGGCCTGCACCATGGACGCCGTGTAAAGCGCCTTCCAAGGCTCGGCCTCCGGGTTGGTCACGATCAGGTCATGCACACCGCTGATCACATGGACCTCCTGCTGCATCAACGCGGCATCGGGGAAGTCGACGGAGGTGATGGTGATCAGGTAGTTGCCGACGCCGGGCGTGGCGTCCGGGGTGATCTGTACGGCGATCTGGGCCGTGGCGCCATCGCCCGCTGTGAACGTGGCCCCGTTGGCGACCGGGTTCCCGTCCACCTGCACGGCGGTCCCCCAAGAGGCCGGGGCATCGGTGCTGGTGAGGTTGATCATGTAATCAGCGCTGTTGCCCACTTGGTTGAACAGGCCGGTAGTAAAGGTCGATGTGGACGCGCTTGCTCCGCCTTGGTACGGATCGGTGACTTCGCCGAGCGAACCCGCGACCAGTGTCTGTCCGCCGTCCGCCGCAACGGTCCGGGCCTGGTACACGTCGCTCTGGTATTCACCCACGAAGGCGGTGACCTCGCAGTTGGCGATGTTCCATGCCGCCGGAACGGTCATGGTGTATGTGCGATCCACGGCGGTGCCCGTGGTAGTGGTGCTCACGGCCTCGCCCCAGATGTCGGTGAGGTAGTCCCGAAGCACATGCATGTGGTCGTAGGGGACCGAACCTCCCGTTTGGGGACCTATGATATGATCTTCGGTGACCAACACTGAAATATGGTCATCTCCTCCGGGGCTGTCGCTGGTGTAGTACAGCTGCACATGGACCGTTAGTTGCTGGCTGCCCGCGTCGTAGCTGCTTTCCACGCCCACGTTGACGGGGCTGGGGAGCGCGAGGATCTCCGCCACATCGCTCACCCAATAGCCACGGTTCCGGACGGTACCACCAGTGAAGGCATGCCGGTTGATCACCCCTGATGGATAGCCGGAAACCCCGTAGAAGGAGTTCAGCGCATTGCCTTCCGGAGTGCGGAAGTCGGGTTCCGTTCCGCTGGGCACGGCAAAGCCGCCGGCATGGATGCCCACCAAGGAGACCAGTCCCGGATTAGCTGCGGCGATGGAAGCCATGATGACATGTCCGTCTGGGCAGTTCACACAATGGATGCCCGTATAGTCCTCCAGCAGCGCGGTGCGATCCTCGGGCGATGTGGCGACCAAGGCCTGGCCGTGAACGAGGGTGGGCAGGAGCAGGGAAAGGGTCAGGAATTTTTTCATCAGGATGGATCTGGAAGATCGAATGTAGGACAGGATCGACATGAAGTGTACTCCATCATGCAGGGCTATCGGGTCTTGAGCGCCCGCAGGGCGCTTAAGATCGCGTGTTCTTTACCACGGATGGACACGGATCAACACGGATCCAAGCCCCAAGGTCGATGAGCGCATGCTTAGGGATCCATTGCTCTATGCTGTCCCTCATCCGTGTACATCCGTGTGTATCCGTGGTTCCTTGCATGCTGTGCGAAGCGCCGATAGGCGCGAGAAATTAAGACCCGATAGCCCTGACTCCATCATGAGATCACGATAGGAGGGCATACTATTTTTTTCAGGCCCCGGGCCTGATGCCTCACTTGCGCTCCGTCCAGACGGTCTGCGCCACGGTGGCGCCCACGGCCTGGAGGCTTTCCTTGTCGATGTTGGCCAGGTTGTCCGCGTGGGTGTGCCACGTTGCGGGGAAGCCACCGGTGGCCGGATTGTACGCGATGATGTCGATACTGGGGATGTTCATGTTCTCGTTCACGTAGACATGATCGTCCACACCCACGAAGTTGCGCGTCTCGCTGAGGAAGCGGTCGCCATGGCCCGCGGCTGCGGCGGCCTTCCAAACCTTGTTCACTATGCCGGAGGCGTAGCGCATGCTGTATCCTTCCTTGGGGAAGACGGCATCTTTCGACCCCACCATATCGAGCAGGATCCCATAGCGGGCTTTGTAGTTCGGCACGTGCGGGTTCTTGGTCCAGTACTGCGTGCCGAGGCACCATGAATCCTCGGAGTCGCGTTGGTCGCCGCCCATGGCCTCGCGCGGCGCGCCCATGTCCTCCACGTCGTTGAAGAACAGGTCGATCCCGGGCTGGGTGGGATGTTCCGCCAATTGCCGCGCGATCTCCAACAGCACGCCGGTGCCGCTGCCCGCATCGTTCGCGCCGTCGATGGGCTCGTTCCGGCGCACGGAATCCTGATCCGCAAAGGGACGCGAATCCCAGTGCGTGAAGAGCAATATGCGGTCTTTCTTCTCCGGCTGCCAACTGGCGATGATGTTGCGCATGGGCACCTGCTGCCCGCTATAGATGGTGACCATGGCGTTCTGCTCGATCACTGTGGCACCGTAGCTCTTCAGCTTTTCCACCATCCAATCGCCGCAGGCTTTGTGCGCGGCGCTACCGGGAACGCGCGGCCCGAAGGCCACCTGCTTGGCCACGAAGGCATAGGCGCTGTCGCCATTGAACAAGGGTACAGGGGGAAGCGCGGGAAGGTTCGGCTCGACCGTGGTGCTGGTAGGTGCGGTCTCCGGTTGGCAGGCGGCGAGAAAGAGCGCGATCAGGCCAAGGCCGAGGACGCGGTAGGAAAGGCATTGCATGGGGGTAAAGATCGGGGTAAGAAGTTCACCACGGAGGCACGGAGGACACAGAGGAATGCAAAAAGGTACAGGGTATAGGGTACAGGGTATTGGGTACAATGCAGCACGCTTGGCATTGTACCCTGTACTCGGTACCCCGTACTCGATACCCTGTACCAGAAACTCCGATCACCTCTTCTCCGTGCCTCTGTGGTGAAAAGCTCACACTTTCTCCCACACCGGCCCGTCCTTCGTGTCCTTCACCGTTACGCCCAGCTCGGTGAGTTTGTCGCGGATCAGGTCGCTCGCTGCGAAATCCTTGCGGTTCTTCGCGTCGGCACGCATGGTGAGCAATACGTTCATCAGCCCATCGCTGAGGCCATCACCGGCTTTCGCTTCGGCTTCCGGCTGCAAGCCGAGCACGGTGAAGAGCATGTCGCTGAAGAGCTTCTTTAGCTGATCGATGTCCGCTTGTGAAAGAGCCACGTTGCCATCGTTCGCACCGTTTATCGCGCGTGCGCCATCGAACAAGTGCGCGATCATCACCGGCGTGTTCAGGTCGTCGTTCATGGCGGCGTTGCAGGCTGTCACCAACGCGTCCACCTCGAATGAGGTGCCTTCTGTCCCGGGCTTCAACTTGGCGAGGATATCGTTCGCGGCCATCAATCGTTGCAGGCCCTTTTCCCCGGCCTGCAAGGCGGCGTTGCTGAAGTCCAGCGTGCTGGCATAGTGGCATTGCAGCATGAAGAAGCGCACGGTCATGGGCGAGTAGCCGCGCTCCAACAGTTTGTGGTCGCCGGTCACAAGTTCTTCCGGCGTGAAGCCATTGCCCTCGCTCTTGGCCATCTTCCGGCCTTCCACGGTGAGCATGTTACCGTGCATCCAGTAACGCACCGGTGCCACGCCATCGGCTGCAACGCTTTGCGCGATCTCGCACTCGTGGTGCGGGAACTTCAGGTCCATGCCGCCGCCGTGGATATCGAAGGTGAGGCCGAGGTATTTCGTGCTCATCACGCTGCACTCCAAGTGCCAGCCGGGGAAGCCTTCACCCCATGGGGAAGGCCAGTGCATCAGGTGGTCTTTCTCGGCCTTCTTCCACAGCGCGAAATCCAGCGGACTGCGCTTTTCCTCCTGGCCTTCGGTACCGCGCGTGTTGGCCATCTGGTCCTCGATCTTCCGGCCGCTCAGCTCGCCATAGGCATGTGTTTCCGCATACTTCGGCACATCGAAATACACCGAGCCGTTCACGACGTAGGCATAGCCGTTGGCGATGATGCGTTCGATCATCACGATCTGCTCGATCAAGTGGCCGGTTGCCGTTGGTTCGATGCTCGGCGGGAGGATGTTGAAGAGCCGCATCACATCGTGGAAGCCGTTGGTGTACTTCTGCACGATCTCCATCGGCTCCAGCCGTTCCATGCGGGCACGCTTCGCGATCTTGTCCTCGCCCTCGTCGATGTCGTCCACGAGGTGCCCCACGTCGGTGATGTTGCGCACGTAGCGCACGGTGTAGCCGAGGTAGCCGAGCCAGCGGAAGAGGATGTCGAAGGTGAGGAAGCTCCTCACGTTGCCGAGGTGGACATCGCTGTATACCGTAGGCCCACAGACATACAGGCCGACATGCGGAGGGTCAAGTGGGATGAAGTTCTCCTTCTTCCGCGTGAGGGTATTGGTAAGCTGGAGGGGATGGTCTTGTGCGTTGGCCATTGCTGCAAAGTAACGGGGCGCTGGGGTTAGTCCCTTCAGCGATCTCCCGATGGAGATCATGAGGGCACGAAGAATGCAGATGCATGCAACGTCCACTTCGTGAGACGTTGATGGGACTAGCTCCCTCAGCGATCTCCCGCAGGGGTCCGATATGTATCGGACCTGAGGACACAAAAACTGCTACATTATGCGTCACAAGATCGCCAATAAAATCGTCGATCATGTTTCTCAACGCGCATAGCTGGTTCAGTTTCAAGTACGGGGTGATGAAGCCCGAGGCGCTCTTGGAGGAGGCGCACAAGGCGGGCGTACGCACCCTCGCGCTCACCGACATCCACAGCACCGCCGGGGTTCCGGACTTCGTGCGCCTTGCGGAAGGTCACGGCATCCGGCCGGTCGCGGGCATTGAATTCCGCCAAGGGCCACGACTGCTGTATATCGGTCTGGCCAAGAACAACGACGGGTTCCAACAACTGAACGAGCTGCTGAGCCCGCACCTGCTCGATGGCGAAGCATTGCCGGAAGAACCACCTGAACTTTCAGATGCCTTTTTCATCCTGCCCTTCAACACATCGCCGCGCATGCTGAAACCGAATGAGCGCATCGGTATCAAGCCGTCCGAACTCACGCGGCTTCCTTTCAGTCCGTGGGCGAAACGGCCGCAGGACCTCGTCGCATTGCTGCCCGTCACTTTTCGCAACAAGCGCGACTACAACACGCACCGCCTGCTGCGCACCATGGCGAAGAACACGCTGGTGAGCATGTTGCCTGCGGAAGAGCTCGCGGCGCCGGACGAGGTCTTCCGCAGTGAAGAAGAAGTGTGCCAGCTCTACCGCGATCATCCTGCACTGGTGGAAAATGCCGAACGACTGCTGGAGCAATGTACCATCGCTTTCGACAGCACGGACAAGACGCTGAAGGTCTTCGGCGAAAGCATCACACGTGATCGCGAAAAGCTGCACCGCGACACGCTGGAAGGCTTGCGCTACCGCTATCCGAACGCTTCACAGAAGGTGATCGCGCGCATGGAGCACGAGCTGGACGTGATCGAGCGCATGGGCTTCATCAGCTACTTCCTCATCAACCAGGACATCGTGCGCTTCGCCCGCAGCAAGGGCTTTTTCCATGTGGGCCGGGGTAGCGGCGCGAACAGCATGGTCGCCTACTGCCTCGGCATCACCGACGTGGACCCGATCGAGCTGGACCTCTACTTCGAGCGCTTCCTCAGCACAGCGCGCAAAAAGCCGCCGGACTTCGACATCGACTTCAGTTGGAAGGACCGCGACGAAGTGTACAAGTACGTGTTCTCCCGTTTTGGCCAGGGGAAGGGCGGGCATCACCATGTGGCACAGCTTGCCACCTACACCACCTTCCAATGGCGCGGTGCCATCCGGCAGTTGGGCAAGGCGTTGGGCCTTCCGCCTGCGGAGATCGACGCGCTGGCTGCGAGCGTGCGCGAGCATTACCGCGACTACCGAAGCCTGCCCCAAGGAGCGCGCGGCGACCTGGACCGGATCGCGCAGGTGGTGATCCGCTATGGGAACCACCTGCTTGGCATGCCACACCAGTTCGGTATCCACGCGGGCGGCGTGCTGGTCAGCGAGACGCCCATTACCTGCTACACCGCGCTGCACCGGCCACCGAAGGGTTTTCCCGTCACGCAGTTCAGCATGCTGGAAGCGGAGGATCTTGGTCTGCACAAATTCGACCTGCTGAGCCAGCGCGGACTGGGGCACATCCGGGATGCGGTGGAGTTGGTGGAGGCCCGTGCGTCAGTTGCCAGTTGTCAGTTGTCAGTTGTCAGGCTTGGCCGCGACGCGAACGGCTCACTCTTCTCCGCGCCCCTGCCTGACCGGCAGGCAGGTCCGCGCACCCTGGCTGCCGAAGGCATGCTCCGCGGCCCACATTCACCCTCCGCGCCTCGCATCGACATCCACGACATCCCGCGTTTCAAACAAGACCCGGCGATCAAAGAGATCCTGCGCACGGGCGATACCGTGGGCTGCTTTTATGTGGAGAGCCCGGCCATGCGCATGCTGCTGCGGAAGCTGCAGGTGGAAGACTACCTCACGCTGGTGGCGGCCAGTAGCATCATCCGGCCGGGCGTGGCCGAGAGCGGCATGATGCGCGAATACCTGCTGCGGCACAACAACCCCGAACGCCTGAAGCAAGCGCCGAAGGAACTCCTCGCCATCATGCCCGAGACGTACGGCGTGATGGTGTACCAAGAGGACGTGCTGAAAGTAGCGCACCTCTATGCGGGCCTCGATCTGGAGGAAGCGGACCTGCTGCGGCGCGGCATGACGGCACGCTTCCGCGAACGACCCGAGTTCAAGGCGGTGGAACAGAAGTTTTTCTCCAACTGCAAGGCACGCGGCTATCCCGCCGGACAGGCTGAGGAGATCTGGCGGCAGATCGAAAGCTTTGCCAGCTTCAGTTTTGCAAAAGGGCACAGTGCCAGCTACGCCGTGGAGAGCTACCAGAGCCTTTATCTGAAGGCGCACCATCCGATGGAATTTCTCGTGGGCGTGGCGAACAACTTTGGCGGATTCTACAGCACCGAATTTTATCTGCACGAAGCGAAGCGGAAAGGCGCGGTGATCGAAGCGCCGTGTGTGAATTCGAGCGGGGAGCTGTGTACGCTAGGCAGCCCTGATAGGAATGAAAAATGTAAAATGAAAAATGTAGAATGTAGAACGGTGACCGCGTCACTTCCCTCGCCTCCCTTACCTCCCTTACCTCCTTCACCTCCCTTACTCCCATTGCCTCCCTCAACCTCGCACTCACACACCCTTCCCCCCCGCATCTACCTCGGCCTCGCCAACATCAAAAGCCTCACCGACGAGACCGTACAACTCATCCTCCACGATCGTCAGCGCAATGGACCTTTTGCCGACCTGCCGGATCTTTTACATCGCGTGCCACTTCCCTTGGAACAAGCGCGCATTCTCATCCGTGTGGGTGCCCTGCGCTTCACCGGAAGAAGCAAGCCGCAACTGTTGTGGGACCTCGCCCTGCTGCACGTCGGGCCGGTGAATGCTGCCGCGATGGCGGACCTGTTCATCACGAAAGTGGAAGAGCCGATGCTGCCGGAACTGCATCACTTTCCGCTGGCCGATGCTTACGATGAACTGGACCTGCTGGGCTTTCCGTTGTGCGATCCGTTCACGTTGGTGGAATACGGTGAATGGTCATCGGTGAATGGTGAATGGAAGAACAATACGCGATCTGCCCCATTCACCAACGGCCATTCACCGATCACTATCCTCAAAAGCGAGATGCATCAGCACATCGGGAAGCGGGTGCTGATGCTCGGCTACATGGTGCATGTGAAGGCCACCGATACGCAGCGCGGCCAACGGATGACCTTCGGCTCCTTCATCGATACCGCAGGCGACCTCTGGGACAGCACACAATTCCCTTCCGTGGCGGCGCGCTTCCCGTTCCGCGGGCGCGGCGTATACCGGCTCACCGGTGTGGTGGAGGAGGAGTTCGGCCATGTGAGCCTGCGTACGCAGTGGGTGGAGAAATTGCCGTGGAAGCCGGATCCGCGGTATGGGGAGCAGTGAGCGTATGGGCGATGCATGCATCGCCCATACGCTCACTGCTGCAACTTGAAATTCAGGTATTCGGCTTTCTGCGCGTATGTGTCGAGCACTGCTTTGCGAAGCTCCGGTGATCTTGTAATTGCATCGTACACGGTATTTTCCAGTTCGCTCAACCGCTCATCCGAAGGGTTATCCTTCAGTTCGGCTCTGTATGGTTCAATGACTTGACTGAGCAGAGCGTAGGGGTCTTCCATTCCTCGGATCACCATGTAGCAGAAGGCCGCATACTGTGGCTGGTCCGGATCTTCGGACATTTCCTTGACCTTATTGACACCAGTGCAGATTTGTACGGAGGGTCTTCCATTCACTCGGTGGAGATAGAAGAAATGCGATGCGATCCACATTGCGCTGTCCAAGGGTAAGGGAGCTACGGTGACGTGATCGATCGAACGCATGTAGAGATGCTGGAAGGCCGTGTCCGCATCGAGTAAGGTGTGGAATTTGGTCCGCATGGCCACGGTGTCGGGGAGGAGCGCCAGTAGTTGTTGGTCCTCATCATACACCTTGGCGTAATTATCGAAGAGGTACGAGTGATAATGCCACAGTGCTGTGCAACGCGCGTTGAGCTGGGAGTTGCCCGGTATGCTGTCGGGCCCCACGTTGAGGTAGGCTTCTCCTCCGGCGGTGTCGACACGGATGGTGAAGAGATCGGTGAACGGGACGGTTTCCTTGGTTTGGGCGAAACTGCCCATTGTGGAAATGGCAAAGGCTGCGAAGACGAAAAGGCGAGCGGGACGGAAGAGCTGTTCAGTGTCGGCGACATCGGTCATGCGCATCTTGCCGTCCTCCGCTGGCAATTTCAACTGTCCCAAAATATGGGACAGTTCACTGCCTTCCTCTTGTAGCTTGGTTTTCAAGGCATTCCAATACTTTCTTGGCCGCGGGCTGCCGGTCAATGCCGCGATCACATCGATAATGGAGAAGAACCACTTTTCTTGGTCGGCATCCCAAACGGTACGCACTTGTTTTTCCTCGAAGACTTTGATGGCGCTTTGCTTTTCCATGGGGTGGTGGATCGGAGAACAAGGTAAGGTGGACGTGAACGTAGGGGCGATGCATGCATCGCCCCTACGTCCGCCGGTTCGCCAGCAGCACCGGGGCCTGCCCATCAAACGGATTGTCCATTCTTCCAATGCTTTTGGCGGCCATGCCGGCGGCACGCATCACCATGCGGTCGCCGAAGCGCTTGCGCACTTTGTCCATGGCTTGGTAGAGGCTCATGGCCTCTTGCGTGTCGGTGAAGGCGTCCATCTGGTGGCCGCCGCCGACGAGGTGGCTGAAGCGCACGCCTACCAAGCGGATGCGTTGGCGACGGTCGTACAGCGTGCGGAAGAGCTCGTGGACCGTGGGCAGGATGATGTGGTCGCACGCGGTGTAGCCGATGCGGAGCTGGCGCGAGTGCGTGTTCATGTCGGCGTAGCGGATCTTCACGGCGATGCAGCTGGTGAGCTTGTCGCCCTTGCGCAGCTGGAAGGCGAGACTTTCCGCCATGGCGGTGAGCAGTCCGCGCAGCTTCACCATGTCGATGGTGTCGCGCTCGAAGGTGCGTTCGGTGCTGATGCTTTTGCGCTCGTGCCAAGCGGTCACCGGGCTATCGTCGATGCCGTTCGCTTTGCGCCACAGCACCGGCCCGTGCTCGCCCAGCAGGCGTTGCATCAGGTCGATCGGCAGCTCCTGCATGGTGTGGATGCGCGCCACGCCCATGCTGCGCAGCAGGTGCGCCGTCTTGCCGCCCACGCCGGGGATGCTCTCGATCGGCATCGGCGCGAGGAAGGGCTTTTCGGTGCCGCGTTCCACCTCGCGCTGGCCGTTGGGCTTGGCGGTGTTGGTGGCCACCTTGCTCACCGTCTTGTTCACGCTCAGCCCGAAGCTGTTGGGCAGGCCGGTCTCCTTGGCGATGTATTGCCTGAGTTCGCTGGCGAGTTTCAGCGCGCCGAAGAAGCGCTCGGTGCCGGTGAGGTCCACGTAGAATTCATCCACACTGGTCTTCTCGAAAAGCGGCACGCGCTCGCGGATGATCTCGGTGACCTCGTCGCTCTTCCGCATGTACGCACCGCTGTCGCCGCGCAGGATGATGGCCTCCGGACAGAGTTGCTTGGCCGTGCGCATAGGCATGGCGCTGCGCACGCCGAAGCGCCGCGCCTCATAGCTGCACGAGGCCACCACGCCGCGGTCGCTGTCGGAGCCCACCAGTACGGGCTTGCCCACCAGCTGCGGGTTCTTCAGCCGCTCCACGCTCACGAAAAAGCTGTCGAGGTCGAGGTGGACGATGGTGCGTTGGTCGCTCATGGATGAGCGCGATCGACGGTGAACTTGTCGATCGCGCCGCTATAAGGTAGGCAGCGGATGGACGCGATGGATCGTTCCGGGACGAATATCCGGAAGACTTTGAGGGAACTAATCCCCCCCTGCGTTCCTTTGCCCGGAAGGCATCCCGCGCACTACCAAGGCCGATGCCCGCTGAGCAACCCATGATCATCGACGTACACACCCACATCAACAATTACCACGAGGACCGCGTGGCCTCCTTGGAAGAATGCCTGGACCGCCTTGTCGCCGCCATGGCCGAGAACAAGGTGGGCTATTCCTTGGTGCTTACCTCGTACAAAGTGAACGAGCACCGCCCCAGCACGAAGAAGGTCGTGGAGGCCATCAAAGACCGGAAGAACCTTGGCGTGGTGGCGGGCATCAGCTACCTGCACTACGACCACAACGACCTGCGCGAGATCGGTGACTACCTCCGTGCGGGCCTCATCAAGGGCCTCAAGCTCTATCCGGGGTACGAGCCCTTTTACCCGAGTGACACACGTATGCGCGTCATCTACGAGATGGCCACCGAATTCGACGTACCGGTCATGTTCCATTCCGGCGATACCTATGCACCCACGGGGAGGGTGAAGTATTCGCACCCGCTCCACATCGACGATGTAGCCGTGGATCATCCCGACATGAAGATCGTGATCTGCCACGTGGGCAACCCCTGGATCAAGGACTGCATGGAAGTGGTGTACAAGAACAACAACGTCTACGCCGATTTCTCCGGCCTCGTGCTCGGTGACTTCAGCGACAAGTTCGAGAAGTTCATGAAGAAGGAACTGGAGGAGATGATCACCTATGCAGGCAACCCGCGCTACTTGCTTTACGGCACGGACTGGCCCATCTCCAACATGGGTTCCTACCTCAACTTCATCAAGCAGCTGGACCTGCCGGAAGACCGCAAGGAGATGATCCTGTGGAAGAACGCGGCGGAGTTGTTCAAGATCGATGTTGGGGCGTTGTAGAGCATGGACTTTCTCCACCATTGAATGTGGGTCGTGAGCGGGCGACCGTGAACTTCATTAGCTTTGTTAAATGGATCGGCAGCCTTATATCACCAGCGATAAAACTGTTCTTCGCGGAAAGCCCGTGATCAAGGGAACACGGATTTCCGTGGAGTTGGTGCTCGAACTAATGGAGAACGGTTGGACGGAAACGATGATCTTGGAGAGCTACCCCCACTTGAAAAAGATCCAGTTACGGGCGGTGTATGCCTTGAAAGCTCGTGCATGATGAAACCAACTGAGATGGACTACCGCGACCGTATTACCATCAATCCTGATCGGCGAAGCGGGAAACCCTGCATCAAGGGCACACGGATGACCGTTACGGATGTGTTGGAGTACTTGGCCTCGGGCATGTCACATGCGGAAGTGTTGAAGGACTTCCCATACATCACCGAAGAAGATATCCGCGCCTGTTTGTCCTTCGCCGCCGATCGTGAACGCATGTTGCGCACTATTCCTCCTTCCTTGTGAAATTGTTGATCGACGAGAATTTGTCGCCCGGTCTTGCGGTGGCATGGCAGACTGTCTTTCCCGGTACGTCGCACGTCTATGACATCGGGCTTGGGAATACCGATGATCTCGTTATCTGGGAGCATGCCAAGGTGAACGGCTTTGCCATCATCACCAAGGATTCGGATTTTGAGCAGCGAAGTTTCATGCAAGGTGCACCGCCCAAGGTGATCTGGCTGCGGGTCGGTAATCGAACAACGGCATTCGTGAACTTGCTCGTGCTTCAATACGTTGATCGTATCACCGAATTCCTGGACGACCAGGAAGCTACCGTGCTCATGCTGCCGTGAGCAAGAACTACTTTTGAAACCCATGGCAAAGAAGAAAACCATCGATTGGGCACTCGCCCCCGCTCCTGAAAGCAAGGACCACTTCAAACTGAAGGAGCAGTACGAACTCTTCATCGGCGGCAAGTGGGTGAAGCCCAAGAGCGGCAAATACTTCGACACCATCAACCCGGCCACCGAGCAAAAGCTCGCGCGCATCGCCGAGGCCAACGCCGCCGATGTGGACTCTGCCGTGAAGGCCGCCCGCAAAGCCTTCGAAGGGCCATGGGGCAAAATGCCCGCCAGCGAACGCGCCAAGTACATCTTCCGCATCGCGCGGCTGATGCAGGAAAAGGCCCGCGAACTCGCCGTCATCGAGACCATGGACGGCGGCAAGGCCATCCGCGAAAGCCGCGACATCGACATCCCGCTCGCCGCTGCGCACTTCTTCTACTACGCCGGCTGGGCAGACAAAATTCCTTACGCCTTCCCCGGTAAGCAGACCAGCCCGCTCGGCGTGGCCGGCCAAGTGATCCCGTGGAACTTCCCGCTCCTTATGGCCTCGTGGAAACTCGCGCCAGCGTTGGCCTGCGGCAACACCGTAGTGCTGAAGCCCGCCGAGACCACACCGCTCACCGCGCTCACACTCGCCGAGATCATCCAAGAGGCCGATCTCCCCGAAGGCGTCGTCAACATCGTCACCGGCGCGGGGGCCACGGGCGCTGCGGTGGTGAACCATCCCGATGTCAACAAGGTCGCCTTCACCGGCAGCACCAACGTGGGCAAGCTCATCCAGCGCAGCACCGCCGGCAGCGGCAAAAAGCTCACGCTCGAGCTCGGCGGAAAAGCAGCCAACATCATCTTCGCCGACGCCACCATCGACCAGGCCGTGGAAGGCATCGTCAACGGCATCTACTTCAACCAAGGCCACGTGTGCTGCGCCGGCAGCCGCCTCTACGTGGAAGAAGCCGTGTACGACGAAGTGGTGCGCAAGCTCAAGCACCGCATGAAGAGCCTCGTTGTGGGCGACCCGCTGGACAAGAACACCGACATCGGCGCCATCAACAGCAAAGAGCAGCTCGGCACCATCAACAAGTACATCAAGATCGGCCAAGAAGAAGGCAGCGACATGTACCAGCCCACCTGCGACCTGCCCGGCAAAGGCTTCTGGTGCCGCCCCACGCTCTTCACCAACGTAGCCCAAAGCGCGCGCATCTCACAGGAAGAGATCTTCGGCCCCGTCCTCGCTGTGCAAACCTTCCGCACCATGGACGAAGTGCTGCAAAAGGCCAACAACACCCCCTACGGCCTCAGCGCCGGCGTGTGGACGGACAAAGGCAGCAAGATCTTCAACATGACCACCAAGCTCCGCGCCGGCGTCATCTGGGCCAACACCTTCAACAAGTTCGATCCGACTTCACCGTTCGGTGGGTATAAGGAAAGTGGGTATGGAAGAGAAGGTGGTGTGCATGGGTTGGGGACGTACTTGAATTTGAATTGACGGGTTGATGGAACGCTGATGACGCTGAAAAGGTGGATCAGCGCAGATCTGAAATTGCTGACCGGCATGCCGAACCCCGAGCTTGTCGAAGGGTGGGCGTGCCCCCGCCTCACCCCGGATGAAACTCCGGGGGCAGGCGGGGTCGGGCTATCCGCTTCAAGTCCTCGGCGGCTTCCCCCGGCCTTGAGCCGGGGCTCAGCCGTCTGTGGGCTTTCCGCTTCTATCCCTCACGCGAACGAAGAGCCTACTCGTGCAGGGAATTGAGTGATGGCAATCACATTTCAGTGAAGGACGATGATCCATCATCTTGAATACGGTACTCTATCGTCGCTTCATCGAGTGCATCGCCTTTCGACTTATCCAGTGCGGCGACCAGCTTAACCACCGCATAGTATCCGTTGGAGTTCTGTAGGACAACAAGCCCATTGACTCGAAGTTGACGGGAGCGTGAAGATGTATCGAATACGGATGCGTCAATGACTTCGGAGAAGTGCGAGTGGTCTTCTGCTATCGACACCGTCTGAATGGTCGGCGGGTCATTGTATACGTGCAGCACTCCTCGATTAGCCTGGCTGAACTTCAGTTCGAACAGGTACTCTCCATGTCCAACTGTAAATAGGCCGTCGTTGTTTAACGGATTAAACGTCGCCATCCCGCGCAACTCGGGGTTAGCACGGAACTGTTCAATGAATGCGAGGTTCAAGTGCTCTAGCTCCCGGCGCATATCGATTGGGTAGTACTTGACCTGGATACCCGCCTCGCGGAGCTTACGACAACCCTTGTTGTATATCCTTGGGTTTGGATCTAACATTCCCACATGAACCTCCCTAATCTTCTTCTCAATGATCCAGTCGGAGCAAGGTTTATGTTGTTTTCTGGATGTGCAGGGTTCCAGCGTTGTATACAGCACGGCTCCTTCGACGTTCGTACCCTTCAGCACTTTCTCAAACAATGTGTACTCGGCATGATCCCCAGTGCCGAATTGACCTCGAAACGCCGTTCCTATTAAACGACCATGAAGTGTGACGGCAGCAGCAACCATCGGGCTTTCCTTGTCGCCTTCAGAGACCGCCTTTGCCGCTTCCTCCAACGTCCGTCTCATGACTTCATCATGACTGATTGGTGGGTTGTCCGCGCTTTCGAGTCTTCGGTTCTCTGTGTGTTCGTGGGACGTCCTTACTGGACCACTAAGAACCCCAAGGGATTCAAGCGCTCCCTCAATGAACGTGGTTGCACTAGCGTAAATCTGCTCTTGAACGCACTTGCCTGGATCGGCCTTTTGCGTGCAACTGGGTCTGTGCTGGGCAATCTGGTTAGAAAGCTCAAACTGCAACGCTTGAAGGAATCGGACTTGATGGATTGATGATGAGTATTCGCCCAGGTGTTTGCGGTGAGGTACTCCCGATTTACTGGACAGGTTTCAGGCGGTTGTTAGTGTGAATTGGGGTTCAACAAGGTTTGGTGTCAGGGTACGGTTCCGGGTATCGGGCAGACCAAAGTAAAGGTGTGCCGGGGTCAGTCCATCCAGGTGCTGGTGTGGTCGTTGGTGGTTGTA
>Ga0209476_10000682_pt1 | contig 23387 bp, 18 predicted proteins | sample KloWWTrecipitate_FD_187179 | JGI IMG/M metagenome (GOLD analysis project Ga0209476, IMG submission 187179) | Active sludge microbial communities from Klosterneuburg, Austria, studying microevolution and ecology of nitrifiers - Klosterneuburg... | ecosystem: Engineered > WWTP > Aerobic digester... | reverse complement strand
CTACAACCGCCGCCGGCCGCATGATGCTCTGGGAGGCATGCCTCCCAGAGCATCATGCGGACACGTTCTCCTTAACCCGAAAACTCCAATTTAGACGGGTAACAATCAGGGGAGGTTTACAAGTATGAGAGGCCGCTGATGCGGCCTCTTTAAGATGGGGATTGGCGGTGCGGATTGATGTCACGCATTTCGATCATTTTACTTTGTCGGACGTGATCGGGAACGGGTTTCCTTTTTTGGGGACCTTAGTGGTCATGGCTCTGCCTTCGGCGGTGGAGAGCGGGATGCCGTAAAATATTCCGCTGTCGGCGCTCATTGGGACGAGGCGGTTATCGAGCGAGCTGCCGCCTGCCGGGATCTCCATATCGACGAGATAGGAATTGTAAAAGAGATTGATGTTGCCGTTGGCTTGTTCGGGGTGAAGCACGGGGCGGCCGTCGGCTCCGACTTTCCAGCGAAAAGTGCGTATCACCTCGCTGCCTTCCATTATCCTGCATTCCCAATTACCTTTGAGCTTATTCATTGCGGGTAGGTTTTCGTTGCTGTTGCTACCCCACGCTATCGGCAGATTTACTTCGAGCGAGTCAAAGGCGATCTGGTCCTTGTAAACGGGCCCGACCTTATATTTAGCAGCAAGGCGGTCCGTGTGCATCGCGGTGTAGTTGCGATGACTTTGGGTGAGAATGTTCGTGAGTCCGGTTATGTTTGAATTGTCCGGCGTGACGGTCTTGCCGTCGACTGAACATGTCGCTTTCCTGATACCGAATCCGTTCGAGACCATTGGCGAATAGCTGAAATGAACTTCGACTTTTGACTGACTGGATTCGGACGCCGCAAGCGTTTGCGAATAGCCATAGCTGGTCGCCGGGCGCAGAAAGATAAAGGCGAAGGGCGTCTCGGCGTGGCGGTTGATGTAGTATTCGGGGAAATCGGGCTCGGGCTTTTGGACGCTGCCCTTTATGCGGTCAACCTTGCGTACGTCGATCTTATACGTACGTTGCAACTTCTCTGCACCGCCGATGATCGTGAAAACCTTGACGTCGAACGTACCGGTCTCGAGCGTGAACTGCGTCTTGTCCCAGCAGCTATACGTCCACATAAAACTGTCACCGACCGCACCGGGCGTGTTGTGAAAAGAACCGCCCTTGCACGAATTAGTCATTACAGATTTGCCGCCCTTTTCGACAACGAGCTTAATGATGCTGCCGTCCGGCGTATCACCTATCAGCCTCACTGCCGACTTCAAAGACCATCCCGTATTGACACGCGATTGTGTTGCATCGAGACCGTATGTCGGCACCGTCTCAAACCACGTAAAACCATCGTCTAGCTTGCCGTTACGATTCGGTTGGGCGTTTGCGATCATCGTGAATACGATGGCGGAAACCAATGTCAGCAGAATGGATCGTTTCATATTTTAGGCTCCTTTTTGGCTATTGTACTCCGTTTTGGTATTTTGTCCGATCACGGTCGCAAGATCATCAGCGAGATCATAAACACGCCGAGGGCTAGGGCGAAGATTCCCATTAGGGAGATGTAACGGACGGCGTTTGGGACGGTTTTGTCGGCGAAGGCTTTGTGCCAACGCCATGGTACGAGTATGAGAACGGCGGTCGTGCCGACGAGCATCCAGCCGAATATTGCGAAGACCACCGGAAACTCGATACGCGATGATTGGACGAGCATCGACGCCCCGACGATCAGGCGAAGAGCCATTTCGATAAAGTGTTTAGCACGCGTCTGAGCAAACGCAAGCAGAAACGCTTTGGTAGCGTCAGGCTTGATAAATGACGTCACCCCAAGCCCGACGAGAAAGGCTCCCCACAGTATTACGACGATATAAGTTGCGACATCTAGCATCGGCTCACGTTTGTGTACGAAGAGTTGGGCTTAAGCCCAGTAACGAATAGTTGCCTTTTCCACTAGCTAAAGCTAGTGGCAATTTATTGCGTGTTCAGTACCGTAAGATCAGTAGCGTTCCACGGTGTGTTTTTGAAGTAATACATCCTGCGTCCGTCTTTCATCCCTTCGATTTTGCCTTCATCGAGCGAGATGCCGTAGCTGCCGCGGCAGAGAGGTTCCATCCAGTCGTTACCGTTGCGTAAATACGTTTTGATCTTGTCGCTGTCGGCGCCCATTTGGAAAACCATCGGTACGGCTTCGTCGACGGGGAAGTCGTTGAACCACGCGTCCCCGGTGCACCACGAGGCGAGCGATGTCATCGTTAGCGGAATGTATTCCTGCGAAGTTTTCGTACCGTCGCCGGACGCACGCGGCTCGGACAAGACTCTGCGGAGTTCGAGCATCAGTTTGCGATAGCCCTGGCGTTCGGACACGACGGCGTCAAAATCGATCTGGATGGCCCGAACATTGGGCAGGTCGAGTGTGCCGCGGACCAGCGATGCGATCCGCTCGATCATATCTTTATCAAATGTCGGTCGATTTGCTCCGTCTTTATCGGTTTCGATACGCGTCACCGCGATCAGGTACGCACCCGGAGCAACCTCGAGCGGTTGCCGCCGCAATTTAGGCGTGACGTCATTATTTTTCAGAAATATCGTCTGAGCAAGGAAAGCGACGGCAAATTCTTTCGCCTCGAACGCCCGAAGATCCTCGGGACGCTCCCACGCCCAGATTATCTTGTTCGGCATATTTTCGGAGAGACGCGGATCGACTGTATTTGTTGGGGTACAGCCAAATAATAGCGTAGAGATGACGAAGGCGGAAATACGCGCGGTAGCGAGTGTGTATCTCTTAAGGTTGGCCACGAGACGATTTTATCAGACAATACACACACTCCCTACCGGTCGTATTTCTGCCATTGGTTTGATATAATTTGAAACGACTGAATCGCCATTCATTTTAATGATCGACCTGATAAGACAGGCGGTACTGACCGGGATAATTATGATAGAACGTGAACAGATCGAGATGGACGTGGTTTTTGTCGGGGCCGGCCCGGCAAATCTTGCGGCGGCACTTCACCTTAAAAGTGAGATCCAAAGGCACGACGAATTTGTCGAGAAAGGTATCAAGCCCGGCCCGGCGATCGGCGAGATAGAGATCGCCATTGTCGAAAAAGGCCCTTTTGTCGGAGCGCATATCCTGTCCGGTGCCGTTATGGACCCTCAGGCGATCCGCGAACTAATGCCTGACTTTCTCGATCAAGGCTGCCCGATCGATTCGGTTGTGACCGAAGACGCCTTTTGGTACTTGATGGAAAAGCGCGGGATCAACGCCCCGATCATCCCGCCACCTCTCAAAAACAAGGGCAAGTACATCATTAGCCTCAGTAAAATGTGCGAGTGGCTCGGCGAAAAGTGCGAAGAGGAGGGCATCAACATCTTTCCGGAGTTTCCGGCGGCCGAGGTTCTCTACGATGACAATGACGCTGTGATCGGGATCCGTACGGGCGACAAGGGCATTGATAAAGACGGCAAGAAAAAGCCCAATTTCGAACCCGGCGTGGATCTTTTGGCCAAGGTGACCGTGCTTGGCGAGGGTTCACGCGGTTCGCTTGCCAAACAATTGACCGCCCGGCTTGGATTAAATGAGGGTAAGGATGAACAGGTTTTTTCGCTTGGAGTCAAAGAAGTATGGGAACTGCCCGAAGGCAATTTCCCTGAGGGAAAGGTCGTGCATACGCTCGGATTTCCATCTGACAACAGGACTTACGGCGGCGGTTGGATCTATGGATTAAAGGGAAATGCGGTCAGTATCGGCTACGTTACAGGCCTCGATTACGAGGATCCGACTATCGATCCGCACGCCGAATTTCAAAAATTCAAAACTCATCCGATGGTCGCCAAAGTGCTCGAGGGCGGCAAGATGATAAAGTACGGAGCCAAGACGATCAACGCGGGCGGATATTTTACAATGCCGCGATTGTATTCCGACGGCGTTCTGCTGGTCGGGGATTGCGCGTCGTTTCTTAACGGACAACGGATCAAAGGCATCCATACCGCGATGAAATCGGGAATGCTGGCTGCGGAAACCATCGTCACTGCACTCGAACACGGCGATTTTTCATCAAAAACGCTCAAGCATTTTGAGGAAAAGGTTAATCTCAGTTGGATCTACGACGAACTGCATCCCGTGCGCAATTTCCACGCTGCATTTCAGAAAGGCCGCTGGTCCGCTCTGATCAATACCGGATTGCAGTACTTTACCGGTGGGCTTGCGTGGGGATTTATGCCTAAGGAGCATCACGTGCCCGGCCACGAGCGTATGCAAAAACTCTGGCAGAATCCCGGCGATACATCGCGGTATGAAAACGTCGCCTTTGACAAGGTGCTGACCTTCGACAAGCCGACCGACGTTTTCTATGCAGGCGTTTCACACGACGAAGATCAACCCGCGCATTTGCACGTACTCGACACCGAAATCTGTGCGACGCGATGTGTCGAAGAGTATGGCAATCCTTGCGTAAAATTCTGCCCTGCCGCGGTTTACGAAATGGAAGCTAACGCCGCCACGGGGCGACGGGAATTGAAGGTCAACTTTTCGAATTGCGTCCACTGTAAGACCTGTGACATCGCAGACCCATACCAGATCATCAATTGGGTGACGCCCGAGGGCGGCGGCGGGCCCGATTATAAGGGTATGTAGGAAGTGAAAAATACAGAAAAAGGCCATCCGATCGGATGGCCTTTTTCTGTATTATGTCTATTGAAAATTACGAATCGCCCTGTGTCGGGGCGTCATTCTGGTCGGTGAATGTGAAATTGATGCGGCGTTCGCTGATCTCTTTCAATGCGACTCTGGTCGGTTTAGTCTTGCGTATGTCGACATCAGTGCGCGAATTTGCACCACGCTGTAGCTGTTTGCTACGCTGAGCCGCCAGTATGATCATTCGATATTTCGAATCGATCACAGGCGGGTCAATTGTCTCGACAACATCTTCGCTTTCTTCGGTTTCGATCAAGGTTTCTTCAGCCATAGATATACTCTTTCAACGAAATTGACGCCTAGAGGCATCGAAACTATCAAGGATAACCTGAATCGATACGCTTTGTCTATCACGCAAATGTCGTTCGGCCATAATGATCGAAGCGATCTGCCGTGTTGCAGCCGGCAGTTCTTCATTCACGACCACATACTTAAAGCGTGAATATTGCAAGACCTCGTCAAATGAGTTTCGCAGACGTGTCTGGAGTTCGGCCTGATCTTCGGTTGCACGGGACGTCAAGCGTGCCTTTAATACTTCAAATGATGGCGGCAAGATAAAGATGCTGATGCTCTCGCCGCCGAGTTTTTCCATTATCTGGACGGCACCTTGCACGTCCACCTCAACGATCAGATCTTTTCCGGTCTGGAAGACCTTTTCGCTCGCTCGCATCGAAGTTCCGTAAAGATTACCGTGAACCTCCGCATACTCCAGAAACTCGCCTTTTTCAATCAGGTCCCGGAATTCATCCCGCGAGACAAAGTGGTATTCACGGCCGTCTTCCTCGCCAAAACGCTGCGAGCGGGTCGTGTAAGAAACTGAATATCCGAGTTCGGGCATAATGCCACGCACCTCTTTGATGAGCGTGCCCTTGCCGCCTCCGGATGGTGAACTGATGATGATAAATCGGCCTAGCATTTTCTACTCAATATTTTGCACCTGTTCACGAATTTTCTCAATTTCGCTTTTGATGGCAAGTGCATTTTCTTTGACGACCATATTATTGGTCTTTGAAGTGATGGTATTTGCTTCGCGGTTGAGTTCCTGCGTCAGGAAATCGAGCCTTTTGCCGACATCCTTATCGTCGGACATTATCGTTCGAAAATGCTCAATGTGCGTCCGAAGTCGTGTGATCTCCTCCGAGATATCTGCACGGTCCGCAAGATATGCTACTTCCTGAGCGAGACGTCCCTGATCGATATCGAACTGCGACGCCGTTTTGGACAGCATATCGTTCATTCGCTTGAGCAGCCGCTCGTGGTACTCAGCTCCGACCTTGGCGGACTCCGCCTCGATGGCCGGCAAGCGCGATTCGATACCGGTGAGTCTTGAGCTAAGTTCGTCAGCGAGGGACGCACCCTCCGCCTCACGCATTTTTTCCAGATCGTCGAGAGCGTCGGCCAGGACTGTTTCGATAGCTGTGAAAAACTCCGGCCCGGCTTCTTCCTTGCTCGGGACAACCACATTGGGGAGGCGAGCGATTACGTTCAGGTCGGGTTCGCCGGCCAGGTCAAATTCGTCCTTCATCGACCTCATCGCCGCTAGATAGCCCGTGATCATTGGTCGATTGATCTCATAGCTGACCTCGTTGTTGCGTTCGTATTGAAGATTTACGTCAACACGTCCTCGCGACAGTCGGTTGCCGATCGTCCGTTTGATCGCCGTTTCGAGCGATTGCACTTCGCTCGAAAGCCGTAAATTCACGTCCAAAAACCGGTTGTTTACGGTTTTGAGTTCGACGGTGATCGAGAAATTATCGCCGGCTGCGGTAGCACGGCCAAAACCTGTCATTGATCTCATAAATTTATCTCGGTTTCCGGGTCAAGCTGCACCTCGGAAGCAAACTGTATTTCGTATAGGGTCTTATATCGTCCGCTCGCCGCAAGCAGTTCGCTGTGCGTCCCGCTTTCGACGACCCGCCCTCGTTCCATCACGACGATCCGGTCAGCCCGCTGGATGGTTGAGAGGCGATGAGCAATAACGATCGACGTTTTATCGTGCGTCAGATTGCCTAGTGCCCGTTGGACCAGTCGCTCGCTCTCGGTGTCGAGTGCTGAGGTCGCTTCGTCAAGGATCAAAACCGGGGCGTTTACCAACACTGCTCGTGCGATGGCGATGCGCTGTCGTTGACCACCGGACAGCATCGTCCCGCGTTCGCCGACCTGCGTGTCGTAACCGTCCGGCATCTGTTCGATAAACTCGTGTGCGAACGCAACGCGGGCGGCATTTTCGATCTCCTGCTGGGTTGCGTCCGGTTTACCGTAGGAAATATTGTAGGCGACCGTATCGTTAAACAAAACAGTCTCCTGCGTTACGAGAGCGATCATACGCTTGAGACTGACGATCCGAGCGTCCCGCAAGTCGATTCCGTCCCAGGTGATCGAGCCGCTTGTCGGGTCGTAAAGTCGCTGGATCAGCTTGATCAAACTCGATTTGCCGCCGCCGCTCTCGCCGACCAGGGCGATCATCGAACCCTTTGGGATCTCGAGAACGATGTTCTCAAGTATCTGTCTATCGCTATTGCGATACTTAAACGAAACGCCGTTCAATCGGATGGCATCCGAAAGTATCGGCAGATCGGCAGCATTCGGCTTTTCGGGCATCCGATCCTGCTCATCGAGTATGTTCCAGACGTCGCGAGCCGATGCGAACGCCTTTGATATCTCATTGTGCTGCCTTGAGATCTTGCGCATCGGGTCGTAGCTTCGAAATAAGAAAAAGAGGAACCCAAAGAACTGAGCCGATTCCATACGGTTTGCATTGATCTCACGCAAGCCGAAATAGAACAGGACGACAAGAGCGATGACACCTATAATGTCTATGGTCGGCGGCGAAATAGCCGCGATCCTAAATCCACGAAGATTGGCACTCGAGATAACGCGGGCCATTTTAGTAAAGCGGCGGTTTTCCCGATCCTCAGCAACGTAAGCCTTGACGATCTGTTGATTGGCGATCGCCTCCTGAGCGGTGTCAGTTAGCGATTTGTTGCCCTCGACGGCCTCGTGTGAAAGTGCCCTGAGTCTCCGACTGAACTGCGAGGTCAAAAGCCCGATCACCGGCCCGAGCAACATCGCCCCGAGCATCAGGCGCCAATTGAAGTAAAACGCGGCCGAAATGAAACAGATCAGCATAAATGACTCGCGAAGCACGTCGCGGAGATTCGCGGATACAGCAAGTTCGATAGCGGCACAATTTACGATCAATCGCGAAACCAAAAAATTGGTTCTATGCTTTTCAAAAAATGATGCAGATTGGTTCAATAGGTGATCATAGAGTTCCTGACGCAAACTGAGTATCGCGGTTTGCCCGATCTTTGCCATCAGGTACGACGAAAAATATTCAGCGATACCCTTGCAGATAGTGAAACTGAATAGAAGACTCGAAATTACGATCCAAGCCCGCAGCCAGTCGTCTTTTGGTATTAGGCTATTCAGGTCAAAGATCGTGTCAGCTCCTTTGCCCTGGCTCGGTAAAAATTGGTCAAAGATCGGCACCAGTAACGCACCGGTCGCGGTCTCAAACACGGCGACCAATACCATCGCAATCAGAGCCATCACGAAGATGAACCAGTGCGGGCGGACGTATCGGAGTAGTCGTTTCAGGTCTTCCATTGCCAATCGCAAATACTTGAATATACTTTAGTTGAGCCTCAGATGTCCAAGTTCTTAAGGTTGCAACCCGCATTTGAATTATGGCATCTTTTCTAAAGTACTATCCGTAATCTACTCAACCGCAATATGAATAAATACTCGATCGCGACATTTGCATTAATTTCCTTGCTCATCCTTTGTACGTCGGCATTTGTATATGGCCAGGTCGATGTACCGCGGCGAACAACTGCCGTAACCTATCCGCTGGACGAACCGGTGATGGTCCAGTTTCGCGGTACGACGAGATTTCCGAGAATGAAGGGCGAGGCCAAGGTCAAGAGAACAAGCCGAAACGGTACACAGGTCGAACTCTCAGTGTCTAAAATGCCCCGACCGTTTGAGCTTGGAGCAGGATATGCGACCTACGTTGTATGGGCTATATCGCCGGATGGTTCGATCGATAATCTAGGTGAGATCAAGCGTCGTGGCTTTTTCGAATTTGATTCGAAGATAAGTGTAACGACACCGCTACAGACATTTGCCTTGATCATCACGGCTGAACCACATTTCCTCGTGCGGCGTCCGAGCCAGGAGATAATGATGGAAAATCTCAGTCCGTACACGACTACCGGCAAGGTGATCGGCACTACACCGGCGGTCCAGTATTTCGGCAACTCGAGTGATTATTTTCGCGATTCCCGAACACCCGAGATCGCGGAGATGGATTACGCAAAGACACCGTCGACGGTGTTGCAGGCCAAGCAGGCGATCGCATTGGCAAAGTTTGCGGGAGCCGAACGTGATGCGGCCGAGGAACTGCGCGAGGCGGAGACTCTTTATCAAAACGCCGACGCTGCCTGGAAAGCCGGTCGTGACGCAGAGTCGGTCGACATCGCCGCCCGCAAATCGATAAGTGCGTCAGTCAAAGCCGAGACAACGGCACAGGTGCGAAAGGATGCACGCGAAAAGCGTAATGAAAAATCACGGTCCGACGCCGAGGCTCGGCGTGCGGAGGAGAAGTTTGTCGACTCACAAAATCAGATCGACGACCTGCGGGCGGAATTGGCTCGTGAGACGCGCAGCCGCGAACTTGCAGAACGCGATTCGGCTAACTATCTCACTCAGCTAAAGGAAGCTCGCGATGAGAACGGCAAACTCCGCGAAGAACTGGGCCGAGTACGCCTCGATGCCGAAAATGCCAGAGCCAAACTCGCGGCCGCCGAAAATGAAAAGGTCGCCGCCCAGTCCAAAGTGGATCGCGAAGCTAAGCTCGCCAGGATCCGCGCCGCCGAGGGCGAATTGATCAATTCGTTAAAGAGATTTGGACAGGTGGCTCGCGTCGATGACTCGATCGTTCTGGTTCTGCCTGAGAATCTGTGGGCAGGTGCAAGGTCGAGTTCCCTGGCAATGCAAGCAGATGGAAAATTGACATCGATCGCCGAGATACTTGCAAATAATCCGGACTATTTCATCGCCATCGAATCTCACACGGATAGCGCGGGCGATCCGACTGCTCTTCAAACGCTCACCGACTCACGGGCGAAGATCGTCTCCGACAAGATAACGTCGATCGGCGTCGATCAGACCCGCGTCCGGGCACGCGGTTTTGCCGCAGCGATCCCGCTTGTGCCCAATATTACCGCGGTCAATAAAGCTAAGAATCGCAGAATGCACATCATTCTGACGCTACCAACTGAATAACAGTTTGATGCTAGGGGTGTCAGTCTTTTAGGACGAGTATTCGATGCGGGGGCATACCGATCATACATTCTTCGCCGATATTGAGTCCAACGACCCTAAAGACTCGTGCCGAAAGCCGCAGGCCGTTGGCATCAAGGTCGATCAATGTGGTATCGCCAAGAAATCGAATGCCGGTGACAACTGCCTTTAAGAGATTGTCCTCGGGAAACGATGCTCCAAATGTTATTGAGATGTGCTCGGGCCGTATCGCAAGTGTAACAGTTTGATTAATTGCGCCGATTCGACGCTTTTCGGTCGGTTGGGCAAAAATGCGATGCTCACCTTCGATCGAATAGAATTCAGGAGCCTCTGCGTTGGTCGATGACAGGCGTCTCGCTTTGAAAAGGTTGTTTCGCCCTACGATCGCGGCAACACCGCTGGTTTCCGGATTCTCGTAGATATCTTGAGTGAAGCCCGTCTGTCCGCAATTGCCGCCGACCAATACAAGCATCTTTTCGCAAAGTTCTGCGACCTGCTGAAAATCGGTTGAAGCGAAAATGATCGTCTTGCCTGAGGCCGCCTTTTGTCGGAGTCGCTCGATCAACTTCCCGCGTAGGTCTTCGTCAATTCCTACGAACGGATCGTCCAAAAGCAATATCTGAGAATCACTATCTAGTGTGCGTTCAAATTCGCTTACCTTCGCCTGTCCTGAAGACGATCCGCTCGAACGCTTTCCAAATATGGATGCGATCCCGCCGTCCTTTTTTTCCGGTGCAAGATAGACCGACGCCCCACCGGTGGTGACGGTGCCGCCATTTAACGACTCGTTTCCCGCGATGCATCGTAAAAGCGATGTTTTTCCGGACGCGGTGCCGCCAAATATCCCAAAGATCCGGCCGTCATCGACATCGAGGTCGATGTCGCGAAGGGCCCAATTGTTTCCGTATCGTTTCGAGAGTTGGTTGATTCGAAGGGGCATTGCTTTATTTGAATTTGGAACTTTACCTGGGCTTTGCCGTGCAAAGGAAAGTATGCTTTTGTCATCAAAATTACGCAAGTATAAAATATCTCTTGAATGACAGAAAAGAAACAGAGCATCAAACGAAAGTTAGTTCACGCCGGTGGTTGGCAGGTCGCAAAGCGCGTGGCTAAGACTATTCCTTTTGGCGGGACGGTCGTAGCCATTGTTTTAGTGGGCAGCGATATTCGCAGTAAGGGCTTGGTCAAAGGTGTGATCAACTCGAGTATCGACGCGATACCGTTTGTCGGTCTTGCTAAGAACGCGGTTGAGATGGTGCGTGGGGATTTTTTGGCGGACAAGCCGAAAAGTAAGGGAACGAAAGTAAAATGAAAGAAAATAGCGGTCGAAGGTTTCTAATTAGTATCTTGCTGGCTAGCGGGATAATTGCGATTATTACGATGTCCGCATTTGCACAGACAAAGCGTAAAAAACCGTCTCCGGGGCCGACGCCTACCCCTACGGCGACGACGGGTGCCGAGATCATCAGCACGGCCGATGATCAGAATCCTCCATTGGTATTTCTCGACCCGGCGGCGGTAAAGCAAAATAATCAACCGATCGACGATCAGTCCCAAAAGGTCAAAGACCTTACTGCCCGCATCAAAAAGCTCGAAGCTGCACGAACCAACGAATACGATGAGAAGCAAAAGCGTCTGTTGCTAAATCTTGATATTCTTACGCGGGCCGAGCAAAGGGCGGACGGACTTCGCAAGCAGTTGTTTGAAATGATCGAAAAAGAAAACACGCTTAAATCGCGCATCGATCAGATCGAGACCGAGAGTCGTCCGGAGTCAATTAATCGTTCGGCCACATTTTCCGGATCGATGAAACCCGAAGAGATCCGCGAAATGCGCAAGCGGTCTCTCGATGCCGAAAAGCAAAACCTGCAATCACTGCTCAACGAGGTCCAGTCATCGCACGCAAATTTGACCGCGACGGTCCAACGGGCTGACGCAATGGTCGAGAAGCTCCGATTCAAATTAGAAAAAGAGATCGATGACGCACTCGAAGACCCGAAAGACAACTAAACGCTAGCGGAAATACTGCACAACTCGAAAAATCTCTTCAATATCTGCAAGAATCAGGCTGCGCATCGTTCAATTTGTATCGAGCGAATTGCGCCCCGGAAAATCTGCAATTCGATCTCCGGAGAATATTTATGAAAATCAGAAGCTTTGTCGCTGTCTTGATCGCTGCATTTGTTGGTTTGTTTTCAGTTGCCGCCGCGTCCGCTCAGGGCGTTATTATTCCCATAGTTTGCGATATTCGCCCGTGCCGCCCGATACCTCGGCCGATGCCGCAGCCTTTGCCAAACGCATTACCGGTCAAATCTATCGAGCTTGATACTAAGATCAACGGCCAGGTTGCAACGACGCACGTAGTGCAGATATTTCGCAATGACACGCAGTACACGCTCGAGGGCACATACTTTTTCCCAATACCCGAAACTGCGTCTGTAATCGAATTTGCAATTTGGGAAAACGGGAAAAAGCTCGTCGGCGAAGTTCGTTCACGGGAAGAGGCTAGACGCATTTACGACGAGATCGTTCGCCGCCAACGCGATCCCGGACTGCTCGAATATGCCGGCAAGAACCTATTTCAGGCGTCGATATTCCCCATTCCGCCATACTCCGACAAAAAGCTTGAGCTGACTTATTCTGAAATACTGAAAGCCGAGTCCGGGACTGTCTCATATCGATATCCGCTGGGCACGGGCCGCAATGTCTGGGCAAATCGCACGCCGTTGCCGATGGAGGATGTTATCTCCAGGCAGCCGTTGGGCGCACCCGCACAGCGTTTCGGAACCGTTTCCGGCAAGATCGAAATTGTCGGCAAAGACGAGATTCGTAATATTTATTCACCGTCGCATCAGATCGATATTAAGCGAAAAGGGGAGACATCGGCGTCAGTCTCGTTCGAGTCCAAGGGGAATGATACTGATTTCCAACTTTTTTTTGGGCTCTCGAACAATGATTTTGGAATGTCGCTCGTTACCTATCGCGAACCGGGTAAGGACGGCTATTTTCTCTTGATGCTTTCACCAAAGGACGGACTTTCTGACAGGGAATTGGTCAACAAAGATATCGTCTTTGTACTCGACACTTCGGGGTCAATGGCCGAGGAAGGCAAAATGGAAAAGGCCCGCAAGGCGTTATTGTTCGGGATCAGGACGCTACGCGACGGTGATCGATTTAATATCGTAAATTTTGCCGGCGAAGAACATTTGATGGAACGGGGCTTGATCGACGCAAATGCTCAAGGCAGAAAGCGTGGCGAGGATTTTATCGGGAAGTTGAACCCGAGCGGCGGCACAAACATCAATGATTCGCTGATCGCCTCGCTCAAACTATTTGATAATAGCGACCGGCCGAAGATGCTCGTATTTATGACCGATGGGCTGCCAACTGTAGGCGAGACCAATGTCGACAAGATAATCTCCAACTTAAAGAGCTCGAAGAATGTCGATGTGCGTATCTTCCCATTCGGCTTTGGCTATGACGTTAATACGACACTTCTGGATCGGCTTGGCTCCGAAAATTCAGGCATTTCCGATTATGTGCAGCCCAAAGAGGATCTTGAGGTCAAAGTGTCTAATTTCTTTTCGCGTGTGAGTTCGCCGGTTTTGTCGAATCTTGAAATGGATTTTGGGCCGCTACTCACCGAATACACCTATCCGCGGAAACTCACCGATTTGTTTCGCGGCGGCCAGATGACGATCGTTGGGCGTTATAAGAACTCCAATGACCTAAGGAATATTACGCTGAAGTTGACCGGTAAGGCCGGCAAGGAAACCAAGACGTTTAGCTACACAAACCTCGATTTTCCAAATCGAGCTGACGAAAACAATTTTTTGCCGCGATTGTGGGCAAGCCGTCGAGTGGGCTGGCTTTTGGAGCAGATCAGAGCTATCGGCGAGACAAAAGAGACCAAGGACGAAGTTGTCGACCTCGGCACGCGCTATGGTCTTGTGACGCCATACACGTCTTATCTGGCGACCGACGGTTCGTTGTCAAATATTCGTGCCGGAATGACGATGGACTCTGCCCGTGCAATGCCGGCGGCCAAGGCGATGCAAGACAGGAGCGGTGCACGTGCCGTTCAACTTAGCGTTCAGCAAAATAATATGCAGTCAAATATGAGCGTTGTCGCTGATGAGAAAAAGGAAGCCAGCGAGCAGATATTGATCCGAAATACTGTCACCAACCAATTTGTCGCTAACAAGAACTTTACGAGTCAGGATAGCGTTTGGATCGACGCTGACTATTCAGAGTCGGCAAGGTTGCCGGAGATTTCCGTCAAGTTTGCGAGTGATGAGTATTTCCGTCTCGTGTCGGTCGAAACGGGGCTCGCACCGTATCTGTCGCTCGGCGATAGGGTGATCGTTGTCTGGAAAGGCAAGGTTTACCGCGTGACTAAATGACGAACTGAGTAAACTCAGGAAGTTGATCCCGCATCCGAAAAGGTGATTTTGAAGTGTAGAAAGGTTATTCTATACATTCTGATCACCTTTTCGTATTTAAGTGGTGAGCGTTTAGCTTGCCGACGACAGTGAGCATATCCACTTTGGCGCATTTGGAGGGAAATATTTTGTTAAAGACTCTGGTTACATTAGCGGTCATTTGTATTTGTGGGCTGACATCGCTGGCTCAAGGCGGTTGGACGTCTCGGGCGGCCACCGAAAAGGTGGATCTCGTCACCGTTTACTTTACGTCGTCAAGCCGCGGATATGTCGCGGGCGACGCCGGATACCTCGCATCAACGTCGGACGGCGGCAAAACGTGGGACAAATATCCGCTAAACACTCCCGACGACATCAACGAGATCTATTTTCGAAATGACAACAATGGGTACCTGGTCGCGGGCCGCAAGATGTATGTCACTAAAGATGCAGGCCGCACCTGGCAGGAAACACGGATTTTTCGTTCAGGCGATTTTCCGAGCGGTACGCCCGAGTTTTTGAGCATCAAGTTTGCGGATAAAAAGCGCGGTGTCGTGGTCGGGTCGATATTGAATGCTAAAGGCGATGTGATCGACTCGCTGGCGATGAAGACCGAAGACGCCGGCGATACGTGGCAGCGTATTCGCGTACCATCTAAAAAAGAGCTTATTCATCTCGATTTCAACGGCAGTTCGCACGGCTGGATCGTCGGCGATGACGGAGTGATCTTCGCAACGACCGACGGCGGTGCGAACTGGCGTGAACAGTCCTCGGGAACCTCGATGCCGCTTTACAATGTAGACTTTCGCGACGATAACGAGGGTTATATCGTTGGCAAGACAGGTACGATCCTTCGAACGGAGAATGGCGGGGCAACGTGGCAAAAAGTCGTGACCAACTTTAAGGACACCCTGTTGCGCGTCGATTTTGCGGATGACAAGAATGGTTGGATCGTCGGATATGGCGGCACGCTACTCAGGTCGTCTGACAAAGGTCGGACCTGGATTCGCCAGGAGAGTAATACTCGCTCACATCTTTACGGCCTTTTTATGACCAAAAAATACGGATTTGCGGTCGGTGCGGACGGCACGATAATTGAATATCTTCGATAGTCATAAAAAAAAAATCACCGAATGTCTCTAACAGGTTAACAGTTTGTAAAACCTGTGGTATGTTACCTCTAAATTTCAGCAAGATGATCCGGTTGTCTTCGGGTCGATCCATTTCAATTCGCTACCTTTTGGAGGATAAATAATGAGAGCAAATCGGCTTTTTCGCAATGTCGCAATAATAGCGTCATTTGCGTTATTTTCGTTGACGGCCTTTTCACAGGGCACAACGTCGCGTATCACAGGCGTGGTTGCTGACACATCCGGGGCCGCCGTGGCCGGAGCATCGGTTACCATAAAACGGCAAGGTGCAGGGAATACATTTACGACGCAGACCAACAGCAACGGTGCGTATGTATTTGACCTTATCCAACCCGGAGCATATGACTTAACGGTTGAAAAAGCAGGCTTCAAAAAGTTTGTTTCTACCGGAAACACGGCCTTGATCAATCAGCCATCGACCATCAATGTGGCGCTTGAGGTCGGTGACGTATCGGCAACCGTGACCGTTACCGGCACGGCCGAAGTTGTTCAAACGAGTACGTCGGGTAATATCGGCAGCACCGTTGAGCAACGGACGCTTGAGAGTTTGCCGATCGTCGGTACCCGCGGACGCAATCCGCTGGACCTTCTCAATTTCCAACCCGGAGTGGTGTTTGGCGGCAATACGGGCGGAGCGGTTAACGTTCACGGCTCGCGTGACCGTGCGTTTAACTTTACGCTTGACGGCATCGACATTAACGAATCGAGTGCCGGCGGTTCCAATTTCACACCGCTTCGGCCAAATCCGGATTCAGTACAAGAATTTCAGATCGTAACAAGTAACTTTACGGCCGAACTCGGCCGCAGCAGCGGAGCTCAGGTGACGCTCGTGACCCGTTCCGGTACGAATGAATTCCACGGCAATCTGTTTGAGTATTATCAAACACCTCGGTTTAATGCAAAATCATATCCGATCACGATCGCCGGCCTTCCAAAGGAACAATTTGTTCAACACATTTTCGGCGGCAGCTTCGGCGGCCCGGTGCCGACATTTGGATTTGGCGAAGAAACATCATTAAAGAGCCTGCTCAAGGATCGATTCTTCTTCTTTGTAAACCTGCAGAAGCTAAAAGCATATGACACCGCGTTGGTAACGAGAGCGGTATACACCCCCTCGGCACGTGCCGGATTGTTCCGATACGTTGTTGGCCGTGCAAATGCCCCATCCGGGTCAGCCACCGCATCTGTCGACGGAACAGGAAACGCGATATTGCCGGCGTGTACCGGTACGCCGCCGACCAATAGCCCGTGTATCTCGAGCTACAACATTGCGACAACCGCTCCGGTTTCGATCGATCCGGTGCTGGCGGCATACCTCAATGCAATGCCGTTGCCAAACAACTTTACGACGGGCGATGGCCTCAATACCGCAGGCTTTAATTTTGCGTCGCCGCAACACGAAGATCAATACGATCTGACAACGAAGTTTGATTTCAAACTTGATGATCAAAATGCGTTCTACGTCCGCTGGGCACAGGGCAGCCAAACCAGCTTGGGTGACTCGGGCAACGGCGGCCGTCCGGTATTTCCGAACTCACCTAATTTTGTAGACACCGCACGTACGCCGAAGAATCTAGCAATTAACTGGCGTTGGTCACCGACGGCTCGATTTACAAATGAGGCCGTTTTTGGATACAGCCGATTCGGCTTTGACTTTGCAACTCCGACGCCGGATCCGCTCTTGCCGTTCGCGTTTATAAACGCGGCGACCCCGAATACGAATTTCTCGTATAATGCGAGATTCTTGCGGACCTGGCAGTTGGTCGACAATATGACCTTCGACTTTTCGCCTCACACGATCAAAGCCGGTCTGAATTTTCGCTTTGGACGTCACACCGATGACCGCTCGTCGGTCTCGGGCAGTGCGATCGAGCCGATCGTCTCGTTCGGCGGTTCCGGTGGATACACAGGATACGGTTTACCGGCCGCGGGTTCTACGGGCATAAATGCAACCGATCTGACACGTCTTCAGAACACGATCAATGATCTGATCGGCCGCGTTGGTTCTATTTCGCAGGCATTCGTTTCGAATGGCGGAAATTGGGAGCCGGCGGGAACTCGTTGGAAGAATCGTGCTTTTTACAATGAGTATGATTTTTACGTCCAGGATAACTGGCGTGCACGACGCAACCTTGTCTTTGACATTGGGCTTCGCTGGGAAGCAAAGCTGAATCCAAAGGTCGACAATCGTCCGATCTTGCGTCCTGACCAAGACGTCAAACTTGGAGCCGCTCCGTCTAACACCCTGAAATGGACCGAAGGAGATCTCTTCAAGAATGATTACAGCAAATTCCTGCCATCTGTAGGTTTCGCGTGGGATCCGTTCAAATCGGGTAAAACCTCGATCAGAGCAAACTATCGCATCTCGTCTGATAGGATCGCGTCATTCCTGTTCGGTTCGTCGATATTCCAGGGCACTCCCGGAAATAACACCTCGGCGACCAACTCGGCATACGGCCAGTCGGGCGGTCTTTATCGCAATCTCGGTCCCGTTTACGGAACCTTGTACCCGACAGCTACGACGACGGCGTTGAGACAGCCGGCCGCATTCGGCACCGGCTCGATCAATGTCATCGACCCCGACCTGCAGTTTCCGCAGATCCATTCTTGGTCACTCAGCTTCCAGCGTGAGATAACCAAGAACAATGTGTTTGAGTTTAACTACATCGGCAAGCACGGCGTCCATTTGCTCGGCGGTTACAACGTTAACCAGGTAAATGTTTTTGCTAAGGTGCCGGGCATTAATGAGAGCTTCCTTGAAGCATTCAATGCGATCCGTGCAAACAGCACTTACAATAGTCCGCTGATCAATTTCCTCTTTACGGGAAATGCGGCCAACAATGCCGGAACGACGACTTTCCGGGGACTTAACAGCTCTTCGATCGCGAACGGAAGTGCTGCGTCGGCCGCCCTCGGACTGTCACAGAGATTGTGTCAGACCGCTGACGTGACCAACGGTATCTGTACCGCAACTGGCGTTCAACTGATAAGCCGAACGGCAAATAACCCGTTCGTCTTTCAGCCCTACACGCAGTTCACTGGCGGTTTGAACGTGTTTGACAGTAACGACTATTCCAATTACAAAGCGTTCGAGTTTATCTTCAAACGCCGTATCACAAATGGTCTGGGCTTCCAATTGGCTTACACGTGGTCAAAGTCGATGGATAACCGCTCTTGGGATCCTTCACTCAGCACGGTATCGACGGGTTCCAATCAGTCGGCATCGAGCACGCCGTTTGACCTTCGCGACCGCAATCTGAACTATGCGTGGTCTGACTTTGATCGCCGTCACGTATTTCAGGGAACCTACGTTTACGAGATGCCGTTCGGCAAGGGCAAATGGCTCTCGAGCGGTAATCGCGTCGTCGATTATATTGTCGGCGGCTGGCAGTTGTCAGGTACGGTCATCTGGCAGAGCGGACGACCGTTCACGGTGTACTCGGGCGTAAACTCCCTGAGCAACGTCGTGCAGTCGACCGCCAACTGTAGCGGTTGTACGCGTAATATGGGTAGTTTGGTACTCGAATCAGGACGTAATTTCTGGTTTGATTCCGCTGACAGGGGAATGTTTTCCGCACCGGCACCCGGTACCATCGGAAACACGGGACGTAACTTCTTCCTGGCTCCGCGTTATTTCCAGACAGACGCATCGCTTTCGAAATCCTTCGGTATCACCGAGAGGGTCAAGTTTTTGGTTCGTGTCGATGCTCGAAATATCACAAACAACCCGTCATTTGATAATCCGACAGCGGTTATCACATCTTCGATCTTTGGACGTATCAATGATTCGGTTACGAATAGCGCAAGGCGTATTCAGATCTCCGGTAAGTTGAGCTTCTAGTTCGTTCGATGTTGGATCAAGGCTCTTTCGTTTCGGCGAAAGAGCCTTTTTTATTTGCGGCCGGAGCGTATCGCTTTTTCGGCTGCACGCTCGAGTTCGGCGGCGGCGGGAAGACCCCTTATCGCCGCCTTTATTTGCGGGTCGCTGTCGTTCAAAACGCGTTTTGCTAAGGTGGATCCGACCGAGGATGTTGCAAGATGATGACGGAGTCTGGAACGTATGAAATCCATCTCGCGAGTAATGGTTTTCGGCGATATTGCAGCACCGTCAGCGGTCTTGTAAATGCCCAGTTTGCTGATCAACTCGTCGGACAAATCCATTGCCGATAGATCGAGTGTGTTTGACGACTGACGCGTCCGGTATTGTGCGTATGATTCAAATCCGGGCACTCGGCCGTTTATAAGGTCATTTGCATAGGCGAATATCGGATCGAGCAGAGCGAGTTGCTGCGCATTCATCAGAACCGGCTCAGAGGAAACGTCAGGCGAGATCCCGTTGCCGCCATAGACGCGGCGATCCGTAAGGGTTTTTGCCTCATAATACGGCAGGCCGATATCGGCTGACGGGGTCAGGTGACTAAAATATTGATAACGGCTGATCTGTTCATAATCGCGCTGTATCGAACGGCCCGATGGCGTGTAATATCGGGCGGCAGTCAATGTGAGCCCTGTCTTAAACGGTAGGTCGATGACGTTTTGGACAAGTCCTTTGCCAAACGTCCTCTCGCCGACGATGATAGCCCGGTCGCGGTCCTGAAATGCACCGGCGACGATCTCGGATGCTGATGCCGTATTTTCGTCAACCAATAGGACAAGCGGCATAGTTTCGGCCGCCGTATTGCTAGAAACCCATTCCAGGTCGTCCGCCGACGTCCGCCCGTGTTGGGACACTATCAGCGTGCCTTTTGGCAGAAAGCGTTCGGCGACCTTTACCGCCTGGTCCACTAGTCCGCCGCCGTTGCCGCGTAGATCTACGATCGCCGACGTCATTCCCGCTCGTTTCAGCTTTAATAGAGCGTTTCCGAATTCCGTGTCCGTGGTGTAGCTGAAGCCCTCGGAAAGGTCTATGTAACCTACGCCCGGCTTGATGATATAGGCATCCGGTACCGATGGCTGTTCTACGATCGCACGCTTGACGGTGACGGTCTCCCGCTGACCTGTGTCCGGGCGTTCGACAGTGATCCGGACAATTGTACCGATCGGCCCACGGATCTTGTCCCGCGTCTCTTCCGTCGATCGGCCTTCGACGTTGGTGCCGTTTATTGCAACGATCCGATCGCCAAAATGCAGCCCGGCAAGTCGTGCGGGGGTTCGTTCAAATGTTGAAACGATATAGGTATCGACGCTCGAATTGCGTGCAAAAGTCGATAGTGACGCACCTATGCCGGCATAACCGCTCCGCTGTTCATCGAGCAGAGCTTTCCACTCCGATCGATCGTAAAAGTTTGAATGCGGATCGAGTTGATGTAGCAGAGAGGTCAGTGCCGATCGCGTCAGTTCTTCGGTGCGCGGCTTTGGGCCACCGGCATAGTTGCCCTGTATCAGTCGCTGTGCCTCGTCTAGTTCCTCGACGATCTGCCGTCGCTCGGTAGTGGCAGCAAGTGCAATTTCGGCACGGTGTCCGGACGGGGCGGAGGCTGAAAATGTAGAACCTGCAGCTATCCGAAAAGGATCGGGATCGGAGCCTTTGCCCGGAGCCGATAAAAGTGTCCGTTGGGCGGTCAGCGCGGTGGGCAACGCGATAGCCAAAACGCAAAGAATCCAAATGGATCGCCTCATACTTAATACACCGCACTAACACGGTCCGCCGGTCGGTGGCAGGACGACGTGCTGACAATCTCCGTCTCGTTACAAGTTGCATAGCTAAAAGAACGAAAGGGGCGTAGATTCCAGTAAATTTATTAACCCACTGAACGTTTGATAATGCCTACGATTTGATTCAAAATGCACCTATGTCCGAACTCGACGATCGCGGGCTATCCGCCAAACTTCAGCAATTGATCGAGACGATCGATATTGCAAGGTTGATGTCCGAACCGTTCACGAGTTCGATCAACGAACTGCTGGTGTCCTCGGCGGCGAGTATGAACTCGGACGAAGCGTCCGTGCTGGTACGAGAGGGCAGTGGCGGCGATCTTCGATTCCTGGCCGCGATCGGGCGTGTGGCCGATCGTCTGATCGGAATGACCGTGCCGTCCGGAAAGGGCATCGCCGGCTTTGTGCTTTCATCGGGGCAACCGATGGCCATCACGGATGTCGGCGACGACAATACCTTTTACGCCGAGGTCGATCGGGCGACCGGCTTTTCGACCCAGACGATACTCGCCACACCGTTGAGGTATGGCGGCGAAGTGATCGGGGTGCTCGAATATATCAATCGCAAGGGCGACCCGCCATTTAACCCTTTTACTCCGGATGAGATGGACCGGGCAGCGATCTACGCAGATGCGATCGCGGCTATGGTCAATGCCTACCACTCGGCTCGTTTGTTCAGCGACCTGAGCGATAAGGTTCTGAGCAATGACGGCGTTATGGATTTTTCGTCGGTGCGCAAATGGGTCGCGGAGTTGCGGGATGCCGGCGAAAGCCGCGAGCGTCTTGACCTTTCGGTCCTGGTCCGCGAGGTCGCATCGCTTGGCGACGCCGAACGCAAACTTTGCCGCGAATTGCTGGAGACGATACTTCGGTACTCGGACACAAAAGCTTCGACGAGCTTTATGAACTATTGAAATTTACTTAGCGTGTCGTCCAAACGATCATATGCCGGTCGATGAATCACAATTTATGTCCACAATGTCGGGGTACTTTAAGCCGCGGCACGACTGGCGCGATGCGACCGGCAGGGGCGTGACCGTGGCGATCGTGGATAGCGGCATCGATGCTGATCACCCCGAATTAAAGGGCAAAGTGATCGAGTCGGTCGACGCCCGTGTGGAAGGGAATCGGGTCTTTTTCGATCCGTCGGCCGAGGGTGATTCGGCAGGGCACGGTACTGCGTGTGCGGGTATAGTCGCTAAGATCGCACCCGATGCAAAATTTGCCAGTATCAAGGTCCTCGGTGCCGGTGGACTCGGTGATGGCCAGGTTTTTATCGCAGGTCTCGAATATGCGATCAAGCAACGTTACAAGGTCATAAATCTAAGTTTGGGTACGACCAAGCCGCAATTTTTTGCCCCATTGCACGATATGCTCGATCGGGCGTACCAAGCAGGATGTATCGTCGTTGCTGCGGCCAACAATCTGCCGCAACCGAGCTTTCCGTCCGTATTCTCGTCATCGCTGATCTCGGTGATAAAGAGCGAGGAAACTGATCCGCTCAAATTCGGATTTCATTATGGTCAGATCATCGAACTCACGGCGCCGGGGGTAAACGTACGCACGTCGTGGCTTGGCGGCGGACATCGAAACCTGACCGGCAACAGCTTTGCCTGCCCGCATATCAGCGGCGTAGTTGCACGATTTGTCGAAGGGTATCCCAATCTCACTCCGTTTCAAGTCAAGTCCGCTCTTTACGCGATAGCCCGCGAAAATTCGGGTGAGTAGAATTACGTAGTGCCGTATGGCCTCGACCGTGCCAAAATTCGTGCCATAAATCGTGCCATTTTTGCACACGCGGTCCGCTTGTAACCGATTGTTACCAAAGCATTTGCAGCGACAAATCGTGCCATTTTTACGTTGTGCAAGTAACACCGCTTCAAAAATGGCACGGCTGTTTTCCGCTAAACCTGCCCTTTTTCTTTCGGTTACAAACAGCGACTGTTGCTATTCCGTATTCGACATTCGTTATTCGTCATTTCTCCCGAGTACTCACGTGGTGCTGGTGCCCGAACGGGCGTTGCCTCCGTCTTGGGTTTTCAAAGATCTGTTGAATATTTAAATTATATCATAAATTGCAGGGATACAGTAATGTCGCATAGATGCAACGCCCGTCACGAAAGATCAGCTATGGTCTGAAAAACTCCTCTCCTTACAAAGGAGAGGTGGCATCCCGATGCTTTCT